>Ga0068714_10000295_pt1 | contig 108060 bp, 78 predicted proteins | sample MTBNYHSulfiMetaG_FD_62988 | JGI IMG/M metagenome (GOLD analysis project Ga0068714, IMG submission 62988) | Enrichment culture microbial communities from rom New York Harbor, USA that are MTBE-degrading - MTBE-NYH (New York Harbor Sulfidogenic)... | ecosystem: Environmental > Aquatic > Marine >...
CGATAACCCCTTCGTCGCCAAATACATCGTGATCGCCGCCGTCAGCGTGGTCTTGCCGTGATCCACGTGCCCGATCGTCCCGATGTTCACGTGGGGCTTCGTCCGTTCGAACTTACCCTTAGCCATGCGACCCACTCCTCCTCAAGGTCGAGCGCGCCCATGCGTGGGCGCCGTGCGATCCGTCCAGCCGTGGGGCGGGCGACTGCCGCCCCCTGTCCGCCCTGCTCCGGCCGGCGGCTGTCCATACCCTCTGAGCCCGCGAGCAGAATTGAACTGCTGACCTATTGCTTACCATGCAATTGCTCTACCGTCTGAGCTACGCGGGCTTGCCTTCACACCTATCGGCCTGGCTCTGCGCCGAACCTGCCTGAGCGGGAAACGGGACTCGAACCCGCGACCCTCAGCTTGGAAGGCTGATGCTCTAGCCAACTGAGCTACTCCCGCTTGAAAAGCCGGCCCGACTGCGCGCACGCAATCGCGAAATCGATGGCGGGGGAAGGATTCGAACCTTCGAAGCCGTTCGGCGACAGATTTACAGTCTGTTCCCTTTGACCACTCGGGAACCCCGCCACACATGCTTTCCAGACCGGATCCCTTCCAGCAAGCTGGCGAAGGGAGTCGAACCCCCGACCGGCTGATTACAAATCAGCTGCTCTACCACTGAGCTACGCCAGCACGAAGAGCCACCGGGCGGCGGCCTTCCGTGCGACGACACCCATGCTCCCCGCGCCGCCAAGCCCGGCTTCCAGCAGAGATCTCCCGCACGGAGCAACCCGCAGCAAGGCCGACGTACCTCGCTCAGGCGTCAAAGCCGTAGATACTAAGGACCGGGCGGGCCTTCGTCAAGATGGTTTTTCCCGGGGATCTTGGCCTCGAGGAAGTACGCTCCGACCCCCCGGAATCCTCGGCCGCACCGGGAGTTCCTTTAGCTGGGGGCACGCTGCCCGCCAGCGCCGGCGCCCCAAGGGAGCCGCCCCGGCGGGGCGCAGCGCTAGAGCCCCGCCCGCCGGCAGATGTCCTCGAGCAAGGCGCCGAATCCAATCCCCTCGGCCGCGGCGGCCATGGGCAGCAGGCTCAGTGACGTCAGCCCCGGGATGGTGTTGAGCTCGAGGCAGTGGGCCTCGGCTCCAGCGGTGAAGCGGAAGTCGACCCGGGCCATGCCGCGGCAACCCAGGGCCTGGAAAAGGCGCAACGAGTACTCCTGGAGCCGGCGAGCCTCGTCGCTCCCCAGGTCGGCGGGCGCCCGGTACTCCGTGCAGCCCTTCGTGTACTTGTTCCGATAGTCGTAGAAGCCCGCCTTGGGCACGATCTCGACGACCGGCAGCGTCCGGTCGCCCAGGACCGATACCGTAAGTTCCCTACCCGGAATGAATTCCTCGCTGAGCACGCGGACCGGCCCTCGGGTTGCCCCCTCGGCCGCCTGGGCGGCGCGTAGGGCCGCGTGGATCGCGGGCACCCAGTGGTCCGGCTCGCGCACGATGGTCACGCCCACGGAGCTTCCCTCCGTGGCCGGCTTGACGACGACCGGCAGATCGGGCACCGGCGGCAGGCTCTCGGCGGCCGGCATACCGGCATCACCTTGTAGTGTTAGAAGTTGCCACGGCGGCGTGGGGACCTCAATCGCCTCCATGATCCACTTGGTCAGCGCCTTGTCCATCGCCACCGCGCTCGCCCCCGGTCCCGACCCAGTGTAGGGCATGCCCGCGCTCGCGAGGAGCGCCTGGACGATCCCATTCTCCCCGACGCCGCCGTGCAGGGCCAGGAACGCCACGGACGCTCTGGACCTGACCGCCTGGGCGGTCAGAAGGAGGCGCGCTGCCCAGCCGGGACTGCCCGCGGGCGGAATGCCGCCCACGACCTTGGCCGCGGCCAGATCCGGCGGTAGTCCGGTGGACTGCTCCGCGATGAACGCCCCATCGGCCAGCTCGTAGGCCCAGACGCCGTGGCCTCGCTCCGCGAGCGCCCGCGCCACGGCTCGGCCGGAGGTCATCGAGACCTCCCGTTCGGACGAAAATCCCCCCATAATCAACCAGATGTTCATGTTATCCACGGTATCCCCCTGGCGATTCCATCCCACCTGCGGCACCCTACGGGCCGTCCGCTCCCGAGCCCAGGCCGAAGGGGCCGGCGGCCCCGCCCAACAGCACGCGGTTGCTGGGATTGCGGTCCTCGTTCGCGCTCGTGACCCGGATGGCCGGCAAGTCCTGGACCGGGCACTTGGTTTCGCAGATGCCGCAGCCGATGCACAAATCGATCGACACCCGCGGCTGCTTGACCCTCCTCCTCCCTCCCCCCTGGACCGCCACGTCGGCTTCCTCGAACCAGATGGCCTTCGGTGACGTGGGGCAGTGTTCCTCACAGACGATGCAGGTCTTCTGGAAGGCGTAGGGCAGGCACCGGCTCGGATCGATGAACGCCAAGCCGATGCGCACCTTCTTCTTCTCCGCCGGCGTCAGACGCCGGATGGCGCCCGTGGGGCAGACCTGGCCGCACAGCGTGCAAGCGTACTCGCAGTAGCCGATCCGCGGATACAGCCGCGGGCTCCATAGCCCGACCAGCCCCGCCTCGAGGAAAGTGGGCTGAAGCCCATTGGTGAGGCAGACCTTCATGCATTCCCCGCACCGGATGCATAGATCGAGGAACTCATCCTCCGCCACGGCCCCCGGGGGTCTGATGAGCGCCGGATTGGGTCGGACACTGCGTTCGCCCAGCTTCATCAAGGGCACGGCGGCGACGCCCCCCAACCCGGCCAGGAGCACGTGCCGCCGCCGGACCTGAATCCCCGCCAGCAGCGCGGGGAGACCTTCGGGCTGCTCCTGGGCCTCGGCCGGGCCGCCCGTGCGCCAGCGGGGCCAGCCGAATCCCATCGTGAGCTCGCCATCCCGGCAAGCCGCCGTGCAGTTGCCGCAGACGACGCACTCCGATGGCCGCCAGCCGCCCCGGCGTGCCGGGTCGGCGGCTCCCTGGCAATCGAAGGTGCATCGCTGGCACTGGCTACAGGCACCCCCCTGGCGGATGCGGAAGAATCCGAAGCGCGCCAAGACCCCCAACAGCGCGCCCAGCGGACAGAGGATGCGGCACCAGAACCTGTAGCGCAGGAAGCTCAGCGCGAGAATGCCCAGGAAGAGCGCGCCCAGGAAGAAGCTCTGCAGGAAGTGCGGCTGGTTGAAGCTCATGAGCGAGCCCTGGAGCGCTTCGTACAGCGGCTCGGTCCACCTCGCGATGCCGAGCGGGTTGTGCTGGTAGGCCGCCTCAAAGAGCGGGCGCAGGCCCAGTTCCAGGGCGGGGAAGACGACCAGGCCGATCGAACGGATCGCGATCGTGAGCGGGTCGAGCACACCGGTCCATTGCGTCCCGAAGGCGGCCGCGACCAGCAGGGCGCCGAGCACGTAGAATTTGATCGTGTGGGCAGGGTGCCAGCGATTGGTCTCGATCACCGACCTGCGCCGGCGCACCGGGAGCTTTTCGGCCAGTTGGATGAGCGTGCCCATCGGGCAGACCCATCCGCAGAAGAACCGCCCGAAAACGAAAGACAACGCGATCGTGATGAGCGCGAGCCATAGCAGACCCGGGACCGCCCCCCGCGACAAGAGCGTGCTCAAGAACTCGAGCGGGTCGATCTCGAGCAGGATCCTGACCGGCAGGCGGATTTCATCGACACCGGCGTACTGCGTGCGGGTCAGCAGATACAGGAACACGATCAAGAAGACCGTCTGACTGGCGATCCGCAGGCGTCGAATCACGTCTCTCCCCCGGGTGGGCCCAGCCTGGCCGCGGCACGGTGGCCTTCATCCGCCACCGCTTCCCGCTGGCCGCCGTGTGGCAACCGGGCCCTACTATAGAAGCGCCGCCCGCGGGCCTCACGCGGCTTTTCTCCTGGGGCTGGCCGTCGCCCCCCGCGCCGTTTCGCATCGGGAATCGCACGGAAGCTTGCACTTCGCACGCCCCCCAGCTAGCCGGCCGGATCCCGGCGGCGGCTGCGGGCGCCATGGGCCTTAAGAGATATAGCAAGGCGGCTGGCCGCCCCCCTACACCTGACCCGCGCCTGGCCAGGCGCGGCCATCCCGCATCTATTATCATTACATATGGTTACGCTCACACCCCGCCGCCGGCTACGCGGCTCCGCTCCCCCGCCATCCCGCGCGCTGCAGTCCTGGAACGGTCCGTTTGGCACCCGCCGCTCCGTCCAGCGCCCGGGCATAGCGCTTGCAATCTGGTGATCCCGAACGACCGCCTGGGGCTTCGTCGGGGCAGCGCACCTCACCCGCGGAAGCCGCCACCGCGACCGTGTGATCGAATCCTGGGGGGGGCTCGATGATGATCGTTCGCCGGCGACGCAGGGGACGGGCCAGAGACACTCGCGATGGGGACCAGGCCCTCCCGCCGCCCAGCGATGTCCTGCGCACCGCCACCGCTTTCAAGAAGGCGGACCTCCATCTGCACTCGAGCTTCTCGGCAGACGTTCCCGACTTGCCCGAGCTCTCGCCCCGGGCTCTCTATGACCGGGCCATCGCCATCGGCATGGACTACTTCACCCTGACGGATCATGACACCATGAAAGGCGTGCGCTCCCTGGGGCAGGAACTCGAGCGCGAGTTCGGACAGCGCCCGCCGATCCCGCTGGTCCCCGGAGTCGAGCTCAAGGTTCGCGATCCTTTGATCGGCCACACGGTGCACATCAATGTGCTCAACTTGAACACGCGCCATCTGCGAGAGCTCGGTCGCCGCCGCAGAGACATGAGCGCTTTTCTAGCCTACTGCCGTGAGCAACACCTCTATCACGCTTACAACCATCCGTTCTGGTTCGAGCGCCGGGAGCGCCCGCGCATCGAGACGATTCTTGAGCTGATTGGGGAGTTTCCGGTTGTCGAGCTGAACGCCGGACGCATTCCCGAGGTGAACCAGCGCACGGCCCGACTCGCCCGGCGCCAGGGCCGGCATCTGGTCGCCAACTCCGACTCCCACACCGGACAGGTCGGCAAGGCTTACACCATGGCACCTGGCAACACGCCCGCCGAGTTCCTGGAGAACGTGTTGCGCGGCAATTCGCAGGCGGTACCCAAACACCTCGTCTTCCGCGGCTTCATGGCGGAGATCATGCAGCTTATCGATCTCGTTTTCGCCGATCGCCCGTTCAGCGGATTCAAACGGACGCTGCTGAAACAGGCGCCCGTGGCACGGGCGATGGCCCGGGCACTCATCGGAACGCGGCGACTCATGGGCGCACGGTTGTTCCGCGGCACGATCCGCATCCTGATGCACACGCTGTCCCACGCGCCCGCCTATGCCTACATTCTCAGCCAGCGCATGATGGACTTGCGCGTGGGCCGAGCGGAAGCGGCGCTGCAGATCGCCCCGCCGGCCAGCGATCGTGAATCCAGGACCGCGGTCCTGCCCGCAACTGCCGCACCACGCGGCCAGACCTGCCAGCCGAGTCTTGATCGCCTCTCCCCGGCCGCCTAGAGTCACCGAGAATCGCTCGGTGCGGCAGGGGGGAGGACACGGTGATGAGAATCCAAGATGAGGCCTGGGTCCGACTGCTGGCGGCAGCCGCGGGATTCCTGCTCTTCGCAAGCGCAACGCGTGGAGAGGTGCCCGGTTCGGACGCCGCGGCCCCCGCGGGATCCAAGCTCGAGCACGCGGTCTTTCAGCGCTATGTCGACCAGACCGAGGGCGCCTTCCTGGTGCTCCTCCCCGCAGGCTGGCAGGTCCGCGGCGGCATGGTGCGGGTCAACCCGCTCACCGCGCCCGGGGGCGTGGGCAACGCCACCGAGGCCAAGATCGACTTCACGATGATGCGCGAGCCCGAGGGCCGCGTCATGATCCGCTGGCTGCCCAAGATCAACTACGCCCAGCCCTCGCCCTACAACGCCATGCTGGGCGGCAACTGGAACGGCATGCCGGTCGTGGCGATGCCGCGGGCCGCGGACTACTTGACGCAGATGCTCTTCCCGCAGCTGCGACCCGGCGCGCGCAACGTGCGGGTCGTCGAGACGCAGGATCGCCCCGACGTCGTGGCCGGGCTCCAGCAGATGCCGGTTGCCCAGAACACACGCCAGCAGGGCGGCCAGTACACGGCCGAGGCGGTCACGGTCACGGTCGGCTACGAGGAGGCCGGCGTTCGCTATCGCGAGATCCTCTTCGTCGCGCTCGAGGGCTTCGAGCTGATGGGCTTCGCGATGTGGGCGAACCCTTTCACCATCGCGGCCCGCGCTCCCGAGCCGGAGTACGAGGCCTACAGTCCCGTGGCCCGCATCGTGATCAACTCCTTTGCCATCAATCCCCAGTGGCTGCAGGCCGAGCTGCAGGGCCAGATCGAGCGCGGCCGGATCGTGCAGAACACGATGCGTGAGATCGCCCGCATCGATGCCGAGATCGCCCAGGACCGTGCGCAGACGATGGCGCAGATCAACACCGAACAGTATCTGACCCTCACCAACCAGGAGCGGTACGTCAATCCGCACACCGGCCAGGAAGAACTGGGCTCGAACGAGTGGCGGTACCGCTGGGAGAATGCGTCGGGGGAGATCATCTACACCGACAACGCCGATTGGGACCCGAACATCGACCCCAACCTGCAGGTTTCGGGGTACGAGCGCTCGCCGGTCAAGCCCCGCTAGGGGCGCGAGAGGGCGCGCCGCAGGCCCGCCGGGGCAGGGCGGAGCGGCTCGGGTCCGTGTGACGCAGAACCGGCCGCCGATTCTCGGAGACGCAGAATGGAAATCGGCATCGTGGGCCTGCCCCAGGCAGGCAAGCGCACCTTGTTCAAGCTGCTCACCGGGCAGGGCGTTCCTGAGTCGCGCAAGCCCGGTGAGGTTGTGCGCGGCATCGCCCAGGTGCAGGATTCGCGTGTCGATGAGCTCGCGCGCATCTGCCAGCCCCGCAAGATCACCTTCGCCGAGAACGCCTTCGTCCTTTGCCCCGACATAGCCGCCGGCCCCGGTCAACGCGTCTGGCTCGATGCGGCGCGGCGGTGCGATCTCCTGTGTCTGGTCGTCCGCACTTTCGCTTCGGAGGCGGTCTACCATCCGGAGGGATCGGTCGACGCGCACCGCGATCGCACCGAGATCGAAACCGAGCTGATCCTGGCCGATCTAGAACTCGTCCTGAACCGCCTGCTGCGCATCCAGAAGGAGACCCGCGGCGGGCAGCGCCCGGCGGGAGGGGCCGAGGAACGGGCGCTCAAGAAGGCCGAAGCGGCGCTCGAGGTGAGCCGCCCGCTGGCGGCGGTGGAGTGGAGCACAGAGGAGCGCGCGGCCATTCGCGGGCTGGGCTTCGTCACCTTGCAGCCTTGGCTGTGGACGTACAACGTGGGCGAGGACGACCTCGCCCGCGAGTTCGGCCCCGACGTGTTCACCGTGTCCTGCCGGATCGAGCAGGAGATCGCGGCCATCGAGAGCGCTGAGGAGCGCAAGGAGTTCCTGGCCGACCTCGGGCTCACGTCGGCTGGATTGGAGCGTGTCAACCGCGCCGCCTACGCTGCCTTGGGCCTGATATCCTTCTACACGATCGGGCCCGACGAGGTGCGCGCCTGGACGATCCGCCGCGGCTCCGCGGCCCCCCGCGCCGGCGGCAAGATCCACAGCGACATCGAGCGGGGCTTCATCCGCGTGGAGGTCATCGCCTACGACGATCTGATCGCGGCGGGCAGCGAGAAGGAAGCCAAGGCCAACGGGAAGGTCCACAGTCGCGGGCGGGACTACATTCTTCAGGACGGCGACATCTGCCACTTCCTCTTCTCGGTGTGAAAGCTCATGCATGCGGGGCCGGCGGACGTTGCGCCGCCGGCCCCATTCCCTTTGCCCCAGATTGCAGGATCCACCCGCGTGGCTCGCTCTCGCGGTTCGCCCCGCGGGCGGGCGTGGTCACCTGACCGCGCTCCTATCGCACCACGGTCAGGGTCTGTGAGGCGTGCTCGTCACCCGCCGCCAGACGGCAGTAGTAGCTCCCGGCCGCAACGGGTAGCCCGCTCTGATCACGCCCGTCCCAAACCGCCGCGTTCTCACCGGCGGCGTGGAAGCCCTCGGCCAGCACGCGCACGAGCCGCCCGGCGGCATCGTAGACCGCCAGCGAGACCTGCGTCTCGTGCGGTAGCGCGAAGCGCACGACCGTCGCCCCTGTTCCCGCGGCCGGACCGCTGGCCAGCGGGATCGGATTGGGCCGCGCGGCGTAGAGCACCGGCCGGATCACGCTCACCACCCCGTTGCCCGCAGATGCCGGCGCGGCCGTGGCGACCTTCACGTCATCGATGTACCAGCCCTCATGCGCGACCGCGCCATCCGACCCGAACGCCCAGCGCAGCTTGACCGCGCCCGCGAAGCCCGCCAGGTCGACGGTGACCTCACGCCAATCGTGCGCGCCCGACCAGACCGGCGTCTCGGCCGGGAACGGCCCGGGCGTGCCGCCCGCGCGAACAAGGTAGTTGTAGCCGCCTGCCGGCGTGAGCGCTTGCCAGCTCGCGCCGCCGTCGGTCGAGATCTCGAGCAGACCGCCGTCGTAGCAGTAGGCCGGGTAGGCACTGCTGACCTCGGCCTCCATCCAGTGCCAGAAGCTCAAGGTCGATCCGGCCGGCAGGTCGAACGTGGCCGTCTCGAGACAGGCGTAGAGCAGGCTGCCGTACTGGCCCGCTCCGGCGCCGCCGCACTTCCAGCTCGTCGTGCCGGCCACCGTGTGATTGCGGTAGGTCTCGAGGTGCCACTCGTCGATCCAGGCACCGCCGGGAGGGGCATAGTGGTCCCAGGAGGCGCCACCCGATTCCATCGCGTCGGCGAAGATCTGGCCGACCGAGAAAACGATCGGCACCATGCCCGCGTACCAGCCGCTCCCGGCCAGCTCGAGCCGCAGGTAGTGCGTGTAGGTCTCGGGACACGTGGGCGAAATCGCAACCCCGAACCCGTCCGCGACCACGCTCTCGCCCGCCCCCAGCACGCCCAACGCATACGGCGCGGGATCGGGAACGAAGTAGGAGCTGCCCGTGCCCAGCACGACCGTGAGGTCCGGGGTCGGCGCCCCACCGGTGTTCTGGATACCCAGCGTGAGCACGACGTCCTCACCTGGGTCGGGAATGCCGTTGCCGTTGCCCCCCAGCTCGTCATCAACCGCCAGAATGCTCACGAAGTACTGGGGCGCCCGCGCGGCCAGCGCCAGCGCGATTGAGCCGGGATCCTCGCTCACGACCAGCGAGAAGCCGAGACTCTCCAGGTCGGGCACGCTGTGGGTGACGTGGAAGACGAAGGGCTCCGTATTGCTCACCGTCTCACCCGATGGAATCAGGCCGTACTGCGCGCTCCCGACCATGAGGCCGACGTACTGAGAAGCGGTCGTCAGCGTGCCGACCACGTTGACCCCGTCTTCCTGGCCCATGTTGCGCAACGCCACGGTCAGCTCGATCGTCTCGTTGTACTCGATCACGCCGTTGCCGTTGCCCTGCGAGGCGCCCGCGTTGTCGTCGTCGATCACCATCCCGCCCAGGGTCAGGTAGACGCCCTCGAGATTTCCCAACAGGTTGGTCATGGCGCCGAACTCCGGCGGCGTGCTGCTATACTGCGGGTCCTCGGGCTGCACGTCGTGGTCACGCGCATAGATGAAGGCTTCCTCCATCGAAACGATCTGGTCGTCGTTGGTGTCGGCATCGACCGGAACGCCGTAGGGGTCTTCCCAGTTGACGGCCGAGATCCAATCGTAGACGAACTCGTCGTAGACCAGACCCGACATGGCATAGGAGGACTGGTCCCAACGGGAGGCGGTGGCAATGACGCGCCCCTCGCCCTCGAGGTCGTCGATCATGCCACCGCTGAAGCACTGCTCGAAGCAGCACAGCACCGTCTGGCAGGGCAGCGCATCGACGAAGGCCGCCAATTGGTCGTCGCGCATCTCCTCCCAGTTCCACAGATTCAAGTAGCAGTCCCAGCCGCTCTCCTGACCGCCGTGGTCGGTGGTGAAGATGAAGAGCTGGTCCGAGGCGGTCAGCACCGTGCTCAATTCGCTGAAGACTTGCGAGATGTACTGCAGGGTGGCTGGGTACTGGATGTCCGGGTCGCCGTCACCGTCGAGGTCGGGCGGTGAGTTGGTCCCATTGGAGCGATCGGGCGCCGGGTCGAGCCCGTCGGAGATGCAGACGTAGATGTTCTCGTCCGGGTACTCGTAGTAGTTCGCCAGCGTCGTGTAGATGAAGGCGCAGTCGTTCCAGTAGCGGATGTGGTTGTTGCTGGAGTTCGCGCCCCCGCTGATGATGAAGGCGAAGGCCCGGCCGCGATGCTGCTGCACCGGCCGGGGCAGTTCGGCCAGGCGTTGCTTGAAATCCGCCAGGGCCTTCTCCGATTCGCCCGGCAGCGGGTTGTCGCGGCCCGCGGTGATCTCTTCCAGCTCGTCCTGCCAGCGGGGCGGGACCATCGCGTCGTGCTGCTCCACCGCGCCGGTCGTGCCGTCGACAAAGACGTAGGTGCACGGGTGCTCCCAGTTCGCCATGGGAATGCGATCGACGAACAGGAACCAGCCCGCGGCGGGGGCGGTGAACACGTCGCGCTTCCACGAAGCGACGGTCGTGCCCGCCTCGAGCGCGGTCGGATAGACGAAGAGCCGCACGCCGTCGGTGCTGCCCGGCAGTACCGTCTCGGTCACGATGGTGACGGCCTCCGTGCGCGACACGCCGGCCGCGGATGCCCCACCGGTGCTCAACAGAACGGCGGTGGTCAGCAGGCACAGCGCTGCCAGAAGTCCATGCCGCCCGCGTCCATGAAGCCTGACCTGAGGATCCATTGATGCCCCCTCTCCCTGTGTGGTGCCCCCCGAGGGCGGTCCCGCTCATCCGGCACCCCCAGCCCAGGCCGGGGCACTGCGCCGGTGACCTCGGCGCCAGCGCGCGAGCATTTGCCCGGTCAGCGCCAGGTTCGATTATACCACCTTGTCGCGGGCGGCCGGGAGGATCGCGGGCGCCGGTGGCGGGGAGAATGCTGAGCACCGTTTGACTTCGCCCGCCGCCACCCCCGATACTGACCGGCAGCCGAACGGGGGCCACATGCCGAACATCTTCACCTTCACGCGCACCAGCGCCTCGATCGAACCGATGGGCGTGATCGAGATCCGCTTCAGCCAGTGGAGCACGCTCGATATCCCCGTGGATATCTGCTTCTACGAGACGGACATCCGTTCCTTCGAGCGCGGCGCCCGCCTGGGTTCGGTCAGGGAGCGAACGACCGGCACGGTGGGGACTTACCTGGGCAAGATCGCCTGCGCGCGGATTACCGGCACCCGCTCGCGGCTCTACTGCGAATCGCCGGAGCAGGTTGACGATGGGTGCGGCACCATCCGGCCGATCCCCTTCCGCGTGCGGGTCCCCAGCGGCTCGGCGGCCGACGACACACGGGAGTTCCTGTTTCGCGTGCGCGGCGAAGAGGAAGCCCGCTTCGAGATCCTGGTGCAGATCGCCGACCGCGCCACGGGGACGGTCCTGGCACCGACGGGCAACACCTCCATGGTCGCCGGCCTGCGCGGCATCGTGATGCCGCGCTTCCTGCAGATCGTGCAGCCCTACTTTCGCTCCGAATGGCAGCCGCCCGAGCCGCGCAGCGAGTCGGTCAGCCAGGCGATGGTGGACGAATGCGTCAGTCACATTCGCACCAGCATCGGCCAGGCCACCTGGCAAGTGCAGGGTATGGTCGAGGAGAACCTGTATCGGTCCGCGACTGGGGCGTCGGAGGAGGCGTGGGTGCGGGACGTGGTGGAGCATCTGACCGGCTCCCCATACCTGCGCGCGCAGACTCCCTACGGCGGCGGCGCCAGTGGGTGGCGCGACCACCTGCGTTCGACGGGCCATTACCCGGTGTGCAATGTGTGCGACCAGCTCAGCGATGTGATCCAGTGGCGAAGGGGCGTGGAGGAGCGGTACATCGATCTCGGCATCGCTCCGCACCTGGAGCACTACCGCAGCTCGGGTGCTGTCCTCTACGAGGATTACCAAGAGGCGCTGAATAACGTCAGCGAGTGGGCGCGCTCCGGCGCCACCATCTTCCTGGAAAGCCGGCCACCCGGTGGGGCCGCGGGTGCGGATTCACCTCGGCACGAGACCACCATCCTGCGTGCCAAGGGCTCGGGCGACGACCTGCGGGTGCAGCTCTTCGACTACGGCGGCAATCTCTCCGGCTTCGGCGCCGCGCGCGGCTACGCCGGCACGCTGACCCCCGTCGCGCAGGAGTCGGGCTGGCTGGCGCCCGCGAACGCCATCGGCTTGCTTGGGCAAGAGCGATTCATGGGCGTGGGCTGGCGGCCCTATCGCGAGGACGCCGCGCGGCGCTTCCAGGACCCCATCGGGAATGTCACCTTGCTGCTGACCGGGGTGGACGACGGCTTGGAGCTGCGACGCTTGAGCCATAGCGACCTGCACGGCAGCTCGAGCGGCAGCGGCCCGCAGACGATCCTGCCGCTGACGCACTATCTGTGCGCCCTGAGCGGCATGCCGAACACGGATCTCATTAAGGCCAGCTTCCGGATCGAGAGCGTTGCGGCGTTCACCCCGCCCGCGGGCAGGGTCACGACCCTTGTCGACGTCGAGACCGATGCCACGGGGGCGGTGCGGGCGGTGTCGCGCACGAGGGACAACGCGGGTTGACGCGGCGCTGGCCAGCCAGCTGGCGCGGCTGGTCCACCGGCAAGGAAGGGACATGACCAGGGACTTTGGCGAGACCTCGGGCGCTGCCCGCACCAGCGGGGGTTCGGACAGCCACGTCGTCAGCGCGCGGCGCATCGGCGCCGAAGGGCTCGAGGTCGCTAGCGGCCGCGGCCATCGGATCGAGATCGTCCCGATGGGGACGATCTACATCCGCCTGATGGACTGGGCGGCGCAGGAACCCGCCGCCAACCTCGCCTATACGATCCGTAATGTCGATGGTCAGAACCTGACCGGCGAGACCGACGATGACGGCGTGCTGCGGCACGACGATGTCACCGCCGGATACTACGTGTTCGAGGTAGAGGATCAACACGCCACGGTGTTCACCGTGCCGGACCCGGACGAACCCGAGGTCGTGAGACTCGTCCTGCGCGATCCACCAGAGGTGGATGACGAAGATGGGCTGCAGCTCGGACCCGACGAGGATGTGCAGGGCGAAGGAACAGGCCAAAACCCGGAGGAATCGAGCCCATGGCCAACCCGCAGTTCATCCCCGTAAAGCAGCAAGACATCATTGACGGATCCTGGTTCGATCGGGCGCGCCGCCACTGGTCGCGGGGCGAGATCGGGCTGCTCGAGGTCGAGCCTGAGCCGAGCGGCGACCCCGAGCTGCGCGCCGCGGTCGAGACGATGATCCATTCCAACGGCTCCTACCAGCGCGGCGATCGCGTGGTCGTCCACGCCCGCCCGGCCGGCCTGGCCATGGGCTGTGAAACCGCCCACCTGCTGCGCGAGCGGGACATGGAGGCGCGCGTGGTCCTGGGTCTGAGCTCGCTCGCGCGCGAGGTGCACGGTCTGCTGGACATCGTCTACGGCGCGGGAAGCGACTTCGCCACGGCCGCGCTCGAACCGCTGGACGGCATCTTCGCCGGCTATCGCGAGCTGTTGGCGCCGATCGAGCGCGAGGGCCGGGCCCACTGGGTCGTCACGATCGGGACCGCCCCCGACCCGGACCCCGCCGACGTGGCGGCGCTCGACCTCTTCACGCGCGTGGTCGGTCGCGCGCTCTCGCCACTCGGGACACTGCGCAACGACGGCCGCATCCGCTCGCACGACATCTGGCTCACGCCCAGCCAGCTCGACGTCGACCGCCTGAACGAGGACCTCTCGCGGGAGCGCCACTGGACGTTGGACGAATGGCGCCGGCTCATCTTTCGCGCCATGGCGGTGCCGGCCGAGGAGCTGCAGAAGCTGGCATTGGCTATCGATGGCGTGCGTCTGACTGTGCAAGCATCGCTTGAGGGCGGGCGCCTCCGGTATCAGCGCGCCGACGGCACCGACTTCACCTACGGCGTCACGGGACGCCCGGTCATCCTCGACTGCGGCCGCGTCGGGGACAACGCGCTGGGCGGCACGACCGCGTTCGGCTCCGTCATCACGAATCAGCCCACGACCGAGGTCTTCGTCGCGCCGCTCGAGGACTCGCTGGACGGCGTGATCGTCTACACGATCCCTGAGCGCACGGTGCACGGCGTCATCTGCGCACCCTACCGCATCGAGGTGCGCTCCGGCCGCGTCACGAGCGTGGAGGCGCCGGATGCCGAGAGCCGCAAGATCCTGCGCCACTACACGGGCCTGGAGCCCTACGACGGACAGCCGCTCGCGGGCGAGGAGGCCGAGGCGTTCGAGCTGCGCCGCGTCATCGCCGAGATGGCGATCGCGGGCTTCAACCCGGCGATGATCCCCGCGATCCAGAACGGCCGGCTGCGCCCCGTGACCGGGCTGGTGCTGACCGATGAGAAGCTGGGCGACCACCAGGCCTTCGGCTCGAACGACCAGTTCAAGGGCCGAACGCCCTCGTCGCACGGCGATCACCACGTCGAGCACACCGACTTCGTCGGAAGCATCGAGCGGACGATCACGCGGGTGGTCTAGTTCGAAGGCCCGGAGGCGAACTCCGCGCGCGTCATCCAGTAGGCGCGGCCGCAGCGCGGGCATTGCACCTCGACGCGCGGCTCGCCCTTGAAGAGCTCCTCCTCGCAGCCGGCGAACAGCCCCCGGACGACCCGGTGAACACGCTCGGTGTCGCACTGACAGCCGAAGGTGACGACCCGCTCATCGAGCGTGAGCAGCGCTGGATCGGTACAGAGGCCGACGGCCTCGGATGGCGTCACGCTCTTGATCCAGTCCACGTCGATGTCCGGCAGGGCGCTCAGCATGATGAAGGTGTCGTCCTCGAAGCTGAAGAACCGCGCCGGCCATTGTTCCGACTGCTCGAAGTATTGCTCGAAGATCGAGAGCATGTCGAAGCCCTTGACCGCAACGCTGCTGAGCTGGGGCTGGCCGACGTTGCGCACGCTCTGCACGAAGATGCGGTTGTGGTCCACCGTGGCGACATGATCGAGGAAGTAGCGGCCGACCACCCGGCCCGTGCGCGCGTCAGCGCTGATGAAGGCATTGAGCGGGGGCTCGGCGAAGTTGATCGTCCAGGCGGTGTTCTCGTCGAGCGCCCGGAAAGTGATGTACAACCCGGCCGCAGCCAGCCCCTGCTGCATCAGATGGAGCACCAGGCCGGTCGGCTCGCCCACCCAGCGGCGGGAGTGCTCGTGGTAGTCCTCGAACAGCGGCCTGAAACAGGCGCGCGCGATGAGCAGCTCGCGGCCGCGGAGCACGGAGCGTTCGACGCGGACTTCGCGGGACACGGACCGCCTCCTTCCCTCGCACCGCCGAGCAGATCTCTCGGCAGCCCCCGCCGCCTGGAGGGAGGGCCAGGTCAGTGGGCGTCACGCAGGACGATAGAGGACGCGGGCACCGCTGCGCAACGAGCGGGCGGCGCGGCCCGGCAGCGCGCCCCGCTTGGCCCGAAGTTCACGTCTCCGGGTGCCAGGGGTGCCTTCAAGGTGCCCCGCAGCGCATCTTGACCCGGGGCGGCCAGGGTGGCTAGATGTCGGCATCGAACACGGTTCTGGAATTCAGTCGCCCGTTCGCCGGCGACCAACGAGGCACTGGTCGGGCCACCGGTGAATCACCAGCGGAGCACTCATGTCGATCGGCTCTCAAACCCAGGCGCGCTGCCAGAGACGCCCTGGCCTGGCCATCGCCCTGGCCGCCATCCTGACCGGCTGCCAGCCGGCCGAGCAGGGCCCCACCACCGAGAAGTACGTCGAGACGCGCGACGTCATGGGCACCTGGGCCACCGTCACGCTGATCACCGGCAGCGGCGAGCGTGCGGTCGCCGCCTCCGACGCCGCCTTCGCCGCGCTCGACAGCGTCGGTGCGCTCATGAATCCCCGCTGGGAGACGAGCGAGATCTTCGCCCTGAACGAGCGCGGCGCCCGGGAACCCGTGCCGCTGAGCCAGCCCACCTTGACCGTGCTCGCACAATCGCTGCAGATGGCCGCCCTCAGCGACGGCGCGTTCGACGTGACGGTCGGGCCGCTGATCGCGCTGTGGCAGGAGCACGGCCGCCAGGGAAGCCTGCCCCCCGACGAGGAAATCGCGGCCGCCCTGGCGCTGGTCGGCCCCGATCAGGTCGCCCTCGATCCGGCCGCCGGCACGGCCACGCTGAGAACACCAGGGGTGCGCGTCGACTTGGGCGGCATCGCCAAGGGCTATGCGATCGACCGGGCGATCGAGGCGATTCGCCACGCGGGGGTGGAGAGCGCGATCGTCGAGGTCGGTGGAGATCTGCGATGCATCGGTTCGATCCCGGCCGCCCTGATCGGTCGCGACGCCGAGCTGCCGATGCGGACGATGCGCAACCGGTCGATCAAGGAACGGCCCGCCGGCGAGCGCCAGGACGGCCGTCCGGTCGTCTTCCAGGGGCTGCGCCGCTCAGGCGCCGCGCCCCTGGACGATCCGCGCCCCTGGCCCCTGGGCGTCCAGGACCCCTTCGCCGAGCGGATCATGGGGCGCATCCGGGTCGGCGAGGGAGCGGTCGCCACCTCCGGGCACTACCGGCGCTTCGTGACCATCGGAGGACAGCGCTTCTCGCACATCCTGGATCCGCGCAACGGCCGGCCCGTGACCGATCCGGCCAGCGTCACCGTGGTCGCCGGCACTGCCCTGCTTGCCGATGGCCTGGCAACGGCCATCGCCGTGTTGGGCCTCGAACGGGGCTTGTCGTTCGCCGAATCCCTCCCGAACGTGGAGGCTTTGATCGTTGCCGGCACCGCCACGAACCCGCGGCAGGTCGCGACGTCCGACTTTCCGGAACTGGAGCCCGTGCGATGAGCGCCATGCAGGATCCTCACACGCGCCTCATGGAAGCCAAATGGCAACCCAGGATCCTTTCCCCAAGTTCGTGGGTCTCGCGGCCCGCGCGGCAACGCCGTCACGATCATAAGCCTGCTGCGGCGCTGAACGCCGCGGCCGCCCGTGAGGGTAAGCCGGGGAAGCAAGCGGAGAGGTGTCATGGCCGCCACACACGTCCTGGTTGTCGAGGATGACGAGGACATTCAGCAGCTCGTCGAGTACAACCTGCTCAAGGAAGGCTTCAAGGTCTCCGTGGCCGACAGCGGCGAGGAGGGGCTGCGACTGGCGCGCACCGAGCATCCCGACCTGCTGGTGCTGGATCTGATGCTCCCGGGCATGGATGGCCTGGAGGTCTGCCGGACCCTCAAGCGCGATCCGAGCACCACCGGCCTGGCGGTGATCATGCTGACCGCCAAGGGCGAGGAGACGGACATCGTGACCGGCCTCGAGCTGGGCGCCGACGACTACATCACCAAGCCGTTCAGTCCCAAGGTGCTGCTCGCTCGGGTGCGGGCCGTGTTGCGCCGGCGCGGGCGACCTGCGCGGGACAAGAGCGCGGTCATCCACATCCACGGCATCGCCATCGACCCCGGGCGGCACGAGGTGCGGGTGGGTGATGAACCGGTCGAGCTCACCTTTACCGAGTTCCGCCTGCTGCAGCTCCTGGCCGCTCGCCCGGGCTGGGTGTTCACGCGCTACCAGATCGTCAACGCCATCCGCGGTGAGGACTACGTCGTCACGGATCGTTCGGTGGACGTGCAGGTGGTCGGGCTGCGCAAGAAGCTTGGACCCGCGGGCGCGTACATCGAGACGGTGCGCGGCGTGGGCTACCGCTTCAAGGATGTCCAGTGAGACGCCGCCGACTCGCCTATCAGGTCTTCCCTTCGTACCTCGTCGTCACCCTCCTGGCCCTGCTCGCCCTGGCCTGGTTCGCCTCGCGAGCCGTGCAGCGGTTCGTCATCGACCAGACCTGGCACGACCTCGAGGCCCGCGCGCTGCTGGTGCGCGATCCGCTCGGCCGGCAGATCTCGCTCGAGGACCTCGCGGCGCTCGATGCGCTCGCCAAGCGGCTGGGCCGCCAGACCATGACGCGGATCACCGTCGTGTTGTCCGACGGCCGCGTGGTGGGCGACTCCGATGGGGAGCCCGCGCGGATGGAGCCGCACACGGGGCGCGTGCGCCCCGAGATCGCGGCGGCCTTTTGGGGCCAGACGGGTCAGGCGATCCGCTACAGCAACACCCTGGAGCGTACGATGCTCTACGTCGCCCTGCCGATCGAGGGCGAGCCCGGAACGCGGCCGCCGGGCGTGGTGCGCCTCGCTGTGCCCCTGACCGCGATCCGGGCAGCCATGCACAGCGTCCGCACCCACATCGTGCTGGCCGCGATCGCGGCGGCGCTGCTGTCCGCGGTGGCCAGCTTGTTGATCGCCCGGCGCCTGAGCCGGCCGCTCGAGGAGCTGCGGGCCGGCGCCGAGGCCTTCGCGCGCGGCGACCTCGGACACCGGCTGCCCAGGGCCGGCATCACCGAGATCGATGCGCTGGCCGGATCGATGAGCCTCATGGCACTCGAGCTAGACGAGCACATTCGCGACATCACCCGGCAGCGCAACGAGCAGGAAGCCATCCTGCGCAGCATGGCGGAGGGCGTGCTGGCGGTGGACACCGCCGGCCACATCGTCAGTCTCAACGCGGGCGCGGCCCGGATGCTCATGGTCGATGCGCAGCAAGTGCGGGGCCGGAGCATCGAGGAGTCGCTGCGCATCCCCGACATCCAGCGGCTGCTGAGCGGCGCGCTGACCGAGGGCCATAGGCTCGAGGCGCAGATCATCGTCCGCAACGGCGGCGAGCGCTACCTGCAGGCCCACGGCGCGCCGATCCGCGACGCCGCCGGAACGATGCTGGGGGCGGTGCTCGTGCTCAATGACATCACCACCCTGCGCCGACTCGAACGCATGCGCCGCGACTTCGTCGCCAACGTCTCCCACGAATTGAAGACCCCCATCACATCGATCAAGGCTGCGGTCGAAACGCTGCAGGGCGGTGCGCTGGCCGATCCCGAAGATGCTGAGCGCTTCCTGGCCATGATCGCCCGCCGCGCCGACCGCTTGAGCGCAATCATCGACGACTTGCTCAACCTGTCACGCATCGAACAGCAGTCCGAGTCGGCCGAGCTCGCGCTCGACCTGACCGACCTGACGGCGATTCTCGCGGCGGCGGTGCAGGTTTGCGAACCCAAGGCGCGCGAGAAGCACACGCGCATCGAGCTGCACGCGGCCGAGGACCTGCGGGCGCGGGTCAATCCGGCGCTCCTCGAAACGGCGGTGGTCAATTTGCTCGACAACGCGATCAAGTACAGCGAGGGCGGCGCGCGCGTGGACGTGGAGGCCGCGGTCGGCGGGGACGAGATCCGGATCACCGTGCGTGACGAAGGCGAGGGCATCGAGGCCCGCCATCTCGACCGCATCTTCGAACGCTTCTACCGGGTGGACAAGGCCCGCTCGAGCAAGCTGGGCGGCACCGGCCTGGGCCTGGCGATCGTCAAGCACGTGGCCCAGGCCCACGGGGGCCGGGTCAGCGTCGAGAGCGTCCCCGGCCGGGGAAGTATCTTCAACATCCACTTACCCTTGCAGCCCCAGACCCCGGAACGAGGCTAGCGGCCGGCCGGCACCTTTGGCCACGACTCCACCTTCAGCCCCCCCATCCCGGCAGAGCGTGCTTGCCGCGGCGCCCTCACCTTGTAACCTGCAGCTTGGCCGTACGTCTGCACAAGTGAGACCGGGTTTCCGGCGGAGGCCCTCTTGAAGGGTTGGCCCAGAAGGAAGCGGGACGCTGTGAAGATGTGGACGTCGGCCTATACCCAGCACGAGACGGCCATCCTGGGATTTCTCCGCCGGAGGCTTCCGCGAGAGGATGCCGAGGATCTCTGTCAGGAGACCTTTGCCCGGGCCGTGGCGGCCGGCGATGCGCTGCGGGATGAGAGCCGGGCGCGGGCCTACCTCTTCCGGATCGCTCACAACCTGATGGTGAGCCACCTGCGGCGACGCGGGCTGGTGCGGATCGCGAGCGATCTGGGTGAGGGAATCGATCTGGAGCATCTGGCCGAATCAGCCGACCCCGCCGGTCCCGAGGAACAGCGGCACTGGAACGCCCTGATCGGACGGCTGCAGGAGCTGCTGGCGCGGCTGCCAGCCGACCAGCGGCGCGTGTTCCAGGAGGGCGTGCTCAAGCGGCGGGCGTATGCCGAGCTCGCCGCGGAGACCGGCTGGAGCATCGCCAAGATCAAGGTGGACGTCTATCGGGCGCGGCGGGAGCTGATCGCCGGTCTGCGCGACTGGCGGCCGGCCGGCGCCCCCCGTGTGCGCGGCACCCAGGAGGTAGAGTGATGAGGACCGACATGGCCTGCGAGCAATACCAGGTGCAGCTATCGGCCCTGCTCGACGATGAAATCGAGCCGCACGAGATGCGGGCGGTGCTCGATCACGTTCTTGGCTGTCCGGACTGTGCCCGCTTCTATCGCGAGGCCCGCGGCTTGCAGTTGATCGTCGAGCGGATCGAGCCCGCCGCGGCAGAGAGATCCGCCAGCGCACCAGCGCGCGTCACCGCAGCGACGCGCGACCGCGCGCGCGAGCGCGCAGCCGGTTGGCTGCGGCCGAGGCCGGCCTGGGGCTGGGCGGCGGCCGTGGTGGTAGCGGCCGCGGCCGGGCTGTGGGGCGGCAGTCACTGGCTCGAGGCACCGACGCCGGCGCTGCGCGCAGGCTCCGAACAGGTCGGCGGTGAGTCATGGAGCGAAGCCGCGGAAGAGACACGCGCCGCGATCGAGATCCCGGGCGACGGTACCTCGATGAACGAAGAGCGCTTCGTCGAGCTGACCGTGGAGTTGCTGCGCGCCGACCGGCGCTATCAACAGGAGATGTCGGCGGTCCTCAAGCAGGTTGACCGCATCTACACAGAAGACGCAAAGGGCGCTCTGTAGTCGGGGCGACCGGACAACTGGGAGGCACAAGCCATGAACTCGAATGAGCGCAGATCTCGAATGGCCGCACCTGGCACGGCCCCGTCGGTCCGGCTGGCCATGGTGGCGATGGCAGCCCTGGTTGCCTTGTCGGCCCTGAGCGTCGCGCCCGCTGCGGCCGGGGACAACCGCGGCTTCATCTACGGACACATCACGACCGATTCCGGCCGCGAGTATACCGGCTTCCTGCGCTGGGGCACCGAGGAAGCCTGCTGGGACGACCTGTTCCACTCTTCCAAGGTGGATCTCCCCTTCCAGGACGAGGTGGATCGTAAAGAGCGCAACAGGCGGAGCCGAACTCACGAGGGAACGGCCATCCGCATCTTTGATAAGACCATCAAGCTTGGCGACGTTTCCTCGATCACCGGCACTCCTTCGCGGGTCTTCATCGCGCGCTTCGGCGACATCGAGCGCATTGAGGTGACCGGAAGCAGCGACGCCACCGTCCACATGAAGAGCGGCTCGCGCTTCGATGTCAGCGGCTACTCCAATGATGTCGGTGGCACGGTGCACGTCGACGACGCCCACCTGGGCGGGATCGACCTGCGCTGGGACCGCATCGAAACCATCGCTTTCAGGTCGGCCCCGCCGGACGCCGATCCCGGCGCCTTCCGGTTGCGTGGCGTTGTCGAGACGGATGCCGGAACCTTCGAGGGCTTCATCCAGTGGGACAAGGAGGAGTGCCTCAGCACCGACCTACTCGACGGCCACTCCGAGGACGGCAAGGTCTCGATCCCCATGGGTCAGATCCGTTCGATCGAACGGCGTGGGCGCAGCAGCAGCCTCGTCGCGCTCAAGGATGGCCGCAGCTTCCGGCTGCGCGACACCAACGACGTCGATGCCGACAATCGCGGCGTCATGGTCGAGGACGCGCGCTACGGCCGCGTGACGATCGGTTGGGGTGAGTTCGAGCGGCTCACCCTGGCTGACCCCGGCCCAAGCGGCCGCGGGTACGATGACTTCCCCAAGGGGCGCCGGCTGCACGGCGCCGTCGCCAGCACGCGCGGCGCGGCGCACCAGGGCGAGATCGTGTTCGACCTGGATGAATCGGAGGACTGGGAGATCCTCAACGGTTCCCACCGGGGCATCGAATATGACATCCCGCTGCGCAATGTCGCGGCGATCCGACCGGGCGCGCGCGACCGCGCCGAGGTGGTCTTGGGCAACGGCGAGGAGCTGCGCCTCGAGGACACTCAGGATGTCAGCGGGAGCAATGACGGGATCCTGATCTACGCGGGTTCCGGCAAGCCCACCTATCTTGAGTGGAACGATGTCGAAGAAATCCGATTCGACTAGGTCGCTCCCGCGCGACGTGGGCAGCGTCAGCAGCCCCGCGATCCGCCGGCCGGGGGCAACGAACCGGCGCCCCGGTTCATGAGGGTCGCGAAGGCCTCGGCATCATCGCGCTCGACCGCCCTCGTCAACTCGTCCAACGCTGCCGCCAGGGCCGCGTAGACCTCACCCCGATGGGGATTGAGGCGTTGAATGGCGAAGTAGAGTCCCGGGTCCTCCTCGAGCACGGAGCGGGCGGTGGCCACCTGGCGCGAATAGGTCGTCGAGGCCACGCGGCTGAGTTCTCCCGGATCGTGCCCGGAGCGCGCCAGTGCGCCGGCGAAGATCATCCCCGTGAGATGGCCCAGTCCGAGCAGCCAGCCCATCAGGCGATCGTGACGTTCCAGCGGGACGCTCACCAGGTCGAGATAGGGATGGGCCAGCAGATCCTGTAGGAAAGATCGTTCGCGCGCCTCGTCGGCGATGACGGCGTGTACGATCGTGAGCGGCTCGTAGACATTCTTGCCAGGCCCGAACATGGGGTGGATTGAAGCGACCGGCGTGCCGGCCGCCCGCAGATCAGCCAGGATTGGGGCGAGGTGGCTCTTGATCGAGGCAATCTCAATGACGGGCACCCGGAGCGAGCGGGTCGCGAGGTCGGCCAGTACCGCCGCGGTCGTCTCGAGCGGCACGGACACGACGAGCGCCGCGCGAGCATCGAGATCGCCGGCTTCTGCGAGCGAGCCGAATCGGCCCGGCAGGGGCGGCAGATGCCGCCAGGCCGGATCCACACCGTCGACCGCGTGGCCGATGTTGATGAGGAAACCCCGCAGCCACGCTCCCATGCCCCCGGCCGCTCCCAGCACGAGCACGCGCTGACCCCCGCGTTTGTTGAGCTCGACCCCCACGCGGTGCTGACGTTCGACCGACGCCCGGATGATGGCTGCGAAGATCGCCTCCATCACCTCCGGGGATGTGCCGCACAGAGCCGCCGCATCGTGAGCGCGCTGCAAGACCCGCCGCTCGACTTCGCGCACCGCCACCGGCTGGCCGCGCCGCGCCTTGATTCGGCCGACCTCGGCCGCCAGCAGCAGCCGCCGCTCGAGCACCTCGATGAAAGCCCTGTCCAGGCCGGCGATCTCCTCGCGCAGCCGCACCAGCTCCTGGTCCATGGCTCCGCCCCCCTGCCCCTTCCGGTCGGACGGAGCAGCCACTTCCTGCACCCGGGCGAGCCCACCGCCGGGGTTGGGGTCTGAAGGTTGTGGATCGAAGAATCGGGGTGGCACGCAGCTAATGCATTGACCATCAAACCATTGCGCCAGTAATGCCCCCAAGTCGCCCGTTGACGGGGTATTCGATCCGTAACTATTTGTTTGGCAACAAGATAAAACCAACGACCCCGATTCTTCGATCCACAACCCCTTCGATCCACGACCCCTTCGATCCACAACCCGGGCTCACCGCCTTCTCGCCAGCAGCTAACGGAAGCCTCATGCGGCCTGGGTATTGTCCGGCAACGCTACGAGGTTCTGTGGCCGGAATTGACCCTTCACAGAAGGAGACCAGGCAATGCGGTTCCACTCCAGACTCCTAGGGATCGCGGCGGCGGTGACGATCGCCGGGGCGGCTGGCGCTCAAGACAGCAACCAGATCGTCGTGGATGGCTCGACCACCGTCGGTCCGATCGCCAAGGCCTTCGCCGAGTACTACATGCAATCCAACCCGGGCGTGAACATCACCGTCAGCGAATCGGGCAGCGGCAACGGCGCCAAGGCCCTGATCAACGGGACTTGCCAGGTGGCGGACATGTCGCGCTTCATGAAGGACACCGAGTTCAGCGCGGCCGTCCAGAAGGGTGTCATGCCGGTCGCGCACGTGGTCGCGATGGACGGCATTGCCGCGATCGTGCACCCCAGCAATCCGGTCAAGGAGATCAGCACGGCCCAGACTGCGGACATCTACATGGGCAAGATCACGAATTGGAACCAGCTTGGCGGACCCGACAAGCCAATCGTTGTGGTCAGCCGCGATACCAACAGCGGAACCTACGAGACCTTCGAGAGCCTGGTCATGAAGGGCGAGAAGATGTTCGAGAAGGTCGAGTACCTCGGTAGCAATGGCGCCATTCGCCAGAAGGTACAAAGCACGCCGACGGCCATCGGCTACGTCGGGCTCGGCTTCGTGGACAACACGGTCAAGGCGCTGGTGGTCAATGGCGTCGTCTGTGATCGGCAGACGGTGGCCTCCGGCAAGTACGCGATCGCCCGGCCGCTGTACATGTTCACCAACGGTTATCCGACGTTGGGCGGCCACCTGCACCAGTTCGTCACGATGCACCTGACCCGCAAGGGCCAGGAGATGATCGAGTCGATTGGCTTTGTGCCCGTGACAGCGTACTAGGAGCCCGGGTCGGTCGCGCAAGACCCGGCGGCACAAACGCGTTCCGAGAGTTGTGCGCGCCGGCGCCAACGGAACAGTTGATGGTTGCGCCAGGAAGGGGGCAGGTCGTCTACTCTCCCGCGAGCGAGAGCGCCTGACCCCTTCTCGCAGGGTCGGGCAGCATACGTTCCAGCAGGATGAGGAGTGCGTGGAGACGAACGGCAGATCCATGACGGCTCCCCCACCCCCCCCGCCCACCGGGTCCTTGCGGGCCATGCGCGCTGACTTGCTGGTCAGCGAGCGCAAGCGCAGAGTCCGGAGAGCCTCGGGCCTTGTCGGACACAGTCTCCTGCTCTCGATAACCTCCAGCTCGGCAATCGTGGTCCTGTTCATCTTCTACTTCATCTTCCGCGACGCCCTGCCGTTCTTCCGCCTGGAGGGCATCACCGAGTTCCTGGGCAGCACCCGCTGGTACCCCTCATCGTCGCCGGCGGAGTTCGGCGCAGCGGCGATCTTCTTCGGCAGCTTGCTGGTGACGCTGGGCGCCATCACGGTGGCCATGCCCCTGGGCGTCTCGGCCGCGGTCTGCCTGAGCGACATCCTACCCTTCAATCTGCGGCAGGCGGTCAAGCCGGTGATCGAGATCCTGGCCGCGATACCCTCCGTAGCCTACGGGTTCTTCGCCCTGGTGGTCCTTGCGCCGCTGCTCCAGGAGAACGGCGGTCGGATCCTGTCGGTTGCCGTCTGGGTGCTGGGGGTGCCGGTATTGGGACTGGCAGTCGCCCTGGTCGGCGACCTCGTCGTCGGGCGGGCCGGATCGCGGCACAGCCTGGCCCGACTGACCGCCTATGCCGTTCTCGGTGTCGGAGCGCTCCTGCTCTTGTCCGCGGCCAGTCGGGCGTTGGCGGGGCTCGAGATCAGCAGCGGCACGAATGCCCTCAACGTCTCGATCATCCTGGGCATCATGGCCCTGCCGACGATTGTCAGCGTGTCCGAAGATGCGCTCCAGGCAGCCGGGCGCGAGCTGCGCGAGGGCAGCTACGCCCTGGGCGCCACCCGGGCCGAGACGATCATGCGCGTCATCATCCCAGCCGCCAGCAGCGGCATCGCGGCGGCGGTCATCCTGGGTATCATGCGCGTGATCGGCGAGACAATGGTGGTGTGGATGGCCTCGGGCAACGCGGCCCAGATCCCTTCGCCCTGGTACAACCTGCTCGAGCCGATTCGCACGCTCACGGCCACCATCGCCGGTGACATGGGCGAGGCCGACCACGTCACCGGATCGGCGCGCTATCACGTGCTCTTCGCGATGGCCATGGCGCTGTTGGTCATCTCGTTCGCCTGCAACCTGGCGAGCGAATGGATCGTGCAACGGCAGCGCAAGAAAATGGGTAAGTAGCCATGCAGCTAGCCACCCGCAAGCTCCTGGATCGGTCCTTCACCACACTGGGCTATCTGTCCATCGCGCTCATGGCCGTTTCGCTGCTGGTCATCCTGACTCCGATCTTCGGGCGCGGCCTGGGCGCCATGGTGTTCAAAGGCACGACCGAATTCCGGCTGCTGCAGCTCGAGAAGTTCGAACGGGGCGACCGCGCCAAGGTCGAGGCCGAGCAGGCCCTGGCTCGGCAGGCCCGCCAGCCGGTTTACGACATGTTGGCGGGGTTCAGGCAGGAACTGAACACCATGGACGTGGCCGATCAGGAGAAGTACCGCGCCCCCCTGAGACAGGTCGAGGAGGCCGTGCGCGAACTCCTGGGACCCTTCCCCGGGGAACAGCGTCCAGTCATGCCGCGGATGCAGTACGGCCAGACGCGGTGGGAGCGTGCGCTCGTCAAGCAGCAGGAGGTGGTCAGCAAGCTTGAATACGACTACTCGGACCCCACGCGCATGGGCGTACAAGTGTTGGTGCCCCGGGTGGAGGATTTCGCCGGAACCTCGCTTGAGCCGATCTTCACCTATGTCGAGGCGCATCTGGCCGAGATGCTCCGCCCCCGCTGGACATTCTATCCGCGCTTCCTCACCGATCCCTCGCTGGATTCGCATATGTTCGGCGGCATCTGGCCCGAGGTCTTGGGCACGTTCTACTTGACGCTCGGCGCCATGCTGTTCGCCCTGCCCATGGGCGTAATCTCAGCCGTGTATCTGGTCGAGTACGCACGCGAGAGCCACTTGATCAACTTCCTGCGCACCTGCATCAGCACGTTGGCCGGCGTGCCCAGCATCGTCTTCGCGCTCTTCGGCCTGGCGTTCTTCATCAACTCCCTGAGACTGACCGAGGGCAAGAGCCTGCTGGCCGGTTCGCTCACGCTCGGGTGCTTGGTCTTGCCCACCGTTATCCGCGCCTCGGAGGAGGCAATCCGCGCGGTGCCCCACACCTACAAGGAAGCCGCCCTGAGTCTCGGCGCCGGACGCTGGCACACGATCATGACCGTGATCCTGCCCGCCGCGCTGCCCGGCATCCTGACCGGGACGGTGATCAGCATGGGCCGGGCGGCGGGCGAGACCGCGCCGATCATCTTCACGGCCGCGGTGAGCGTCGGCCGGCCGCTCAACCTGTTCACCGCCAAGTTCTGGGAGATCCTCTCCCAACCGACACCCGCCTTGCCGTGGAACGTGTACAACCTATGCACGGAGCACGAGGCGGTCGATGAGATCCGTCACGTGCAGTACGGGATGGTGCTCGCGTTGGTGTTGCTCGTGCTGCTGCTCAACGCTACCGCCATCATCCTGCGAGCGAGGATTTCGAGAAAGCTTAGGGGTTGATCATGACCGAGGGCAAACTCGCCATGGTGGTGCCGGGCCGCCGGTCGGAGATCTCCGTTGACGCTCCGCTGAGGGATCCGGTAGTGATTGCGGAGGAGTTCTCGATCTTCTACGGTTCCAACGAAGCCGTCTGCCAGGTCTCCTTCAACATCCCCCGTAATCTCGTCACGGCCGTGATCGGCCCCAGCGGCTGCGGCAAGAGCACCTACTTGCGGGCCATCAACCGCATGAATGACCTCATCCCGCGCTGCCATACCAAGGGCCGGTTGGTCTTCGAAGGGCAGGAAGTCTACGGGCCCAAGGTGGACGTGGCCTCGCTGCGCCAGCGGATCGGCATGGTCTTCCAAAAGCCCAATCCATTCCCCAAATCGGTCTTCGACAACGTAGCCTACGGGCCGCGCATCCTGGGCGTCAGCAACCGCACGCGCCTGGCGGAGATCATCGAGCGCAGCTTGCGGCGGGCGGCGCTGTGGGACGAGGTCAAGGATCGGTTAGGTGACAATGCCCTGTCGCTCTCCGGCGGCCAACAGCAGCGCATGTGCATCGCCCGCGCGCTCGCGGTCGACCCGGACGTCCTGCTCATGGACGAGCCCACCTCGGCGCTCGACCCCAAGTCGACCGCGCACATCGAAGACCTGATCGGCGAGCTGCGCGGGCAGTACACGATCGTCATCGTGACGCACAACATGCAGCAGGCCGCGCGGGTGTCGGACTTTACGGCTTTTCTTTATGAGGGCTGGTTGATCGAGTATGGTCTGACGGAGCAGATCTTCACCAAGCCGGCCAAGAAGCAGACGGAAGACTACATCACGGGGAGATTCGGCTAGCGGAACAGCGCGGCCCGAGTGGACGCTGCTTGTCCGGGTGTCATAGAGGAGTCGCGGCCATGTCCATGCATCTCATTCGCGAGATTGAACAGCTCAAGCGCCAGATCTTGACTTTGAGCGCCGTGGTCGAAGAGAGCGTGCAGAAGGCGGTCTCGGCGATCGAGAACCGCGACGCGGCGCTGGCCCGGGCAATCATCGAGGCTGACTACCAGATCGACCGCATGGAGGTCGAGGTCGAGGAGGAATGCCTCAAGACCCTGGCCCTGCACCAGCCCGTGGCCGGTGACCTGCGCTTCATCGTGGCGGTCCTGAAGATCAACAGCGACCTCGAGCGGATCGGCGACATGGCGGTCAACATCGCCGAGCGGGCCGAGTCGCTCTGCGAGCTTCCCGAGATCCCCTTCACCCTCAGATTCGAGGAAATCTGCCTGCGCACGCTCGACATGCTGCGGATGAGCCTGGATGCGCTGATGAACATGGACGTCAAGCGCGCCCAGGAAGTGCTGACCATGGACGCCGGGGTCGACGCTCTGGACCGCCGGATCCACCGGCAAGTCATGGATGCCATCCGCGCCCGCCCTGATCTGGTGGAGCCGCTCTTCACGTACCGCGCCGCCAGCCGACATCTGGAACGTATCGCGGACCATGCCACCAACATGGCCGAGGATGTCATCTACATGATCGAGGGTTGGATCGTGCGGCACGGTGGACTCGGGCAGGAGCCGGAGGTGGAGCAGGATCCGGGACATGAGCCGGATCCAGTTTCAGAGCAGGATCCGGGACGCAGGCCTGATCCGGGGCAATAGCCGGATCCGGCCGGGGCGGGCCGCTCTGGCTCTTGACTGACGCCGGGCAATGGGTCGATCCTCCCGCCCATGTGGTTTCGCGGCGACGTGCGGCGGTACGCCGTCGCCGTGAGCAGGAGAAGTCGCTCCCAGCAGGAGGAGCCTCGCGCCCATGGCCAGTCTCAAGCCGCTGCCCACCGTCCTGGAAGGCCGTCGCCTCACCTTCAAGGGTGGTGTGCACCCCGCCGAGAACAAGAACATCGCCGAGCATCTCGCCCTCGAGCGCGCTCCCCTGCCCCCGGAGGTCTGGCTGCCGCTCTCGATGCACGCCGGCGCGCAGGCCAAGCCGGTCGTGGCCAAGCCGGACGAGGTCCGCCGCGGCCAGTTGGTCGCCGAAGCGGGCGGCTTCGTGTCGGCCCCGATTCACTCCCCTGTCTGCGGAACGGTCAAGGAAATCGCCGCCCTGCCCCACCAGAGCGGGCGCATGGTGCCGACGATCGTCATTGCCACAGATGTCGAGGCCACCGGCGAGGTCCTGGTCGCCGAGGCGGAGCGCCAGGTGCCGGCGGACCTGGATCTGGCCCCCTTCAGCGCCGCGCAGATTGTCGAGCGGGTCAAGACGGGCGGGTTGGTGGGCCAAGGCGGTGCGGCCTTCCCCACGTTCATCAAGCTCGTGCCGCCCAAGGACAAGCCGACCGAGGTCGTGATCCTGAACGGCACCGAGTGCGAGCCCTTTCTCACGGCCGACCATCGGCTGATGCTCGAGATGCCGGGCCCGATCATCGCCGGTCTGCGCTTGGCGATGAAGGCCACCGGCGCCCAGCGCGGCGTCATCGGAATCGAGGACAACAAGCCCGACGCGATCGAGACGCTGCGGCGCGCGGTTCGGGAGGCCAAGGTTCCTGAGCGGATCGAGGTCTGCGCGCTCTCGACAAAGTATCCCCAGGGTGGCGAGCGCACGCTGATCCCAGTCCTCACCGGTCGGGCGGTGCCGGTGGGCGGCTTCCCGCCCGACATCGGCGTGGCCATCTTCAATGTCGGCAGCGCGCTCTCGATCGCGCACGCGGTCGTGTACAACCAACCGCTGATCGAGCGCGTGATGACCCTGACGGGTCACGGCGTTGCCAGGCCCGGCAACCTGCTCGTCCAGATCGGAACCCCGCTGCACTTCCTCATCGAGCAGCGCGGCGGCTGCACCACCGATGCGGCGCTGGTCATCCTGGGCGGCCCGATGATGGGTCCCACGGCGGCCAGCCTGAACCTGCCGGTCCTCAAGGGGATGAGCGGTGTCACGGTGCTCACCCGACCCGATGTCCGCCCGCGGCGCGAGTACGCCTGCATCCGCTGCGGGCGCTGCGTCGATGCCTGCCCGTTGGGATTGACGCCGGCCTTGCTCGCGCGGCTTGGCGAGCGGCGCCGCCCGGAGGAAGCGGTTCGGAACCACATCAACGCCTGCGTGGAGTGCGGCTGCTGCGCCTACGTCTGTCCGAGCCACATCCCGCTCGTGCAGTACTTGCGCTCGGCCAAGGCCCAGGCGCGGGCCCTGCGGTCGAAGAATTAGCCGGGGAAACGTCGGGCGCGGCCCGGCTGGATCTGTGCGGGCGGCGCGCAGCGACCCCCCGCGGCTCGCCATTCACCGACGCTCAACCGCCATTCGCCGATTTGCGCATCTGCGCACCCGCCTCCCGGCCGTACTCTGCCGACAGAGGCCGCAGGCGCGGCCGGATGAAAGGAGAGCGGCGATGACGTACACTGAAGGGAACTGTGATTGGGGAAGCCTGACCACGGGGATCGTCCTGCTCGCTCTGGGAGTCTTCTTCCTGCTTCGCGAGCTGGGGGTGGTGGCAGGCAGCATCTTTGTCTCCGGGTGGTGGGCGCTGCTCGTGGTCGTGCTGGGCCTGGCGAAGCTGGTGCGATCCCGGCGGGCCAGCGATGTCGGCGAGGGCGTCTCGCTGGCGCTGATCGGCGCGTGGCTCTACATGGCTCACACCCACACGCAGGGATTCACCTACGGTAGCACATGGCCGTTGGCTCTGTTCGCCGTCGGTGCCGGCATCGTGGCGCGCGCCATCGCCGGCCATTGGCTGCCGGACACCAAGTGCCGGCCGCGGGAGGAGCGCCATGTCTAACACCTATCACCCAACTCAGGCCTCCGAGCCGCGGGCTACGCGCGGGGGCTCTCGCAACTGGCTGACCGGCCGCATGATCTTCGGTCTGCTGCTGCTCGGGTTCGGCGCCATCTGGACTCTCGACAACCTGGACATCCTCGAGGGCAGCAGCATCACGCGCTATTGGCCTGCGCTCCTCTTGGCCTGGGGTATTTGCCTCCTGACCGGGATCGGGTGCCGGCGACGGTTGCTGGCCGGTTCCATCTGGACGTTCATCGGCGGCTGGCTGCTCGCGTGGGAGCTCGAGCTCGTCGAGTACAGCATCTTCGACCTCTGGCCGATCGCTCTCATCTTCCTGGGCGGGATCCTGATCTTCCGCGCCTGGCGCGGAAGATCGTTCCGTTCACCGGAGAGGGACGACGATCCGGTCCTTAACACTTTCGTCGTCATGGGCGGGGCGGAGCGCAAGGTGGTCAGCGAGTCCTTCCGCGGCGGTGAGGTGAGTGCCATCATGGGCGGGGCCGACATCGATCTATGCAGCGCCACGCTCGCACCGAACGGCGCCCTGGTCGATGTCTTCGCCATGTTCGGTGGGGTCGATCTGATCGTCCCGGAGGGCTGGCGCGTGATCGGCCAGGTGACGCCCATTCTGGGAGGCTTCGAGGACAACACCGTGCCCCCGCTGGATCCCGCTGCACCCACGCTCAAGGTGCGCGGCATGGCCATCATGGGCGGCGTCGAGGTCAAGCACGCCGACGGAGCCGCGAGTCGGCGCGCAGCCCGGCGTCATGGTCGGCACACGGCCTGGGAGCACCATCACGGGCCCCGGGCAACCGCTGAGCGGCTTGACGAACACGAGCGGGGTGCGGATCCCGGCGCGCGAGGCTGAGCCATGCACCCGCTCTTCTACAGGCCCGCGCGCCTGTTGCTCTACCTGCTGGGGTGCCTCGCTTGCGCGCTTCTGCTCGCGCCCGTTTTCGCAGCGAGCGGTCCCCGACCGTACTCCCAGGCGATCACCTTTATCGCGCCGCTCGCGATTATCTATGGCCTGGTCTGCCTTTCGGCGTGGTGGGTGTGCCGGTCCTACCCCGTCTCGCGCACTGTGCCCTGGAGGGTGGGCCTGGTCCAGCTCGCCGCGGCGGTGCTGGCGAGCCTTGCTTGGAGCCTGCTCGGCGCGGGCTGGGCGGCGGCGCTGAAGCGCTTCGTTGCACCCCTCCCGCACGAGGCCCTCTCCCGTGATCTCCTGGTGCTCTTCGCGGCCGGTGTGCCGCTCTATCTCCTCTCGGCCGTCGTCCATTACCTCTTCGTGGCGGTGTGGGAATCGCACGCCGCGCAACGCCGTGCGCTCGAGTCGCAGGTCCACGCGCGCGAGGCCGAGTTGCGCGCCCTGCGCGCGCAGCTCAACCCGCACTTCTTGTTCAACAGCCTGAACTCGATCAACGCGTTGATCGGGCCGGATCCCGAGGGGGCCCGCCGCATGTGCGAAGGACTGGGGGACTTCCTCCGCCTCACGCTGCGCTTGGGCAGCCGCGACTCGGTCACGTTGGCGGAAGAGCTGTCCCTGGTGGATCGCTACCTGGCGATCGAACGGGTGCGCTTCGGCGAGCGCCTGCAAATCGAACGGCGGATCGATCCGGGCGTGCTCTCCTGCCAGCTTCCCCCGCTCCTGCTCCAGCCGCTGGTCGAGAACGCCGTCAAGCACGGTATCGCCGGGCGGATCGAACCGGGCACGTTGCGATTGGAGGCGGCGCGACACCATGACCGACTGGTGGTGACGCTCGAGAACCCCGCGGATGAGGATGAGCCGCACCGACCGGGTACCGGCACCGGCATCGGCAATGTGCGGCGGCGACTGGCAGCCCTGGGGGGACATGACGCCCATTTGGCGATCACCCCCGGACCGGATGTGTTTCGGGTGGCCTTGACGCTACCGGCGAGCGAGACTTCTCTGGTGGGTAGACCTGAGACGTGAGACGAGGATCGCAGTGATGAAGACGCCCCAGGCGAAGATCCGCGTCATCCTGGTGGACGATGAAGCCCCGGCGCGCGCGATCCTGCGCGAGTACCTGGCCGCGCACGCGGAGGTCGAGATCGTAGCCGAGTGCACCAACGGCTACGAGGCGGTCAAGATGATCGGCGATCTGGCGCCGGATGTCGTCTTCCTGGATGTGCAGATGCCGAAGCTGGACGGGTTCGAGGTGCTCGAGCTCGTCTCACCGCCACCGGCCGTGATCTTCTGCACCGCCTACGATGAGTATGCGTTGCGGGCTTTCGAGGTCCACGCCGTCGATTACCTGCTGAAACCGTTCGGCCGCGAGCGCCTGGCGGCTGCCCTCGAGCGCGCCCGGGAACGCTTGAGCGCGGCGCCAGGAGCACCGGCCCCGGCGGCCGCGGCCCGCATCGCGGCGACGGCGCGCGGGCCGGATCGGTGGGCCGAGCGGATCGTCGTGCGCGATGGACCCAAGGTCCACGTCATCCCGGTCGACAGACTCGACTCGGCCGAGGCTGAGGATGACTACGTCTCGCTCAATGCCGACGGCCGCACCTGGCTCAAGCAACAGACCCTCGCGGACTTGGAGAGCGTGCTCGATCCCCGGCGATTCGTGCGCGTGCACCGTTCGCACCTGATCGCGCTGGATCGGATCGTGCGCATCGAGCCCTTCTCGAAGGACAGCCGGGTCGCGGTGCTGCGCGACGGGCGGCAGATTCCGATCAGCCGCAGCGGCTACGCGCGACTGCGCGAGCTGATGGACGCCTGATCAGCCGCAGCAGGCGCTGGACCCCCCACCACAGTTACAGGTCGGCTCAGTGCCCGCCAGCCAACCGGCCAGCACGCCAGCAGCGCACCCGACGCCGGAGCGCACGCGGATCGCCTGTGGTTCGCAGTTGCGGGCACAAGCGCCACACTCCATGCAGGCGCCTCGGTCGGCCAGGATCGCCCGGCGATCGACGAGCGTGAAGACCGCGTGGGGGCAAACGGTGACGCACAAACCACACCCGTTGCACTTCTCCGGATCGAGCTCGAGTGTCACAGCCTCTTCGAGATACCTCAGCATGCTATCTGCCCCCTGCCACGAACAGACCGGCCACCCACAGCCCGAAACCGAGCACGGCCCCCGCGATCTGGACTGGGACGGCGATGCGCATTTCGCGCAGCACGCCGCTCAACGTGGTGAACGTTGTCGCACCCGTGAAGTTCATCACCGTGAAACTGGCGATCACCGGAAGGAGCAGCGCATAGGCCGCCGTGTGTAACCCCGGCACGGGCCAGGACGAGCGCGAGCAGGCGCCGGCGCCCAGCGCCCCAACCATCAGGAGACCGAGCGCGGCGCCTTTCACGGAGAAGGCTCGGCCGGGCAGCCAGGGCAACAGAGTCGGACCGAGGATCGCGGCCACGCAGAACGCGCCGATGACCAGCGCAGCGCCCGGCAGTCCGGCCGTACGCACCCCGGCCAGGGAATACCCTTCTCGGCCCAGGCCCCCCAGCAGCACCAGCGCCGCGGCCGCGAGCAGGAAGTACTTTGCGCCCACGACCAGCTCCACCGGAATGAGCACCGCCCGGTCGCGCAGGCCGAAGTGCACGCGGCGCATCTCGTCCGCCGCTCGCAGGCCCGCGTCGAGAAAGGCCGGTAGGTCCCGCGCGCGCACGGGTCCGTAGACGATGCGAAAGCCGCAGCGCTGGCGCACGAGGTGCGCACTCACCCCGGTCGCGCCGAGCTGCGGCACGATCAGCCGGCGATGCGACACGATCGCAGCCAGCCCGCTGCTCTCGACTCGGCGCACGAGCTCGTCCGTGCCAAACGTGCCCTTGCCGGCTGCGCACCAGACGTTGATGCCGCGCGTGTCGAGCACCAGGATCCAGGCCTCACGGCCGGCCAGCGCGCTCCGTAGGTGATCGAAGCTCAGCTTGTAGTTGGCCGAGACCATGACAGGCGCATTCGCATCCGGCGTGCCGACCGCGTACAAGCCCGGCGGAATGCTGTAGCGCATGCGGCCGATGCCCCAGCGCGCTCTGATTGCACCAATACGATCGCGGAGCGCAAGGATGGTCCGTGCCCGCGGGACCGCACCTGTCGCCGTCGTGACAACACCTTCGACCCACGGCGCGACGGCACCCTTGCAGTCGCACACCTGCCCCGATCTGCGGCCGCTCGCCGACTCGTGTCTGTCCGCGGTCATCGCCCGCCCCTCAGTGGATCGTCGCCAGCAAGTAGAAGCCCACGCCCACCAGCAGCGCCCCCGCCCCCACCCGAATGAGACGTGCCCCGCGGAGCCCGATCGTTCCCAACCGACTCAGGCCGAAACCCACCCCGACGAGCCCCGCGGCCAGCGGCAAGCTTTGGCCGAGCGCGAACACGCCGAACACGAGCGCGCCCAGAAGGGTGGCCCCTTTGAGCATCGTGGCCCCCGCGATCACGGCCAGCAGCGGGTTGCAGCATGCAGAGCAAGCGCTCGAAGCACCGCCCACTGTCAGTCCGTAGAGAAGCGCACCCGCGACACCACGCTGGCGTGCGTGCTCCCCGAGCCGGACGGGCGGAAGCTTGAACGGCAGGAGCCCGGCAGCGGTCAGTCCGAAGACGACCATCAGCAACCCGGCCCCGAACTGCCAATACCTCCCGAGTGACACGCCCGCCAGGTGACCGACGAACCCAAAGAGAGCACCAAGCGCCATGAGAGATGCGACGGCGCCGAGCATGAACGCAAGCCCGACGACGATTAGGTCTCGTCGTTCCGGGCGCCCACTCAGTGTTCCAGCATATCCAGCCACAGCTCCGAACATCGGCAGGGCACAGCAGGATGTCACCGCGCCCAGCAGCCCCAGCAGGAACACGGCGGGCAGCGCCGCCAGACCGAACTGGTCGGTGGACAAGGTCTCTTGGATCCACGCCTGCACGGGACTCTCTCAATTCCCGCAGCACGGCGTGCCGCTGGCGCTACTGCTGTCCGCGATGCAGTTCTGGCCACAGGTGTTGCCGCAGCTCTGCCCTGTGGTGGACCCCGGCCCCGACCCGGACTTGAGCGCCAACGCCCCCACCGCGACGGCTGCCAGCATGACGACGATGAAGACCAACGTCCTCACCCACGCTCGCCGGCCCGGACGGGAACCGCAGCCGCAGCCCTGACCCGCGTCCGGGGGCGTATTCCTGGAGCAGCACCCGCGGTCCTGTGCTCCACCTTGGCGCGCGTTCCCCGCGCAGCAGTTGGTCGAGACTTCCGCTTCTTGCTTCGGCGATTCCACGAGTCAGCTCCTTTGGGTCCGGGCAGGTCCTGGCGGCCGGCACTCCCCATGAACTCGGCCAGCAGGCGCACTGCGTCTTTGTTAATCCAGCACTCGATCCGCTGCCCCCGGCGCTCCATCTCTAGGAGCCCCGCCAGCCGCAGCTCCTTGACATGGTGAGAGACGGTCGAGGCGGCCAGCCCCAAGTCCGCGCCCAATTCGCCCACGCATTGGCGGATCCCCGCGGGCGTCGCGCGACAGCGGCACGAGGAAGCGCCGCAGGTGGCCAACCCCAGGAAGATCCGCAGCCGCTGGGGACTGGAGAGCGCCCGGCAGAGGAGCGCCACGCGCGCGATGTCGATGGTTCGATAGTTCGACATGTTTCGAATTATGGCACGGCCGTCCGGTGGTCGTCAAGCGGCAGCTTGATCCGCGCTGGGCACGCGGCCAGGGTAGCTGGCCAGCGAGTTCTTAGCGGGTGAAGAGCTGCTTGATGGCACCCCACGTGGAAGCCTCGATCGGCGAACAAGTCTCCACGAAATAGGCACCGAGTCCCAGCGACTGTGTGTTGCCCCAGAGCATGCGCGGATGCTGCCAACCCGAGGGGTAGCCCATGCCAGGCATGAACTTGGCCCACGGGTGTCCGCCGGGGCCGTTCTCGTCGGCGGCGACGTAGAAGAAGGCCATCTCCTGATAGTGTGCCGGCCAATAGCCCACGCTGAACTCCGCGGCTACGGCCAGATCCATCTCCACGTTGCTCTGCCCAACCTCCGGCCAAAAAGGCACGTTGTCCAGCACGACCCCGGTCAACATGAGCACCACCGTCCCGGGCGGACGGCTGACGCCGCCTTCCCAGATGTAGCAATCGATCGGCTGACCGTGGTAGTGGCCTATCTGGGTGACCCAGTAGACACCGCAAGTCACGATGCCCGCGCCCAGGTCATAGCCCTCGGCGAAGGATCCCCAGTCGGGAGGTGCTACGCCGTAGTCCCAGGCGTAACCGTTCTCGAAGGTGCTATCGTGATTCACGTAGAGCTCCCCAGGGCAATCGCGAGCCGGGGGCACAACGCCCGCGCCCTCGAGGTAGCCCAGATTCAGGGCAGGACCCGCGGCAGCGATCGCGAAGGAGAGGGTCACGACCGGAAGGAAGAAGCACAAGCCGGCAGCTAGCGCCCGAACGGGGTTCATGGCAGCCTCCTTGGTTCAGGATGGACTAGCCTTCTGCGTCGCTGGCGAGGTTCGCAGCCGCATCTAGTGTAGCACGCTTGTCTCTCGCCCCTGAAGAGCGCCGACCGGGACGGCTTGGCGCGGGCGGATCACCATGCCGATCAGCAGCTGACCGGCGATGAGGGCCGCGTGCGGACGTGGCCCTTTCGCCTCCGCTCCCGCCCGCGCTATACTCCCTTTTCGCTCCTTCCGGCCGGCGGCCAGCCTAGGGAACCTACGGCCCTGGGCCGGAGTGACGGAAGCGGGACCTGGGCTGTCCACGGATCGGGCGTGCTCGTCCGCGGGTCTGCCGGGCGGCCGGCACGGCCGCTGGGAAGGTCTCGCGACAGCAAGACGCGGCCGTTACGAAGCGGCCTGGTGATGGATGATTCGATGAGAAAACGAATCCTGTACGGCCTCGCTCTCCTTATCGTCGCCGCGCTGGCCATCCGCCTGGGGGTGCTGGTGACCCGGGGCTCGGCGGGCGGCCCGCCCGGCGGCGGGCGGCCGCCGGTGGCGGTCGAGATCGATTCGGTCCGCACCGGATCCATCCAGGAGGTCCGCCAGTTCACGGGTACGGTCCATCCCCGGAACCGTTACGTTGTCTCGCCCAAGATCTCCGGCCGCCTGGTCATGATCCACAAGAACATCGGCGATGAAGTCCTGCGCGGCGAGCTGCTCGCCCAGCTCGACGATGCCGAGTACGAGCAGTCAGTCCGCGAGGCCGAGGCGAACCTGAAGATCGCCCAGGCTTCCCTGGCCGAAGCCGAGAGCCAGCGTCTGCTCGCGAGTCAGGAGCTGGACCGCGTGCAGCAACTGAAGGACAGAGGCTTTGCGTCCGCGTCCGAGTACGATGCCGCGACCATGACCCACGAGGCCCAGGAATCGCGCCTGAAGCTCGCCCACGCGCAGGTCGACCAGCGCGAGGCCGCCCTGAGCTCAGCCCGCATCCGGCTCAGCTACACCCGACTTACCGCGCCGGAACCCGGCTTCGTCGGCGAGCGTTTCGTCGACGAAGGGGAACTGCTGGCACCCAATGCGCCGGTCCTTTCCGTGGTCGGCATCGACGAGGTGTTCGTGCGAACGACCATCGTCGAACGCGACTATGGCCGCCTGCGCATCGGCCAGCAGGCCGCTGTCGAGGTCGACGCGTTCCCTGGCCGTCCCTTCCTGGGGCACGTGGCGCGCATCGCCCCGCTGCTCGACGAGACCTCGCGTATGGCGCAGATGGAGGTCGAGGTGGCCAATGAGGCGTTGGATCTGAAGCCGGGCATGTTCGCCCGGGTGAGCGTCGTCCTCGCTGAACGCATCTCCGCCCGGTTGGTGCCGAGCAGCGCGGTTGTCGATCGCGCGGGGAAGCCCATGGTCTTTCTCGTCGACATGGAGCACAAGCAGGTCCGGCAGGTCCCCGTCGAGGTGGGCATCATGACCAGCGAAACGGCCGAAATCCTCTCCCCTGACATCACGGGCGTCATCGTCACGCTTGGTCAGCATCTGCTCGCCGATGGGAGTCCGGTGATGCTACCAGGCGCCGCCGCTGCCAACCGCTCTGGGGGCTCCCGCCCATGAGTCTCGCGCAGGGCCCGATTCAACGCCCGATCCTGACGACGATGGTCTTCCTCGTGATCATCACCGTCGGGCTGATATCCCTCTCGCGGCTCTCGGTCGACCTCATGCCTGAGATCACGTATCCATCGATCTCGGTCATCACCAGCTACGGCAATGTGGGCCCTCAGGAGATGGAGGAACTCGTCACCCGGCCCATCGAGCAGTCGCTTGCTGCGGTGCAGGGCGTCGAGGAGATCACTTCGAGCTCGTCCGAAGGTCGCAGCCGCGTGCGCGTCGCCTTCACCTGGGGCACCGACCTCGAGGCAGCCTCGAACGACGTCCGCGATCGCATCGACCGCGTCCTGGGCGCGCTGCCTGAGGACATTGAGCGGCCCATGATCCGCAAGTTCGACATCTCCGCCTTTCCCATCCTCATGCTCACGGTCGCGAGCGACTTGAACCCGGTCGACGTGCGCAGGATCGTTGAGGACCAGGTGGCGTATCGGCTCGAGCGCACTCCCGGCGTCGCCGCCGTCGACATCGGCGGCGGGCTCAATCGCGAGATCCACATCAATCTGCAGGCGGCCAAGCTGAAAGCCCTCGGGCTCTCGCCGGCCGAAGTCCTGGCCGCGCTGCGGCGCGAGAACCTTAACATGCCCGCCGGGCTTTACGAACGCGGCAACCTGGAAGTCCTTGTCCGCACCCAGGGCGAGTTCCGTTCGCTCGAAGAAATCCGCGCGACCCCCGTCGCGACCCGCCAGGGGGCGGAGATCCGCATCGGGGACATCGCCACTGTGGAAGACTCCTGGGAGGAGGAACGCCAGTTCATCCGCGTCAACGGCCGTGCGGCGATCCGCATGGCTGTCAACAAGCAGTCTGGAGCGAACACCGTCGCGGTGGCGGAGGCGGTGCGAGCTGAAGTCGAGCGCATCAACCGCGATATCCCGCAGCTCACGATTCTGCCAGCTATCGACACTTCGGAGTACATCAAGCGCTCCATCAACAGCGTGGGCAACTCGGCGCTCATGGGCGGGTTGCTGGCGATTCTCATGCTCTTCCTCTTCCTGCGCAACGTCTCGAGCACGTTGATCATCGGGACGGCGATCCCGATCTCGGTCATCGCCACCTTCGGCCTGATGTACTTCGGCGGCTTCACCTTGAACATCATCACCTTCGGCGCGCTGGCCCTCGGAATCGGCATGATTGTCGACAGCGCCATCGTCGTCCTGGAGAATATCTACCGCCATCGCGAGGCCGGACTGGGGGCCAAAGAGAGCTCGCTGATCGGCGCCTCCGAGGTCTCGGGGGCAATCATCGCCAGCACGCTGACGACTGTGGTCGTCTTCTTCCCCGTGCTGTTCATTCGCGGCATGAGCGGCATCATGTTCAAGCAGATGGCTTACGTGGTTTCCTTCGCTCTTTTCTGCTCGCTGGCGGTCGCCCTGACCCTGGTGCCCATGCTCACCTCGCGCTTCTTGCGCTACACGCCTCCCGAGCACCGGCAGGGCGAGTCGCGCTTACACCGCATCTATGCGGCCAGCGAAGCCGCCTTTCAGCGAATCGAGACCAACTATGGCCGCCTGCTCGACTGGGCGCTGCATCACAGGCGCTCCGTATGGCTGAGCGCCCTCGGGCTGTTTGTCCTCTCGGTCGTCCTCGTGCGCTTCATTGGTGTCGAGCTCATGCCGCAGGCCGACGAGGGCGAGGTGCGCGTCAATCTCGAAATGGCCGCCGGGACCCAACCGGAAGTGGTCAACCGCACGACGCTGGTAGTCGAAGAAACCATCCGGCGCGAGGTGCCCGAGCTCGAACGCCTGTTTGCCCACTCCGGCGGCGGGGGCTTCCGCTCGGCCGGCGGGCACACGGCCGAAGTGCGCGCGGTGCTTGTCCCCAAGGCGCAGCGCAAGCGCAGCAGCGAAGAGATAGCCAATGCGCTGCGCCGCTCGCTGGTGGGGCTGCCGGGGGTGACCGTGCGTACGCGGGCCGGTCAGGGCCTCTTTCTGCTCTCGATGGGTTCGGGATCCGGAGACAATATCAGCGTCGAGGTGCGCGGCTACGATCTGGCGACTGCCCAGGAGCTCGCTGGGCTGGTCGAGCAGGTCGTCAAGACCGTGCCGGGAATCACTGACACTCGGATCAGCCGCCAGGAGGGCAGTCCCGAGCAGACGATCCGCATCGATCGCGACAAGGCGGCCGATCTGGGTTTGAGCGTCCAGGCGATCGGCGAAGTGCTCGAGACGGCGGTCGGCGGGAGCTACGCCTCGTACTACCGCGAGGGTGGCCAGGAGTACCGCATCCTGGTCCGCCTGAGCGAAGAGGACCGCCAGGAGTTGGCGGAGCTGCTCGATCTTACCGTGGTCAACAACCGCGGCCAGTCGGTCGTGCTGCGCAACGTCGTCGCCGCCGTTCCGCAGGAGGGCCCGGTCAGCCTCGAACGGAAGGATCAGGAACGCATCATTACCGTGACGGCGAACTTCACCGGCCGGGACTTGGGCTCGATTGTCCGCGACATACGCGCGGGCCTGCGCTCGGTCCCAGTGCCGCGCGACTTCTCGATCCAGCTCGGCGAGGAGTACGAAGAGCAGCAGAAGGCTTTTCGCGAGCTGATGTTCGGTCTGATCCTTGCGCTGGCACTGATCTACATGGTAATGGCCGGGCAGTTCGAGTCGTTTCGTGACCCGTTCGTCGTCCTCTTCTCGATCCCCATGGCGCTGATCGGTGTCACCTTAACCATGATCCTGAGCGGCACGATCTTCAGCATGCAGGCCTTCATCGGCTGCATCATGCTGGCCGGCATCGTGGTCAACAATGCCATCCTGCTGGTCGACTACACCAATCAACTGCGCCGCCGCGAAGGGCTCCCGCTGATGGAAGCGATCCGCCTGTCCGGCGCGCGCCGCCTACGCCCGATCCTGATGACCACCCTCACGACGGTGCTCGCCCTCATGCCGCTCTCCTTGGGCCTCGGTGAAGGCGGCGAAGCCCAGGCCCCGCTAGCGCGGGTGGTCATCGGCGGGCTGCTCAGCTCGAGCTTGATCACCCTCGTGCTGATCCCCATCGTCTACTCGGTCTTCGAGCAGAAGATGGCCGCGGGGTGGTCGGTTGTACGGAAGGTCTTCGGGGCGCGTGGAACGGTCGTCTGGGGCGGGGTCTGTCTCCTGGGTGCCGCCCTGGCTGCTCCTGGCGCGCAGGGCGTGCCGGGATCTGGGCAGGAACCACCGCTCGTACGGGCCCAGGCGCAGGCGCGCCTTCTTCCGCCGCCCGCCGATACGCTGCGCATCTCCATCGACGAAGCGATGCTGAGTGCCCTCGAGCGCAATCCCGACCTGCTCATTCAGCGGCGCAGTCCGACCCGCGCCCGCGCGGCCGTCTCCGCGGAGCGCGCGGCCTTCGACCCAGTCTTGACCGCCGCGGCGACCCGCGACAAGAGCAAGACGCAGCGTTTCCTCGGCTCGCAGCCGCAACCGTTCGAGCTTGTGTCCGAGCTCACCGGCTATGATGCCGGCTTGGCGATCCGGCTCCCCACGGGCACGATCCTCTCGCTGGATGCCTTCATCAACGAATCGACTTCGAGCATCTTCACTTCACAGTACTCGGGCAACGTCGGGCTCACCCTGACGCAATCGCTGCTGCGCGGCTTCGGGACAGCGGCCAACCTCGCCAGCCTGCGGCGCGCGCGGCTTGACCTCGAGATCTCGCGCTCCGAGCTGCGTGGGTTCGCGGAACTCCTGGTGGCTGCCATCCGCGCGGCCTACTGGCGCCTCTACCTCGCCGCCCAGGAGGTGGACATCCAACAGGAGTCGCTCGACCTCGCCGGTCGCCAGCGGGAGGAATCGTTGGCCCGCATCGAAGTCGGCCGCCTACCCGCTGTCGAACTGGCCGCGGTCCAGGCCGAGCTCGCCCGGCGCGAGAGTGCGCTCATCGACGCGCAAAGCGCCTACGAGCAGGCGCGTCTCGATTTCCTCTATCTGGTCGATCCGGCCGGACGAGTACCGGTGGCAGCCGGTGAGGAGTCAGGAGGCGCTGCTCTGCGCACCGGCCCTGCGGCGACCGCCTGGTCGACGTTCGTCATCCCCGTCGATGCCCCCACCATCGCGGCCGACACGCTGAACGCGGTCGCGATTCACGAAGAGGTTGCGGTCCGCTACCGTCCCGATCTCGCCCAGGCCCGCCTCGCGTACGAGCAGGGCCGCATCGAGGTAGCACACACGAAGAACGGCCTCCTGCCGCAGCTCGATTTCTTCATCACGCTTGGGCGCACGACCTACGCCAACACTTTCCGCGAGGCCCTCCCGGACATCGACAGCCCCTTCTACAACGTGAATGCCGGTGTGAGCTTCGAATTCCCGATCTTGAACCGCGGCGCGCGCGCGGACGCGCTGCGGGCGAAGGTCTCACGCGACCAGCTCGAGCAGGCGCTCGTGAACATGAATCGACTCGTTCGCCGAGATATCCGTTCCGGCTACGTCGAGGTGATGCGCACGCGACGGCAGATCGACGCCACTCGCGCGACACGCGAGCTCGAGCAGGCGAATCTCGATGCCGAGCTGGAGAAGTTCCGCGTCGGACGCTCAACGAATCTGCTCGTGCTGCAGGTGCAGCGCGACTTCATCCTCAGCCGCCTGGAGGAGATCCGCGCGGTCGTGCGCCATCTCACCGCGCTCGACGAGTTCTACGTCGCCGAAGGCACCCTGCTCGAGCGACAGGGGATCGAGGTGCCGGAAGAGCTGTAATAGGGGCGGGTGGGTGCGGGCGAAGGGAGGGTGTCCCGCGCAGACCTGGTCCGCGTTAAGTCGACAACGCAGCGCCACGGTGTCTTGGCCTGTACGCCGGTGTGTTGGGAGGGATCAGCTCAACGCAGCAACCGCCCCGTGTGGGATTGCTCCGTCCCCGCGATCTCCTCCGGGGTCCCACGCGCCACGATCTGGCCGCCTCGATCGCCGCCCTCCGGTCCAAGATCGATCACCCAGTCGGCCGCGCGGATGACATCGGGATGGTGTTCGATGGCGATCAGACTGTGCCCGGCGGTGATGAGTTCCTCGAAGAGTCGCAGCAACCGTTCAACGTCGTCGAAATGCAGACCCGTCGTCGGTTCGTCGAAAATGTAGAGCACTCCGCCTTGGCGCTCGCCGCCGGTCCTCTCGCCCAGCAATTCACGGGCGAGCTTCAGGCGCTGCCGCTCCCCACCCGAGAGTGTGGAGGCTTCTTGACCCAACGGAAGGTAGTCGAGCCCGATCTTGCCCAGCAACTCGAAGGTGGACTCCAGGGCCGGATGACCACGCAGGTGTTCCCGGGCATCGGCCGCCGTCATGGCGAGCACCTCGGCGATCGACGCGCCGCGGTACGTGCAGGCCAGGATCTCAGCCGTGTAGCGCTGCCCGCGGCACTCGTCACACGTCACCCAGACATCGGCCAAGAAATCCATGCTCACCTTGATGCGTCCCCGTCCCTGACACGCTTCGCACCGGCCGCCCTTGGTGCTCAGGGAGAAATGCGCCGGCCGGAGACCGCGGGCCTGCGCCGCGTCGGTGGCTGCGTAGAGGTTGCGGATGGTCTCGAAGCTGCCGGTCAGCGTGGCGACGTTGCTGGCGGGCCCCACCACCAGCGGCGATTGGTCCACCGCTCGCATCTCGGTGAAGGCTGTGCGCCCGTAGAAGCGGCGGCAACCCACCGGCTGTCCGGCGAGGTAGGAGGGCAGCAGGACGTCGAACAGAAGGGTCGATTTGCCGCTGCCCGAGACCCCCGTGACCACGACCAGCCCGCCGGCGGGAATGGCGAGGTCGCAGTCACACAGGTTGTTGGCATGGGCGCCCTCGATCACCAAGCCGGGTCCGAGGGTGCGGCGTACGCGCGAGCCGGCCCCGAGCCCTGCCTGGCGCAGGTAGTGCCCCGTGCGGGAGGCCGAAGCGGCGCATATTGCCGCGGGTGATCCGCAGGCCATGACCCGCCCACCGGCTGATCCCGCTCCCGGTCCGAGGTCAATGATATGGTCAGCCGCGCGCATCACGTCGGCGTCATGCTCGACCACGACGACCGTGTTCCCCGCGCGGCACAGCTCGCGCAAGATCCCAATCAGGCGGCGCGTATCGCGGCCGTGCAGGCCTACGGTCGGTTCGTCGAGTACGTAAGTGATTCCGCACAGATCGGCCCCGAGTTGTGACGCCAGTCGCAGCCGCTGGCCTTCTCCGCCCGATAGCGATGCGGTGGTGCGATCCAGCGTCAGGTAGTCTAACCCGGCCGCCATCAGCAGATCCAGCCGCCGTCCAACCTCCCGCCCCAGATCCGCAGTCAGCTCTCGTTGGCGCGCACTGACGCCCAGGCTGGTGGGGTCATCAGCCAACCTCCGCCACCATGCCCGTGCGGCGGCCACGGGCTGGCGTGCAAGGGAGACGATGTCCATTCCCGCAAAGCGCACCGCCCGCGCCTCGGGTTTGAGGCGCGCGCCGCCACACACAGGGCACGCATCGTCACGCATCAGATCTCGCAGCGAGTCACCGCGGTGATCGGCATGTTTGCGGGCATATTCCTGGTTCACATAGCCGGCCAAGCCGTCCCAGGTCGTCTCCCATGAGTGCACCCCTTCGCGCCGGCCGCGCTTGAACCTCCACGTCACGTGGTAGCGCTGGTCCCCGGTTCCGTGCATCGCGATGTCTTGCGCATGCGCCGGAAGCGCCTGCCACGGTTTATCGAAATCGATGCCATGGGCCGCACCCACCGCGCGCAATATCGCCATGTGCTGACCATGAGGGTCGCCATAGAAGCGGCCGGTCCGGTGGCCGCCCAGCGCCCCGTCACAGAGTGATCGCGTCGGATCCGTGACGAGCGCTGCCGGATCGGCAACGCTGACCGTTCCCAGCCCACGACATGTTGGACATGCGCCCTGATGGTGATTGAATGAGAACATCCGGGCGGTGTGCGGATACGTGCCGGCGAAACCGCACTCGGGGCACTGCCCTTGATACAGCGGGACATCACAGTTCGGGCAGTAGGCTTGGCCTACCCGCGCGAACAACACGCGGTAGTAGTCATAGATCTCGCTGGTCGTACCCACCGTGGAGCGCGGATTGCGGATCCCGGAGTCCTGACGCAGGGCGACGGTAGGGGTCAGCCCTTCAGCCGAGGCGACTTCAGCGCGTGCCTGACGCCCCAGGTAGCGCCGCGCGTAGGGAGTCAGACTCTCCTGGAACCGGCGCTGCCCCTCGGCAAAGAGCGTGTCGAAGGCCAGCGACGACTTTCCGCTGCCCGAAACGCCGGTGATCACGGTAATCTGCTCGGCCGGAATCGAGACGTCGATATCGCGGAGGTTGTGCGTGGCAACGCCGCGCAGTTCGATGGTGCGGGGCTCCCCGCGCGTCTCGGTTCGCACCCCCCGCGGCTCTGTGCAGGCGGCAGCCGCCGCTGCCCCAGTTGCGGCACCTGTCCCTGTCAGGACACGTTGCAGCGCCGCTCCTGTGTGAGATCCGTCCACCCGGGCGACAACCTCAGGCGACCCACTGGCCACGAGCTGACCCCCCTGCGCCCCACCCTCGGGCCCCAGATCGATCACCCAGTCGGCCATCTTGACGAATTCCGGATCATGCTCAACGGCAATCACCGTGTTGCCGCGCGAGACCAGTCGATCCAGCGCGGCCAGCAGCACCTTGACATCCGCGGCGTGCAGACCCGTCGTGGGTTCATCCAGGATGTACAACGTCCGTCCAGTCGAAGGCCGTCCCAGCTCGGCCGCCAACTTGATGCGCTGCGCCTCCCCACCCGACAGCGTGGTCGCCGGCTGGCCCAGGTGCAGGTAGCCCAACCCCACTTCCTGCAAGGCACGCAGTACACGCAGGATCCTCGGCTGCTCAGCAAAGAGCGTGGCGGCGTCATCAATCGCCATCTCGAGCACTTCGCGGATGCTGCACCCACGATAGGTGACGGTGAGGATGTCCGTGTGGAATCGCCGGCCGCCGCACTCCTCGCACAGCACGTCCACATCGCCCAGAAAGCGCATGCCCACGGTCTGCACGCCGGCCCCCTGACACGCCTCACAGCGCCCCCCCGCGACGTTGAGCGAGAAGTCGCCCTTGCTCCAGCCCGCCGCCCGAGCCTCGGGCAGCGCGGCGAAAAGCATGCGGATGAAGTCAAAAACCTTTGTGTAGGTAGCCGGGTTGCTGCGCGGTGTACGGCCGATTGGGTGTTGGTCGATCTCGATGACCTTGTCGAGCGCCTCGGTGCCGCGGATCTCGTCATGTGCTCCAGGCTCAAGTTCGGCGCGGTGCAGCTTGCGGCGCAGGGCGCGGCCTAGAATCTCATCCACCAGGGTGGACTTGCCGGCTCCGGAAACGCCCGTCACGACGTTGAAGGCGCCCAGCTTGAAGTCGACGTCGATGCGCTTCAGGTTATTCGCGCGTGCCCCGCGGATGCCCAACTCTCCGCTTCCCATCCGGCGCGCAGCGGGCACGGACAGGCGGCCATCGGCGCACAAGCAGTTGAACGTCGGGCTGGAGGTCACCCGCGCGGAGCGTCGATCGGATCTGTGCTCGTCGTCAGCATGGTTGGCAGCATGGCGGGCAGCATCGTTGGCAGCATGGCTGGCAGCGTGCCCACCGGGGCGGAAGTATTCGCGGGCGGGCCCACTAAAGAGCACCTCGCCCCCGTGCTCACCCGCCAGCGGCCCGATGTCGATCAGCCAGTCGGCGCGGCGGATGGTGGCCTCGTCGTGTTCGACCACGAGCACGCTGTTGCCTTGGTCTCGCAACCGCGCCAGCATCGCCAGCAGGCGTTCGCTGTCGCGTGGATGGAGTCCGACCGAGGGCTCATCCAGTACATACAAGATACCATGCAGACGCGTGCCAACCTGGGTGGCCAACCGAATGCGCTGAGCCTCTCCCGCCGAGAGGGTGGGCGCAGCTCGATCGAGTTGCAGATAGCCTAGGCCGAGTTGCTGCAGGACGTCGATCCGCTCGAGCATCGCCGCGACGATAGGTCCGGCCGAATCTCCCGCGGCGTTGTCTGTGAGGAAGCGGCGCAGGTCGTTCAGCGGAAGCGCGGCGGGCACCGTGATGTCCCGGCCACCGACGGTCACCATGCGGGCCTCCCGCCGTAGACGCGTTCCCGCGCACATTTCGCAGGGGCGGGAACGAACGAAGCGCATGATGTTCTTGTTGCGCTCGCGCTTGAGAATCTCCTCCATGATCGTGAGCAGGCCACGGTAGTAACCCTCCGCGCGGGGACGCGGGGTAATCCCCGTCCAGCGCAGCCGTGACTCGAGCGGGTGCTTGCCGAAGGGGATGCGGATACGATCCGAGCCGCGCAGGACGACGTCTTGCTGCGCAGGCGTCAGCTCCCGCCAGGGGATGTCCACGTTGAAGCCGTGGGCGCGGCACACTTGATCCAGCACATCGAGCGTGATCTGAGTGTAGACGATGTAACCGCTCGGCGTCGTGGGCACGAGCGCACCCTGTCGCAGCGTCCGCGCCGGGTCAGCGATGAGTAGATCGGGGGCGACGCGATCGGTTACGCCGAGACCCTTGCAGGTTGGGCACGCTCCGTAATGGGAGTTGAACGAAAAGAGCCGTGGCCCAACCTCGGGAATGCCGGTGCCGCACTGCGCGCACGCCTGGTCAATGCTGAAGCGCTCCGTCTGGCCGTCGGGCCTCTGGTGCGCTACTCGGTACACCTTGATGACCCCGCGGCCGAGCGCGAGCGCTTGCGCCAGGGCGCGCCGTAGATGCGGGTCGGTGGCGGTGGGCCGCGCGATTTCGGCCACGACGGCGGCGATCTCGTGCGCTTGTTCCGCGGGCAGCTCGGGCAACGGGTCGCTCGGCAGCAGTACCCCATCCACTCGCACGGTCGTCGCCCCCGCCGCCCGAGCGCGTTCGAGCGCCTGCCGCTGCGCACCGCGGTGTCCCTCCACCAGCGGCGCAAGCACAAGGATCGACTCACCCCCGAAGCGGCCCGCGAGAACAGCGGCCAGGCCCTCGGGGGTGAGGCTTTCCAATGCCGCACCGCAGGCCGGGCAATGGCAACGACCGATCCTGGAGTAGAGCAGGCGCAGGTGATCGTAGAGCTCGGTGAGCGTCCCGACCGTGGAGCGCGGATTGTGCACCGTGGTCCGCTGGTCGACTGCCAGGGCCGGCGCCAGGCCGCTGATGTGCTCGACCATGGGGCGTCCCAGCTTGCCCAGGAATTGCCGCGCGTAGGACGAGAACGACTCCAGGTAGCGACGTTGACCCTCGCGGAATAGCGTGTCGTAGACGAGCGAGGACTTGCCGGAGCCTGATACCCCCGTCACCACCACCAGAGCGTGGTGGGGAATGGAAAGATCAACATGCTTGAGGTTGTGTTCGGCCGCCCCGCGAACGCTGATGAATCGTTTCATGCCCCCGGAGTCTAGATGACTTCTGGATCGCAGACGGCGTTTTTTTTCGGCTGCGCCTTGCTGCAGGCCGGATCCAAGGGGCGGCTCTGGCGATGAGGCGTCGGCCGCGGGCGCTGGGGCGACCGACGCGTACGCACGACCGACGCCGCGGGCCGCACCCGCACACCCGCGGGTAACGCCTCGGTCGCACCAACGTGTGGATCCGGAGTCCTACCGATCTATCAACTCATAATTGTCAGCCGTCATCCCTGCTTGTTGAGTTCAGCCAGGCGCTGCTCGACCTCGGCGTCGGTCCCCAGGTCATCGAGGCTATCGAATTGCGCGTCCAGAGAGGACGCTGCCAGCTCCGCATGGCCCGCCACCTTGGCCTCCTCGCGACGGATCCGGTCCTCGAAGCGGCTGAGCTCGCTGGTTGGATCGGTGATGTTGACGCTCTTCAGAGCGTCGTGCACCTTGGACTGGGCCGCCGCCATCTTGGCGCGCGCTACGAGCTCATCGCGTTTCGTCTTGAGTTCCTCGAGCTTCGCGTTCATCGAGCTGAGCCCCGCCTTGAGTCTGGCGACGACCTCCGTCTGCTGGGCGATCATCGGCCCGAGGTCATTGTCCTGTCCCTCGAGCATGATCTGCCGCTTGAGCGCCAGTCGGGCGAGGTTCTCAAAGCGATCGGCCTCGGCGGGGCTGCCGGGGCGCAGCTCACGCGCCTTGGCGGCTGCCGCGGCCGCTTTGGCACCCCACTCGGCGGCGGTCTGGTCCGCCTCCCGCTTGTCTCCCTCCATCATGCGGAGGTTGCCGATGCTCTGCGCCACGGCTTCCTCGGCCTCGTTGATGTTGTTGGTGTAGTCGCGGATCATCTGCTCCAGCATCTTCTCGGGGTCCTCCGCCGCATCGATGAGGGCGTTGATGTTGGCGCGGGCAAGCTGCGCGATCCGTCCCAGGATTGACTGCTGTGCCATTGGTTCTCCTCCTCGTCAGCCTGTTTGTCTGCCATGCAATGTCTGCCATGCAATGGATGGACCGGACCTGGCCGGTTGGAATGCCTCGTTCAGAACCGCCCGCCGCGACCGCGACGCATGCGGGTGCCGGAACCGCCGTAGGAGGGCCGGCCAAAGCTTCCGCCGCCACCGGACGGCCAGCGGCCCAAGCCCCCTTTGCCACCGGATGATCGGCCGCCGCGCAGCATCTCGGTGAGGATACCGCCGAGGATGGCGCCGCCGAGACCACCGCCGAGATTGCCGCCGCCAAGGTTCGGCTGGCGCATCGCGATCGTCGCCCGGGCGATCTGCGATTGCGCTTCAGCCAGCGCGCGGCGGGCCAGCTCGTGCGCGTTTGCCGCGTGCTGCGTCGCCGTGAACGGGTCGTTGGCGCCGAGCGCGACCGCCCGGTCGAGATGGCGCTGGGCCTCGGCGAGCGACTCCCGGGGTCCGGCGCCGATTGCGCCGCGGTGCGTCATGACGTAGTCGCCGGCGGCCGCCAGCTCGGCGCGAGCCGCAGGCAGTGTCCGCTCGAGCACCGCGATCGCCTTGGCGCGTCGCGCCAGCTCGTCGCGGACCTCCTGGAGCTCCTGCTCAAGCGCCGCGTCGGCTTCTTCAAGGAGACGCAGCGAGGCCAGCGGGTCTCGCCCCCCCTTGGGATCCGCCGCGTCAAGAGCTGCGGCCACGGCTGCCTCGGCGGCGGCAATCAGCGGCGAGAGCTCAGCCCGGGCACCGGCCGCCCGAGCCTCGGCCAGGTCTCGGCGGGTTTCGGCAATCGCCGCCTCGATGCGGTCGCGCGCCTCGGCGAGGTCCTTACCCAGGCGGCCAACAGCGTCAAAGAGAGCCTTGGCCTGGGCGGCAGCTTCCTGCGCGGCGGCCGCCCCGACCGCCGCCTCACCGCGCCGGTTCTGATCCACGTCCTCGCGGGCGACCTGCACTTGCGCGCGGGCGAATTGGAGGCGCGCGCGGGCCTCAGCCGGTGAGCTCGCCACCGCGCTCAGCGCCGCCGGTGCGTACACTGCGGCCAGGTCAGCCAGCTCCCGGTCGACTTGCGGCATCCGGGCCTCGAGCACCGTCAACTGCTTCTCAAGACCGTCGATGACTTCGAGCACGTGCTGCTCGAGGTCGCGCAACCGGTCGAAGCGTTCGGCCTGAGCGTCAAGTTTCTCGTTAGCGACCGCGGTGTGCGCGAGGATGGCGGTGAGGATCTCGCGACTGCGCGCCTTGTCGGTAGCCTGGTCGAGTTGTCTGTGGAGCTTGAACGCCTCGTCCAGCTCGCGCTTGGCCTCGTCCACCGCCTGCTGGAAGGGCACCGCCTGTTCCTCGCCGAACTGGGCAACGGCGAAGCCCAGCTCCTCCGCACTGGTCTTGATGGCGTCGTCCGTCTTCACGAGCTCCGAGCTGGCTGCGCGGCGCAGCTCGCTCAGCGTCTGCTCCACCCCGGCGCCCGCGCCCTTACCCTGCGCGCCACGCCGCGCCTGCGAGCGGCGCGCAAGCCTCCAGATCACAATCCCGGCGACGACCAGGAAAATCAGCAGAAACAACACGGATAGCGCGCCCTCGCTGCTCTGGGGTCGCCCACCGCCTGTAGAACCTGGCCGGATCGCTGGCGTGGTGATCGCCTTACCGCGCAGTGCCTGACCCAGACCGGTGGCGGCGCCGATGGCTCCACCGGCCCAGTCGTTCTTGGAGAGCGCCGGTTCGACCGCGGTCGCCATAATCTCGTCGAGTCGCGATTGGTCTAGGGGAAAGTCCTCGTCCACCGAGTAGGCATAGGCACGATCCTCCACGGCGACCGCGAGCAGGGCATCGCGCAGCCCGACGTCGCTCTTCACGGCCGTCTCGTGCGCCCACGTCTCTGCTTCAACGCCCGAGAAGGTCTTCACATACACTACCCACAGCTGCACCCGCTCGACGTCCTGGAGCTTCTCGAGCGCGGCTGCGACCTCGGCCCGCCGGTCGCCCAGTACCCGGGCGCGGTCCTCGATCTGCGCGCCGACGCGAAAGGGCGCCTCCGCCCGGGCGGTGACCGGCGTGAAAACGGCGGTGACGAGGCTCGCCACAATCGCCAGCCCAAGAAGGTTGGATCGGCCAGCAGTCCGAGGTCGGAAGTGCTGGACCAGCCAAGCCCAGGGGTTGTGTTGCTGGAGAGGCTGCTGCAGAGTTTGCTGCAGAGGTTGCTGCAGAGTGAGAGTCACTGCAGTCTCCTCAAACCCATTCCCACGAGGCGTGCTGCCGCGGTCCCCACCTCGGCCGCCCCACCGTGCCGACGCCCTCCGCGGATTGCGTCCATGGCATCGACAATGACGAGCACAGCCTACGCGCGGTCACCCCTCGATTGGAAGCTGAAAGGCGACCGGCGGCCGCGCATTGAGTGTGCACCCGCCCGCGTCGTGAAAGGTCCGGAGCCCATCGTCAGTGTAAGCACCACGGCCAAGTTGCCGATTCCCTGCCCAAACCAGGGAGCTCGCAGCTGGCGCTGCTCGCACCAGAGCGACCTCGGACCACCCAGGCGGGTCACTCCATGCGCACCATCTTGATGGTGGTCTGCAGGTCGCCCGCTTCGAGGCGGCAGAAGTAGACCCCCGGCGGAACGGCACGTCCGGCCTGGCCGAGGCCGTCCCAGACGACGGTGCGGCTGCCGGCCTGGGAGGGCCCCTCCTCAACAATCCGCACCAACCTTCCGCCCGGGTCGTGAATGCACAGCCTCACCGTCGATGCCCCCGGGACGGCGTAGCCTATGGTGGCGGAGCGCCAGGAGGGATTGGGCCAGACGTCAAGCACTGCGCGGGCGGTCGCAACGTTGGGGGCGGCGATCGCCGAGGGCGCTTCCGGTGCCAGGCGTATCAGCCACACGTCGTGCATGCCCGACCCGAAGGAGAGCGTGTGCCCCGCCACCGCGTAGCCGCCGTCCGAAGTGTTCGCCACGGCGTAGGCCACGTCGGAGGAAGAGCCCCCGTAGGTGGTCTGCCACTGCAGGTTGCCTTCCGCATCCGTTCTCACGAGCCACACATCGTCGCCTCCGGCGCCGTAGGAGAGGGTGTATCCGGCTGCCAGGTACCCGCCATCGGCGGTCGGCACCACGGAATATCCATAGTCCCTTCCGCTCCCACCGAAAGCCTCGCTCCACTCCGCCGTGCCTTCGCTGTCGGTCTTCACGAGATACAGGTCGTAGAGACCGGCCCCGAAGGACCCGGTGTACCCGGTCATGATGTAGCCGCCGTCAGCGGTCTGCCGCACCCAGTAGCCCCGGTCCGCGTCAGAACCGCCGAAGGCCTGGTGCCAATCGAGATAGCCCAGCGAGTCGGTCTTCACGAGCCAGGCGTTTCCGACATAGCCGGGACCGTAGGAGAAGGTCCAGCCACAGAGGATGAACCCTCCGTCCGACGTCTGCGACACCGACCAGGCGCCGTCTGATCCGTATCCGCCGTGGGTCCGGGTCCAGATGGGGGCTCCAGACGCATCGGTCTTGATCAGCAACACATCCCTGCTCCCAGCCCCAAAAGAGGATGTGGCCCCGGCGATGATCAGCCCGCCGTCAGAAGTTTCCTGGACTGCGTAGGCCTCGTCGTCGTTGGCGCCTCCGTAGGTTCGTGTCCAGTCCTCGTGGCCGGCGGCATTCGTCTTGACCAGATACAGGTCCTTGCCCCCCGCCCCCGAGGACAAGGTGAAGCCCGCGGCGACGTACCCGCCGTCAGCTGTCTGCCAGACCGACTGCCCCTCGTCGTCGCTGTTGCCCCCGAAGGCGTAGTTCCACTCCGCAGTGCCGGCAGGGTCGGTCTTCAGGAGCCACAGGTTGTGGCCCGCGGAGCCGTAGGAACGGGTGTAGCCGGTCACGATGAAGCCCCCGTCGGCAGTCGGCCGCACGTCGTAGCCCACATCGATGTTGGTCCCGCCGAACGTTCTTGTCCACAGCGTGTCGGGGGGCTGCGCGGGCACCGTTGCAGTGCCGACCAGCAACGCCGCCAGAACGGGCGCCACGCGCGCCAATGCAGATCCGATCTTCGCAGTGGGCACCGCCAACCTCCGTTGAGAAGGGGATTGATGAGAAGTGGGACGGGGCATTCTGTTCTCCTTCCGTCACCATCGACGAACAGCCCATCGTGGCCCCGAATCCACCGGCCGGGCCCACTCCCACGCGCGCTAACCTGCTCGCGGCAGCTGTTTTCCATTATACCACGTTCCTCACCACCGGCTTGGGACCTGCCTGCTGGCTGGCTTACGGGCGAGAAGTGCCGGCAATCCGCCGGCAACCCGTTGTCAGGAGTCGCTGGGTCCTGTATAGATGGGCGATGGTTGCCCAGTGGACATCGTTGATGAGGAGGTCTGTCATGAAGGCTGTCGTCACCGGTATCGCGTTGATTCTGGTCTGCCTGACGTTTCCAGGTGCCGTCGCCCAGGAGGCTGGCGGGGTCGTCTTTGCGCGCAGCTTGATCGATCCGACCGGCCCTACCGACCTGACGGATCGCTTCGCCGCCGGGGACCGCATCTATGCAGTGGCCTACTTCGACAAGAGCCTTCTCGGTCTGGTCGGCAAGGAGACAGCCAAGCAGGTCGACGTGGAGGTCTTTCTGTACGAATTGCAGGCCCCGCTGTACGACTATCAGCAGCCGAGCGAGGTGCAGCTGGAAACCTGCGCGCTCGCAATTTCCGGCGACGCTCGGCATAAGAACTACCTGCCGATCGACATCGTTCCCGCTGCCGACCGGATGACCGCCTACGGCACACCGGAACTCACCTACAAGAAGTTTGGCGACAAGTTCGACGGGCCGGTGAAGTTCGCGGAACGACTCGCACAGCTCGAGCCCGGCGAGCACACGATTATCGTCAAGGTGCGGTGCAATTACGAGTTCGTCTCCGCAGGGAGGTTCACGCTGGCGGGAGACAACTACTCGGCCTACAGCACGATGGCCGGTGAGCTGAACGCCGCGGCTGCCGGCCTGAAGACCAGGGACACGGTCATGCCGAAGGCCGCCATGGTCGACAAGGCGCTGGAAGGCGAGATGGTCGCCGCGTTCGTAGCCTCGCAGACCTACAAGGATCGGATCAACGGTGAGGTCCTGCGCATCGTCATCATCGATCCCGACTGGATGATCCGGCGACATGAGCTCACGGGTGCCATCCTGCATCGGTACATCCGGGCCGCCATCGCGACCAAGGATCGCGATGGCTCGTGCACCTTGTGGCAGCTGGTGACCTTCCAACAGGATTACGTGAGCGGCGCGTTCCAGAAGACGCGCTTCGACGGCGTGGGCGACCCCGTGAAGATCCCCTGCGAGAAGGTGCCTAAGTAGCGTCCCGCACCGTCCCATCATATAGATCTCTCGGCAAGGCGCTGGCTCAAGCAGTTGTACTTGGCCATCATGCCCTGGGCAGGCGTGAGCCGTGACAGACCCGGTGTCACAGGGCAGCCCACGGAGTGCCGCTCTCATCGGACCAGGTGGCCCATCAGCATCACGTGTGATACCCTCCCCGGCTTGGCGAGTGGCATGCTGGCGTTGATGGCATCCACGACAGGAATCTCTATGCCTACCCATGGCGCAAGCAAACAGCTGCGCCGCGATGGGCATGACGTAGCTGGCGCAGGGCCATGTCAATGCGGGATTCGGGTGCGGGACGGAGACTGGCGAGTGCCCCCGGAGGGCAGGTCCATGACCCGCGACTGCGTCGCATCGAGGCGCTGAGTTGGTTCCTGGACAACTCGATCCGCATCCCCGGAGTCGGCTATCGCTTCGGCTATGACGCCTTGATCGGGCTCGTCCCCGGGATCGGGGACCTGGCGGGCATGGGGCTCTCCGTCTACATCCTGATTCAGGCGGGGCGCCTGGGCATCCGGCGGGCGACACTGGCACGAATGGTGCTCAACATCGGGCTCGAAGCGCTGGTCGGGGTGATCCCGTTGCTCGGCGACATATTCGACGTAGCTTGGAAAGCCAACGCGCGCAATGTGGCGCTGGTCCATCATGAGCTCGGGGTGAGCCGGGACCGGCAGGAGATCTCGAACCGGCGGTTCTTCCTGCTGCTGGGCATGGTGCTGCTGGGGGTGGTGGGAATAGCGGTGGGTTTGATCGTGCTGTTGGCCGAAGCGGTTGAGAACTTGCTGGGAATGTGATTCCGCAGGGCGCAACTGGCGGGACGCTGGTGCGGCCATCCCGCTTCGGCAAGCAGTCACAGGGCCATCCAGTCCAGCAGCTAACGATGAACGCGACTCACTGAGCCGGCCCGCCGTCCGGTGGAGGTGTCTGCTGCCCGGCCATGTCCCGCCACGTCCTGCGGCTCATGGTCCCCAGGGGCATCATGACGGGTAGGATCCAGAACAGGCCCCACCATCTCAGGCCGGCGCCGCCAAAGGCGCCGATCGCCCAGGCCGCCGACGCGAGAAACAAAGCGTAGAGCGGCGCCATGAGCTTCCAGTAGCGCGTGACGGGATGACGCCACGGTGCCAGAAGGAGGATGGCCACGACGGCGACCGCGGTCAGCAGAAGGCCCGCCACGCCCCACGCCCACTGGCCGCGAAACAGAAACACCACCGCCAGTACAGCCACCCAGAGGAATCCCCCCAGCCAGCCCCCTGTCCAACCGATCTTCTCGCCCACCCTGTCGGCCATCGCCTTTCCCCCTCTCGCGTCCGGCGGCACCGTCTTGAGTACCACAAGGTCGGACGCGGGAGCAAGGCCTCGGGGCAGACTCGAGCAGCAGTGGGTTTGAGGAGGAGCAAGCAGAGGGAGGAGCGAGGGAGGAGGGAGGAGGGAGGAGGGAGGAGCGAGGAGCGAGGAGTGACGGAGGGGTGAGGGAGCAGCGAGCTTGAGCGGGTTCGGGTGCGCCGGTATCATCGGCCAATGCACGCCTTGCTGTCGATGCTGCTCGTCCTCTTCGCGGCCGGCGATGCCAACACGGTCGTCGACGGCATCTTCCGCCGTCAGGCAGCCCGGGATGCGCAGGTCGCCTGCGTGTCGTATCGTGGCCGGTTGCGCTATACCGAGACCGACCTGCGGTCGGGCGATGCGAAACAGGTGGAATGCGAGCGACTGATCACGATGTGCGGCCTCGCTCAGCAGCGCCACGAGTTCGAGGACGTCTGGGTCAATGGACGCCGGCTGGCAGGCGCGGAGCGCGAACGGGAAATCCAGCGCCTGCGCTCGAGAGGACTGGTGGCGCGCGACACGCGGCTGCCATTCTTCCTCGAAACGCGGCGTGAGTATGACTACCGGGTCTCGGGACCGGATACCTGGCAGGGCATGCCGATCTGGTACGTCGAGTTCACGCCGGTCCACCCCAGTGACCGATACATCAGCGGTTTCGCGCGGGTGCTGGTCGACAGCCTCGACGTCGTCTCGCTCGAGTTCGTACCGTGTCGGCTCCCGTTCGTGGTGACTGCGTCCAGAATGACGCTCGACTATGCCCCGGTTCACGGACACTGGTTGCCTGTGCACTTGCGGATGGACATGAATCTACGACTGGCGGTGGTGGTCGAGTTGATGCGGCGGCACATCCGGGTCGAGGACGACTACTGGGACTACCGGTTGAACAGCGATCCAACCGCACGGTCTGAGGACGACGAGTAGATGCTGATCAAGAGCCTCCTGTTCAGCATGATCGGCTATCTGGCCGGTTCCCTCATGTTCTCGGTCTGGTTGCCACGGATGCGCGGCCGGGACGTGCGCTCGGTCGGTGACGGCAATCCGGGCGCCGTCAATGCGTTCAAGGCGGCGGGACCGGTGATCGGCATCGCCGCGCTCCTGCTCGACGTCCTCAAGGGCGCCTTGCCCGTGGCAGCGGCGTATGGGTGGGTCGGGCTGCGCGGCTGGTGGTTCACACCGGTCGTAGTCGCGCCGGTGCTCGGTCACGTGTGGCCACTCTTCCTGCGCTTCCGGGGCGGCAAGGCGCTGGCCGTCTTGTTCGGCGTCTGGTCGGGGATCACGCTCTGGGAAGTGCCCTGCGTTCTGGGCGCGGCGCTGATGCTCGGCAAGCTCGTGCTCCGACTCAGGCACGACGCCTTCAGCGTGCTGATCGGCATGAACGCGCTCGTGCTCTTCGTCATCGCGCGCTATCAGAGTGTGCCCTTGTCCGTGGCGGCGCTGCTCTGCGCGGCGTTGGTGAGCTGGCGGCACCGGCGGGAGTTGACCGGCCGATGAACATCATCCCCTTCCTGACCGACTCGCACCGGCTGCTCGTCTTCGTCGGCGTGCAGGCACTCATCGCGGTCTCCAATTCCATCCTGATGCGGCGGCTGCGCAGCTTCCGCCCGGCCGGGAACGAGCCGCGGGTCTCGGTGTTGGTGCCGGCCCGTGACGAGGTGCAGACCATCGGGCCGTGCGTCCGGTCGCTGCTCGCTCAGGAGTATCCGGACTTCGAGATGGTCGTGCTCGACGATGGCTCGTGCGACGGCACCGACCGGGTGCTGGCAGGCATCGACGATGCGCGCCTGCGGGGGCTCACCGGCCGGGCCCTACCCGACGGCTGGACCGGCAAGACTTGGGCGTGCTCGCAACTCGCTGCCGCGGCCACCGGGGAGCTGCTTTTCTTCACCGATGCCGACACCGTGCATGCGCCGGACACACTCCGGCGGGCTGTGGCCGCGCTCACCTCGTCGCGGGCCCAGTTCGTCACCGCCGTAACCCGCAATGAAGTCCGGACCTTCGGCGAACAGGTCACGGTGCCGTTCATCATTTGGGCCCTGATGGCGATCCTGCCGCTCGGGGTCGCCTATCTGCTGCGCCGATCGCGGGCGTTCTCGGCGGCCAGCGGCAAGTTCCTGCTCTTTCGGCGCGCGGCCTACGAGCAGGTCGGCGGCCACGCCGCGGTGCGCACCGAGGCGGCCGAGGATGTGGCCCTCGCCCGCTGGGTCAAGGCGGCGGGAATGACCTGGAGACTGCTCGACGCGACCGACTGCGTTTCAGCGCGTATGTACGACGGATTCCGGTCGGCCGCGCGTGGCTTCAGCAAGAACTACTTCGCCCTCTTCGGCTATCGCGTGCTGGTGGCCCTGTTCGTCTGGTACTGGATGCTCGTCATCACCTGGCATCCGCTGGTGTCCGTGGTTGTCCGCGGCCTGCAGCGCGATTTCACCGCGCAGTTCTGGTCGGCCGCAGCCACGATCGTCCTGGCGGCGGCGATCTGGCTGCTCGTCGCCCTCAAGACGCGGATGCCCTGGCATCTGTTTCTGTTTTACCCGATGACCATGACGGTCGCCGCGGGGCTGGGGATCTGGTCGCTGATCCTGACGATCGCCGGGCGCACCGGGTGGAAAGGCCGTTCCCTCGTGCGGCACCGCATCAGGCTGGTGTAGATCCGCTTGGCGCGTGTCTCAGCGCGCGAGCGCGATGCGTCGCACCAGCTCCCCCTCCTGCGTCCGCAGCCTGAGGAAGTACAGACCGGCGGGCAGGCGGCGCCCCTGTCCGTCGAGGCCGCCCCAGGCAATCGTGTGGCCGCCGGCGGGACGCTGGCCTTCGGCCAGCACGGCCAGCGTACGCCCCGCCAGGTCGTGCAGGGTCACGCGCACCGGGCCAGCCGCCGGGAGCTGGAAGCGTACCGCTGTCTGGTCGGTGAACGGGTTCGGCGCACCGTCCAGGCGCAGCTCGGCGCTCATGCGGGCAGCGGGCTCTTCCACCGAGACCGAGTAGACGGTGAAGGCGACAACGTCGGTGAGGTTGTCGCTGAACCGCACCTCGGCGCTGGTCCAGTCGCTGGTCGCCAGGGGTGGAATGCCAGGCTGCGTGCGGTAAACGACGGGGCTCGCGTAGTCGAGCGACTGGGGGAAGAGCGGGAAGGTGTCGGTCGCACCGCCCGAGCCCAAGAAGACGATCTCCGAGAACACCGGGCAATGCTGCTCCGCGTCGATGTAGTCGAGCTCGGCGTAAGCCTCCGGACCCGGCGGCAAGATCGCGAGGCCACCGAGCTGCGGCAGGGTGTTGGCGACGGGATCGCGGCACAGCGCGCGCAGGTGCAGGCGGCCGCCGGCGATACCGTCCGCCTCGGCGGCACCGCCCGTCAGCGTGATGCGCTGGGTGAACGCCCCAACGGCCGCTTGCGGGTCGGCGGGGCTGAACCAGGCGGCGAAGGCCGGGTCGCCGAGCAGGTCGCTCAGCAGGCAGGAGAGCATGAGCGTGTTCTCGGCCGGGAACTCCTGCACGGTGATGTCGCCAATTTGGGTCAAATCGCCCAGGCCGGTGCCGCTCACGCGATACAGCCCGGGGCCGATGATTCCCGGCACCGCGTAGGTTTGCAGCAGCGCCCACACGACCTCGGGGTTCGGTTCGGCGGGATTGGAAAGGCCGAAGAGGTAACCGAAGAACGTCAGGCTCTGGCTCACGGGAAATCCCCCGCTCACATTGCGCAGCGTGGCGTACAAGCGCGTCGACGAGAAGCTGACGCGGCACTCGACCAAGTCGAGGTGCGGCCGGCCGAAGATCTCGTCGCCGATCGGATCGTCGGCCAGCACGGTGAGTTGACTGGGCGTCGGGCTCATCCCGTCGCCCAGTCGCACCGGTAGGAGATCCCGCTGCCCGGTATGGAGCAGGCGGAACCCGAAGTAGCGACGCTGGCCGACCGGTCCCGGCACGAGGGCCGCCACGGTGGAGGGCCCATCGGCAACCGGCACGAGCGGCGCTTCCTCTACCGTTTCGCCCAGGTAGAGGATCGTATTGGCGAGGTCCGGGCCGTATGGGTTCTCGATACGCGCGGTCACCAGGTCGCCAGGCTGCAGGGCGCTTGTACGGAAGCTGTTCCAGTAGGTGTAGCCGCTGGCCGCGGAAGCCCAGCATAAGAGAGGCAAGCCGAGCAGCAATAGGTGGTGTTTCATGGCATCACTTCACCCTTCTCAGAATCGGATCCCCAGCAGGATCCCATGCGCCTGGTTGCGCAGGGGAACGGGATCGTTCTCGATCAGGATCTCCTCGTCCTCGCCGAACGGCACGTAGGCATAGGTCGGCAGCCCGAGCCTCTCCACGCTCAACGCGAAGCGGTACTCCACGAACAGGCGGCGTCCCGCCACAGGAAACTCGAGGCCGGCCCCATAGACGAAGGCGAAGTCGAAGATGTCGACCTCGTCCATGTCGGCATCGGCCCGCACGGGCACCTCGTCCTCATCCCCCACGACGAGCCCCCTGAGCCGGTAGTGATCCTGCAGCTTCAGAGCGAAAGCGAAACCGCCCAGGGAACAGACATCGAACCTCTGATTGCGCCACCAGACGAAGCGCAACAGCAAAGGGACCTCCAGATAGTCGAGGTCATAGACGACATCGAGCGTCGTGGGAATCTCCAGGATGTCCACCCCGATGGCCTGACGCGAACCCTTCTGAACGTACAAGATCTCCTGCTGCAGGCCGAAGCGGTCCGTGATCGGGAAGTAGAGGAACGCTCCGGCTACGAATCCCTGGCGCCATTCGCTGTCGACCGTGTACGGCAGTCGGGGGTCTTCAATGCCCTGGTGCTGGCTGAAGCTGGCACCGGCTTTGAGACCGCCGGTGATCCGCGCCAGGCCGATCGCGGGACTGGGCGGGAGATCAGCCGTCCGCGCGGCGCCCGTGTTGGCAGACGCGGCACCCGCGGCGGCCATCGCCACGGCACCACTCAAGAGCGCGCCGCCGATGAAGCCCCGGGCCGTCCGGCGCGCGCCCCAGGCTGGAGGTGTCATCCCGCGAGATTCCGGCATGTGCGTCCTTTCTCGACGGCCGATTTTACTATACCGCAGGCGCGGCTGCCGGGGTCAACGGCAATCCCGGTGATGGTGGCGGAGCGTCTTTGAGCGTGGTATAAGGAAGCAGGGCGTGGGTTATCCACGCCCCTGGCACGTAGCAAGAACCTGGGGTGCTGGCCGAGAGGCGCATCAGTCAGGGGCGCTGCTCGGCCGGGTGTCCAATCTATGGAGGAGGCGGATCATGGGCAAGGTTGCTGGGCGCGGCTGGTTGGCCGTCGGCATCGTCACGCTCCTGCTCGCGGGTTGTGGGAGCAGTTCGCGAAACCCGACCCCCGCTGACCTCATGCGGGGACATGCTGACGATGCTCAGTCCCTCGTCCAACTGAAGAATCAGCTGGCTGATGACTGGGAAAAGGGCGCGAAGATGGTGGCGATCGGCGAGAAGCAGATCAAGGAGGGAGAACAGCTCATTACGAAGGGCCAAGATCTCGTCACACGAGGGACCCGGGAGCTCACGGAAGGCAGGCGTCTCATGGAAGAGAGCGAGCGTATTTTCCAGGAGAACTTCCCCAATCTCCATATCTGGGACGGCGAGTAGACACCTCGGATGCCGGGATGGCCTCCGCTCCGCCGGCGGCCCGGAGGCTGGGAACCTCGCAGAAGGCTACCCCCGTGCCGACGAGTGTAATCTGCTGAGCAATGTCGCCGAGCGTGATGGGCGTTGCCGTGACCGTCTCCGAGACCCCCACGCCGCACATGACGATGCGAGCACAGCCCGGATGCAGCCGTCTCAGCGAATGGCAGCCTTGGGTGTGCGGTCGGCCCGGAAGAAGCCCCAGTGCTTCTCGGCATCGTTCGGGTCGCTCCCGCCCTTCCAGTTCTCGTCGAAGGCCTCGAAGAAGAAGGTCGTCACCCTTTCGGCTGCGGCCCATTCCCGCACGGCGCTGTAGAAGACGGCCTGCTCGGCCTCTCCGGTCGCCCCCTTCATCAGGCGGGCTTGTTCACCTTCGGCGGACTTGCACGTGGCCCAGCCGGTCTCCCCGATGACCAGGTGGCGGTCGGGATGGACGGCTTGAACGGCGGCCTGCTGTTCGCGCAGCCAGGGCAGCGCCTCGTCCAGTTGCCGGCCGTTCCAGAGCGGATGGGCGTGCACGGTGATGAAGTCGATCTCCCGCGCCAAGGTTCGGCTCTGGGGGTCACGCCAGTACTGGTAGTCGTCGGCGGTGGTGACCGGCACCGCCACCGCCGCGCGCACGCGCCGAATGTGATCCATGAGGATCTCGAGCGGAACCGGGTGGGGCGACCAGGACACTTGCGTCTCATTGCCCACGCAAACCGCCAGAACCAGGTCGGGATAAGCGGCGGCCAGGGCGATGGCACTGTCGGCCTCGAGCTGGTTCGCCGCCGCGGCCCCGGGGTCCCCCTTCAGCAGGGCGCCCTGTTCGTCTCGCACCTCTTCCGGCGCGATCCATGCGCCCAGGATCACCTTCAGGTCGAGATCGGCGGAGCGGATCGCCTCGAGAACGGGGCGACCGAACTCGCTGGAACCGTAGAGGCGGATCAGGCGCCAGTGGGGGAAGATGGCGAGGAGATCCTCGCGGACCTGTTCAACGGTGGGTGCTGGACCGCCCGGCCACTGTCCGTCGCGGTGGGGACCGTAGCAGATGGCGGGCCCTGGTCCACGTTCCCCAGGCCCAGCCGAAAGCACCCGCACCGCGTCGATGGCCTCGTTCCCGGCCCGGACGCCGGCTCCCTCAGCCCCGGCAACGCATGGGGAAACCGCAAGCAGGATCGCGATTAGGACTGGGACAATCTCGGTCGCCAGCATAACATTTCGACTCCCAACCAGTTGCATACGGGTAGCCCCGATGTGACCCTTTGTCCGCCTAACGAACAAAGTAGACCCCGAACTCACCCCCGTCAAGAAGCATCCCCCTCGGATTCGGCTGCTCATGAGCCTGCGGAGCCCGTCAGGGCCCCAGTCCTGACCCCAGGAAGGCGCCGGGGGGGCCGGGTCGAGATGTGGACGGCCCTGCGCAGAATACTGATCTAGGACTTGATTCGGACACCGAACTTAGTCTAGAATACAGGGCATCGAGGTTTGCCTCGACGAACGACCTTGGCAACACCAGATCGGACTTCTCTGAAGGAGGGGAACCACCATGACCACAATGACGAGAGTCTTCCTCTTTGTTGCGAGCTTATCCTGCCTGACCCCGGTAGCCAGCCTTGCGCTGGCACCCTACAGCCAGGACTTCGAGCTCCTGGACCAGGGAGACGTGAACGCGCTGGCCAATGACGGCTGGTTGGTCTACGGCAACGTGTTCGGCCCCGATTGGACCTACTGGTACGGGTATGGTCCTTTCCCCGCTCCCAACGACGGCGCGGCGTTCTGCGCTATCGTGATCGGTGAGGGCGGGGCGAGCCAGGGCGACCAGCAGCTCTCCGTCTTCAGCGACTACAACAATCCCGACCACGGTGTCGGCGCTCACATCGAGGCCAATGTCTATCAGGAGCAGACCATCAGTGCCGATGATGTCGGCGCGACCTGGGTCTTTGACTTCGAAGCCAAGCTCGGAAACCTGGCGGGCGAGACGACGGCCCTGGCCTTCATCAAGACCTTGGATCCCGGCGCGGGCTACCAGATGACGAACTTCATCACCGAGGACATGACGCAGACGCCGGTCACGTGGACGAGCTACTCACTTTCGATTGTGATCGATGCAACGCTGGTCGGCCAGATCCTGCAGATCGGGTTCGCGAACACGGCCACCAACTACGAGGGATCGGGCGTCTTCTACGACAACATCGACTTCTACATGGACGGATCGACCCCGGCACATTCCGTGACGTGGGGCGAAATCAAGTCGCTCTATCGTTGAGGCGCGCTTGCATTGAGTTGGGGCGCGGAGGCAAGCCCTCCGCGCTCGCAGCCTCGATCCAATGATCGGAGGGTTCGCGCGAGCGGACCGAAAGGGGCGTCCCGGCCGTGAGCCGGCGCCCCTTTCGCATCGCGAGCCATCGCCCCTTGCGCATGCGGCCCGGTCACAGTGCGCGTTATCGCAGCAGCACAACGCGGCTCGTTTGCTGAAAGTCGCTTCCCCGCAGCCGCATCACGTACACGCCCGACCCTAACGTCCGCCCCTCCTCGTCGCGTCCATCCCATTTAGCTGAGTGGCCGCCCCCAGCGAGAACCCCGCGGCCGAGGGTGCGCACGAGCCGGCCGTCGGGCGCGAAGACGCCGAGGTCGACGAACGCTTCGCCGGGCAGCTCGAACCGTATTGTGGTCTGCAGCGTGAAGGGACTCGGCCCCAGGAGCATCAGCCTGGCGTCGGGTTCGGCCGACGCCTGCCCATCGTGCGCCTCGACATCCGCGACCGGCCCTTCGGGAACAAAGATGAAGTCCTGGAACACGACCTCTTGGCCCGCGGCGGGGGTGCCCTCGAGCTTCCACAGATTCAGATGCAGGCGCGGCTGTTCAGGCCGAGGGATGTGAGGTCCCGTGTAGGTCCAGGCGTGGATCGTCGTCTCGGGCGATTCGTCGGACGGTCCCCCGCGCCACACCCGATACTCTACTCGGTCGGCCAGCCAGCGCATGGCGTGGCTGGTCACCTGATCGGGTGCGAACGTCACGTCGAAACGTTCATGGTTGCCGGGCCAGTCGTAGGGCTGCGCGACGAACTGCGCGATGTCGTTCCCGGGATTGCCCCAGCGGCTGTATTCGATGTCGATCTCGTTGTAAGGGTTCCACCAGAGGTAGGCCGGATCCCAGCAGGGACCATATTGCCAGAGGAAGATGCCGAGCACAGCCTGGATGTCAAGAAGGTCAAGCCGCCCCACCGTGGTGACGACGTAGTCGCCGTAGCCGAGAGCATCCTCAAGAACGACTTCTGTGCTGGCCCAGTATCCCCCGCGGTCGGTGAGCGTCAGGTGCAGCCAGCCGTTCCCATCGACCCAGACACACTCGGGATCGTTGCAGAACTGGTTCGGGCCCGGGCCGTAGTACCCGGGGCCCTTGACCCGCCAGGTGCGATCGGCGAACTCGAGGCTCGTTCCCCCAGGGAAGTCGTGCCACTGCATCTCGTTCATCGTGGGGGGACTTGTGCTGAAGATCGTCACCTGGTCGAAGTAGACATCGGGGGACGGATCGCCGGGCCCTTCCAACACCCCCAGCAGGAAGTGGATGGCGGCGGTTCCCGGCGGGGCGGGATTACTGAGCACGCTGAAGTCGATGTATTCGTCGGGCGGCGTGTTTGGGTCGGCCACCGAGAAGGAGTCGTAGTCGATGAGCTCGCCGCTGGCCGCGCGCCATTCGATGTTGACCAACGCGACGCACGAGCCGGTGAGCGGGTTCGCCGAGGGGTGCTGGATATGCCCCGTGGCCTCCCACTGCTCTCCGGGCTCGCTGTCCAGGCGCTGCCAGTAGCCCGAAACGTCCCAGCCGGCGCCACCGGGTCCCCTCACCCGGGCCGCCTGGCTGCCATGGCTCGCGATCGAGACCGAGCCGAACTGCCCGAACTGCTCCCAGCCCCCAAAGACGGCTCCGCCCGTCCCATCGATCTCGAAACTTGGATTGGCGAGGATGCACTGGCCGTTGGCCTGGCCGGCGATCCCTGCCAATAGCGCCAAAAGCATGAAGATCAGGGCGGGCGCGCGTCCGGTCGCGGGCCATCGCTCGCTGCGATGCTCGCTGCGATGTTCACTGCGGTGCATGGCCGCCTCCTCTCTCAACCGCGGCGGAGGGTGTGGGCGGGAATGCTGACGCGGAGGTGGTCGACGTGACCTGTGCGGGCGAAGACCTTCGCCGCTAAGCCCGCGTCGAGGGTGGTACCCGCCTGCTCGCGCGTGGATCCATCGGCCAGCGTGACCAGCATCCGGGAATGCCCCGCCACCCGTTCGTAGATGACCGGAACCTGACAGAAGGTAAACGCCAGGCCGCCGGCGGGAAGCGGCAAGGCGCGATCTCGCCCCTCGACATCGCAGTACCGAAACTCGGTCGGCTCCTCCAGGAACTCACTGGCAGGCAGCAGGTGGGGCTGGAACCGAACCGCTCCCCCCTCGACGCGGACACCGAGCTCGCCCAGTCGATAGAGAATCTCCTCCTTGACCTGGCCGGTCATGCCCGGCTGCTTCGCGCCCCCTGTGGAACGCGTATGGGAATAGGGGTCCGTGGGAAAGGCGCCGTATTCGGCGGCCGTCTTTCGATACCCGAGGCCGGATTGGACGCGATCGTACATGTGCGCCAGCCCCTCACGGATCGCCGGCGGCAACTCCGCGCGCAGGGCGTTTTCCTGAACGGCCAGGAGCAGCTTGGCCACCATGTGCCAGTAGATGCATCCGATTCCCTCGTAGCCGTACATAACCGCCGATCGGCCCGTGTAGAACCGGTGTCCAAAGACCTCCTCGAAGAGCGCCAGGGTGGCCGCGCGATCCCGGCCGACGGTGCGCGACCAGGCGGGCTGCGCCGCGAGGCCGTCGAGGATCGCCGCCACGTCGCGAACGTTCCGGAGGTCGCCATGGAAACGCCCCACCCCGGAGGCATCCCGCGCCCAGAGGGATCGATCGCCGCGCGACTCCAGCTCGCGCAGGAGGGGGATCGCGGCGATGCGCTCGTTCGGAATCCTGTTGCGGGCCATGAAGCCCGGCAGCTCGCGCTGCGGGTAGAGCATGAAGCTGCGCTGATCGGGCCGGTAGAGCGCGCTGGCGTAGAGCCGCTCGAGGATCTTGAGCGCCTCGGCGGGCGAGATGGCGCCGGAGCTCAGCACGGCGACCTGGCCCTCCAGCATCTCCTGCAGATGGACCACCTCGACGCGCGAGGAGTCGGCCGAGAAGGCAAGCCGATTGTAGGTGTGATAGAGACCGTCTGCGCGCCGGTTGGCCGCGATGGAATGGTCGATCCACGCCAGCGCCGCGCGGCACAGTGCGGTGACCCGGCCGGTCGTGAGTGGCGCGCGGCCCGAAAATCCCTGCGCGTACACCGCCGACCGGTAGTCGCCGAATGCGCCGCTGAGAGCATCCATGATCCTCTTGCGGCGCGCCGGATCGGTGGTGGCCATTGGCAGGCTGTCGTGCTCCCCCTGCAGGACAGCGGCGATCCGGTCGAACCACGCCACGATTTCCGTGGACACCGGCAGCTCGCGACCGGCCGCGGCTTCCAGGCGCTCGGCCAGAAAAGTCAGATACCGCCGGAGATGGCAGAGGGTGACCACCGATACGCTGCCGCCCCCCAACGCGTTGTTGGCGTCATTCCACTCCGGGCGCTGGGTGTTCATCCAGATCCCGGCGCCGGGAATCAGGTTCGACAGCTTGGACAGAGCGGGCACGAGCAGCTTCTCGAGGAGATTCACAGGGTAGACCACGTCGTTGGGGCCGGGCAGCAGCTTCCCGTCGGTCCCCATGCGCGCGACCCGCTCTGCGATCCGAGCCGCGTGATTGGCGTCGAATTCGATGGTGGCCTGGGGATCCCGGAGGAGTTCCTCATACGGCTTGATGCGATAGGGCACGTCCGCGTAGCTGAAGATTTCTTCCCCCAGCATCGCCGGCAGGGCGGTCGGATCATAACGATCCATCGCCTCCAGCAATCGGAGCAAGTAGACGATCTGGTGGTCGCCCCAGTAGCCGATGTTGCTCCAGGGATGGTCGGGCGAGGGGACTTCCCAGTCCACGCCGTCCTGGGTGATGCGATACGGATTGAAACCGTCCACGGTCGACGCGTTGACGAAGCGGGCGACCATGCTGGGCAGGAAGCTTGGGAAAGACACCCCCAGGGCTTCCCAGTTCTGGAAGATGTCGCGCCAGTTGCCCTCGTGGTGCAGGACCTGCTCACCGTTGCGACCACGCACCCGGATCTCGAATCGATTCCACGGCCGGCTCGGATCTCCGTGACGCCGGCCGAAGTAGAGGGGTAGGTATTCATGCGCCAGACGCGCGAAGTCCGCGTCGCCGGTCTTGAGCGCGAGTTCGCGCAGGCGCCCCACGGGGATCCGCTCCGGTTCCCGCGCGAGCGCGGGCGCGTGGCGGTCGGCAACAGCCCGCTGGCGCACCTGCAGGAGACGGGCGAAATCGGCGAGCGGGACGTCGTCGTTGTGCAGGAAGACCCCACCCCGCATGTTGTTGAACAGCACGCTGGCGAAGTGATGCCACCACGACTCCGGTTGGCCGGTACGCTGCAGGCCGTCGGCGCTCGCGACGATGCGCCTCAGGTTCTCGTCCGCCCGGCGCAGGCTTTGCTCCACCTGCGCGGGCAGGTCCCCTCCCGCCAGCAGCCCCCGGCGCAACGCCTCAAGGCGGACGTGATCGCGGCCGACATCGGCCACGAGGTGCCACGTCGACGATTCTCCGGGCTCGAGCTCGAGGGTGGCGTTCATCAGGTAGTTGCCGCGCTTCCCGGTGAGCACGCTGCGGCCTGGGAACGGCCGCCCGCGCCGGAAGGCTTCCAGCGCTTCGAGCGTCAGATGAACCCGCGCATCCCCCAGGCCACAACACCACACGACATTGGCCCGCAACACCTCCAGCGCCTCGGGCCGATCGGTGATGCCCGCGGTGAGGCAGTAGATGCCAAGACCGGTCGCGGGATCCAGCTCGCTGCGCTTGTAGGCGTCGACGAGGTTGCTCGCCTGCTGGTAGAGGCCGAGCGGCGCGCCCCAGGGAAGCACATTCCGCAGCCCGTCCAGGAGGCGGATCCGCACCCGCGCTTTGCCCCGGTTCTCCACGGTCGCCGTGCGCACCCAACCGAACTCGTCGCTACCGGCCCAGCGGTACCGAAATGCCAATCCCAGGGCGTGATGAATCTCCTCGAAGACGATCTGGCTCCCGCTCAAGTTCTTGTAGAGGTTCCGCTCGACGCCGCGGTGTTGGGCGGTTCGATCGGAGAACGGCTCCCATGATCTGCGTGGACTCGACGCCCGCGACGGCAACTCCACGCGCATGAGGGTAACGGGCCCGGTATGGCGATGGGCATCGTACAGTTGGTCACCGGTCAGGTAGGGAAAGAGGCTTCCGTCGGCGTCAACCCGTCCAGCGGTCAGTCCGCCGCTCGACGCGACAAACATCCAGAGGTCGGTGTCGGTAGCCAGGTTGACCAAGAACGGATCCAGCCGATCGTAGCCTGCGATCCGGTACACCGGTCCACCGTCGAGCACGACGAACTCATCCGGCCGCGCCGTGGACGCGCCGGCGGGTGAACCAAGTCGGCTGGCGTGTGCAGTGCTGCGATCCAATGGATTCTGTCCCAACGCTTAGGTCCGGGTCCGAGGCTGAAGTCCGGGCCCGGCGCTCTGGCCCGGGGCCCGCCGCCAATCGCCTATTGCGCCAGAATCATGCGGCCGGACATTGCGCCAGCCTGCGTTCTGAGCACATACCAGTACGTGCCGCCGGGCGCGCGGCGGCCCGCCGACGTCAACCCGTTCCAGGAAACCTGATGGCTGCCGGCGGCGCGATCGCCCCGGGACAGGACCGCGACCTGACGGCCCGCGATGTCGAGAATCGAGAGTTCGACATGCCCGGGCTGCGCGAGTGAGAACTCGATGCGCGTGCTGCCCGCGAACGGATTGGGAGCGTTCTGGTGCAGGGCGACACGCCAGGGTTCCTGACGCTCGGGAACGTCCACGGAACCAGCCCAGTCGAAAGCCAGATTGTCGTAGAAGATCCCCGACGCCTCGTAGTACGTGGCTGTGTTCATGAAGCCGATCTGGAGCAGCTGGTCGACGAGCGTAACGTCGATGGCGATCTCAAGCGTGTCCGCCGCCCATGTCTCGGGGATCGTGGTCATGTCTTTGGTGATGAAGTTGGTCATCTGATAGCCGGCGCCGGGATCCAGGGTCTTGATGAACGCCTTCGCCGTCGTGGCGCCCGTGATGTTGCCCCGCTTGCGCTGGAAGGCGAAGCGCCAGATGGAGCCGACATCCGCGGCGTCAATCACCTGCTCTTGGTAGACGTTCGATTCGATCAGGTTGCCGACGGCGTGATCGCCGTTCTCATAGTCGCTGAAGACCGACAGCACCTGCTCGCCCTGCTCCGGGCCGCCTTGCCCGAGGACGATCTGGCAGAACGCGAGGCTGTGATTCGGCGCGGGAAAGGGACCGTAGCCATAGATGTAGGTCGTGTCAGGCGTGAAGACGTTGCCATACACCAGCCAGCCATCCTCCGCCAGCGCGGTCGGGCTTGACTGGAGCAGTCCCTCGAAGTTCTGATCATAGGACTCCAGCGCGAAACTCGCCGCGGGGAGCAGGCTCAGCGCGGCAATAGCCACCAGAGAGGAGATCGCACGATTCCGCATGGCTTGCCTCCAGTTGAAGAACCCATGCCGATTCCAAAGAGATTGCTTTACAAGGACATCCCTATGATACACTATGTTCGGTGGCCGAACAAAGGCATTTGAGGGCTTCGTTGGCGCGGGGGATCCCGTGACGCGTGCCGGCTGGGCCCGGCTCGCGCGCCCAGGTCCGAAGGCGGGCTCAGCATGTCTATCCTCTACTTCCCAAAGGAGTTCACTTGGGGGATCGCCACCTCGGCCCAACAGATCGAGGGGGCCTGGGACCGGGATGGGCGGGGCGAGTCGATCTGGGACCGATTCGCCTCCGAGTCCGGCCACATCGAGGACAACTCTCGCCCGCGCACGGCCTGCCACCATTACGATCGCTGGCGCGAGGACCTCGACCTACTGCGTTGGCTGGGGGTCGGGGCGTACCGATTCTCCACGAGCTGGTCGCGGGTCATGCCGGCGGGACGGGGGGCACCCAATCCGGCCGGCCTCGACTTCTACGACCGACTCACCGACGCCCTGCGGGCCGCGCGCATCGAGCCGTATTTGACCCTCAATCACTGGGACATGCCGCAGGCACTGCAGGACCGGGGCGGCTGGCCCGCCCGCGACATTTGCGCGGCGTTCGCCGAGTACGCCGCGGTCGTCGCCCGCCGGCTCGGCGACCGGATCCGCTTCTGGGTGACTCATAACGAACCGTGGTGTGTGGCCACGCTGGGTTACGAACAGGGCTCGCACGCCCCCGGCCATCGTGATCCTCAGGAAGCCTTGCGGGCAGCCCATCACCTGCTGCTATCGCACGGGCAGGCCGCCGAGATCATCCGCGGCCAGGTGCCGAGCGCCCAGGTGGGTATCGTGCTGAACGTCTCTCCCGGCCAGCCCGCGTCGTCGTCGGAGGCCGATCGCGATGCCGTCCGCCAGTTCGACGGCTTCTTCCATCGTTGGTTTCTGGATCCACTCCTTGACGGCTGCTATCCGGCCGACGCGATCGCGGACCGCGTCCGCTGGGGGCATCTTCCCAGCGACGACTTGCCCTTCGTGCACAGCGGCGATTTGGACCGCATCCGCGCTCGGCTGGATTACCTGGGCGTCAACTACTACAGCAGAACCGTGATCGCGGCCGGTCCCGACGGTCGCCCCCGCGCGGAGGTCAAGGTTCCGCGCGAAGAGCTGACGGAGATGGGCTGGGAAGTTTACCCGCCAGGCTTGACCGAGGCCCTGCAGCGCCTCAGGCGGGACTACAACCTGCCGGCCTACTACATCACCGAGAACGGCGCCGCCTTCGTCGATGAGCCCCCAGTTCGCGGACGCATTGCCGATCCCAGACGCGTGGCCTACCTGCGCGATCACCTTGTGGCGGCCCACGCTGCCATCGCCGAGGGGATTCCGCTGCGCGGCTACTTCGCGTGGTCGCTGCTGGACAACTTCGAGTGGAGCAACGGCTTCACCAAACGCTTCGGCCTGTTCGGGGTCGACTTCGCGACGGGCGAGCGCACACCCAAGGACAGCGCCCATTGGTATCGAAAGACCGTCACCGCCCGCGCGGTGGATGACGGGACAGGGCCCTGAAACGCGAGGAGGGAAACCTTGATGACGCGCAACTTCATCGAGTCCCGGTCACCGCAGCGCCCCGGGATAGGCCGGTCCCTGTCACCGGAGCGCCCTGGGATCGTCGCCGGTCTGCGGATGGCGCTTGGGATGGTCCTGGGGGTCCTGGGGGCCCTGGCGCTCACGACCAGCGCCGTCGTGGCCAACGAATCGCCCGCCATCGCTGGCAGTACCGCGCAGGGTGCCGCCCAGGCCGTGCGCGTCGTAGCTGACGCGAGTGGACAGCGCCTGCAGGTCGACGGCCGCGACTTCATGGCCTTCGGCATGAACTGGGACTATATGCCGATCGGCCAGAACTACACCTACAGCCTCTGGAACCAACCCGACGACGTGATCATCGACGCGCTGGCCCGCGAAATGCCCCTGCTGCAGGACCTGGGCGTCAACTGCATCCGCCAGTACGCCGGCATCCCCGCGCGGTGGGTGCGCTACATCTACGAGCACTACGGCATCTACACGGTGCTCAATCCCCTCGTGGCGCGCTACGGCTATACCTTGGGCGGCGTGTGGATCCCGTCGGTCGACTACTCCGACCCCAAGCTGCGCGCGGCCCTCAAGGAAGAAATCACGGCGCTGGTCACCGAGTTCCGGGACACGCCGGGCCTGCTGATGTGGTTGCTGGGCAACGAGAACAACTACGGCCTGAGCTGGTCGTCGTTCGAGATCGAGGCGCTGCCCGAGGGCGAGCGCGACGTGGCGCGGGCCCGCTACCTCTACTCGCTCTTCGATGAGCTCACGGTCGCGATCAAGGATCTGGACCTCCGCCACCCGGTGGCCATCGCCAACGGCGACATCCAGTACATCGACCTCATCGCCGAGGCGTGCACCCACCTGGACATCCTCGGCACAAACGTCTACCGCGGCATCTCCGTGCGCGACCTCTACGACGTCGTCGTCGCGAAGCTGAACCTGCCCGTGATGTTCACCGAGTTCGGCGCCGACGCGTGGAACGCGCGCGCGATGCGCGAGGACCAGGCCATGCAGGCCCGCTACCTGATCGGGCAGTGGCGCGAGATCTACGAGCAGTCCGCGGGCAAGGGCCGCGCGGGCAACGCCATCGGCGGGATCATCTTCCAGTGGAGCGACGGCTGGTGGAAGTTCGGTCAGGAAAGCCGCCTCGACATCCACGACACCAACGCCTCGTGGCCCAACGGCGGTTACGTCGAAGACTTCGTCGAGGGCCAGAACAACATGAACGAGGAGTGGTGGGGCATCACCGCCAAGGGAACGCCCGACCAGCGCGGGCTCTATGACGTCTACCCGCGCGCGGCCTACTACGCGCTGCGCCAGGCTTTCAGCCTCGATCCCTATGCTCCGGATGTGAACCTGGGCGTCATCAGCGAGCATTTCGCGGCCATCCGCCCGATGGCCGCCGAGGTGGCCGCCCGCGGGGATCGCGCGATGCTCCAGTCCGAGGCCTCGCGACGCGCGCGCGTGGCCAACGTGCGCCTCGAGCTCGAGACCTTCTCGACCGGCGGCGACCGCGTGAGCACGCCCGAGGAGGACGCGGGCAGCGGCGATTCGCCCGCCTTCCGCGGCTTCGATCACATGCAATCGTTCTACGTGGACGTCGAGGCGCAGCCGGCGCAGAACGTGATCGGCCGTGCGTCGGTCAACATTCTGGGTCACGTGCCGCGCAACCGGATCGACGAGATCTTCTACGAGAAGCCGGGCCAATCCCGGACGGTGGCCGCTGAGGGCGAAAACGTCGACCTGGGCGCGCTGGAACGCGTGCGGGTCTACCAGGCGTCGGTTTCCTGGGACGACCGCTGGTTCATGCTCGACGGCTTCTACCGCACCGGCCATCTACACTGGGGCTTCGAGGGCGACTTCTTCGGTCTCTACCGCAACGCCTACTACGGCGAGAATATCGACATCTACAACGGCATGGCGCCCGTGGGCATCGAGGTCGGCGGCAAGCGGCACCTGGAGGGCTTCAAGCTGGCCTTCGGCCCGCAGCTCTGGTGGGGCGCGAACCCCGCGCTGCTGCTGAAAGGCCAGCGCCGCCTGGGGCCGTTCGACGCGACGCTCGTCTACCACGAGGACATCGCGCCTCAAGGGACCGTGACCTCTTCGAACGCCATCCCGGTGCCCGAGACGCGCAAGGTCTCGCTGCAGGCGACCACCCGCCGCGGACCGTGGCTCTTGGAATGTGGCACGCTCTGGTCGGGCGAGACCAAGATGGACGAGACCTTCCAGATGGTCGACAAGGTGGACGGCGGCTACGTCGTCTACCAGGACCGGATCAAGGACGGGGACACCTGGGGCTTCAAGGGCAAGGTCACGCTGGAGCGCGGCCGCTTCCGCTGGTACGGGCAGGGCGCCTACATGGGCCTCGTCGCCGATGCCGGTCCCACCGAGGTCATCACCTTCACCGGCTGGCGCCTCAAGGACTCCGGATCGGGCAACCAGAGGAATCTGCTGACCGGCTTCACGGTGAACAGCGGCGACTTCCAGTTCGGCCCGAACGTGCTATGGCAGGTCCCGATCGTGGGCCCCATCCCGGCCGATGCCCCGCCCCCGGGACGGCCGCGCAATGTCCTGGCCGACCCCTTCGCCGTGCTCGGCAACCGCGAGATGGTCGGCGCGGAGCTCTTGCTCTGTTACGATCCGACGCCCGCGACCTGGATGTGGGCTTGGGACAACGACCTTCGTGAGGACGCCTCCTTCGCGGCCAGTCTGGGGTTCGTGTATCGCGATTATCGGGACACGCGCGACGCGCTCAACTTCATCGCCGAGGACGGGCGGACGATCTACGCCTTCGGCGCCGCGCCCCCGGCCCAGGAGCTGTGGGAGGTGAACGCCCGCCTCGTCTCGCGTCTCGCGCCGTCGACGCGGCTGGTGGCCAACGTATACGGGGGCGATGCCGAGCCGAGTGGCTACGACGCCTCCGGCCAGAATGAGACCCTCAACCGGGTCCTCCAACGATTCGGTTTGATCGGCCGTATCACGCACGGGCCGCTGGCGCTGGGCGGCTTTGTGAAAGTCGACGACTGGGGACCCTACGACTATCACCGCGACTTCAACCTGACCTACCCGCTGCAGCTCATGGGAGATGTCTCCTACGCGCTGGGCCGGCCCGTCTGGTTCGGCGAGCCGCAGACGCGCGTGGGGGTCCAGGCCTGGTGGCGGTCGCTCGACGTGCACTCTCCGCGCTACAGCCCTACCGGAGGCGATGCGCTGAGCGGTTACGACAACGGCGACGAATGGGAGATTCGCACCTACGTGCACACGTCGCTGTAGCGGGGCGCGCGGTCGCGTCGGGGCAATAGGCTGGAAAGCGATGTAGAACCTGAGCTGCCTGCAGGGGCCGGCTTACCCCTTCACGCCCTGTTCTCGTCTTCGCCCTTTGCGCCGCCGGGCGCCTCGGATCCGCCCTCCGGCTCCGCCGGGCTCGTCGCGCCCGAGCCGGCGGGAGGCTCACCCTCCGCCTGCGGCAGGAGCCCGCGGCGGCGCGCTCGCGCTTCCCAGTACCGGCGCGCCAGCTCCTGCATGTCGGCGACGCGGTCCACCTCGTCCACGATCTCCGTGCCGATCAGGGTCTCGAGCACGTCTTCCATCGTCACGATCCCCGCCGTGCCGCCGAACTGATCGACGGCGAGCGCGATGTGCACCCGCTCCTCGAGCATCTCCTCGAAGAGCTCAGGCAGTTTCATCGTCTCGGGCACGACCTTGATGTCGCGGCGCAGCTCCGCGAGGCGCAGGCTGTGCTCGTCTCGCGCGACACGCAGGAGGATGTCGTCGCGCAGCGCGTAGCCGGTCACATCATCCAATGTATCGCGGTAGAGCGGAATGCGTGAGAAGGGGTTTCCCTGATGCTCTTGCATCACCTCGCCGACGGTCTGGTCCTCGGGGAGCGCGAAGACGACCGTGCGAGGCGTCATGATGTGCTTGACGGCCAGCGACTCGAAGCGGAACACGCTGCGCAGGATGCGGCTCTCTCCCGAGGCGATCACACCCTGCTCAGCGCCGAGTTCGGCCATGGCGCTCACCTCGTCGCGGCTGACCGGGATCACCCCCTCGTGCCCGATCAGCCTCGAGATGCCCCGGGAGAGCTGAACCAGCGGCCACATGAGCACGATCAGCGATCCCAGAATGCGGGCCGTCGGCGGGGCCAGCCGCCGCCAGTACAAGGCGCCAAGGGTCTTGGGGATGATCTCGGACAGCACCAGGATAAGCAGCGTCATCACGGCCGAAGCGATCCCGACCCAGGCGTCTCCCAACAGGATGGCCGCCTGCGCTCCGACGCCGGCGGCCCCCACGGTATGAGCGATGGTATTGAGACTCAGGATCGCGGCGAGCGGGCGGTCGATGTCGGTCTTGAGCTTGTGAAGCCGTCTTCCCGCCCGCTTCCCATCGCGCACGAGGGCCACGATGTACGGCGGGTTCACGCTGAGCAAGACCGCCTCGAGGATCGAGCAGAGAAACGAGAAGCTCAGCGCCAGGACCAGGTACAAGATGAGAAGCGTCATCCCGACTCCTTCAGGGAATCCGTGCACCGCGGACGCGTCGCCGGGGAGCGTACCAGATCGGGGGGCGAAAGTAAGATGCAATCATTCATGGTCATGCAGCGAGGAGCGGCGCGAGATCGGAGGGCTTCACGGGAGCCGGGCCGAGCTCGCCAGGAAGTCGGTTGAAGACCTCGGGAGTCACTTCACCGAGCGCCGTGATGGGGCGACTCCTGCGAAGAGTGACTTAGAGGGTGACGTTCCTCATCTCGCTTGTCCTGTTAGCCTCCCGCACGGGCGCTTACCAGTCCCACGACTCCGGCCGTTACCGGCTGGTCAGAACTTTGCCCCCTGAATCGGGAAGGAATTGCGAGCGTTCTCAGCGCCCGAAGTGGTGTATCCGCTCTCGATCCGTCAATCGATAGTCCCGAGTCCGGCGTCCGGGGTGTGCCCAGAGCGTTGCAAGCTACTGATTTTCATTCCGTTGTGGCATTGCGCGACCATCTGGCTGCTGTCGTTCCTTCAGCCCGCTGATCAGCGGCCAACTGCTGACTCACTGTCCCGGGCAATACCCGGGGGCGGATGCGATGAGGGCGCGGGCAGCAATATCGCGCGCGGCCAGTCTGCGGGCGGTGGCGTACCCGATGCAACTGTCGCTGTCGGTCAGAATCGACGATCTTCTCGTCCAAAGGGGCCTGGCAGTAGATCTCTCGGGCTGCCGATGACAGGAGCCCCGGGGGTATCAGGACAAGGGCGATGACGGGCGGGAAGTGGTTAACATTCATCCCAAATCTCCTTGGTCGCAATGAGGCGCGCGGACTGCGGCGTTACTGCATCTACCGGCAGACGAAGCATCACTACAGCCGCCGCCGAAGAGATGCACCCTGTCTGCGCGGTGAGGGAGAATCAGTCCGCGACTTTCACGCTCAGCGTCAACCCATCTCCGATCGGCAGGATCGTGCTGTAGAGGCGCGGATCGGCGAAGACGAGCTCGTTGTACTGGTGCATCGGCCGGCTGAACTTCTCCGGCACGCCCATTGGGCGGAAGAGCGTGTCGTCGGCGGCGAGAATGCCCCGGCGCCGGACGAGCGCAATGGTGCGCTCGAGCAGCTCGGGATAGAGCGCTTTCTCCGAATCCTGTAAGATCAGGTCGAATGGGCCCGAGAGCCCGTTCACCGACTCGCGGGCATCGCCGAGAATCCACTCGACCCGTTCGCCGTGCCCTGCGGCGGCGAGGTTTCCCCGGGCGCGCTCGAGCAGGCGCGGATCGCGCTCGATCGTGACCAACCGCCCACCGGTCGACTGCAGCGCTTCAGCGAGCCACAGGGTCGAGTAGCCCAGGCTCGAGCCGAACTCGAGCACGCGCTGCGCGCCGGTGAGACGAACGAGCAGCGCCAGCAGCCGTCCGACCTCGGGCCCGATGTTCGGCTGAAGCCCGGTTGTCGTCCGCTCCTGCTCGAGGACAGCCTCGACGCCGGCCCGCGGCAACGGGAGCAGGGCACGGATGTATTCCCTGATGGGTTCGGCGTCAGGTTCCAATGCTTCCTCCGCGATTCGATCTGGCCGACGTCATCGGCGGCCCTTCGCCGCCCTGCCATCATAGAGCAACTCGAGATCGTCTGCCTTCTCTCAGTTGATATGATCCGCCAGATGCCGGAGGATCCCCGGGGAGTCCACGCGCAGTCGCGAAGGATGCTTGAAGATGCCCTCCCCGACTATCTCAGGAGCACAAACTTGTCCGTCGCCGTGCGACCCAGCGCCCCTATGCGCACCATGTACATGCCCGGGGCGACACGCTGTCCGCCCTCCTCCCGTCCGTCCCAGGTCAGCGGATGCGTGCCTGGCCGCGCCGGTCCGTTCCACAGCGTTGCCACACGCCGGCCCTGCACATCGAAGACGTCGGCGCGGACGGGGGCGACCCTCGCCAGCGTATAGGACATCGTCGTCCGTCCGCTGAACGGATTGGGGCTCGCGGAGCCCAGCCCCAAGTCCGGGTTTCTTCCCCCTGCTGGTCCCGCCACGCTTGAAAGCTGGTTGAAGTAGAACCGCCCCATGTCGGCTACCGTGCCGTCGGGATCCGGGGGCGAGGCGGGATCCCCTGCGTCGATGCACGGGGACTCCGCCGTCAAGTGATGGTCCCCCGCAGGCTGGTTTACATAGAGCGGATCCATGAAAATGTTGTAGTAGGCGTCGCAGGAATCACCATTTGCGTTCTCCTGGACGAGTTCTCCGAAACCGGCAGGGATGGTGCCGGTGATATCGCCGCACTCATTGTTGAAGAACGCCGAGTGGTGAAGCGTAAGGGCACCAAGTGCATTGACGCCCTGGGCTGGGTACCCATAGGAATTGGAGATGATGCAGTTCTTGACCATCACCGGGCTGCCGCCATCCGCATACAAGATTCCGCCCGGGCCACCATAGACGCCATTGTGATCCACGGTGCACCGATCGAGGGTGAACGAACTGCTCTGGGTGGCCGCGATGGCGCCCCCAGCAGCGGCCCCGATGTTCTCGAACAGGGTGCAGCGCGTCAGGATCGCGCTCGCGCCGCTATAAAGCGAGATCGCGCCACCACCCTGGAAACCGGCCGTGTAGTTGCACGTATTGCCGATCAACGTGCAGTCGGTGAAGATCGCCTGCGCGCCGTCTCGGGCATAGACCGCACCGCCCGGTCCGTCAAAGGATGTGCATTCATTGCTGCTGAACGTGCAGCCGGAGAATGTCAGGTTGGCAGGCATCCAAATGCAAACGGCGCCTCCCCCCCGACTCCCCGTGTGCGTGTTGTCGCTGAACAGACAGTCGATGAAGGTGAGGTTACAGGATGACAGCACCATGACCCCCCCTTCGCCGGGGGCCCCGCCACTGCCGCCATTCGAAGCAATGACACAGTCGGAAATGGTCCCGCTTACATAGCTATCCCACCAGATGCCGAGCGCGTTGTTGCAGATCGTGGAATGGGCGAGACGGGGATTGCCCGAATTCCTTGCGCGGATCGCCGCTCCGCTCGTGCCACCTCCGCTGATGCGACAGTGAGAGATGTCGGGGCTGGAGTTGTCGCAAGTCAATACAGAAGGCAGAAACCCGGTGACGCTGTCGGAGAACGATGTGTATACGACGTGACTCACAACGCTCGGATTCGTGAATGTGACGCCTCCCCACGAGGAACTCGCCGTGAAGCGAATGGAGTCGGCTTCCGCACCCTGAGCCTGCAGGTACCCGTTCACGGTGAGGCCGTACCAGCCCTGGAAGCTCACTTCGACACCGGGTTCGATCGTGAGCGTCGAATCGATGGGCACGGCGATGTCGCCCTGAACGAGGTAGGGCGAACCGGCCGCCGTCCAGGTGCCGGAGACGTTCCCGCCCGGAACGGTCGTCGCCGCGATGGCCGAGAGGCCGGCAAGAAGAAGGGGGAACTGAACTGCGGAGACAAGCGCTAGGCGCGTAAGTCTGCTCGTCCTTCGGATAGTCATGAGACACCTCCCCTGGGGAAGTGGTGCCGCTGCCCAGGTCTGTGTGAGGTCCGGATTTCGCCGGTCGGAGCAGCGCTTCAGCCAAGCTACCGACCGTAGAGCAGACGACCCACCTCCGCGGGTTCCACTCGTACGGGGGGACACAAAGAGCGGTCTCACGGTGCTCCGGGACGATACAACCCTAGATTATGCTAACACATCCCGGTCCTGCCTGCCAGGCCAGACCGTTGTGGCGGAGGTAGGCTCACGCATTCCTGGTACCGGCGGCTGTCGTGGAGCTGGCGGTCGAGGATCGCTGTGGTCAGCACCTCGTCTCCCGCCAGCAGCTCGGGCCTCACGGCGGTGCCGTCCGTTATGGAACAAGAGGCACTTCGCCGAGCCGCATCGCCTCCCCGAGGCGTCCTTCCTGCAGGGCCAGAGCTCCGCAGACATCGGCCGTTGATGGGCCCGGGGCGTAGACCCGCACGTAGTCGACCAGCATCGTCTGCGGGAACTGCGTGCTCGCATCGGGGTCGCCCACAAAGCTGCCGCCCACGGCGACGTTGAGGAGGATGAAGAACGGGTGATCGAACACCCAGCGCGCGCCGGACGGCAGGTCGCTGGGGCTGCGCCGCTGGTAGACCTGCCCGTCGACGTACCAGGCGATGGACTCCTCACCCCACTCGATCGCGAAGACGTGGAAGTCGGCATCGAACCCGTTGCCGGGCAGCACGAAATGGCCGGTGATGGCGCCGCCGCCCGAGTAGCCCGGTCCGTGGAGGCTGCCGTGGACCACGTTGGGTTCCTGGCCGCGGTACTCCATGATGTCGATCTCGCCGCAGGCGGGCCAGCCGACACGCTCGAAGTTATCGCCCAGCATCCAAAACGCGGGCCAGATCCCCTGCCCGACCGGCAAGCGAATGCGCGCCTCGAACCGCCCACGCGCGTGCGAGAAGCGACCCCGGGTGTGAATGCGGCCCGAGGTGTATAAGGATCCCTGGTAGTCCTCCCGCCGCGCGGTGACGGCCAGATGCCCGTCGCCGTCGAGCGAAACGTTCTCGCTGCGGGCGGTATCATACTCGAGCTGCGCGTTGCCCCAGTCGGTCCCTTCGTCGAACCGCCAGCGGGTGGGATCAGGCAGCTCACCGGCCGGACCGTCGAATTCGTCCTGCCAGATCAGGGTGATCTCCTCGGGGCCGGTGCTCGAGGAGCCGCAGCCGCCGACCAGGCAGGCCGCCGCCAGCAGGAACGCCAGCGCGGCCGCGAGCGCAACGACGCGGGGCGCCGTCATGACGAGGGCACCCGCGCCTCGGTCCCCGGTGACCTGTCCCCCGGGGCCAGCAGGCGGCCGTCGCCCAGCGCCTCCTTGAGCACCATGGTCGCCGCACCGACCGCGATGGACTGCGTTCCCAGGGAGCTTGTGACCAGTTCGGCGGCCGTCACCTGGCTGACCAGGGTTCGCCGGCGGACCGTCTCGCGAATCGGGCCCAGCAGCATCTCGCCCAGACCGGCCAGGTCGCCACCCAAAATCACCATCGCGGGATTGATCAAGTTGAGCAGACCGGCCACGGCGATGCCCAGATACTCGGCGGCCTCGGTGACCACCTGACGCGCCAGCGGGTCGCCGTCGAGCGCGGCCTTCTCGATGTCGCCGATGGTCAGCACGCGCCCCGCGAGAATGCTGTCGGCATTGGCCACCAGAAGCTCAGCGGTGCGCTCGACCAGCGCGCGGCTGCTGGCAACGGTTGCCAGGCAACCCCGCAGCCCGCAGATGCACTGCTTGCCTTGCGGGGCGATGGCCAGGTGGCCGATTTCGCCGGCCACACCGGTCGAGCCGCGGTAGATATCGCCGCCGATCACGAAGCCGCAGCCGATCCCGGTGGCCACCTTGATGTAGGCGAGGTGGTCGACCCCCCGGCCGGCCCCCCACCAGTGCTCGGCGAGAGCGCCGAGGTTGGCGTCATTGTCGACCATCAGGGGCGCGCCGAGCCGGCGGCTGAGATCATCCAGGCCGAGCTGGCCCCCCCACGCGGGGAGGACCACTTCGGACAGCCCACCGTCCGGCCGGGTGGGATTCACCGGGGAGGGCACCGCGATGCCGATCCCGACGAGGGGCCGGCCCGCGGAGGCTTCCGCGAGGCAGATATCACAGAGCTCGCCGACCAGACCGCGCGTACCCAGAGGATCGGTCCGCACCGGGTGCAGGCGCGTATGCCAGGCCAGGACCCGGCCGCGGAGATCGGTCAGCGCGACCCCCACATGGGCGGCGCCCATCTCGACCCCGAGAATCAAGGCCGCGTCGTCCTGGAATTCCATGATGATCGGCCGGCGTCCCCCACTCGATTCGCCGATCCCCACTTCCGCGATGAGGCCCGTGGGCAACAGCTCCGCCACGACCTCGGACACGGTCGAGCGTGAAAGGTTCTCTTCCCGAACGATTTCGGCTCGCGACATGCGCCGGCGTTCCCAAATCAGCCGCAGGATGGCGTCGGCGAGGGGGCGGGGACGGTCGGGATCCTCGCGGCGAAGTCCCTTCCACTGCACATGGTTGTTCTTCAAGTTGCCTCTCCCGGATCTCAGCATCTCAGACATGGCGGCATTCTAGCGATGGAAGAGGACGTTGTCCAAGAACACGATCCTGGCATCGCTCGAGGATATGATGAGCTGCGCCAGGTGCGAACGGTTGTCGAGCGTGAAATCGTCCAGTGGAATATCCAATACACACCACTGGCCGGCGGTGAAGGGCGGCGTGGACGTCGCGCGGAAGGTGAGCTCCGATTCGTCGATCGGCAGGTTGTAGATGCCGTCCTCGCCGAAGTCGACCAGCTTGACCCTGAAGATCGTCCCGGCCGGGGCCCACACGTCCAAGCGCAGGTGCGTCATCGTGGTGGCATCGATGAGCGCGGTGGTGAACTCGATGCCGGCATACACGAGGCCGGTGTAGAGCTTGGTGCCGTTGCCGCCGATCGCATAGTCCTCGACGGGTCCGCTCTGACTCCAGGTGGCGCGCCAAGTGTCGACCGGCACGGTGTCGTGGACGTCGCTGAAGAGGGCAATGACGTCGCCGGCCGGATATGTCGGGATCGGCGCGGCCCCAGCGGGCGGCGTCAGGACGTTGAGCGTGATCGTGCCCGACACATCCACGCTGTCGAGCTTGGCCGTCACGGTGGCCACGCCCCCACCCACGGCCGTGATCACGCCGCCCTGCGTCGTGGCGACCGAGTCGTTGGAGCTGAAGTAGTCGAAGTAGTGCGGCGAGTGGTCGACCCGGACGTCCACGCCATTGACGGCGAAGGTCACGCGCGTGTCGGTGGGCGTTACAGTGGCTCCCGGGAAGGATTCGATGCTCTGGGAGCGCATCGTGGGTCGGGGACTGGTGATCGTGCCGACCTGGGTAAAGCGCACCTCGTCGAACCAGAGCGTGAATCCCTGGTTGTTCTCGTGGCCTTCCGCGAAGAAGAACAGACCGCGCTCCAGGACGAGTCGCGCTGGATCTGGAATGGGGATCACGACCAGCGACCAATCAGTGGTGAGGCCGATGGCCGTGCGCTGGGCGTCGTAGCGCGAGGTGCCGGTGTTGTCGTTGCCCAGACCGGCGACGTCGAGGGTGGAGGCCACGCTCGATTTGGCGTAGAAGACGAGCGCGTCATACTGTGAAAGGTCGCGGTAATCGGTGCAGGTGAAGGCGCCCCCCGCGTAGGTTCCCTCGGTGGCGCCAGGCCCCGGCACGGTGACCCTGAGCGATGCGGAACCCACCTTGGCCTCGTTGGGGTCGATGGCGACGGCATCGGTCTGCGAGCCGGCGAAGGCTTGATAGTCGACGCCGTCACCGAATGTGTCGTCGAAGACCAGGGGATCATTGCTGGCAGGGGCTGGAGACAGCTCCGAGAAGTCCCGTTCGCTGCAGCCGCCCAGGCTGAGGAGGGCTGCCAAGGCCACCATGGGGACGATCGCGGCGAACATCCGCGGAGACAACCTGCGCGCGCGCATGGCTTAACCTCCTCTTCACTTTGTACGGGGTCCGATCAAAGTATCGATGGTCTCGTTCGATGTGTCAAGCGCTTCGGCGGCGTCAGCGCGCGTTTCCACGACCGGTGTTGCGGCTAAGGTCCTGCCGCGGCGCTGTTTCCTGTTGACGTTGAACCCGGCAAGGGCTACTTTGTTCGGACAGCGCACAAAGCGAGGTGGCCACAGGCGACAAAAACGTCCGTGGCTGCGATCCCTGCGCCTGCCCGTCATGGGTGCCGGCGGGGATCGCGAGCCCCAGCGATGAACCAAGAGGACCCCATGAACGCCCCCGCCCTACCCCACAAGACCGCCGCAGAAGACCGGGTCAGGCTGACTCATCGGGTCGTCTACGGTGCCGGTGCCTTCGTCAACAACATCCTCGCGGCGGCCAGCGGCGGCATGATGATCGTCCTGAATCTCGGGCTGGGCATGAACCCCGCGCTCGTGGGGCTCCTGGGGGCCCTCCCCCGACTCACCGATGCGTTGACTGACCCGTTGATGGGGTTCATCTCCGACAACACCCGCTCCCGCTGGGGACGAAGGCGGCCCTACATCTTCGCCGGCGCGATCGCGGCCGGCCTCATCTTCGCGCTGCTCTGGCAACTGCCCCGCGGCCAGAGCGAGACCTTCTATTTCGTCTACTTCCTGGTGGGCTCGATCCTCTTCTACATGGGGTACACGGTGTTCGCCACACCCTGGGTGGCGCTGGGCTACGAGTTGACGCCCGACTACAATGAGCGGACCCGCCTCATGGGCACGCAGAACTTCCTCGGCCAGTTGGCCTACGTCATCTCGCCCTGGTTCCTGTGGTTCATGACCAACAAGTCGCTGTTCCCGGACCAGGTGAAGGGCGCGGCGTATCTGGCCATCCTCGTCGCGGTGGTGGCGATCGGCCTGGGCATCCTACCCGCGATTGTGCTGCGCGAGCGGATGCAGGGCATTGCCACGTCCGAGGCGCAGTCGCGCCCCACCCAGGGCGCCGGAACCGAGGGCACCGGAACCGAGGGCACCGGAACCGAGGGTGAAAGTCTGCGGGGCGTCGGCGGATTCTTCCGCGGCTTCGGCATCACGCTCTCCTCCAAGCCGTTCCTCATGCTGTGTGTCGCCACGTTCTTAGTGTTCAACGGCTTCATGCTGATCTCGTCGTTCCAGTACTACGTGATCATCTATTACGTCTGCGGCGGCGACCAGGCCCTCGGCGCCAAGTACGCCGGGTATGCCGGCACGGTGGGCGCGGTCTGCACCTTCGCCGTGGTCGTCCTGGCGACCTGGCTCGGCACTCGCCTTGGAAAGCGGCACGCCTTCTTCATCTCCACCGGTCTCTCGATGGTCGGTTACGCGCTCAAGTGGGTGTGCTACAACCCGGTTCACCCGATGCTCGTGGTCCTGCCCGCACCGCTGCTGGCCTTCGGACTCGGGGGCTTGTTCACCCTGATGCCCTCGATGGTGGCCGATGTGGTCGACACCGATGAACTGAAGACGCACCAGCGACGCGAGGGGATGTTCGGGTCCGTCTTCTGGTGGACAGTGAAGCTCGGCATGGCCGCCGCCTTGGCGGGTGGAGGCTATCTGCTCAACGCGACGGGATTCGATGTCGCGTTGGGCGGCGGGCAGACCGGCCGGACCATCGTGCTCATGCGGCTCTGCGACGCCTTCATTCCCATTCTGACATCGGCCATCGCTATCTGGGCGGTCGCGACCTACCCCATCACCGAGGCCAAGGCCAACGAGGTGCGGGCGCAGCTGGAGCGCCGGCGCGGCAAGGCTGCCCTGCCGGACGCGGTTCCGCCGCCGATCGCATGACGTGCAACCGCCGGCGATAGCAGGGCGGCGACGCGCCCCCTCCCCCCGGCGCCCGCCCGGTCCTCTGGGTCATGCTTTCGCGCTGCTGAATGGCACGCCGCATGGTAGAATCCGCCTTGGGCCCGGTGATCGGATGCTGCGGAGCGGACAACCCAACGGCATGCAGCAGCCGGCTTCGCAGCGAGGCTTCATTGGCCTCTCATGAGGCCGGGAGGGATTCGCATTGAAGCTGTCGCTGTGCATCTTCGTCACGATCCTGGCGCTCCTCGGGGCAGCCTTCGGCGCGGACAGGATCGTCCACTACGAACACTTCACGTCTGCCTATTGAGGCTTTTGCCCTGCCGCCGCAGTTGCGGTCGAAGAGTTCATGAATGCCCACGGTGAGGATGAGATTTGCCTCGTCCAGAATGACTATGATGACACCTTCAATGCGGATAGGGTCGCATTCTATGGTGTCGGCGCCTGGCCGACCGTCGTCTCGAACGGCGTCACGGATGCGTGGCCGTTGGAGTGCCTTGAAGGCGACTACCTGGCGAACGCGGCCATCCCGTCACCCTTGACCATCTCCATCATGGAGAATGGTGTGGGTGATTTCACGGCCCACATCACCGCCGAGGAGGATGTGATCAACGCGGCCTTCTTCATGGTGGCGACGCTCGACGAGGACGTGCCTTCGTCTTCAGGCACCTCGCATCTTCCACACCACGTCAAGGTTTACATGACGCCGCCATCGACCGGCAGCGCCTTCACCCTCCTGGCAGGCCAGAGCGTCGACATCAATCACACCTTCGCCGTTCAACCCGGTTGGGACTACAACCTGATGGGCGTTGCGGCGTGGATTAGCCGGCCCGGCGGCACCAGCGTGAGCCCGTGCACCGGTGGCCTCCCCCTCATCAAGAACGAGGTGCTTCAATCCCGGTGGGTGCCGACGACTTCCGGCACGTCGGCAGTAGAAGACTTGACCGCGAATCTCAGCGGGGTGCTCAAGTTGCATGCCTTCCCCAATCCAGGGATCGGCCAACAGACTATCACGTACACCCTGCCGCACGCGGGACGCGCACGCCTTGGTATCTATGACGCTCAGGGTCGACTCATTGAAGAGCTTGCCGTGCGGGAAGACGCTGGAAGTCATACCATCACTTGGTCTCCATCGCCGGCCCGCGTGGGCCAGTTGGCTTCGCACGGGGGTGTCCGCTTCGTTCGGCTTGAGTTCGGCGGGCAGATTCTGACCAAGGAACTGCTGCTGATCCGATAGACCTGTCGACCGGCCACTGTGTCGACGTCTGTGACCGCGCTCGTAGGCGGGCGGCCCGAGCGTCCGTCGCTGCATGCCTCTGTGCCACGCGCGTGCGATTGTGCCCTACGGCTTTCTCCACACGGGAGGTGCGTCATGAGGCCCTTAGCTGCATTTCTGTCTGGCGTCTTCTGCTTCCTATGCACAGCCTGCCCAGCTCCAGCCGACTACTCGATCCAGCATTACGCCCCTGGAAGCCTGTACAAGGCATTCTGCCTGGTCGACATGACCGGTGACGGCATGCTCGATGTCGTCGCCGGGAACTCCACCGCACGAACGGTTGAAATCTGGAGCTACGATGAGCGGCTCGACTCGTTGGTCCTCTGCGAGTCCATCCCTGGCATCGCCTTCGACATCAACTCCATTGCCGCTGCCGATCTGGACCACGACGGCGACCAGGATGTTGTCGTCGGCCTGCGCTTCTACGGGCTCTACATCTGCTTCAACGATATAGCGGGGTGGAGGATCGTCGAGGTCGACCCAACCTACTCGTGGCAGGTGTTCGCGGCGGATTTTGATCGCGACGGCAACCTCGATATCTTCGACAGCACGGACTGGGGATACCTCCAGATCTTCTACGGGGACGGGGCGGGCGGATTCATCCAGGGTCCGGCCCCGCCGAGCGTCCACGACTACGGGGCCGCGCACGGGTTCAACGCGGTCGACCTGAACGACGACCTGCGACTGGACCTGTTGGGCGCCAGTTACGAGTACTACCCTGACGAGCACTTTCTGCGGGCGTACCTGAACCAGGGCGAGCCGGGATCCATGGCTTGGTCGGCGTCGGTGGGGCCGCCGAAGCCAATCCCCGGACTGGCGAGCTGCGCGCACTCCAGCGGCGATCTCGACGGCAACGGGCATGCAGATCTCGTCTGCATGCACACAGAAGGGGTGGACGTCTACCGGGGCCGGGAGGAGGGCGGCAGCCTCTACTGGGAATGCCAGGTCGTTGGGGCCTATCCCTCCGGAGTGCGCATTGCTGCGGCCTACGATGCCAACTCCGACGGTGACTTGGACATCCTGGTGGCAGGCGGGGAAGTCTTCACGGGCCTGGACATCTATTACGGAAACGGCGCCGGCGGCTTCACGCGGGTGGCGTACCCCTTGGACCACGGCACCGGTTACGCGTTGGGATTTTGCGCCGGCGACGTCCGCGGGAAGGGCTGGTGCGATCTCGTCAGCAGCCGCTACACCGATTCGGCCGATGGCTTCGAGCTGTTCTGCTGGATACCCGAGTCCGGTCCGACTGCCGAGCCGCAGATCCTCAGCATCCTGGACGTGGGCAACGACCAGGGCCGGCAGGTGAGGCTTCGGTGGCTGCGCTCGCGTCATGATGCCCCCGGCGACCCGATCATCACCGGGTACGGGATCTACCGCGGACAAGATCCGCTCCGCGCAGGGAACATGACGGGTGGGGGACCGGAGCCCGCACCCTCACCGCTGGGGCTGTGCCTGGACGGCTGGGACTTCCTGTTGACCGTCCCCGCGCGGGGAGACTCGATCTACCAGGTGCTCGCACCCACGCTGTGCGATTCCACCGCGGCGGGCGGGATCTGTTGGTCAGCCTTCTTCGTCTCCGCCATGACGATCGATCCCCTGGTCTACTTCGATTCGGCGCCCGACAGCGGCTACTCGGTGGACAACCTGGCGCCGGCCGCCCCCGGCAACCTGCGCTTCGCGTCACCCACGCTCCTGGTTTGGGAAGAGGCCGGTGAGCAGGATCTCGACTACTTCACCGTGTACGGATTGGACGCCGACCAGCAGGGAGAAGCGGGCGTCGTGCTGGGCCACACCACAGAAACGCGGATGGAGATCTCGGGCAGGACGTACCCCTGCTACCGTGTTACCGCGACCGACGTGGCGGGCAATGAGGGCGAGGCCGCCACGCTCGGCGACTGCGTCGACGGGCCGAACGGGAATCTCGCGGGGGACGGGCGCAACCTCCTGGTTGTACAGCCGGCGAGGCCGAGTCCCTCCGCCGGCGAGACCACGATCTGGCTCGACGTGCCCGCGCGCTCCGCTGTAACGCTCGAGGTGCGCGATCTCGAGGGTCGCAGCGTGATCACGCTGGTGAGCGGCACCCTCGGGCCAGGTCGCCACGCCATTCCCTGGAGCGGGATGGATCGCTTCGGTCGCAGCGTTCCGGCGGGGATCTATCTCTACGAGGTGCGGGCGGGCGCGCTGCTGACGGCCGGCCGGATCGTCCGGCTGAAGTAAGGGCGGCAGTCCCGCACCCGGTGCCCCGGTGACCGCCTAGCAGATCCGCGGCAGCCCCGCGCCCGACAGCAGGTCCAGCGGCCGCTCCACCCCCAGCGCGTTGACAATCGCCACGGGCGCGCGGTCGGTGCTCGCTGCCGTCAGGCGCCCGATGCGGGCCGCGTCGCGACCATCGCCTCGCGCGTGCAGGACCGCGAGCGCGCGCTCGGCCTCCCCCTCGGGCACCCAGATGAGCGCCCGCCCCTCGCAGGGCACCGCCAGCGGATCGAGCCCGAGCACCTCGCACAGCGCCAACACCGCGGGACGCACCGGCAGCGCCGACTCGCGCAGCACGATGCGCAGGCCCGTGCGCTGCGCGACCTCGTGGCAGGTCGTCACGACACCGCCGCGCGTGGGATCATGCATCGCATGGACGTCGATGCCCGCGCTGAAAAGCGCCTCGGTGAGACCGTTCAGCGGCGCGCAGTCGGAGCGCAACGCTTCGCCGCTCAGCTCGTGGCGGCAGGCCATGATCGTCGCCCCGTGGTCCCCCACCGGGCCCGAGACGAGCAGCACATCGCCCGGTGCGATGCGCGCATCGCCCACCGCGCGATTCGGGGGCATGATGCCCAGGCCCGCGGTCGTGATGTAGATCCGGTCACCCTTGCCGCGCGGGACGACCTTGGTGTCGCCCGCGACGATCGCGATGCCCGCCTCAGCGGCGGCGCGTTGGGCGCCCTCCACGCAGCAGCGAACCAGTTCGCCCTCGGTGCCCTCCTCCAGCACAAGCGCCCATGTGAGATACAGCGGGCGCGCGCCGGCGACGGAGAGATCGTTCACCGTCCCGCATACCGAGAGATAACCCACATCGCCGCCGGGGAAGATGGGCGGATCGACGACAAACGCGTCGGTCGTCAGGACCGGGCGCGACCCAACCGGCAGCTCGGGCAGCACCGCGGCGTCCGAGAGCGCCGCGAGCTGCGGATTCTCGAAAGCCGGCAGGAACAGGTTGCGCACCAGCTCCTGCGTCAAGCGCCCGCCCGACCCGTGGGCCAGGAGGATGCGCTCCGGGGCCTGGGCCGGTGCCTCCTTCAGCTGGTCACGCTCGTTGCCCAACGCCCCGCCCCTCGCCATCGCCCTGCTGAACGTCGTGCTGTTCACCGCTGTGCTCCTACGCTGTGCGTGTCTGCTCCGGTACCCAGCCGCTCGTGCCGATACCAGGCCGCGCACGATCCCTCGCTCGATACCATGCAGGCCCCCACCGGCTCATCCGGTGTACAAGTCCTGCCGAAGAGCGGGCAGGCGGGTGGATCGATTCGCCCGCGCAACACTTCGCCGCACCTGCAGCCCGCCGGCTCGCGGGGCGCGGCGAGTGTGACCGGGATGCGCGCGGCGTCGCGATGCGCCCATTGCGCCCGCAGGGTCAGGCCCGATCCCGGGATTGTTCCCAACCCACGCCAGACCGCATCGCCTGACTCGAAGAACCGGCCAATGAGCTCCTGCGCGACTCGGTTGCCTTCTGCGCTTACGACGCGGCTGTAGTGGTTGACCACCTCGGCGCGGCCGGCCGCGCGTTGCCGGACGAGCTCGAGGATGGCCCGCGCGATGTCGGCCGGCGAGAATCCCGTGACGACCGCGGGCAATCGGTGCTGGCGCGCGACAAAGGCGAACGCATCGGCGCCGGTGATGACCGACACGTGTCCGGGCAGGATCAGCCCGTCCAGGCGCACATCGGGATCGTTCGCCAGTGCCCGCAGAGCCGGCGGGATCGTCTTGTTGCCGGGGAGGATATGGAAGTTCGCAATCCACGATCGCTCCGCCTCGGCCAGCACAGCCGCGATCGTCGGGGCGGTCGTCTCGAAGCCGATCGCCAGAAAGATCACGCGCTGCGAGGGATTCGCGCGCGCGATCGCGAGCGCATCGTGGGCTGAGTAGACCACGCGCACCCGGCCACCCGACGCGGCGAGCTTCTCCAGGCTCCCGCGGCTCGAAGGCACGCGAAAGAGGTCACCGAAGGTGCACAGGAGCGTATCGGGCAGGGCCGCCAGCGCCTCAGCGTGATCGAGGTACCCAACGGGCGTGACGCACACAGGGCAGCCGGGCCCCGAGACAAGCCGCACGTTCGCGGGCAGCATGCGCCGCAAGCCCGCAGCGCCGATCGCGTGCGTGTGCGTGCCGCACACCTCCATGAAGGTGACCTGCCGATCGAGCCGGGCCGCCGCGACGTGCAGTTGGTCGAGCACCGCGCGGACCGCCCGCGCGTCGGTGTAGACCGCCTCATCTTTCACGGTTGACATCTCCTCGCCGCGCGCCCTCGTCGAACTCCGGATGAGCGTCCTCCGACGACCCCTCGGCTGCGATGATCTCCTCGAACAAGCGCACCGTCTCGGCTGCCTCCTCGGCATCGACGGCGCCGATCGCGTAGCCGGCGTGGACCAGGAGGTGATCCCCGACCCGCGCCTCGGGCGTCAGCATGAGCGACACGTGCCGCCGGACGCCCTTGAGCTCCACGACACCCTCGTGTTCGTTGCGATCGACCAGCTGCATCGGAATGGCGAGGCACATGATGATCTACTCCATCCTGGGTTCGGCGCCACGGGCCAGGGCCACCGCCGCCAGCACCGCCTGGCCGTAGGCGAGCCCGCCGTCGCCCGGCGGGACCTCGACAGGCAGCCAGACCTTGTATCCGGCCTCCTCGAGACCGCGCGCGATCCCCACCCGCAGGAGCCGGTTGACGAAGCAGCCCCCACCCAGCGCCACGCCTGTGACGTTGCTGGGAATCACCCTCACTGCCATAGCGACAATGAGTCGGCAGAAGGTCGTGTGGAATGTTGCGGCGCATGGGGCCCGCGAGTGCGTCGCGCGCCAGTGCGCGGCCATGGCAGCCAGCAGGCGTCCGGCCGGCACGCTCCCATCCGGTTTGACACCGCACGCGTCCCACGCGCCGAGCCAAGGGCCACCCGCTGCCCACTCGCCCGCTGCTACCGCGCCTGCTTGCGCCGCGCCCATTGCCGCTTCACGTCCCGCCTCCGCCTCGCACAGCGCGGCCGCTTCGCCTTCGTAGTGGTTGACCGCGGTCAGCCCGAGCAGCGCGCCGGCCGCCTCGCACACGCGTCCGGCACCCGTCGCCTGCGGCCAGTGCTCGTCGAGACTGAGCCGCGCCACGGCTCGTACCTGTTCGGCCGAGACGATCGCCGCCAGGGGCGTGTCCGCGACGATCCGTGCCACAGCGTCCACGTCGCCCGGCGCGGCCTGCGCCAGCAGCGCCACCGCCACCCGCCAGGGCTCGCGCACGGCGCGTTCGCCGCCCACCAGCGGGAAGGGCGCCAGATGCCCGGTGCGCCGCCATCGCAGGTCTCCATCCACAAGAAGACATTCACCACCCCAGGCCGTGCCGTCGGGTCCCCAGCCCGTGCCGTCGAGGACGATCGCGGCCGCTTGCTCGCCGGAGCGCGGAAACGCCCGGTGCTCCGCCAGCACCGCCGCGGCGTGAGCAAGGTGATGCTGCACGCGCACGAGCGGCACCTGGGCTTCGCGAGCCCAGGCCTCGCCGAGCCAGGTGCTGGGATAGTCGGGATGCTGATCCACGACCAGGGTTTCGGGTCGCGCCTGAAGCAGGTCGCACACCCCTTGGGCCGCCTCCCGCAGGAAGCCGCGGGCCGCATCGTTGTCGAGATCTCCGACGTGCTGCGACAGCACCGCCTCATCACCCAGCGCCAGGCACGCCGTCGTCTGCAGGTGGCCGCCCAACGCCAGCACCGCGCGCGGCGCGGGTTCCGGCAGCGGCAGCGGCCGCGGGACGTAGCCGCGCGAGCGGCGCACGAGGAAGGGACCGCTGCTGCCCGTGCGCGCCACCGAGTCGTCGAGCCGGCGGACGACATCGCGGTCGTGCAGCAGGAAGAGGTCGGCGATGTCGCCCAAGCGCGCGAGCGCCTCGCGATTGCCGCAGGCGATCGGCTCGTCCGAGGTATTGCCCGAGGTCATGACGAGGATGTCGTAAGCAGCATCACGGAAGAGCTCGATGTGCAAGGCTGTCGTGGGCAGCATCACGCCGAGGTCGGCCAAGCCCGGAGCGACACCCGCGGACACCAAGCCCGACTGGCCACTCGGCGCGACGCCCGCCTCGACCAAGCCCGACCGGCCACTCGGCGCGACGCCCGCGACGACAGGTGCCCGATCGCGAATCGGAGCGAGCAGGATCGGCGCAGGCGCTGATCCGAGCAGCGCCTCATCCTCCGCCGTCAGTGCCACCACGCGTCGCGCGACGGCCAGGTTGCACACCATCACGGCGAGCGGTTTGCTCGGCCTGCGCTTGCGTTCGCGCAGCCGCGCAACGGGCGCCGCGTGATCCGCCCGGCAGGCGAGCTGGAAACCACCCAGCCCCTTCAGCGCGACGATCCGACCCTCCGCCAACGCCGCCCGCGCCCTCTGTAGCGCTTCGCCGCCCTCGGCTAGCTCGTGGCCGGTGGCCTCCGCCAGCCACAGGCGCGGGCCGCAGGCCGGGCAGCAGAGCGGCTCGGCGTGAAAGCGCCGGTCGCCAGGGTCCGTGTATTCACGCGTGCACTCGGGACAGAGCGGGAAGCAGGCCATCGAGGTCCGGGCGCGGTCGTACGGGAGCCGATGTACGATGGAGAAGCGAGGACCGCAGTTCGAGCACGTTGTGAAGGGAAAGTGAAAGCGGCGATCCCCGGGGCGCTCCAGGTCTGCCCGGCACGCTTCACAGGGCGCGGTGTCCGCCGGGAGGGAACCGCGGGCCTGGTCCCCGGGGCGTGACGCGCGCACCGCGAAGGACGTCTCCCCACGCACCTCCACCTCGCTGACCGCGCATCCCTCCAGTCGTGCCAGGCTGGGCAGCTCGCGGGGCAAGCGCTCCGCGAACTCGGCCACCGCGGCCGGCGGCCCCTCGATCTCGATCGTCACGCCCGCGGGATCGTTGCGCACCCAGCCGCCGAGATCGAGTGACGTTGCCAGCCGGTAGACGGCCGGGCGAAAGCCCACGCCTTGCACCGTGCCGCGGCAAAGCAGCCGCTGGCGAACGGCGCCGGTCGCGGCGCCGGCCGCGGGCGCCCCAGCCGCGGCCGCGAGCTTCACCGCCAGGGCCGGCGCGGCGCGCGGCGTGATCGCTGCCCGGGTCATCGCTGTCCGGCGCGGCGCTTCTGGATGAGCGCGTCCTCGACCAGCGCGAGCCACTCCCCGATTCCAGGCTGACCGCGCACGGAGGTGACCACGATCCGCCCCTCGGGTCTGAGCGTCTTCACTTGTTCGTGCACCTCGTCCATGCGGAAGTCGGTGTGCGGCAGCAGGTCCGCCTTGGTGATCGCCGTGACCTGAGCGCGCGCGAAAATGCCGGGGTACTTGAACGGCTTGTCATGGCCCTCGACCACCGACAAGAGCGCCACCTTGAAGTCTTCGCCCAGGTCGTAGGAGGTTGGGCAGATCAGGTTGCCGACGTTCTCGATGAAGAGCAGGTCCACCGGAGCCAGCTCCATTCGCTCGAGCGCATCGTGCACCTGCCGGGCGTCAAGGTGACAGGCGCCGCCGGTCAGGATTTGGTGCGCGGGGATGCGCATCGCGCGCAGGCGCTCGGCATCGCGCTCGGTTGCGATGTCGCCCTCGATCGCCGCGATGCGGTAGCGCTCGCGGAGTGCTGCCACCGTGGCCTCGAGCAGCGTAGTCTTGCCCGATCCCGGCGAGGAGATCAGGTTGAGCACCAGCGTGCCCTGTCGCGCGAAGCGCGCGCGGATCTCCTCCGCCCGCCGGCTGTTCTCCTCCAGTACCTGTTTGCGGACATCAACCGTCTTCTGCGTTCCTTGCATGATCCTCTCCTGTGTCGGCCGAATCCACGTTGCACGGGACGGCGCCCACAACCGCGTCCACGGACGCGTCCACGGCCGCGCCCGCAGGGGCGCCCACGGACGCCCCATCCGGCTCTTCCAATGCCACGCGGATGTCGATCACCTCCAGTTCATCGCCGCCCTCAATGGCCAGCACGGCGCCGCAATCGGGGCAGAGCGGCCACCAGGCGCCCTGGGCGCGCGGCTTCTCCGCCGCGCAGACCGGGCACACTTGGCGCGCCGGTCGCCACTCGATCTCGAGCCGCGATCCCGCGTGCGGGCCGCCGGCGGTGAGCGCCTCCCAGGCGTACCGCAAGAGGTCGGGCTCCACCGCGGCGAGATCGCCCACCCGCAGGCGCACAACCTCGATGCGGCCGCGCCCGTGCGACGCCAGCGAAGCCTCGCACACCGCCAGGATGTCGCTCGTCAGTCCCAGTTCATGCACGCCGGATGGCACCTCACCCCAAGCGCCGGTGCCCGCCGGTCTCATGGACGGGCGGGCACGCGCAGGGCGACCGGAGATAAGTCCGGTCTAGAGTTGAATGGTCGCCGTCTTGTAGCCGCCCTGATCGACGATGCTCACCAACACCTTGCCCGTGTCCGCGCACCACTTCTGGACATCACTCGGGAAACTCGGGCAGTCGGCGCGCACTTCCAGCACACTGCCCGCCGCCATCGAGTTGGCCTTGATCGCGGCCTTCAGAACCGGCTGCGGGCACTTCATCCCACGGCAATCCAACACTTCCGCCATCTTTCACCTCCGTACCAGGTCCACGTTGCTTCCAGTGGCCGCGCTGCCCTCGTCATTCCCGGGCCTGTGGGCTCGCCCCCGTCGGCCCGGCGCCGGTTCAGCACCTTCGCTGCGTGCCATCACTCTCGCGAGTGATGATCGCCAGCGACTCGCCATTGGATCTCCTCAGATTGACGCGCAAGGGCATCTTCCCCGGCAGGCAGTGCGTGGCACAGCCCAGGCAGGGGTCGTAGGCCCGAAACGCCATTTCCACCATGTTCAGCAGTCCGTCGTCAGCCCGCCCGTCACGCACCAGCCCGCGGGCCGCCTTCTCGACCGACATGTTCATCGCCGCCGCGTTGTTCAAGGTCGCCACGATGAGATTCGCGGTCTTCATGATGCCACGCTCATCGGTGGTGTAGTGATGGATCAGCGTCCCGCGCGGGGCCTCGACGATGCCCACCCCCTCGCGCGGGGTCTTCAAGTTGGTGTTGCGGATCTCGGGCGACGTGAGTTCCTGGCGATTCGCGAGCGCGACCAGCTCCTCGGCTGCGAAGAGCGCCTCAATCAGGCGCGCCCAATGATTAGCCAGGGTGCTGTGGGCCGGCTTGCCCCCCAGGGTCTTGTACATGCGCTCGTAGGTCTGCTGCGCCAGCGGCGTCGACATGCCATCGGCCGCGTTGAGCCGCGCCAGGGGCGCCACGCGGTAGACCCCGCTCTCCTTGCCATCCACGAAGCCCTTCCAGCCGATCTTGCGCAGGTAGGGAAACTTCATGTACGACCAGGGCTCGACGTGCTCGGCGATCACCCGCGCGTACTCTGGCTCCCTGAACCGCTCGATTTCAACGCCGTACGGGTCGACAACCCGCATCTCGCCGCCGTAGAAGTCGACGCAGTTGTTCTTATCTACCATACCCATGTAGTGCGTCGCATGGCTGTAGGTGTCCGAGGTGATGAGATCGACGTACTGCTTGTTGCCGAGCACGATGTCGTCGAACGCCTTCAGCGAAAACTGCGTGAACTGGACCGCATCGGCCGCGACAGTCTTCAGTTCCGCGCGGATCTCCTCGGTCAACTGCTTCGCAACGCCACCGGGTAGACCGAGCACGGGGTGGATGGGCTTGCCGCCGATGGTCGCCATCAACGAACGGATCCTCCCACGCATGTCGATGAGCTGGCGGCTGACGTCCAGGCCGACCTTCTCGACCACGCCCAGGATGTTGCGCGCGGCCTTGGGGGCGGTCGGGCCCACGATGAAGTCCGGCCCGCCCAGGAAGAAGAAGTGCAGCAGGTGATCTTCGATCATGAAGAGGTTGTAGAAGACGCGACGAATGGTCTCGGCGGCCGGCGGCGGCTCGACACCGTACAGGGCGTCGAGGGTCTTCGTCGCGGCCATGTGGTGCGCGCTCGGGCAGACCCCGCAGATGCGCGAGGTGATCTGCGGCATGTCCTCGCTCCGGCGTCCCTCGACAAAGCTCTCGAAGCCCCGCAGCTCGGGGACCTGGAAGAAGGCCCGCTCGACGTTGCCGGCGTCATCCAGGAAGAGGTCGATCTTGCCGTGGCCTTCCAGCCGGGTGATCGGATCGATGGTGATGGTCTTGCTCATCGTCGACTTCATCGTCGACTTCATCGACGGGTTCGTCGTCGGGTTCATCGTCAGGCGACCTCCTTGGAGTCCCGTTGCCGCCCCAGCAGCGACGCGGACATGCTGTAGCGATAGAAGGTCCCGGCCGGGTCGGCCAGCGAACCCGCCATGCGCCGGACATCGTCCTCTTGCTCGGCCTCCAGGACCCCGCCCAGCGCGGCGATCATCCGGGCGGCCGGATCGCCGTCACCGACCGACCCGAAGCAGCCCGTGCAGGGCATGTTGCCGTTGATGCACTGGTGCCCGCACCCGGTGCGGGTGGCCGGGCCCATGCACAGGATGCCCTGCGTCAGGAAGCACTCGTCCGGATTGGCCTGGACCTCGTGGATCCGCTTGAGGTCCTTGATCGTGAAGACATCGGGCTTCGTCTCGTTGCGCGGACAATCCGTACAGAGGGCCTTGTCCGGCCCGAGGACGCTCCCGCGCGGGGGCAGCTGGCCCGACACGATCGCGCCCAGCGCGGTGGCGATCAGCTCGGGGGTCGGAGGACAACCCGGCAGGTAGTAGTCGACCGGGATGACGTCGTCGAGCTTGTACACCGTCTCATAAAGCTGTGGCAGCTCCAGCCGATGGCCGTCCTCCACATGCTCCTCCCGGGGCACGACACCCTGGGGATTCACGACCGTGGGCGACTCGAGATACGAGCGTTTGAAGATCGCCGTCTTGCTCGTGAGGTTGGCCAGCGCCGGAATGCCACCCGTCCAGGCGCAAGCGCCGAAGGCGACGACGAGCTGCGCCTTCTGGCGCAGCAAGCGGACCATGTGCTCCTGCTCCGATGAGCGGATTGCACCATTGATGAGGGCAACCGCCAGCGAGCCGTCGGGCATGGCCTCGACGTCCGCGCGCTTCGGATCGAGCGCGCACGGCCAGAAGACGATGTCGACCTGGTTGACCACGTCCAGGATCTTCTCGCGCAGATCCACGACAGCTTCCTCGCAACCACCGCAGGACGCGCACCAGTAGAGCGCGATCTTGGGCTTCACTGGCGTCCGCTGGGGTGCCTTGGCGACCTGGCGGGGCTCATGGGAGGCCCCTGGGGCCTGGGAGGACTTCTTGGCTGGCATTATGCAACCTCGCGATCGACGGAACCTGTCAGGGTGAGCGGGCCCATGGCACGGACCGACTCGGTGAAGGAGGTCGTCACGGCCTGCAGCCGTTCGGCCTCACCGGCGCCGACCCAGTCGAGGCGGAACCGCTCGGGCTCGATGCCGAGCTGAGCGAGAAGCGTCTCGAAGATCCGGAAGCGGCGCAGTGCCTTCATGTTACCGTTGCGATAGTGGCAGTCGCCGGGATGGCACCCCAGCACCATGACGCCGTCCGCGCCCTCGCGGAAGGCGTCCATCACGAACTGCGGATCGACCCGGCCGCTGCACATCACGCGCACCAGGCGCACGTTGGACGGATAGGGGAGCCTCTGTCCGCCCGCCTTGTCGGCGGCGGCGTATGAGCACCAGTTGCAGACAAAGGCCACGACAGTCGGCTCGAACTCAGCCATGGACCACGCCTCCAATCTCTGCGTAGATCTGGGTGTCGGTGAAGTGCTTCGCTGTACAAGCCCCGCTGGGACACGTGGCCGCGCAGGTGCCGCAGCCTCGGCAGAGGGCCTCGTTGACGGCGCAGACATGCTCCTGCTGGTCGTACGAGATGGCCTTGTAGGGACAGACGGCCACGCACATTCGGCAGCCCGCACAAACATCTTTGTCGATGTGGGACGTCATGGCCTCGAGCTGAATCTTGCGACCGGGAACGAGCTTCGAGAGCGAGTCGCCCACGGCCGCCTGAGCCATCGTGACCGCCGCCCCGCTGTCGCAGGGCTGCACGCAGCCGCCCACCGCGTAGATGCCGTCCAGGGTCGTCCCGGCCTGGTGCAGAACCGGATGGTCGGGCTTGAGAAACCCATGGGCGTCGCGATCGATGTTGAGCTGCTCCGCCAGCCGGTCCAGACCAGGCGGCGGGGTCACCCCGGTGACGAGGACCACCATATCGACGTCAAGATCGGCCATTCCGGTGGCCGTGATGTGAATTCCCTGGGGTCCCTGCGCCAGGCGGATGCTCTCGAGATCCTTCACGTGCAGGTACTTCGTCCCACCCTCGATCTGATGGTGGTAGAAGGCTTGCCCGGCCGGGCCCTCGAAGACGAGCCGGTCGTGCAGGTTGTACACGGCCATCCCCGGGACCTTGGCGCGGGCCAGATGGCCGATCTTTCCGGCCCACAGACAGCAGGTGCCCGAGCAGTAGGGCACGCCCTCAGCGGAGAGCGATCCCACGCACTGGATCACAGCCAGCGAGGTAGGCTGCTTGCCGTTCTTGAGCAGGATCTGCCCGCCGCAGGGGCCGTTCGAGGAGGCCAGGCGCTCGAACTCGGCCAGCGTGTAGACGTTGTCAATCTTGCCGTAGCCCAACCGCTCGATGCCGGACGGGTCGACCGTGCCGTGCCCCGTGGACACGATCACCGCGCCGGCCTGGAATTCGAGATCCCGATCGGTGTCATCGAAGTTGATCGCCCCGAAGGGGCAGGCCTCGGCGCAGGCCTTGCACGAATCGTGCGTGAAGTGCCGGCACGCCTCGCGGTCGATGACCGCCGCGGCCGGGACCGAACCCGCAAAGAGCGTATAGATCGCCTTGCGCGTGCCCAGGCCGAGGTGGAACCGGCTGGTCACCGAGGTCGGACACGCTTCGAAGCAGGCCTCGCAGCCGATGCAGTCCTTCGTCACGTAGCGAGCCTTGGCGCGCACCTTGACAATGAAGTTGCCAAAGAACCCGAGGACATCCGTCACCTCGGCGTTGGCCACGACCTGGATGTTGGGGTGGTCCCGGATGGCCGACAGGCGCGGTGCCAGGAGGCAGGGTGCGCACTCCATGTTGGGCGCCACCTCCTCGGTCTTGATCACCTCGCCGCCGAGGGAGACCTCCTTCTCGATCAGGACTACCTTGCGGCCCGCGTTCGCGGCCATGAGCGCGGCCTCGATCCCCGCGAGGCCGCCGCCGATGATGACGATCTCGCTGCAGCACTCCAGCTCGCGGGCTTCCAGATCCTGATGGTGGGAGATCCGCGCCATGGCGCCGCTGATCAAGGTGAGGGCCTTGCGGGTCGCCTGCTTGACATCGGGCGTCACCCACGCGCACTGCTCGCGCAGGTTGACGATCTGCACCATGCCCATGTTCAGGCCCGCCCGTACGGCGGCGTCGCGGAAGGTCTGCTCGTGCATCTTGGGCGAGCAGGCGGCCACGAGCACTTGGTCGGGATGGTGCTTGGCGATCGTCTCCTCGACGAACTTGCGCCCCTCGGGAGAACACATCAGATTATGCGTGGAGACGAAAGCCACATCGGGCCGTTTCGTCAAGCTGGCCTGCACAGAGTCCAGATCGACAAAGCCCGCGATGTTGGTCCCGCACTTGCACAAGAATACGCCGAGCTTCTTTGCTTCCCGGCTCATAGCGACTCCTTTGTTGCCGCCCATCGGGCAAGAATGTCTCCAATGCGGTCCACCGCCTCTCCCAGAGCCTGCTCGACCGGGGCGGTCGGCCGCTCGGAGAAGGTCGCGAACTCGGTGCCTTCAATTCCCAGGAAGACCGACTCCCTGGGCATGGGGATGCCGCAGAGGGTCCCCAGGCGGAAGAGGGCGGGCAGGTCGAGGCTGTGCGGCACGAGCATCTGCCCGGACGACCAGTCGAGCACCCTGTCCGCTGGAATGAGGTGGCAGTAACCGGCCGGCTGCTCCCCCGTCTGGATGCTGTCGACCAGAATCAGACGCTCGCAGTCCGCGATCTCGTAGAGCAGGTCGAAGGAGTCTCCGGTATGGGTCGCGTACTGGACGTTGTCCCACCGGCCCCCATAGCGCTCACGGGCCATGCGCACCGCGTGCAGCCCGGCCGTGTCGTCGGCCAGGAGCGGGTTGCCGACGCCAAGCACCAGAATGGACCCACAATCTCCGCCATTGGGTCCCTGGTCTTCACTGTGTCCTGGGGTGGGAGCCATCGCGATTGCCTATCCAACCTTCTGCTTCATGCAGTCCAGGAGCTGGCGGAGCATCTCCACGCTGTCGGAGACATGACCGACGCCCTCCGAGGCCTTGGAGGTGGCCTGCTCCAGCCCCGTCACGCTCTGCGCCACCACCGTCGAGCCATCCGCCAGCTCCGAGACGCTGCGCGAGATTTCGTTGGCCGCCTGCCCCGCGCCGGCCACGTTGCGCGCGATCTCGTTCACCGCCGTGGACTGCTCCTCGACCGCGCTGGCGATGGTTTGCGACGTGCGGTGCACATCTTGAATCGTGGCGGTGATCGCGCCGATCGCGCCGATCGAGCTCTCGGAGTCGCGCTGGATGTCCTCAATCAGCTTGGCGATGTCACCCACCGCCCGGGCCGTCTGCTTGGCCAGCTCCTTGACCTCGCTCGCCACGACGGCGAAGCCCTTGCCCGCCTCACCGGCCGACGCGGCCTCGATGGTGGCGTTCAAAGCAAGCAGGTTGGTCTGGTCGGCGATCGTGCCGATGATGTCCAGCACCTTGCCAATCTCGCGGGCGGACGAACCCAGGGATTCCATCTGGTGCTGGGTGGTCACCGCCTTCTCGTTCGCCTCGGTCGCTGTCTGCAGCTCCTTCTCGCAGGCGCGCGCGACGTCGGCCAGCGAGGCGCTGATCTGTTCGACCGCCGTGGCCACGGTGTTGACCGACGACGACATCTGCTGCGCCGAGGCGGACATCCCCTGCAGGCTCGTGTTGGACTGCTCGCTGGCCGCCGCGACGTTGTGGGTGTGGCTCACCAACTCCTTGGTCTCCCGCGCCAGGGAAACGGCCAGGTCCTGCAGCTCGTTGGCGCAGAAGGAGAGCGTCACCGCATCGCCGGCGACACCCTTGACGGCGGTGCGACCTTGGGCCAGCAGAGCGCTGGTCAGGCGGGCAATGTCCCAGAAGGGATCGCCCGGATCGCGCTGGGCGATCTCGGCCTCGGCCTGCTTGTCCCCGCGCTGCGCGGCTTGGAGCCGCTCATGGATCTGGCGCCCGGAGGCCGCTGCTCGGCGCATTAGCACCGTCACGAGGCCGAAGGAGGCCGCGGCGATGATGAGAGTCACGATGACGAATGAGATGACGGCGCCCGAGCCTCCTCCGGGGGAGCCCCCCAGGATTCTCCCGGGCGCCAAGAACGCCACCGCCACGATGGCCGGGACGGACCCGATCGCGGAAAACGCCAGGAGACGACCGTAGTGCCGCCACAACGCGTGAGTGTGTGCTTCGTTCTCCATCACTCGCCTTCCTTGCTGGTGCTCACTAATCACGGATCACGCACTCCCGGCCGGGTGCTGCAGTTGCTGGCCAACCGGGCCAGGAGCGGGTCATCAACATCCAGCGCACGCATCGCCGGTCACTGTCGTTTTCGACCAGCTAGCGCGTGGAAACGATTGGTAGTTGTACCGTTTTGGATGTGGGACGAGACGCCGGGAGGGTGGCCCACGAACTCCTTCGCCCGCTGAGACCTAGAAGTTCGTCAGCCCCTCGCGGATCGCCAGCTTCGTCAACCCGGCCACCGTGTGGACGCCGAGCTTGCGCATGATCGCGCGGCGGTGGGCATCCACCGTCCGGATGGAGATGTGCAGCCGTACCGCAATGTCCTTCGAGGGACAGCCTTCGGCCACGAGCTGGAGGATCTCACGTTCGCGGGGCGACAGCATCGTGGTGGCCTGCGCCAGAGCACCCTCATCACGCGCCCATGGCCCAGCAGCGTGCTCGGCCAGCGCGGGCGAGACGTAGGTCTCGCCTTGACACACCGCCTGAATGGCTGGGTAAAGCTCCTCGAGGACAGCGTTCTTCAGCAGATAGCCCGAAGCTCCCGCGGCGAGCATCTCGTGCACGCACCCCTGCGCGGCGTGCATCGACAGCGCCAGGACCTTGACACCGCGATGCTCAGCCAGGATCCGGCGGGTCGCCTCGATGCCATTGAGGCCCGGCATGGCCACATCCATGATGACCAGGTCGGGGGAACAGCGGCGCAGCGTGTCGATCGCCGCCGCGCCGTCGGCGGCCTCGCCCACCACCTGGATATCCCGGTGCTTCTTCAGGAGCGATGCCAGACCTTGACGAACGACATCGTGATCATCGACAAGCAGTACCGAAACCATCACAGCACTCATCCTCTGCAACATCGTTCCGCACTGGCGAAAAGCCCTTGAGGGGCAGGAACAGCGTGCATCGCGTGCCCTCCCCTGGCGACGATGCGATATCCAGCCGCCCGCCCAGGTACTCGAGGTGGCTCCTGATGCTGAAGATGCCGAAGCCCTTCGACACCGAATTCGTCGACAGCACCTCGTCTGGAATGAAGCCGATTCCATCATCGATCACGGCGATGCGCAACCGCTCCGCCGCCTGATTCACGACCACCCGCACCGCCGTGGCCTGGGCATGCTTGGCCGCATTCTGGAGCAGTTCGCGGACCGCCCGGAAGACCAGTCCCAGGATCTCGTCCTCCATGCGCGGCACGGGCGCTGTCGACCGCAGGCGAGTCTGGAGGCCCGTGCGCTCTTGAAAAGACTGGCACAACCACTCGAGCGCCGCGACGAGGCCGCTCTGGTAGAGCACCGGCGGGCAGATGTCGAACGTCATCGCCCTGACGCGCGTCACAGCCTGGTCGACCAACGCCAGGACTTCCCCGAACTTCTGGCGCTGCTCGGGAGAGGCCTCCTCCCGCAACAGGCCGACACCGATCTTGGCCGCGATGAGATCCTGCCCGAGTTCGTCGTGGAGCTCGGCGGCCAGGTCTCGGCGTTGCCGGTCTTCCGCCAGGGCCAGCTCACGAGCCGCTTGCGCGAGTCGCCGGGTCGTCTGGCGCAGAACACGGTCCCGCTCCGCGATGCGCTCGCTCAAGACCGCCGTCAGCGCGGAGACGACCGCGATCATCGCGGCCCGGCCGGCCTCAATCGCAATCCCGGATGGGCCGAAGAAGACCAAGTGGCTGATCACGACCAGCGCCGCCATGGTCAGGCCGACCCAGAGGCCCCGCCAACCCCACCAGATCGCAGCCAGAATCGCTGGCAGGTAGAAGACATGCGAGACCAGAACACCGCTGCCCAGGAACCTGTGCGCGCTGGCCGTCAGCGCGACGCCGGCGACCGCCAGCGCGGCCACGGTCCAGGCGCGTCGGCGCATTACCCCTGCGGACGACGCCTGTGTTGCGGTTGCTGTCCGTGTAATCCAGCCCATGCGAAATCCAGCCCATGGGTGGCTCGTTCCCCGCCGGCCCCCGACCCAACGCGACATTCTGGGCCGCCTCGTCAGACGCCTTCAGGCCAATCCGGCGGACAGGGGATTATCCCCAGGGTCCCATCCGAAGTCCAGGGCGCTCGGCCCGGCCCCTGTCACGCCCGGGCATCAAGGGTCTTGCGAGGGCGCCCTCGTTGTGGCAGAAACACCCTCTTCGTGGTAGAAACACGGGACGCGGTGCGCAGCCCGTGGGGAGGATCGCTACGATGGCTTCCGGCGAGGTCGGGAAGGCTCAGCTCTTCAAGGTCCAGAGCTCTCCCCACGTCCGCGGCGACCTGACGACGCCGCGCGTCATGGCCGATGTGCTCATCGCCCTGCTGCCCGCGACGATCGTCGCGATCTGGCTGTTCCGGGGCTACACGGCCGTCCTCATGGCGGCGTGTGTGGCGGGCGCCGTGGCAGCCGAGGCCCTCGCCAACCGTCTCATGCACCGGCCGAGCAGCCTGGGCGACCTCACCGCCATCGTGACCGGCGTCATTCTGGCGATGTGCCTGCCGCCCAAGTTCCCCTTCTATTTTGCGTTCCTCGGGGGAGCGGTGTCGACCGGGATTGGCAAGATGGCCTTCGGGGGTCTAGGAGCCAACATCTTCAACCCCGCCATGGTCGGCCGCGCCTTCCTCACTGCCTGCTTCGGGACGATGATGACCGCCTGGACCGAGCCCGGAACGCTCCAGGCGATCGGGCTCGAGGCGGTGACGCAGGCGACGCCGCTCGGCCTGGCCAAGCAGATCCTCAAGTCGGGCGGTGATGATCCGCAGAAGATGCGCGAGCTCGCCGCCCTCATGCCGCGCATGTTCCTCGGCAACATCGGCGGGTCGCTGGGCGAGACTTCGGGGCTGGCGATTCTCATCGGCGGGGCGTGGCTGTTCATCCGCCGCGCGATCACCTGGCACATCCCGGCCGGCGTGATCCTGGGCGCGCTCGTTTTCGCGGTGCCAGCCTGGCTGATCGACTCGACCGCCGTGCCGCACCCCGGCATCCACATCTTCGGCGGCGCGATGCTCTTCGGCGCGCTCATCATCGCCACCGATCCGGTGAGCTGCCCGCTGTCCGCGCGGGGCCGTTTCGTCTTCGGCCTGGGCGTGGGGCTCTTCACCATGTTGATCCGCATCGTGGGCGGCTATCCGGAGGGCGTGATGTACGCCGTGCTGCTCATGAACGCCATCACCCCCTTCCTCGACCAGTGGACCTTCACGCGGCCCCTCGGGCTGGGAGGTGGCGCCCATGCTTAGATTCCTGAAGGCATCCTGGCTGGTCCTGGCGAGCGCCTTTGTCTTCGGCCTCCTGCTGGCGGGCGTTCACGCGAGCTGGCAGCCCCGCATCGAGGCCAACGAGCGCGAGAAGCTGCAGCGGGGCATCCGGTCGATCCTGGTCGACGCGGACTCGATCGCCACGAGACCGATCACCCTGGCGACGGGCGGCATTGCCGAGCAGACCGACCTCTACACCGGCTTCGATGCGGCGGGGCAGGTGGTCGGCTACGTCTATCCGGCCGAGGGCACCGGGTTTCAGGACAAGATCAAGCTGTTGGTGGGCGTGGATCCCGACTTGTCGAACTATCGCGGGATCGCGGTGATCTTCGCCGCGGAGACGCCGGGCTTCGGGGACGCCATTCGCGACTCGGCGATCTTCAAGGGGCAGTTCATCGGCGCGCCGGTCGACCCGCCGCTCACCGTCATCAAGGTCGGCGACCGGAGCAAAACCGACGACGAGGAGATCGTCTCGATCACCGGCGCGACGATCACCTCCGAGGCGGCCACGACGATCATCAATCGGCGCTGGCAGCAAGTGCGCGAGGCATTGCCTCCCACCGCGCAGCGTGGGGACCAGCCCCAGCATTGAGGGGAGCATTGAGGGGCTGCGCTGGCGGCGGCGCAAGGAGAGGGTGGCGATGATCGACAAGGGTGGCGCGGTCATCCGGCGGTCTGCCGACGGCGGCGGGGGTGGAGGCGCGGGCGTCGCGGCCGCGGCGGCGATGGTCGGCGCAGGGGCACCGGCGGCCGCGGCGATTCCAGCCGACCCCGGGACCGGACGGATCGCGGTGACGCAGTTCGTCAAGCAGCTCTGGGAAGAGAACCCCACGCTGCGCACGCTCTTGGGCATGTGCCCCGCGCTGGCGGTGACCGCTACCTGCAAGCCGGCGCTCACGATGGGCCTGGCGGTGACTTTCGTCGTGGTCTGCTCCAACGTCATGATCAGCCTGATGCGCCGGGCGCTGGCCCCGCACCTGCGGATTCTGATGTTCACGCTGACGATCGCAGTCTTCGTCACGATCGCGGACCTGTTCCTACGCGCCTTCTTGCCCGAGATGAGCGAGGTGCTGGGCCCCTTTGTGCCGCTCATCATCGTCAACTGCCTCATTATCTCCCGGGCGGAATCGTGCGCCGCCAAGAACGGTGCCTTCATCTCCACGCTGGATGGCTTTGGGGCCGGCTTCGGCCACGCCCTCGCGCTCCTCATGCTGGCGACCGTCCGCGAGATCCTCGGCAACGGAACCTGGTTCGATCTGCGCGTGCTGCCCTCGTGGTGGGTGCCGTGGACCGTGATGAAGCTGCCGGCCGGCGCCTTCATCACGCTCGGCT
>Ga0068714_10000296_pt1 | contig 107752 bp, 105 predicted proteins | sample MTBNYHSulfiMetaG_FD_62988 | JGI IMG/M metagenome (GOLD analysis project Ga0068714, IMG submission 62988) | Enrichment culture microbial communities from rom New York Harbor, USA that are MTBE-degrading - MTBE-NYH (New York Harbor Sulfidogenic)... | ecosystem: Environmental > Aquatic > Marine...
GAAATCCCGAACTCCTCCATAATCCTGGCGTAGCTTTCAGGGATGGCTGCTCCCCATGGGTCAAGCTTTATCGTCATTCATGGCCTCTCCCGGGATATCGAGTAGTAAGTTATATCACTTTCATCATCGACTACTGCCCAGTATATCTTTTTCTTAACACTGTGGGCCAGCCTGACCGCGCGCGCGAGCTCGGTCGGGGTTATCTTGTAGCCTTCTGGAATTGCTTGGACGAGGAACTTTGAGTGGGCTTCTCCAGGCTTTTCTCCTCTCTCGTAGACGCGGAAATGTGCGCCGAATTTTAATCCCGTCTTTATCACGTAACCCCGCGAGCGGAGGTCTGAATAAGCCGCGTATTTCAGCATTAGCTCCGGATCGGTCTCGATGTATTTTTCGGCTAGGGCTTTGAAATTGAGTTTTTTCCCTTCGTCTCCCATCACGCTGGCTTTTCCAGAATCTATTAAATAAAGTGCCTCAACTGGAGAGAGTTGGAGTTTTCCGCCGCTGAGAGGCTTGCCAAAAAAACCACGCTGATAGAGGTGGTTCGCCTGCGCCTCATCCCAGACGATTATTTTTCCCTTGTACAACTTAGCCTCGGAGACAGGAATTTCGGCTTCCATGGCTTCCCCTCTCTAAAATAGCTAACCACAGTTAAGAAGATTGCTTTTATATAGTTCAAAAGACGACGAAATTTCTAAATTTTATTCTGGGGTAGTTGCCGTCTGATTTTGCGTGACGGCTTTCGACTGCTCGAGCTCTTTCCAATAACCGATGTTGTGAACACACCCAGGGTCGGGTGCCTGCACATCCCCATAATAGCCGTAGGCTCGCGCCCTGCACCCGCCACAGATGTACTTGTGCTCGCACTGACCGCAGTTCTTTAAGGCTTCGCGGTTCCTTAGTTTCCAGAGTAGCTCGGTCTTGTGCCAGACATCCTTGAGGTGGTTCTTCCTTATGTTGCCAATTTTTATTGGCATGAAGACGCACGGGGTTATGTCGCCGTTAGGCTCCAGTCCGCAGTAAAGCCTGCCTGCCCCGCAACCACCCAAGAACTCGGAAAGGTTCTTGGTCCTCCCTTGCAGGGCCTTCATCGCCGCCCGGTTGGTGAAGTGTGTGGAGACCACTCCCGCGGCTTCGTTGCCGAAGGCATATTCCCAAGAAACTGTTGAATACTGGGGTGCGGTCGAGTAGCATATCAGTCTGCAGTCGGTCTGCATCATTCTCCCGTAGATGTATTTGAGGAGTTCCAGCCTGCTTTCAGGGTCGAGGTCTTGATCAATGATGTCTTTTCCCCTACCCGTCGGAACATAGTTAAATATTATCACTCTCTGGACGCCCAGTTCCTTTTCGGCAAAATCGACGAGTTTGGGAATCTCAGGGAGATTGGCGCGGGTCGCCGTCAAAGCGACGCAGGTGTCGATTCCCTCCGCGACGCAGCTCTTTATGCCCTCGCAGGTGCGCTTCCAAGATCCTGGCACCCCCCTAAACTTGTCGTGCACCTCTTCAAGTCCGTCGAGCGAAATTTCAGCATAGTCAAAAGCTCCTTTCATCCTCTTCGCCACTTCCGGTGTTATCAGCGTCCCGTTGGTCGCGATTGACGTGTAAAAGCCTCGGTTTTTCGCGTAGTCCACAACTTCAAAAATGTCTTTCCTCATCAGCGGCTCGCCACCAGAAAATGCTATCGCCACCACGCCGGCATCTTCGAACTCGTCGATGACGCGCTTGGCTTCCTCAGTGTTTAGCTCACCCTCCATTGCCTTGGGTCCGGCGTTCTCATAACAGTGTTCGCATTTCAAATTACAAATCTTTGTAACATTCCAAACGACTAAGAAAGGTGCTACGGAGGTGAACGGCCTCCGTGCTCCGTATCGTGCGATTCCTTCGAGCACGTTCACCATCCCTCGTCTTATGAGTGGATCAGCTAAGTTTTTTTTGAGTTCTGAGGCCGAATAGCCGAAGGCGCTTGCACCACGGTCGAGCACGAGTTTGATAATTACTGTGGCAAGTGCGTCTTGAACGTCACATTCAGCTTCCTCACCAGCAAATCTTCTGAGGGCCTTGTCGAGCCGATTTCCGCCGCGTCTGCTCCTTCCGCAAACCAGCCGGAGCATGTTCCTTGAGACTGGATTGTCCAGCCATTTCTGGATGTAACCAATAACCACGTCTTCAGTGCTGGAGCCGTTCGCCGAACTGGCGCTTTTGCTCACGGCCAAATTGTTCATCCTCCGAAGAGCTTTCGCTTGGAAAGCTTCGAATTATTCTTGTCTAAGTAATTTATAATTTTGTCGCATCGCAAAGATTGCGAGTCAAACGACATCCTTAAATAACAGCGTCAATACACTATCCTTCGACCCATCTCCGTATCACGCTAATACTGGGCGGCCAGTCGAGACGATGAAGAAGACAAGAGAATGAGGCAATAATGCTTTTTGCCGTTGATATCTCACCTCCAACTTAGTCGCTACGGCTAGCCGCCTGGTATTAAGGATAAGTTTGTTTTAAAAATGGGGTCGCCGAGATTTGAACTCGGGTCACCAGCTCCCAAAGCTGGCAGGATAGACCAGACTACCCCACGACCCCGCGTCATATTTCTTGGCAAGTGTTTAAGAAGTTGCTATTATGGAGCTTTGGGAGTTTAGTCAAATTTTTTGTTTAATCACACTTAAAGTTCAACGTCCAGGCCTAACTTGTCACAAAGTTCCTTGTAGCGGTTCCTCACCGTAACCTCAGTAACTCTGGCGACGTCCGCCACATCCCGCTGCGTTCTCCGCTCGCCCATCAGCACGCTCGCGATGTAGATTGCCGCTGCGGCGACTCCTGTTGGTCCACGTCCAGAAGTCAGTCCCTTCTTTGTGGCTTCTTTTAGCAGCTCGATGGCTTTCGATTGCACGCCGCCGCTCAGGCCCAAATCGGACCCGAACCTAGGGATGTAGTCTGTCGGGCTGGTCGGTCTTAAGTGTATCAAAAGCTCTCTGGCGATGAACCTGTAGCTCCTGCCGATTTCCTTCTTGCTGACGCGGGAAACCTCGGCAATTTCGTCAAGGGTCCTCGGGACCTTGCTTTCCCTGCAAGCCGCGTAAAGCGCTGCCGCGGCTACACCCTCAATCGAGCGTCCGCGAATCAGCCTCTCCTCGACGGCCTTGCGGTAGACTAGCGCAGCCGCTTCCCTGACGTTGCGTGGTAGCGTCAAATGGGACGACATGCGGTCAATTTCGGAGAGTGCGAATGCCAAGTTACGCTCGGTGGCATCGGAAACTCTGATTCTCCGCTGCCACTTCCTCAGCCTGTATATTTGGGCCCGGCGCTTCGGAGTCAGGTCCTTGCCGTGGGAATCTCTGTCTCTCCAGTCGATCATCGTGGACAAGCCCTTGTCGTGAATGGTGAGCGTCATCGGTGCCCCGACTCGACCTCTGCGTTCCCGCTGCTCTTGGTCGAAAGCGCGCCATTCTGGACCCATGTCCATGATCTTGGCGTGGATGACGTAACCGCATTGGGCGCAGACCAGCTCGGCCCGCTCGTAGTCACGGACGAGCTTAGTACTTCCGCATTCTGGACATTTTTTCTGGCTTTCTGCCTTTTGCATGCAATTCCCCCATTCTCAATTCCTTACCAACCAGACTTTCCAGGTCGACCCTTGTCAATCCAGAGGCCGGCTTCACCATAAAATAAGGCGCGTTGATGGGTCCGAAAATATCAGAAACGTTACCGATTCTTCTGTCCGATATGTCTAGGACCATCTGTCCCAGCCTCGGCGCGGAGTCGCCTCTGGCGACCAATCCCCTCGCCGTCATGTGTAATGCCTTGACCGCGATGCTCAAAATTATCCCTCAAAAACCTTTTAAGAAGTGCGATTATCTCCTATTTAAAGGTTACGTAATGCTTAAATTTAATTTCTATAAAACCGTTATTGGATTCTGCTGATTAGCTAGCCCACGTAGCTTGGCCTCTCTTTATCGGGCTTCTGTGGCGCCTGTACATTCGGCATCGGTATCGGTGGTGGTATGTTGAGCGACCTTGAGACCACAGTAGCCTCAACTAGTGAAGTGTTTGTTATCGCTTGGAGTAACATTTGCGGCGGTGGAGTCTGCTTTTTGTAGCTGTCGTGAATCTTGTCGATTTCTTCTTGGCTTCCTATCAAGATGGCCTGCCCCTTTATCGTTATCTGGGCAATGGAGGGGTTGTAACCAATAGTGACCACGAATGGAGCTACCAGTTTGGCCTCTTTCTTCTCCAGTCCGATGATGTTGACATTGGTCGATATGTGTACACCTGCAGGGGCTGGTTTATCCAGCTCCCAGAATCTCTCAGCCGCGATGTAATTGACTGTTACTCTAACTTGCAAGACATCACCTTTTTCAATTCTGTTTTCTACTATAAATTAACGTCGCAGCCAAGCCAAAATTATTTAGGCACCACTCAAGGTTCAAGGATTTCTAACTAGCGGACGTGCCAGATGTCGCCGAGCCCTTGGTGGTACTTCGAACTTCCCCTTATGAATCTCCCTCGGTAATTTGACGATCTTGGCGGAGTTGGTCGGAGTTCTTATCTTGCAGACTTTGCACGAGTATCCTTTGTTTTTTCCTTCAGACTTCATCCGCTTGCCGCATTTAGAACACTTTGGATTTTCCTTTTTCAACAACGGTGCCGGCTTGAGCACCTCGATTTTCTCCAGGTTTATCGTCAGAGGCAGCTCTGGCTTGTCCTTAATCCCGCCACAGACCCTCAATCTATCGCCAATGATTAATTTCTTGATTTTACCCCTGAACTGACGCGTCGGCTCGTAAGCGGCACAATCGATTTCTCCTGTTTCGTCTTTTATTCGGAAGATTACGTGGCCGCCCGTTATGATTCGTGGTGTTTTACAGACTGTCCCATCCACAATCACGGACCAGTTTGGTTTTGCCTCCCCGATTTTGGTCATTCGCAGGTGCTCGTCGGTGCCTTGGTTGGTCTTGTAGGCGACCAGCTGCTCGATTTGTTCCGAAGTTCTTACCATTTTTTGGGCTCTGGCCACATCTTCTAGGCTCTCGCCGCGGATACCGTAGAGTATCGGGCAAGGTGTATGTGGCGTTATCCTAACTTCTCCGGTGGCGGGGTCGACGTTGTCGAAAGTCTGAGGATAAGTTTTTGAGTTCATCCTTAAAACCGAAGCTTTGTCCACTTTCCTTATCGTACCTCTGTTTTTTGGTGCACGGTAGGAGATTATCTCGAATGTCCAGTCTCGCTTGAGCGTGTTGCTTATAGCGGCCAGAGCACCGACTATGCCTCGGCCGAGTTTGAACTTGTGCACCTCAGCTCCGACTTTCCTGGCAAGTGCTTCGGCCTCCTCGATGGAAACGACATCCTGTACGACCTTTTTTGAGAAGGCGCTCATTTCGGCCGTGATTTTGCTTCTCGGATAAAAGACGACTCCAGGATTTGTGGTAGGTATATGGAGTTCAGCTAGCTCTTCGACGGTTCGCAACACGATTTCTTTGACGAGTGGGATTTGTGAATTTTTAACAGAAATCGAAAAAGCGACAGCGCAGTTGCCCCTGGTTTTCATCTTCCAATTAGGGTTAAGTCTAATCAACTTAGGGTGGCCCCTGAGCTTGACTCCTAGGGCCTCTAAGCGTTTGATGACCACGGCTCCGACGTAGGTCGTGCACATACCCTGCTTGGAGTCTGTGTCGTCGATGCCTATCTGAAGCAGCGCCATTTCACAACCCTTCGATTATTCTCTTGATAGGAAATAGGGGTGTTGTTTTCAATCTCGGAGATAAAACCTTATTGGCAATATTGACAAAGAGATTTGATGTTATGCTGACGAGCCCATGGGGCCAACTGAAAAACGACGTGACCCATTCCCTGAGCGAGGCCCTCTCCAAACTGGGTTGGAAATCCCCCGTGCCGGTCGAGAACACGCTCGAAGAGCCGCCAGACCTCAAGCTAGGCGACATTTCCACGCGGGTCTGCTTCGAGCTGGCACGGTCGCTCCACAAAGCACCCATGTGGCTGGCATCAGAGATTCTTAAGATAATTAAACCGAAAGGCTTAATCGCACGGATAGACGTTTCTGGCAATTATCTGAACTTTTTCGCCGATATGCCACGGCTTATTGATCTAACTTTGAATGGTATCGAGAAATTAGACAAAAAATATGGTTGCTCGGAAGTTGGGGGGGGAAGAAAAGTTCTGGTCGAGCACACCAGCGTCAATCCGACCAAGCCGCTCCACATCGGCCACGGTAGGAACGCTGTCGTAGGAGACGCCATGGTCAGGCTACTGCGGGCGAACGGCTACAAGGTCGAGGTCCAGAACTACATCGACGATTTGGGCAGGCAGGTGGCCGAGACGTTGCTGGCGAACCGCCTGATCAAAAAGAAACCCAAGGCCAAATTCGACCATGTGCTCGGCATAATCTACTCCGACATGCACAATCGCATAGAGAAAGACCCCAAACTTGAGGAGGAAGTCCGCAAGATTCTGGCCCAGCTCGAGCACGGCAAGGGTGAGGTGCCGAAAAAGGCCAGACAGCTCTCCGAGAAGTGTTTGGAGGCCAACCTCGAGACCACCGACCGCTTGGGGATAGACTATGATTCCTTAGTCTGGGAGAGCGACCTCGCCAGATCAGGGATTCTGAGTGAGACCCTCGAGCGACTAAAGGCCACGCCGTATCTAATCGAGGGCACCGGCGAGTACGCGGGCACTCTGGTGCTCAAGCTTTCCGATTTCGGACTGGAGGACAAAGTCCTCGTCCGCTCCGACGGTACCGCGGTCTATACTGCCAGGGACATCGCCTATCAGCTCTGGAAGTTTGGTAAGACTAAGGCCGGTCTCAAGTTCAAGCTTCATTCTAAACGCCCCAACGGGACGAAGACCTTCACCACCTCGAAGCTCGGCAAGACAAACCTGAGGTTCGGTAAGGCCGACGAGGTCATCAACGTTGTTGGGGCCGAGCAGCGCTTCCCGCAGCAGGTAGTGTTTAACTCGCTGAAGGCTCTCGGGCTGGAGCAAGAGTCGAAGAATTCCCGTCACCTGGCGTACGAGCATGTCTGGCTTCCCAGTGGCAGGTTTTCCGGACGGAAGGGCACCTGGGTCGGTTTCTCCGTCGACGACGTTATCGAGGAGTCTGTCGCCAGATCCCGTGTGGTCGTGGAAGAGCATGCCCCGAAGGAGACTGAAAATTTCAAGAGAGAGGCCTCCGAGCTGGTGGGCGTGGGGGCGGTTAGGTTCTCTCTGGTCAGCACTTCTCCTGAGAAGCGCATCACTTTCAAGTGGGAGGAAGCCCTCAACTTTGACAGGAACAGCGGTCCGGCAGTTCAGTACTCTCATGCCCGAGCTTGCAGTATCCTTCGTAAGGCCAAGAGTCGCGGCGGCAAGCATACCAGTGACATCTTCAAGCTAACTCAGGAACAGCGCCTGATTAGAATGCTGGCTAAGTTCCCCGACGTCGTTCTGGAGTCAGGTAAAAGACTACAACCTCACCTGCCAGCTCTCTACGCGGCCGACCTCGCGCTGGCGTTCAACGCATTTTACGAGGCAGCCCACGTGATTGAGGCTGAAACTCAGGAACTGCGCGCTGGCCGACTGCGGCTGGTGAACAGCGTCCGCGTGGTCCTCAGGAATGCCCTCGAATTGGTCGGTATAAGCGCCCCCGAAAGAATGTGAGCTTCAAGTTGGGTTGAGTCCTTCCTTGAACTCTCCCTTTTCCAATTTTTTGTACCAGTCTTTTTCGACTGGTTTTTGTGCGTGGAGTTCCTTGCGCCTTGCCTCGAGCGGCTGTGGCTCCAATCCGATGAACTCCGAGGCAGTTAACAAGCGGTGAGCTCTACGTTTAGCCTCGGCGTGCACTGGTTTCAAATAATCCTTGTAATCTGGAGACCTGAGCAGGTGATGATCGACTACTGTCACGGGAACTTCGTTGACTAATTTCATCAAGTTATCTAGTGCTGTCGCTAGGCTGACCTCGTTGATCTTGAAACCCGCGAGGTAGGTCGGCGGCCCTCCGACGATCGCGGCGTCTGGCTTTTCCCTTAGTATCAACCGCAGGGCCTCTTTGTCGATTGGCCCTTGTACATCTGAAGCGTGCACAAAGACGCACTTGGAGGTTCTCACTGTTAGCATCAACAGATAGCCCAGCTCCGAGCCTGGCGAGCCATGGGGTACTGGCTTTGAGAACTCCAATTTAGTGTCTCCGAAATCGAAGCTCTGCCCGTCGGCGGCCTTTATCTCCTTCGCGATGTGCGCGTGCGATTTCTGGAACATGTAACCTCTCTTTCGCTGACTGGCGTTCACGTTGGAGGTGGCGTCTTTGACCAAGATGAGCTTGCCGTGGTAAAGGTTCTCAGCAAGCTCCGAAGAGCTCCATGTCCAGATCCAGTCCTCAAAACCTGGCACATAATGGTCGAAATGGTAGTGGCTTATTGTTAGCACGTCGGCTTTTCTGGCCGCTTCCATAATGGTCCGGCGTGAATGCGCCAGCGCGATGTATTCGAGCTCGTGGGGACTAAGGTGAAACCTCGGCCCGAGGGCGGATCCCGGGTCAATAACTACCCTTAAGTCGTCCGTCTCTACTGAAGTCGCCATGCTTCTCACACCGAAGCTCTCAAAAGCAAGCGGGAGCACCCGTATGTCTCCGTTCCCGACGGGCACAGCTTCTGTCATCTTCACAACTCACAGCGTCAGTCTTTACACAAGATTTGCCTTTTTGGCAGATAAAAGGATGAACGCTTAAATTGTTTGCGAACAATGGACAAACATGTCCGTTCGTTTGAGATATCTTAAGCGTTCCAAGCTAAAACAGCCAATAATGGTCGCTGGCATGCCTGGTATAGGCAACATTGGCAAACTGGCCGCCGAGTACCTCATCCACAAGCTCTCAGCGAAAAGGTTCCTCGAGCTTTATTCAGAGCACTTTCCTGAGTGGGTAGTTCAAGACGGGGGGATTCTGAGCCCTCTGAGGATAGACTTTTACCAGTGCAGGCCTCCGGGTCTGAAACATGACTTGGTGCTTGTGACTGCAGATGCCCAAGCCGCGACTCCACTCGGTCAGTACGCGCTGACCGGGGACTTGCTCAACGTTGCGAACCACCTCGGCGTTAAAATGATTGGGACTTTAGCCGCCTACGTCCTTTCTCCAGAGGATGGCCATAGCTTTGGAGTCGTTGGGGGAGCTTCGGACGCACCGCTGACGAAGACTTTGGGTGATAAAGGAGTCAAGCTGCTAAAGGGCGGCGTGATAGTCGGCATGAACGGCATGCTCCCTGGCATGGCTCCTCGCTCAGGCATGCGTGGTTTTTGCCTGCTCGGAGTTACAGAGGGTGGCATACTCGACGCCACGGCGGCAGCGGCGGTCCTGAAATCCCTGTCGTCGATTTTGGCATTCAAGTTGGACATGAAAGACTTGGAGCAACAGGCGGAGAAGCTCACCAAGCTAAACCCACCGATGGCCAATCCCGAATTAATCGAAAGTGAAGAGGAGCCCACCTATATAAGGTGATTCAGGGTCGGGGCTTCGCAGCTAGATTTTCGTAAAGCCTTTCACTTTTTCGTGATTCAGCTCTTTGATGACTTCTACCACGAGCTTGATAGTGTTCTCCACGTCTTCCAGGCTCACGTAGCCGACGTGCGTGTGTATGTGCCTGGTCGGGATGCTGATGACTGCTGTCGGGCAGCCTGCCCTGTCCATATGGATGTAGCCCGCATCGGTGCCGCCGCCGGAAGACTGAGAGAGCTGAAGCGGTATCTTTCTCTTCTCGGCCAGATCTATCACGAAGTTCTTCAATGGCTGGTTTGGAATCATAGACCTATCGTATGTTAACAGCGATGGCCCGTGCTCCATTTTGGCCGGTGCCTGGTGCGGTTGTATTCCGGGCACGTCGCCAGCTATATCGACTTCGAGGACAATTCCGACGTCCGGGTCGACCACGTGAGCGGCAGTCCTCGCTCCTCTCAGTCCGACTTCTTCCTGGACAGTTGCCGCGGCGTAAATTGAGTTGAAGTGTTTGATTTTCTCCCGTTTTATTCTACGGATGACTTCAGCCATCACAAAGATGCCTATCCTATCATCAAAGCCCTTTCCCGATACCCATTTGCTGTCCTTGATGACGGAAAACGGAGACCAGGGAGTAACCGGATCGCCCATTCTGATTCCCATTCCCGTCGCTTCTTCTTTCGAGCAGGCGCCTATGTCTATGTACATATCATCCTTTTTCACAACCGTCTTCCTTTCTTCTTCATTCAGGACATGCGGCGGCTTTGAGGCGATGACCCCGTGCACGTCGCCCTTTTTTGTCCTGATGACGACTCTCTGGGATAGGAGAACCTGGTCCCACCAGCCTCCAAGTTGGGCGAATTTTAGGAAGCCGGATTTTTCGTCTATCCCCGTGACAACGAACCCGACCTCATCCATGTGGCCAGCCATCAGGACTCTCGGCCGTTCCGCCTTTCCCTTTGTCGCGAAAATTATCGAACCCAATTTATCCGTTAATATTTCATCGGAGTAAGGTGTCATGTAGTCTTTAACTATCTTCGCCGGTTCTTTTTCAAATCCCGATGGGCCAAAGGATTCCATTAAATCCTTCATAAATTTCATCGCTTTCGCGTCGAACATATTTATCACTCTTACAGTTTCGGCTGGCCTCCTAAAAAAGTGTCATTTTGAGCCTCGACGAATTCTAACCGCTGAATGGTTGTAGAGCAGCTCTTGAGATTCTCGACAGCTTTTCATGTTAGACGTACTCCGCGGAAGCGCAGGTCGGGTGTGCAGATAGATGCCGCGGCTCCCCATGTTATTATTTGTTCTTGTTTTTTTCCGATTCCATCCAGCCGTTTCAACAGCTTCGGTAGGTTTTCGTGGATTCTAACCTGGCTTGCCGCACCTTGAATTTCACCGTCAGAAACCAGAAATCCGCATCGTGACGTGGTGGAGAAATCCCCTATTTGAGGGGTTATTGGATAGGTGTACCAAAGGCGAGTGATTAGGAGGCCTTTGTCGACTTCTTCGACGAGCTCTCCCCTACTAAAGTCTCCAGATTGGACAACCAAGTTTGTCGTGTATGGTGTTGGACTTAGTTGGTGACTGCGTCCGAAATCACCAAGCCTGAGGCCGTTGCCCGTACTCTTCTTTTTGGCCAGCCCACCATAGTACCAGTCATAGATGAAGTTAACCAGTTTTCCATTCTTTATCAAAGGCGTCCTCCGGGTCGGCGACCCCTCGTCATCGACCTTTTTGGATGAAAGTCCAGCTGGCATATTTCCCCAATCATCCACGCTAAAGTTCTGCGTTGCCACTTTCTTTCCCAACATGCTTTCGAAGTAGGATGTACGGTTGTAAACATCTCTGCCGTTCACGGCGTAGGACAGTACATGGTAGAGGAGTTCCGCCGCTGCGTTGGGTTCCAAGATTATGTCGTATGCGCCTGGCTCGACTGACTTTGCTCCCAATGATTTCACCGCGGTTTCGCCTGCCCTTCTTCCGATGGTTTCAGGTTTGAATCCTTTCAGGCTCGTGCCGCCGAGCCATCCCTGGCCTTCAGAGCGGTCAAGTCCCTGAATTTCTACCGTAAGATGACCTGAAATTTTTGTCGTGGCGTCGGCAGCCTCAACTCCGTTAGTGTTGGACACGGCGCAGTGCTCAACGACCAAGTTGATTGCCCCCGAGGCGTCGGTTATGCGCTTGTCGACATCCATGGCGTTCTGCAGAGCGTCTTCGGCGATTCCGACCATCTCGCTGCCAGGAAGGCTTTCCAGTTTTCTATCATATATTAACGGAACTTTCTTGGTTTTCTCCGGTTCGGGAAAACCGTTGAAATCAGGGTTTGGCGGTTTGGCTCGAGCGATGGCTACGGCTCGCTCCACTAGGCTCTCCGTAAGCTCGTTACTGCTTGAAAAACCGACTTTCTTACCTATTGAAGCACAGATTCCTATTCCACTCTCTCTTACTCTCTTCGCTTCTATTATTCTCCTTGAGGCGATCCTTATCGTAGTGACCTCGTTGTTTGAAGCGAAAGCCTCAGCCTCATCGGCGCCGAGTTTCAGGGCCAGTTTAATCGCTCGCTCGGTCTCTGATATCATCTATCTCGCCCCTGAAACCAAACCGACGCCCCTGATGTGCGGCCCACCATTCCCGACCTGGATGGTCTGCATCGGGTCCCCCTTGCCGCAGTTCGGCACAGGTCGCATCTCGAAGTCATCAGCTACGGCATCTATGCTGTTGAAGAACTCGGGGGCAATTCCGCTGATCGAAGCTGCTCGGAAAGGTCCCTCCAATTCGCCATGACTTATCAGGAAACCTTCCTTGGCGCTGAGCTGGAAGTTGTAGCGCTTGGAATCTATGCTCGGCACCTTTTGTCCCTTCAGGTAGACACCTTTGCTCACGTCGAAGAGCTCGTCCTTATTAAAATCTCCGGCCTCGACGAATGTGTTGCTCATGCGGATGAGTGGCAGGTACTTGAAGCTCTGCGCGCGCATGTTGCCATTGGGTGAGACTCCGAACTCTGCTGCCGTCTCCCGGCTGTGCATATGTTCGGTCAGGACCCCGTGTCGGATTAACTCTTTGTGTTGCGCCCGGGTGCCTTCGTCGTCGTACTCGTAATAACCAAGGGCTCCCTTTACTCTCGGGTCGTCGGTCGCACTTAACAGCTCCGAACCCACTTTTTTACCAATCATACCTGCCCACCAAGCTTTGCCGGCCCATGCGGCTTCTCTACCTAGGACGCGGTCGGCTTCGCTTGGATGACCTATTATCTCGTGACAAAGAAGTGAAACTAGGTCCTGATCCAAGATTACAGCTGTTTTCTTTTCAGGGAGTGGTTTGGAAGCCGCTAGCTTGCTGGCTCTTTTACCTACTTCCGCGGCCTTTGAGGTCATTTCGAATTTTTTTACTATCTCGTAACCCCCTGTTCCGCCGGCAAGCTCGTCTACGTATTCCACGACATTGCCCCGCTTTGCCAAGGCGAAAACTTCGCAGTAAGTAAGGGCGTTCTCGAAGGTTATATCTGCACCCTCGCTGCTTAGGAATTTTTTCATCGAGACCTCGCCAGACATCCAGGCGGCGGTGCGCTTGATGAACTTGTCGGTGCGAGCTAGTTTGTCGCTCTCAAGGCAGAGGCTGACTTTCTCCTCGACAGGCACATCTAGTGGGTTTTCAGCGACTACCGTCCTAACTATGTCTTTCTTCACAGTATTTTTTGAAAACCTCATCTTGTCGACTTTCTTAGCGCTTCTCGCCATTCCGACGGCCGATGCAACAGTTTCTTTTAGTGCATTTTTACCAGTGTCTGTTGTGGAAGCAAATCCCCAGGTCTTTAAAAAAACACGCAGTCCAATCCCATACTGCTCGCCAGATTTGACACGTTCGACTTTGCCGTCCTTGATTACAACGGATTCCCACTTGGAGTCCTCGAGGCGAGTGTCGACGTAGCTGGCTCCAAGTTTCAGGGCTTCGGTGATTGCTCGCTCGGCGACAGTTGTATCAAGCTCCAAACTTTCACCAAGGACAAATTGGTCGTGAAATCTAAAACCTTTCACTTCAGTAAGAATACTGTAAGTTACACGGAGATGCGTTGGATGCCATCTAAGCCAGTTTGCGAAAAAAAAGTGTTTTACAAGGGCAGCAAATTCCTGGTTCATCCCGAGGTCTATGAGCCAGCCGAGGACACTTTTTTACTTGCCGACAATTTGAAGGTGGAAAAAGACGAACGGCTTCTCGAACTTGGGACTGGTTGCGGACTGATTTCAATTTTGGCCGCCAAAGCTGGCGCTCTTGTCGTGTCAACCGACATAAACCCTGCGGCGATTAATTGCGCAAGAGAGAATGCAGTTAATTGTAGAGTCTTGGATTTCATTGATTTCCGTTTGGGAGACCTTTTTGAGCCTGTCAAAGGCGAACTTTTTGATATCATAATTTTCAACCCGCCTTACCTTCCCGTCGAACGGGGAGAAGCTCTGAACACACCCATTGATCGCGCTTGGGAAGCTGGAGAGGATGGCCGTGCCGTTATAGACAGATTTCTTTCACTTTTTGAACAACATTTGAAGCCAAAGGGGAAGGTACTTTTGATACAGTCGTCCCTTTCTGATATTTCAAAGACGCTCGAAATTTTGGAGGAGAAAAGTTACCGCATTAAAACTATTCGAAAAAATTTGCCCTTCGAACAACTGTGCCTAGTTTCTGCCTCTAAATCCCGATGATATCGTTCAAGAATATTTAGATATGCCAGTCTGAGAAATTAGACTTGTGCCGCAAGACATGCTTGAAAATAATGGCTTTTTGGCCAAAGTTGAACGCCTAGCAAGGACAATTCGGATAACAGCCAGAGAAATGGCAGGCATGATTGACCATGCTTTGCTCCGTCCAGAAAAATCTTCAGAAGCTTTTGTGAACCTCTGCAGCGAGGCCAAGAAATACAACTTCTTTTCCGTTTGCGTGAACCCCTGCTGGGTCAAATTTTGTTCAAACTTGCTCAAGAGCACAGGGATAAAGATAGTTTCTGTGGTCAGTTTCCCCTTTGGCCAGGCTACTCCGATGATGAAAGCGACGGAAGCTATGGAAGCCGTAGAAAACGGGGCTGCCGAGGTTGACATGGTGATGAACATAGGCGCTTTTAAGGGCGGCGACTACGGACTTGTCAGACGCGACATAGAGGCGGTGGTCAAAGCTGTTGGGAAAAAGACCACTAAGGTCATAATCGAGTCGGGGTTTTTGACCGACAATGAAATAATCCATGCTTGTGAGATAGTTAAGCAAACTGGAGCTCATTTTGTCAAGACTGCAACTGGCTTCGGGCCGACGGGTGCGACTATCCGACACATCCACCTGATGAGAAATGCAGTCGGTCAAAACTTCGGCGTCAAAGCTTCTGGCGGTATCAAAAGCTACAGTGATGCGCTTAATATGATTGCCGCTGGTGCCAACAGAATAGGATCTAGTCATAGCGTCAGAATAATCGAAGATTGCATTTTAGCAGAGGCGGTCTCCAAGAACCCCTTTTAAAAAGCTGCACATAAAAATACACGGGGCTGATATTACGCAAAGGGTCAAATTTGCCGCCGCAGCATTCTCGCTAGCATTTTTGGTAGACGTCCTTCTTTATGTTTTTCAGCCCTTGGGTCAAGATTTTTACATTATTGCCGATTCTACCATTGTTGTGTTCTCATTTTTGGCGGTATTCTTCGGTTTCTATGCATACAAATTGCATCATTTTAGCGACGTACACGGAAAAGCTTTGTTTTTGCTCACAGCTGGGCTTTTCTTTTGGTTCCTTGGTGAAACCACCTGGTCCTTTTACGAAATATTTCTTGGAAATCTCCCAGTTTTCTCGCAAGGCGACATTTTCTGGTTTATTGGTTATCCAATGTTCCTAGCTAGTCTTTACTATATTTGGAAGATCGTTTTGTGGCCAATCAGTAAAAAGTGGTTTGTCCTTTGCGCAATGGTTCTGTTGGTAGTTTCCACTTTGATTTGGTATGCGGCGTTACCAATTTTGATGGATGTCGAAGTGCCTTTAACGGAAAAATTAGTCACAGCAGGTTATGTCCTGGGAGATATGCTGATTCTAGATGTACTGATAGTTGTTGCATTTTATCTTACTCGATACAAGCTCTCCAGGGCGTGGCACCTCATTATTCTAGCTATGGCACTGATGACATTGGCAGATGTGATATATGCGCGTGATTTCGCAACTTATGCGTCAGGCAACTTAGTTGACTTGCTCTGGAATTTGAGTTATGTGATCTTCGCTTTTGCTTTTATCTATTATAGGGAAAAATGGCAGGATGTTTTGGCGAAGACTAAAGCGTAAAATTGGGCCAGTGGCAAAATCGAAGGCGTTTTATGGAGGAAGCATGAAGTTTTTAACCACGTGTTCATAAGTGGTGTAGCTGGTATAGTCATGGGAAAACGACCTAGAAAGTGGAAGAAGAAGGGCCACATGCGCTGGAAGTGGGTGCGTAAGCGTATGCGGCGCAAGATGCGAAGAATTAGGCAGAGAACCGGCTCGTAATTTTGATAATGCTTTTTTCGCTTTCAAGTCAGCGACAAATATTTATACGTTGGATATATAATCCAACAAGAAAAAATGTTGAAGTTCAGGAAAAAGTTCGCCCAGTGGCTTTTCGGCGGCCAGACTACTGACCGAATTATGGCCAAACGCTTCAAGATTTTCGTCCTTTTAGCAATAACCTTCATAGCACTCAGTAAGCTGCTTTACCTAACTGGCGCCATGCCTTTTCAGAATTTCGAACTAATAATCCCCACATTGGTAATCATAGGTTCCTTGACGCTCTATTGCGGGAACTCGAAGTCTTGGAGTTATTTGGTCAAATACTTCGGCATAATCGCCCTGGTCAGCGTGTTCCTAATTGACCTGTTTTTTTGGGGCTTCAATCCCATTTATGTTTTCACCTGGTCCGGTTTCATCATAGTCTGGCTAGTAGCAATGAAAAACAAGTTGTCGACCTTCAACAAGTTCAAAAAACTCCTCTACCGCACGACACTTACGGCGGCCGTTGCCATTCTCATTTTTGATGTTTGGACGGCTTTCGGCAGCTGGCTTGGATGGGGCGACAAATCTCTCATTGGGCTAGCTGCAGTTTATCTCGCCCAGATTCCGTTCACCCTCTATCACCTTTCTTCGCTTATTTTCATACCGCCCCTCCTTGGACTCGCTAAAATAACGATGAAAGTCAAAATGCCCGTCTCTGTTGCTGTCAGAGCAAAATCCAGCGTTAGGGCGAGATCCCAATGAAAGGGAGGTGAAAGATTGAATAGAGGACTTTTAATGCAACTGGCAGCTTTTGTTTTCGTGGTTGGTTTTCTTAGCTTTGCTGGCGGCTACTTGGTCTCAGGAGGTCTGTCAAAACAATCGGCACAGTATGCATATGGCGAAAACATTTCAATCAACGTTAGAATCGAGGATCTCGGCATGAACAAGCATGTCACGCTCTACAGAGGGACGACTCCCTTCGATGCACTTTCAAAATGCGCGGACTTCAAAACGAAGTATTGGGATAGTTTCGGCGCTTCAATAGTCACTGAGATAGGTGGACTGGAGCAGAGCTGGGGTTATCGTGTGAACGGTGTGGAGCCTCTCGTGGCCATGCAGGAATATCAGCTCAGTGACGGAGACAACCTAGAGTTCATAGCACTTTCTTGGTGAGGGTTTGAGCAGCCGCTCTGGCACCGGCTTCAGCAGCTCTAGTATCACCAGCAGCGCCAATAACTACCACATCTCCTTCTCTAGGCTTTAGCAATTTCATCAGGATTTTGCCCGTGCCCTCTTCGACTTCGACGAAGCCATCAGGAAAGCGTAGCTTGCCCTTTTCGAAAATCAAAACTGATGCTCCCTCTGCCCCTGCTTTTATGGCTTCGTCCCGTTGTTCAATACCGCGTTTAACTTTGGAAGCCGCTCCTTTGACCAACGTGGCAACATTTGTCCTCCCCACGGTCAAGTCGCCGACGTCGACTTTTATGAACTCTTGGGATTTTTCAAGGAAGTGCTTGCCCTTTTCAGTTAGGACGTGCCCGCCCTTTGAAGATGTTATCAAGCCTTGATTTTTCAGTTGGTTGAGGATTGTTCTGACGCTTCCTTCTCCAACACCAATCTCTTTGACAATTTGCTTGCGGCTCGTTCGGTTGTGTTTGGCAATCTGCTCAATGGCCATCTGGATGTGTATGGTGTCAAAACGCGGCAAAGGTCCTTTTCCTCTGCTCATGCTTGCACTTATTCCTTAACAACCTCAGTGCCAGTTTCGCCCTCTATCGCTTCGTAAGCCTTGTCAAGTGAGGTTATTATCGCTCTTTTGCCGCCATACTCGATGAACCTTATTGCCGCGGTCATTTTTGGTCCCATACTGCCTTTGGCGAATTGGCCCTCAGCCAGATACTTTTTAGCCTCGGCGACGGAAATTTTGCGCAACCATCTCTCATCAGGCTTCTTATAGTTTACTGCAGCCCCGTTCACATCTGTTAGAATTAGGAGTACGTTAGCATCTATTGCTTCGGCAACCCGCTCTCCAGCCAAATCCTTGTCAATGACCGCTTCCACGCCCTTGTACTTCCCATCCTTCTCGATAACTGGTATTCCGCCCCCCCCGCAGACGATCGGAACTATATGGGCCTCAACCATGGAGTTTATCGCTGTTTTTTCAACGATTTCCTTGGGATCTGGAGAAGGGACCACTCTGCGCCAGCCTCTGCCCGCATCGCTTATCACCGTCCAGTTTTTTTCCTTTGCAATCTGTTTCGCTTGCTCTTCAGTGTAGAAAGAACCAACGGGCTTTGTAGGATTTTTGAAAGCTTGGTCGTTTTTGTCCACAAGGACGCGTGTCACAAGAGTCGCGATTGGGATATCTGGCCTCCCACCGTCAATGAATATATCCTGCATGCTCTGCTGAATCATGTAACCTATCAATCCTTGACTCTCAGCACCGCAGACGTCCATCGGCATCGCGGGCACTTTGAACATGGTTTGCCCTGCGTCATTCTGGAGCAAAATGGCTCCAACTTGGGGGCCGTTCCCGTGCGTTATGATGACCTGATAGTTCCCGCTCATTATCATCTTGGCGAGATTTTTCGCCGACGCCCTTACGTTTAATAACTGCTCTTCATAGGTTCCTTTTTGCCCTGGTTGCAAAATCGCGTTGCCACCCAAGGCCGCAACTACCCTTATTTTGCTTTTTGCCGGCATTAAATCGTTTATTAATTCCAGCACGGGGTTTTATTAAGCCTACTCTTCACGTCAAAACCGAGACTAGGATCGCCTTTTGAGCGTGCATTCTGTTCTCCGCCTGATCCCAGACGACCGAGTGCGAGCCGTCGATGACCTCATCAGTGATTTCGAATCCTCGCTTGGCTGGCAAGCAGTGCATCACTATCACTCTGCTCTTGGCTTTTTTTACCAGGTCGGCGTTCAGCTGGTACTTTTTGAGGACTTCCACGCGCTTCTTGGTTTCTCCTTCTTGGCCCATTGATACCCATACGTCAGTGTAGATTACGTCGGCGTCTGCGACTGCTTTCACTGGGTCGGGCTGCACCTCTATCTTTGAACCGCTTTTTGTAGCGTTCTTCTTCGCTTGACTAATCACTTCTGCAGGGGGCTCGAAACCGGCCGGACAGGCGATACTGAAGTTCGCCCCGACTAAGGAACAACCGAGCATGAGCGAATTGCAAACGTTGTTGCCGTCCCCGACCCAAGAAACTTTTATGCCTTTTAGCTTGCCCAAGTGCTCACGGATAGTTTCGAGGTCTCCGAGGGTCTGGCACGGGTGATGTAGGTCAGTGAGTCCGTTTATCACTGGCACGCTTGAGTGCTTGGCGAATTCAACAGCGTCCTGATGTTTAAAGAGCCGCGCCATAATCACATCCACGTAGCGCGAAAGTGTGCGAGCGGTGTCGGCGATGGTCTCGCCACGGCCGAGCTGAAGATCGTCCGTTCCCAAGTACAGGGCGTGCCCCCCGAGCTGGGTCATACCCGTCTCGAAGCTGACACGGGTTCTGGTGGAGGGTTTGGCAAATATCATCGCGAGGGTCTTACCGTGCAGTATTTCTCTCCCCTTCCCCGCCTTTTGGTCGCGCTTCAGAGCGTCGGCTAGGTTCAATACTTGCTCTATCTCCTTAGCGCTAAGATCTTGTATCGAGAGCAAATTTTTACCCTTCATTTTTTCACCTCTTTGATTATACGACGAAGCTCGCTTATTAAACTATCGACGTGTTTTTCCTCGATGATGAGCGGCGGCACGAATCTCAGAACTTTGTCCGCGGTGCAGTTTATCAAGTAGCCACGCTCCCTCGCTTTGGCTACAGTAGCGTCAGCAATTGATTTTTCCGACAGCTCCATACCAACAAGGAGGCCGATGCCGCGTACGTCTTTCACGCAATCAAGCTCTTCAGCCAGCTCGTTGAGGCGGCGCAGGAGGTACTTACCCATCTTCGTCGCATGTTGCGGGAGTTTTAGCTTTTGCATAGTCGATATAGCGGCCTTCGCCGCGGAACAGGCTAGTGGATTGCCGCCGAATGTAGAAGCGTGGTCACCGGGCACGAACGAATTCATCACCTCGGCTTTGGCACCCATGCAACCTATCGGGAATCCCCCACCCAAGGCCTTGGCCATGGTAATCTCATCAGGCACCACGTTCCAGTGCTCACAGGCGAACCACTTGCCCGTACGCCCGATTCCGGTCTGGACTTCGTCGAATATCAGAAGTATGTTTTGCTCGTTGCAGAGCTTGCGCAGGCCCGGCAGGAAGTCATCGGAGGGAACGTTGACGCCGCCCTCACCTTGAACGGGCTCGACAATTACCGCCGCCGTGCGCTCCCCTATTGCCGCTTCCACAGCTGAGAGGTCGTTGAAGGGCACAAAATCGAAGACATCTGGGCAGAGGGCTTTGTATGGTTCCCGGTAGGATGACTTCCAAGTGGCGCCGATAGTGGTCGTGGTTCTCCCGTGGAAAGAACCCTGCATCGAAATCATTCTCTCCCGTTTGGTGTGTCGCACCGCCAGTTTCATGGCAGCCTCCATGGCCTCGGCGCCCGAATTGCAAAAGAAGAACTTGTCTATATCTCCAGGAGTTATTTTCGCCAGCAGGGCCGCCAGCTCGGCCTGCGGCTGGATGTGATAAAGGTTGGAGACATGCATCAGCTTTTTTGCCTGCTCGGAGATCGCCTCGACAACCGCTGGATGACAGTGTCCCAAGGAGCAGACGGCAATCCCCCCGACAAAGTCCATGTAGCGCTTGCCATTTGAATCCCAGACGAACATGCCGCGCCCCTTCACCAGCGTCATGGGTTGGCGTTTATAGGTGTGGGCGATGTAGCGCTTGGTAAGCTTTTTCGCGTCCATCTTTATTTGCCCCGCGTGATCATCGTGCCGACGCCCGTTTCGGTCAATATTTCGAGTAATAAAACATGAGGCATTGCACCGTTTATTATGTGGCAGCGCTCGACGCCGAGCTGCAACGCCTTTAAACAAGCGTCCATCTTTGGTATCATCCCTTTCTTGATAACGTTCTGCTGTGTAAGCAGAGGTATGTCGTCAGACGTCATCGTCGAGATTAGAGTTTTCTCATCGCCGGGGTCACGCATCACACCCGCGACGTCGGTTACTACCACGAGCTTTTTCGCTCGCATGGCCCCAGCGAGCTCGGCAGCGACCATGTCTGCGTTTATGTTCAGGCTGCGTCCCTCGGTGTCAATCCCTATCGGGGCTATCACCGGGATGCAGCCCGCCTTGATGAAATTGTTGATTATGGCTGGGTCGATTTTCTCAACCTCGCCGACGAGTCCGAGATCTATCTCGACTTCCTTACCCTTGCTTGTTGTCGTCTTGTAGATGAGCTTGTGAGCACGGATGAGGTTCCCATCCATGCCGGAGATGCCAAAGGCCTTGCCGCCGTGGTGGTTTATCCCGAGGACTATCTGCTTGTTTATTTTACCGGCCAGCTGCTCGTGGAGAATTTCCATCGTCTTCTCGTCAGTGACGCGGAGACCTTCTATGAACTTGGGCTTGACGCCGCTCTTGCGCATCTCGTCGCTTATCTCAGGTCCGCCGCCGTGTACGACGACCATCTTCATCCCGAAGAGGTTCAGAAGAACGACGTCTTGCAGCAAGGAGTTGAGCATCTCGTCGTTGCCGATGACACGGCCGCCGAACTTGACCACTATCGTCTTGTCGTGGAATTGCTGGATGTAAGGTAGGGCCTCGAGAAGGACTTTCGCACGGTCTTGCACGCCATCACCATTGTTCATTACAATTATTTTCTACCTAAAAAACTATGTACTCAACGATGAAGTAAGGCAATAAAAATAAAAAATTAACAAACCTTCTTGTCACTCCTCTGGCAAAAATCTAAAAAAGATAAGGTGGCGGGACTTTACCATTCTCCCGCCACGTCCCCGATACCGAAATCGCTGTTCAGATCTTCAAAGCTCGTGAAATCTTCGAAATCGTTCAGCTTTTGCTCGACTGCGGCTAGGCTATCCGTCTCGGATTGCGGAGTTTGGCTTTGGACCATATATAGTGCTGCTCCAGCCGCTGCCACCATCGTCACCGCGATGATTGCTACAATAATGGCCTTCTTCATGGAACAACACCTTAAGCCGCTTCGCCCGTTTGTAAAGTCACTGTGGTCTCTGTGTCTTCCCAATCATCGTCGACGTAGCTGTTTTCACCATAAGTTGAGAAGATTCCGCGTCCCGAGATTCTGACGATTCCAGTTCCGGAAGCTATTATGTCAATTCCGTTGCCAGCGATAATTACTGACATGTCTGTTCCCGTTATGTTTAGGTTGTCATAACCTTCGTACTGGATCCAGTTGTTGTCTATGTTTTCCGTTGTGCCGTCTCCACTCGTGATTACTGTGGCATTGGAAGTTACCAAGACGTTGCCGACGATGGGTGCTAAGACCTGCACGGTTCCAGTGCCTGTTATCTCGACCCTTCCGTTTCCTTCTGCCGTCAAAGTTCCAGAGCCCTCGATAGTTATATTGTGGCCTCTTATTCTGGCTTCTTGGATGATGTCCTTAAGGTCCTCGAGCGCTCCTTTTAGGTAGTTCATCGCCTGTCTCATGACCATCTGGGCTTCCCTGAACCTCTCCATGAAAGTCCCATTGTCAGTCATCTGTCCAACGCCGTTCTCCGCTTGGACGATCATTTGCCGGGCGACTTCTATTTTTGCGTGTAGATTAGCCAGCAAGTTCTCATAGTTTGAAGTGTCCACCCCGTTGTCTTTGAGCAGTTGTATCCTCGCTTCTACTCTTGCCGCAAATGCCTCGACCCTCTGCAAGACAACATTTGCCAATCCGACTGCGGTTTCCCCATTGATTTGTTGAAGCCTCATTCGAATCTGTAGCCAGTATTGATGGAGTTCGCCCGCCGCGGCTCTGATTTGGTTCTTTTCTCCAGCATTCTGGATGCTAAATTGCTTCGCCTTTACTTCGTTGATGTAGTTGTCGATTTCGTCGTAGAGCCGGTTCTTTTCATTGTCGGACATTCCCAGCGTTGCTTCTACTCTTGCCCTGACCATTTCCATGCTTCTTATCATCATCTCCGCAGCCTTGCCGGCAGAGTTTTTTGAAGCACTTACCAGCTGGGAGAAGTTCGAGTCTGTTTTATCGCTCCTCCATCTGCTCATTGCCGCTTGGAAATTGTCTCTGGCACTTTGCCACTCTTCATGGGAATTCTGGTAGTTCGTCTTTGCGTAGGAATAACTTTGTCTGCCTCGTGCGTACTTTTCTTCGACTTCACCTTGGAATTGGTTTCCATTTCCGTATTGTGATTGATTCCCTAATCCTTGGTTCTGTTCGGTTCCTCTATCGCCTTGATCAGCGTTGACCGCCGGTACGATTGCCAGCACCATCAGCGCCAACATCGCGATTGCCGCCATTTTTGCCTTCATTTTTTACACCTTTTTGCGTTCGGGATAAGCTCCTCGCGCGGCCCCTATCGCACACGCGATTCATTGATTTTCTGACTAAAGTTCTTCCGAAAAAATCTCTTAAATACACTTTCCTTTTTTGGGAAAAAGGGGCTTAATAATTGCCCCAATTGCTTTATAAAACTTTATACGGGCCCTAATTATTTTAGTTAAGAAAAAAGGCTTAAAATAAGCCAAGAAGAGCTTTAACCATGCTTAAAAAGGCCGCGCTTCTGGCTCTCTCTCTGACGTTGGTTTTTGGCATGTGTTACGTTGTAGTAGCACAGGAAAGTGCGACGGTTCACGGCACAGTCTACTACTGGTTCACTCTTGAGCCGCTGAACAACGTTATAGTCGAGATTAACACGACACCTAAGCAGACTCAAGTCGCCACCGACGGCAACTATTCTTTTAACATTCCCGCTGGAAACTACACGATTACAGCTGGTTACTGGCAGGACGACGTTCTTCTCTACTACGCAGAGGAAAACTTGACCATAGTGGACACAGGGGGAGACTATATCGTTGACTTGCTGGCATTCCCGATTTTTGATGACAACGATATCCCAATGGACAATGACCTAATCCCAGAAATTCCAGATAACACTGACAACGTTGATAATAATGATAACAACTTACCTCCAGACGTCGCACCTAGCGACACCGGAGACATTTGGCTCTTCTCACTGATCTTTGCCGTTGCTGGCGCGTCTGTAATAGGCGCTTTCTTCTACTTGAGGAGACGTCCAAAAAAGAAACCTGCAGAGATCAAAACGGCTGAAGTTCCAAAACCCGCAGAAGCCAAAGCTCCCGAGCCTGCTCCCGTTAAAATTGTTGGCCTCCCCGAAGACCTAAGCGACATAGTCAATAAGATAAGGGACGCCGGCGGCAGGATTAACCAGCTAGAGCTCAGGCAGAAGTTGCCCTACTCAGAGGCCAAAGTCAGTCTGATGCTGGCCGACTTGGAGAGTCGTGGCCTGATTCGTAAGATAAAGAAAGGCAGAGGCAACATCATAATTCTGAAAGAGAGTTAAGCGAGGTCATCATAAAACTCGCAACTCTGGCATTTTCTTAAGCTAAAGGTTAAAATTGAGTTCGAGTTTAGGTTAAATGGGGCAGTTTATGGTAACACGCGGTATAATCATCGGGCGTTTTCAGCCGCCCCACCTAGGCCATCTGGAGATTTTCAAGAGGATACTCAAGGAAGTGGATGAGCTCATCATTGGGGTGGGTGGAGCCCAGGAGAGTCACACGCTCGAAAACCCGTTCACGGCAGGCGAGCGCTTGCTGATGATAATGAGATCCCTTAGCGAAGCTAAGGTCGACTTGGCTCGTGTGCACATAATACCCATTCCGGACGTGAACAACAACTCCATCTGGGTATCGCACATAGTCTCGCTCTCGCCGCCTTTCGAAATTTCCTACTCGGGCAATCCTCTCGTGAGAAGACTTTTCAAGGAAGCTGACTTCGAGACAAAGACTCCTCCGATGATAAAACGCAAGGAATACTGGGGAACTGAAATCAGGGACAGGATGGTCAACGGCGGAAACTGGGAGAGCCTCGTGCCAGAGGCCGTTGTCGAAGTCATGAAGGAAATTAATGGCGTTGATAGGCTGAAGGACCTATCCAAAACAGATTACCTACTTAGCTGATTTATTTTTTTACATAAGCACGCTGTTTATTTCCACAAGATCTGCCAAATTGTTCATTTTCACTTGTCCTTCCGATATAGTGTAAAGCACGTCGTTGATATAGAGGGATCTGGACACTATGTTGGTGTAATCCCAAGCCATCTCAGGATTGGAGAATTCGGAGTGGGCTATTCTCCCTTTTAAAGTAAAGCCGCCCCCAATCGAGAGCTCGAAGACGTAAGCTCCCTGCCAGTTCTGCATGCCGTCTTCGACCAAGGAAATCGGTATTACGAGTAGATTCTTCGACCTGCTGAACAAGAAGGCCCTGTGGTCGTATAAGGCGAAGGAATCAGTTCCTCGCTCTCCTATCACGTACTTGGAGATTTCTTTTGGATTTGTCGGATCGCTCACGTCAAAGAGAGCTAGTTTGACGCCTTGGTAAAGTACGAAGTCGTCATCCGGTGAGTCGGTTGTTTCTTTACCTATACCTATTACGTGTGTCGCGTCGTAGGGATGTAGATAATCTGAGTATCCTGGTATTTTCAGTTCTCCAAGAACCTTTGGGTTTGTCGGGTCAGAGAGGTCGATGACGAAGAGCGGATCAATTCTGACGAATGTCACTAGATAAACTCGGTCCCCCATGAATCTTGCGGAGTAAATCATCTCGCCTGGTGCGAGTCCCTCGAGCCTACCGACGATATTCAAGTCGCCGTCAAGGACATAGATATTGTTCTGGCCGGTGCCATTCCACATTTCTCCCGAAGTAGTCGCTATCCTGAAATAACCGTTGTACTCGTCCATCGAGAACTGGTTCAGGATTTGTCCAGGAGCTTCGCCCTGTCCCCGATATTCGACCACACCCCCGGATATGGATATCTTGTGAACAACAGTGCTCGGCGTCCATTCCTCATAACCTCTGGCAGTGGTAATTTGTCCTGTAGTGTAGGTTATGTAGATATTGTTGAGCGAGACATACATGCAGTTTGTGTATGCCGTGAGGAAGACTTCTTCGTCGACAGGCTGCGCGCTCTGGATGTCGATAGATGTTATGGTCGTGAAAACGTAAGGGTATGTAATGTCATCGAAGTAGTAGATGTCTGTCGCGGACACCGTTTCGATTTCTCCATTGATAGATATCTGCGGGAGGATTATCATCTCGTTTTCCCTGATGACAGACATGTTCGTGACCACGTAGACGTAACCGTCAATCATTCTGGAGCTGAAGTAGCCTCCGCTGAGCTCGATATTGTTTACCAATAGGGGATTAGTCCTGTCAGAAATGTCGTAGAGTTTCACCAAGGTCTTTTCAGGATATTGTACGTACATTAGCTTTTCCGCGAAGGGTTCTATTGGTCCGCCCCACATGCCCTCAAAGACGAGCAACTTATCGCCGTTGACGAATATTTCGAGAGGTGTACCATCGAACTTTATCACAGAGAGTACCCTGGCTTCAGCCGGATTGGCCAGTATAATGATTATTCGGCCCTTGGAAATTATGTAAAGGTAACTGCCGTCGGTCTTCACGATATCTGCCTCGTCGACCCCCTCGACCTGGACGTTTGTCGTTGAGTAGTCGGTAGTTATGTTTACTGAACCGTCCCCTATGCTGACACTGAATCCAGATTCCTGGGTGTCCTTTGCGCCTGTGGCAGCAACCGGCGGCAGCACAGTGAATAGATCGTATCTAATTTCATCACCGTTGCCCGCTGATTTCAGGAACTCGTCAAGTTCTGAATATGAGGAGAATCTTTTCAGGGAGGCCTGAGACCAAGGATTTTCTATTCCAACGGCGGCCATTATCAAAGGATTGGCTAAAACTAGCGTCGTGGCCACGATTACCCCCAAGGCGGGCAAGTAGGTTCTGGTCGAATCATGTCCCTTGATTAAATAAAAAGATGCGACTGGGATTATGATTGCCATCCAAATGAAAGGTATTAAGTATTCAACACCGCCCAGAGTGGCACCTGCACCTGTTACCAGCAGCAGGGCGAGCATCACGGGCATTAGCCAACGGTTCATTTTATTTCACCGATTAAATTTCCGCAAACGAAGAATATAAATTAAGTTTCAGATAAGAAACTTGGCTTTTTCTCTAGTTTTTAGGCCTTAATATTTTTTAAATCTGGTAAAAAATGCAAATAAAATTTTTTAATTCCTTTTAAAATCATCTGTCAAATATTATTTTTTTCAAGAACGCCTCAAGGAATGTTTTATATATCTCTCTTATTGAGAAGAAAAAGGTGTGAACTTGACGAAATACAAAGGCTATGCGGGAAAAATATTGCGAGTAGATTTAACCTCCAGAACCTTTGGGGTTGAGCCTCTTCCTGACGAGTTCGCTGAAAAATTCCTCGGCGGTGAGGGCATTGGAGCAAAAATACTATGGGACGAGCTGGGTCCGGGTGTCGACCCGTTGTCTCCAAATAACAAGCTAATATTCACATTGGGCCCCTTGACAGGAGCACAATGTCCTTCCGTGAGCAGGACGGTCGCAACGACAAAGTCGCCTCTCACAAACACCCTCACCCGGAGCTTTGCCGGCGGGCATTTTTCCCACGAGCTGAAACGCGCAGGCTACGACGGAATAATATTCGAAGGCAAATCAGATGCCCCCGTCTATGTATGGATCAAGGATGACAAGGTGGAAATAAAGGACGCTGGCTTTCTGTGGGGGATGTCTACGGGAGACACTCAGAAGTTCGTTAAGAATTACACAGACCAAGAGGCTCAGGTCGCGTGCATCGGTCCGGGAGGGGAGAATTTGGTGAAATTTGCCTCGATAATCTCCGGTATGGGTGTCTTTGGAAGAGGAGGTGTGGGAACGGTCATGGGCTCCAAGAATCTGAAGGCCATAGTAGTTCGCGGAACCAAAGAACCAGAATTGGCGGATCCGAGTGGCTATGCCGGTGCCGTCAGAAAGGTCTATGGTAGCTACGCGAGCCAAAAGGCTTTCGCCGACAACTGGAGGACCTACGGTACCTCCGGTACGGTCAACATCCTCGAGCCTCATGGGAACTGGCCCACAAGAAACTTTCAAAGTGGTGTTTTCCCAGAGTCGAGGGACACCCTTTACCGGGAACACTGGCGAAAAAGCGTGAAAAAGGACGTGGCTTGTGCCGTTTGTCCCGTTACATGCAAGAAGATAGCTTTCACTGGCTCGGAGGGGCCTTTCGCGGGCATAACTTCCGAAGGATTGGAGTACGAAACCATCTGGGCTTTCGGTGCTTTGTGCGGGAACAATGACCTCAAAGCTGTCGCCGCCGCTGACAGGCTCTGTGATGAGCTTGGTGTGGACACAATTTCCACAGGCAACGTCATCGGGTTCGCCATGGAACTTTACCAGAAGAGGGTAATAACATCGAAGGACACGGAAGGCCTCCATCTTGACTGGGGCAACACCGAGGCGATGGTGGCGATGATAAAAAAGATTGTCTACAAGAAAGGATTGGGAGCTGTTCTTGCCGAAGGTGTCGCCAAGGCCGCCGAAATCTTCAAGAATGGCTCTGAGCGATATGCCATGCACGTAAAGGGCCTTGAGCTCCCAGGCTATGATCCAAGAGGCCAGTTCGGAATGGGTTTGAACTATGCAACCGCCAACAGGGGTGGCTGCCATTGTTCCGGCTACACCACTTTTGTCGAGGTCACTGGGCCAGTCAATCCTTACACGGCTGAAGGGAAGGGGGAATTGATATTCAAAATTCAGAACGATGCGGCTCTGAGGAATTCGGCCGTCCTCTGCACTTTTGGGGAGTGGATAACGAGAGCGCACCTGCCAGAATTGCTAAAAACTGAAACAGGCCTAGACTACACAAAAGAAGACCTGAGCAAAATGGGAGAGAGGATTTTCAATCTGGAGAGGGCTTTCAACGTCCGCGAAGGATTCTCAAGAGCTGATGACACCCTTCCAGCTAGACTCCTTGAGGAACCTCTCAAGGAGGGCAAATCCAAAGACCACGTGGTGAAGCTTGAAGCCATGCTCGAGGACTACTACCGAGTCAGAGGCTGGGATCAACGGACTGGTGTGCCGACAAAGAGCAAACTGGAAGAACTTGGTCTAGGTGACGTGGCAGATGAGCTCGATGGCGTTGGGAAACTCCCAGCTTAAGTTAAACGAAAAAATTCTTTGGCTAAGCTTCAGAAAGAAATACCATCTTTTTGAGTTTAGATAGGTGACACCATGAAAGCTTTCCGTTTTTTGGGCCCGAAACAGCTGGTTGAGCAGGAAGTAAAAATTCCTAAGATTGAGACTAATGGAGTTTTAGTGAAAGACCGCAGGCGTATGCCGCACTGACTTCAAGTTCCACGAAGGCGCCCTCAGGCCCGAGTTCTTCGGCGGCAAATATCCTATAACAATGGGCCACGAGATTTCCGAAGTTGCTGAGATCGGCGACGGTGTGACGACCCTTAAGACTGGCGACCACGTTTACATCAATTACGGGGTTTTTGTGGCAAGTGTCGTTATTGTCTGACCGGCCGTGATAATTTATGTATAAACAGAATAATGCCTGGGTTCGGAATCGACGGTGGTTATGCTGATTACCTTTACATGCCTTTAGCAGCGTCTTTAGTCAAAATGGCAAGGAATGTTCCACCTGAGGAAGCAGCAGTTCTCGAATGTGGTGGCGTGACAGCTTTTCATGCCGTGAAGAAGGCCAAAGCCGGTCCGGATGACGTCATAGCAGTTCTCGGTTGCGGCGGCGTAGGTCTGTTGGTAATACAGGCGGCCAAGCTTTTCGACAGTGATAGCAATTGAAGTCAGAGACAAGGCCCTGGGACTGGCTAAGAAGAGCGACGCCGACGTTGTTTTAAACCCAAGATCGGTTGACACCATTGAAGGAGTCTTAAAAGAGACGGAAGGGCGTGGTGCAGACTGCGTTTTTGAGTTCGCCGCCACCGACCAGTCCTACGAGATGGCTTTAAAAATGCTCGGCAGAAACGGCCGACTCTTGATGATAGGCACCGGGTCGGGATTATTCAAGACCACTTCTGACTCGATGATCGCTTTGGAAGCACAAGTTATGGGAGTTACTGGCGGTACGGCAATGGATTACATTGAGGTGGCGAGGCTAGCCTCAGAGAGAAAACTAGTTCCGAATATAACAAAGGTGGGCAAACTCGAATTCACCCAGCTACTCGATTTCTTCGAAGAGATGGAGCGAGGAGAGATCTTTGGTAGAGCCGTTATGAAAGCCTGAGGCTTTGAATATAAAATCGATTAAAAAATAATTTTGGCGGGTATTTTTCACCCGCCTTCCTAATTTTCTTTAAACTATATTTTGAATGTCAGAGTGAAAGTGTCAATAGGCTGTTTCTCCCAAGAACGCTCGTAGCTCATTTTAAGATCCCCGCCACCGACTATCTTGAGCTTTAGCAGGCGCATGCCTCCTGCCCCAGGAATGGGGTTATCGGGGGAGACGAAGCTGTCTTCGATGATTTCTGCCACGCTGCTGTCAATGTTGTAGTTCCAAGAGTATCCAGTGCTTGGATTTTCTGGTAGCTCCACGGTGATGACTGTTCCTGGAGTGAGTTCAACCGTTTTCCCATCATCGTTTGGTCCGAAGTTCTCTTGTCCCGCCTTTGCTGGACTGGCAGCAAAACTCGCTAGAGTCAGCACCAGTATTGTTGCGACCGTTGCATAAATGGCAAATCCAAATGCATTTTTTCGCAGCCTATTTTGAGTTTTTTTGTTCATTTTTCACACCTCCAATTTCTGAGAAAACGTGTCCGAGTGGTTCTATAAATTTAGTTTCATAAAAGAAACATAATTTAATAAGTTTCAAATAAGGAATTATTCGGGTTAGGTATGAGAAAGGCGATTATTGGCACTGCAATCGGCATGTCAGTTTTTATCGTAGCTTTGGCTTCATCTTATTTGATTCTTGATAGTCTCTATGGTGCCGAACAGATCTCTTACTCAACTCAAGTAATGACCATAGAGGATTATGGGCAGAAGATAACTACTGGTGGCGTGCAATTTGTAGTCGAGAACGCCGAACTCGCCAGAGATGCGAGCGAAGACAGCTATTACATGTTATTCGTCTCACCAGAACCCAACCTGACTTCAGAGGTCCCAGATGAATTGCCTCCAGCACCCACAGGAACCAGTGGTGATTTTTTAAAGGAATCTTCCGAACAGCTCTACCTCATAAGCGTACCCGTAGATGCCTATGAACAAGCCGTGCAGACAGGAGAGCCGGTAACAATCTCCAATGTGACTCAGACCGAGACAAAGCCAATTGACGCACTGCCAATAGCTAGTAGCATCGGCGTGGCAGCAGGCCTAGTGGCTGTTGCCATCTGGTTCGGATATCGACAGTCATGGGGTGAGGCGACTTCGACGCTTCTCGAGCACGGTCTCCAGGACATGACCGTTAGGGATGTCGAGATAGTAGGTTATATCATGGAACGCGGCGAGTTTACTATTCCGGAGCTCATGAAGCTAACCGACGCCTCTAAAATAACAGTCTGGCGCACCGTTCAGAAGCTGGAGGAAAAAGGTCTCGTGCAACAAACCGAGGAAACAAAGCTTGCGGCCAATGGACTCGGGGGTAGAGGCAAGCCAAGCAGAATCTACAAATACGTAGGAGAAAAGTCGGGACGAAACGCAAAGGCATCGCCAGCTCTATCAGAATCCTGATTTCTTAAAATCACTCAAGCAAAAAGCTAAAGTTTTATGTGAAAAGCACTTTTATAATAATAAGTTTTGTAGTTGGAAATATGGACGTCTACCTTCCATACGGCACCTCAAAATTGTCCGTGAATATTCCCAAAACGGTCGTCGCTGAGGTCGGACATATAGCCCACCCGAAAGAGATCACCGACGTAAATGGTGAGATACTTCAATATCTGAGAAGTCCCGCTGGGGCTAGTGGCCTCGCTAGTTTGGTCAAGGGCGGAGACAAAGTTGCCATCATTATAGATGACAACACGCGCCCCTGCCCAGACAAAATTCTGCTTCCACCAATTCTGGAGGAGCTGAAAAGGGGTGGAGTCGACAAGGAAGAAATATCTATAATTGTGGCGACAGGACTGCACCCTGCCGCCCCAGAAAAACTTGAGGAAATGGTGGGCGCGGAAATCTTGGAAGAGCATAGCGTTGTTTTTCATGATGCAGAGTCCCCCGAAATGGTTTCCTTCGGGGAAACCTCCAGGGGCATCCCGATAAGGATTAATCGGCTAGTGGCCGAGGCCGATTTCAAGATATCTACCGGATTTATTGAGCCGCACTTTTTCGCAGGTTTTTCCGGCGGCAGAAAGAGCATAATGCCCGGAGTTTCTGCTGAGGAAAGCATCCGCGAGAATCACGGCTATGCGATGCTCGAAGACCCCAATGCCCGGGCCGGGGTTTTGGGTGGAAACCCAGTTTATGAGGATTCCGTGGAACATGCACGAGCAGTCGGGCACAATTTTATTGTGAACGTCATTTTAGACAAGGACAAGAAAATCGGGAAAATCTTCGCCGGCGATTGGATGAAGGCTTATATAAAGGGCGCTGAAGCCGCATATGAGATATTCAGGACAAAGTTCAAACAAAAGATGGACATAACTATTACCTCTAACTACGGCTACCCTTTGGATTCGGACCTTTATCAAACTGTCAAGGGCATAACCACTGCTTCCAGCATAACAAAAAAGGGCGGATGCATAATTGCCGTGGCGCAGTGTGAAAGAGGCGTCGGACCGGATAATTTCTGGAAGCTGCATAAGGAGACCGGGTCTCCTGATAAAGTGCTGGCAGCAATAAAAAACAAAGAGTTTGTCGGGGTACAATGGCAAAACCAGATGTTGGCGAGGGTTCAGTTGGCTCAGGAAATATACTTGATATCCGAGTTACAGGATTGTGTGGTCGAAGACTTTATGATAAAACCCGCCGATTCTGTTGAGACGGCTCTAGCCGAGGCCATGGAAAAGTTCGGAAAAAATGCGCATGTCGCCATTCTCCCTGAAGGTCCGGCAACTCTACCAATCGTCGAAGAACGATTCAGAACCTAAACATATGTTTTGACATGAGTACTTTCAAGTTCTCTATTTTGACCCCTTCGGCTGCGAGCAGTTTCGCCTTTTTTCTAGTTCCAGAGGTGCAACTGCCGTCATATCCACCGACTTCGGAGTTTGATCTAACTACTCGGTGGCACGGGATTTTTATCGGGTATGGATTGCTTGCCAAGGCGTTCGCCACCGCTCTGTAAGCTCTAGGCTTGCCCATTGCCCTGGCTATTTCAGCATAAGTTGTAACTTTACCTCTGGGTATTTTTGAAGTCAGCTCCAGCACGCGAGATTGGAATTCTTTCATACAACATAACTTTTTCTCCAAGTATTATATGATTAGCACCAAGTTTTTTCCGATGATAGAAATCGATGGGGCCATGGGCGAGGGCGGCGGGGCTGTGCTGCGAACTGCTCTAGCTTTGGGAGCAGTCAGCCAGCGGGCTATCCACGTTTTCAATGTCCGCGCCAAACGCAGCAAGCCTGGACTCCAACCGCAGCACCTGTGCGGCATCGAAGCTCTGGCCAAACTCACAAGGGCCGAGATTAGAGGAGCCTCGGTCGGCTCGACTGAAGTCATTTTCGAACCCCGACCTACTGAAGGAGGCAGATATCACTTTGACATCGGCACTGCCGGCAGCACTACCTTGGTGCTCCAGACCTTGATGCTAGCAGTGGCCTTTGCTAGCGGTCCCGTGCACCTTGAGGTGAAAGGCGGCACGGACAATCCTCTGGCCCCCTCCATAGACTTCATGAAAAACGTCACACTGCCGAATCTTCGCCGCATGGGCTACAGAGGTGAAGTCGAATGTATCAGACGTGGCCACTATCCTCGCGGCGGCGGCATTGTGCACGCAAAGCTTGAGCCTATTGAAAAGCTGAGCTCGATAAAAATCACTGATCAGGGCAAAGTCTTGAAAATTTCGGGTTTAGCCCACGCGGTCAAATTGCCTGCGCAGATTGCCACTAGAATTGCCCATGCCGCGAGCATGGAGCTGCTTAGCGCGGGCCAAGGAAATGTTGATATAAAGAGCGAGTCGTATCATTTAGCCCAAGATCCTCACATCGGACCGGGCGCGGGGATAACCTTGTGGGCAGAAACCGAGTACGGAGCAGTTATTGGCGCGAGTTCTTTGGGCAGCCCCGGGAAGCCTTCCGAGCAAGTGGGAAAAGAAGCAGCTCAGGAGTTGACGAAGCAGCTACGAGCCAGGATAACAGTGGATTACCATATGGCCGACCAATTGATACCATACATGGCTCTCGCTGAAGGAACATCCGAGATAACCACTAGTCCTCTAACATCCCACACCCTCACAAACATAGAGCTGGTGCAGAATATTTTGGGAGTAAGGTTCTTGGTTGAAGGAGGGATAGGTAGCCCAGGTAAAATAAGCGTGAAAGGAATTGGATTCAAAGCCCTTCGATTGGGCAAGTCTTAATAACATAAAATGATTTTAATGAATGTGAATCAATCAATTGGGGTTAGAACATGGATTTTGACAAAATGGAAGTGGCCAGGCGCGATTACATAGCGGGCATGAAGGGGATATCACTCACGGAGTTCGATGCCGAGAAGTGGGAGCGCATAAGACAGAACGCTTATCCCCCACGCCAGCTCGACCTGGACGTAGTTATAGACGACACGACGCTTAGGGACGGCCTCCAGATGGCTGGGCTTGTGAGCCCCTTGCCAGCGGACGCCGCTCGTATAGCAGAGTTGCTCAGGGACCTGGGCTCCGAGAGGCTTGAGGTTCTTACCTATACAAAGTCGGACAAGGAAGCGATAAAGATAATGCAGGACAAGGGACTCGGCGACACCATCGCCGCATGGTGCCGCGCTTCCAAGGAAGACGTCGATGCCGCCTTGAAGATGAATTTTAAACAGGTCGGTATTTCCCATCCTGTCTCATATATCCACTTCGAGAAATGGATGGACCTGTCCCTTCAGAAGCTTGTGGAACGGGTGGCCGAGACGGTCGTCTACGCCAAGGACCACGGACTTGATGTCTTCGTTCATGGGGAGGACAGCACCAGAGCCGACTGGGAGTTCGAAAAATATCTGATAAACTCGGTGGCCGAGGCAGGGGCGAGCGTCTACCGAGTGTGCGACACCATTGGGTGTGGCTCTTCAGATCCAGAGGCACCCCTACCAATCGGAATTCCTCTCAAGTTCAAGAAGATCAAGGAGGAGACAAAGATACCCTACGTAGAGATACACACCCACGACGACCTCGGCAATGCTGTCGAGAACACCATGGCTGGAATTCGAGCCGCTTCTGGTCTTTACAAAAAGGTCTACGTGAGCTCCTCTTTCCTGGGGATAGGCGAGCGTTCGGGCAACGCCGAGACGGAGAAGATAATCATGAACTGCTATCTACATCACGGCATACAAAAGTGGAACCTGCGCTATCTCAGGGAGCTCACAGTATTCATGGGCACGGCTCTGAAGTACAATGTCCCGCTTAACAAGGCCATAGTCGGCGACTCTGCTTTCGCGCACGAGTCTGGCGTCCACATTCACGGTCTCATGGCATCGCCCATGACATATGAGATATTCCCTCCTGAGCTAGTCGGACAGAACCGGACCATAGTCGTCGGCAAGAGGTCAGGGAAGCACGGCATCAGGCTGAAGCTCGAACAGCTTACCGGGATGAAGATTCCTGAGGAAGACCCGAAGCTGGCGCAACTCGTCGACATGATCAGGGACAAGTTCATGAACGGGCAGCGAAGATACCCGATAAAGGACTCAGAGTTCAGGCAGTATGCGCAAAAGGTCGGGTTTGCCATAAAGTAACGCGCGTTGGTTGGTGAGTAGTTGGGGAAGACGATAACGGAGAAGATATTGAGCGGAGTGTCGGGTTCCGATGCCTCGCCAGGAGATATTATCGTCGCTCCGATACACGCCTGCATGGCACATGACGGCACCGCACCGCTGGCGATAAGGGCTTTCCGCGAGATGGGGGCGAAGAAGGTATGGGATCCGAAGCGGGTCGCACTCGTTATAGATCACATCGCGCCCAGCTCTTCTGAGGGAACTTCCGAGCTTCACATAATGATGAGGTGGTTCGCGTCCGAGCACGGCATCAGACTCTTTGACGTCGGCGAGGGCATCTGCCATCAGCTCATGCCTGAGAAGGGCTACGTGGTCCCAGGCAGGGTCTTGGTCGGGGCGGACTCGCACACCTGCACCTACGGGGCATTCGGAGCCTTTTCCACGGGCATCGGCTCAACGGAACTGGCATCCGTTCTGGTTTCGGGCAAGCTCTGGTTTAAGGTTCCGGAGTCAATCAAGGTCAAGATAACTGGGAGGCTGCAGCGCGGAGTCAGTGCCAAAGACGTCATCCTCAAGGTCTTGGGCACCATAGGCTCCGACGGCGCCACTTACAAGGCCATCGAGTTCGTCGGCGACACCGTCAGTGATATGAGCGTTAGCGGCCGCATGACCATGTGTAATATGGTTGTTGAAATGGGCGCCAAGAATGGCATCGTCGAGCCCGATGATAAGGTCAGAGAGTTCCTTAAGGGGAGGACTGCCGACAAGGGCGTCTACCTGAAGAGCGACCCCGACGCCAAATATTCCAAGGAGATTGACATTTCCGTCTCCAAGCTCGAACCCCAGATTGCCTGCCCTAGCTCGGTCGACAATGTTAGCTCCGTCGGCAAGGTCGCAGGCGTGGGGATTCAGCAGGCCTTCCTCGGTAGCTGTACCAACGGCAGGCTCGAGGACTTGGAAGTTGCGGCCAAGATACTAAAAGGCAGGAAGGTCAAAGAGGGCGTGAGGATGGTCGTGATCCCTGCTTCCCGCGAGGTTTACTCGCAGGCTCTGCAAAAAGGACTGATGGAGGTACTCATCAGAGCCGGCGCCTCGATATTCGGGCCGGGCTGCGGCCCTTGCCCTGGAGGCCACTTGGGCATTCTTGGGTCGGGCGAGGTCTGTGTCTCGACTTCGAACAGGAACTTCGTCGGGCGCATGGGTAGCAAGGAGTCCAAGCTTTACCTGGCGTCGCCGGCTACCATCGCCGCTTCAGCCGTTACAGGCGAGATAACAGACCCCAGAAAGTTCATGAGGTGAGAGATTGAAGATCGTCAAAGGTAAAGTTTGGAAATTCGGCGATTCCGTCAGCACCGACGCAATCATTTCCGGAAAGTACAAGTTCAAGACTATAGACCTGGACGAACTCTCAAAACACGCCATGGAGACACTCTCCCCGGAGTTTTCCAAGCTTGTCAAAAGAGGTGACGTCATGGTTGCTGGAGAGGATTTCGGCTGCGGGTCGAGCAGAGAGCAAGCGCCTCTGGTGCTCAAGCAGCTAGGCGTCGGAGCCATAGTTGCAAAGTCGTTCGCCAGGATATTCTACCGCAACAGCGTCAACGTCGGTCTGCCGCTCGTGGAGAGCCCGGATGTCCCTGACCGCACTAAGGGGAAGGACATCCTTGAGATAAACCTGGAAAAAGGTTCCATAACCAACATCACCACGGGCGAGGGTTTCAAGTCCAAACCCATGCCGAAGTTCCTCATGCAGATACTTGAGGACGGTGGGCTGGTGGAACAGTTCAAGAAGCGCGGTGAGTTCAGATGGAGCACTTAGTCACGCTGATTCAAGGTGACGGGACAGGGCCAGAAGTCATCGCCGCAGCGAAAAAGTGCATTGAGGCCACGGGTGTCAGGATAAAGTGGGAAGTCGCGGAAGCCGGAGCCGAAGTGATGAGCAAATACGGCACACCCTTGCCCGAAAAGACCCTCGACTCAATAAAGAAGAACGGCGTGGCTCTCAAAGGACCGATAACTACCCCCATCGGTACGGGGTTCAGGAGCGTCAACGTCGCGATTAGAAAGGAGCTCGACCTCTTTGCTTGCGTCAGGCCTTGCAAGTGGTACCAGGGGGTGAGATCCAGGTACACTGGCGTTGACATCGTAGTCGTCAGAGAGAATACCGAGGACCTCTATGCTGGGATAGAGTATGAGTCAGGCAAACCCGAGACTGAGAAATTCATCAATTTTGTGAAAGAAAGTAAGAAAGTAGCAATTCGGCCTGGTTCCGGCATAAGCATAAAGCCGATTTCCGCTTATGCGTCCGAGAGGATATTGAGATTCGCGTTCAACTATGCCAAGAAAAACGGCAGGAAGAAAGTCACTGCCGTCCACAAGGCCAACATCATGAAGTTCTCCGACGGGATCTTTATGGAGGCTTCCCGGCGAGTAGCCGCGGAGTTCTCGGATATCTCATTCGATGAGAGATTGGTGGACAACATGTGCATGCAGTTGGTGCAGAAGCCTGAACTCTATGACGTAATTGCCGCGCCTAATCTTTACGGGGACATCGTTTCAGACCTCTGCGCGGGCTTGGTCGGAGGCTTGGGGGTCGCTCCCGGGGCGAATGTGGGGGAAAAGGCAGCTGTTTTTGAACCTACTCACGGCAGTGCGCCGAAGTACGCTGGGAAGAACAAGGTTAATCCGATGGCAGCGATTCTTTCTGGCGCCATGATGCTTAGTCATCTTGGTGAGCTTGAGGCCGCCAAGAAGATTGAAAATGCCGTGGCTCGGGTGGTGGCAAAAGGAGTTGACGTGACTTACGATTTAAAAGCCAATCCCGAAGATCCCTCGGCCGTTGGCACTGCAGAAATGGCAGATGCAATCGTTTCTGATATCAAGACTTAGCCTTTCCAGAGCCCCAGCGCTAACCCGATTAAGAATCCCACTGAAGAATAGGGTAAGACGTTTATCCATGCGCTGCCAGTGTCATAAATTTTGGGCAGGAACATCATAGCCTTGTCGTAGATGTCTTGGAAGGACAGGCTCAAGGCTCCGGTCGAGATGAGTACGATGAGTAAGGCAATTACTAGGATTACGAGGCTGAATGCCTTTTTTACTATCGCCCCAATCAGCAGCCCCAAGATGAACGGGACGACGATTGGCACGATCCAAGCGAATTCTGGAGGTATTGCTATTTTTTCACCGATATTTTTTTCCACGGTCTTCCTTAAATAAAGAATCTTTCACACAAAAACTTATTTTCCACAAGGGCGAAGGTAGTTGTCCAGTGGTTTAGGCGCTCGGTAGTTTGAATTTAGTCGCCTTCTCAACGGCAGCTTTCGCGTTTGCAACGAGCTTCCCTATATCTGCGTTGGAAGCGTTGTCGATGTGCATTCCCGCCGAAACGACAACCACTTTGTTGTACCTACTCGCTAAAGTTTCCGCAGCCATTCTGGCCACTTCGTCATCCTTGTGCGCTTTTAGCGTGATGACCGACGAAGTTGAACTCAGCTTGCAGGCGTTTTTGAGGCTGGGTCTGGGGATTGCCACGGCGACAGCTCCGACATGTGGCTTGTTCCCCCCTGAGATTACCGCAACTAGGTCTCCTCCTACAAGCGTGACGGCTAGGTCCACTTTGTGCTTACCTGTGCCCACGAAAATCTTGACCTGATTTTTTTCTGCCAAACTTTCACATCCATATATAATGTCTCAGATATTTAGTCGGTGCTGGCAGGACTGGCAAGACCCTGCTTATTTTGGAGCAGCCGCTCTCTTAGTTCTTCGACTCCTCTTCCCGTTGAGGCTGTTATCAGGAGCACATCGGAGTGGCTTTCTTTTAACTCTTGGTTCTTTTCATCGTTCAGCAAATCAGCCTTGTTTGCTACCACGACGATGCTTATCTCAGCAAACATCTTTTTGATGTCATCCAAGAGGTGTAACTGGTCCTTCATCTCATAGCCGCAACTCTCGGAAGGATCCAGCACGAATACTATCGCCTTCGCCAGATTTTTCAAGGCTGATATCGCTTGTAATTCTACTGGGTTGCGCTTTTCCAGTGGCCTATCCAGCAGTCCCGGCGTGTCAACAACTTGATACCGCCGATGGTCGTACTCGAAGTAGCCCAGCTGTAGTCCAGTGGTAGTGAATGGGTAAGGGGCGATTTTTGGTTTTGAGCTCGTTAATGCTTGCAGCAACGTAGATTTCCCGACGTTGGGATAGCCCGAAATCACGATGGTAGGCATGTCTGTGTAGATTGAAGGCAGGTTGGAGAGCTTCATAGAGACCCCTTTCAGAAAAGCGAGATTTTCATCAAGTTTTTTCAGTATTGAAGAGATTCTACCGTAAGCCTGTCTGCGTATTGCCGCCGCCTCGCTTGGCGACCTTGAGTACTTGAGCTTCCGGAACTGCTCGCGTCTTATCTTGTCCACCAGCTTTGCCGCGCCACCGACAGCGCCCAACACTTTTCTCAACTCGTCTATGCTGAATATCGCTTCGATTAAATCACGATAGAAGGACGGCAGATTCATCAAGGACGGGAATCCGGACACCGTTTTTGTTAGATGCTCGCTCACAGTTGAAGTCATCACCATTATGCGCTGATGCTCGCGCTGTATAGCGACCTCCTGCGGTCGCCCCTGAACTTCAGTTGCCGCTTCGGCAGCCTTCTTGAAAGATTTGTTAATCAATTCCTGAGACCTGAGTACGGTCGGCAGTTTCCCAAAGCTTATCTTTTCCATAGATACCACAGATAGACTTCTCTGTGAAAGATATAATGACACGTTTGAGTAATCTTTTGATTAGGCAATCGACCTGCGTCCCCGATAAGTTAAAAAAACGTGCCCAGTCTTGTTAAACCCCAGCTTCGCGTAGATTTTGAGAGCCGGAGCGTTCCCCTCGGAAACGAAGAGCATTACCCTCTCCCTGTTGTTCAGGAGCTCCTCTGTGAGTGCTGAGCAAGCCGATGTCGCGTAGCCTTTGCTCCTGGACTCCGGGAGGGTGTACACGGGCGCCAGATGGGCGATCTCTTCCAGAGCGCTGTTGCCGCTCGCGAAAGATATCAGTTCGTTATCCCTGCTGATTCCGTAAGTTGCTCCGTGTTTTGTGCACCTGTCTAGTATTGCTTTGATTTGTGCATTGTTGATTGGTCCCAGAGCCATTTCATTATAGAATTTCCCATAGAGGTGGCCAAGTTGGTCGATATCTTTCGTATCCATTCTTCTGGCTCCATTGTTGGCGACCGGCCTGAAATCTTTTTTCTTGACGGTCATGGCCATTATCACATTTATTCTAAGTCTGTTGGAGCCAATCGGGTCAATTGGCTCGAAAAGGTTGTTTGCTGTCAAGATGTGCCTTGGTTCAATGTTGAGCTCGGGAGCAGCTAAGTCAGTCATTTTTAGAAGCTCGGCCGCACACCTTTCGCTTCCCCTGAGGTTTATGATTCGGCCGTCGTGCTCGAGCAAATATCCGATTATCTTTTCACTTTCTAGGGCCAACCAGAACTTTGTTCTCTCGTTGGATAGTCTCAGATCCAGAAAAGCGAAGAAGTTGCTAACCAAGTCGCGCGACAGGAAGTTTTCAAAGGGTTTTTCCAGATCTGGCCTTAATGGTACAATGAGCGTCATCTAATACCTTCGTGTATAATTTACCGACCTGTTATTATTCTTTTTTAATTGATCGGAGATCCGCCGAATATTTTAGAATAGCGACAAGAGCCACATTATTGAAAACAAGATTAGCATCAAAAACGGGAGGATTCCGGGCTGCCATTTTCCTGAGAGCAAGGCTTTTGCTTTAACCTTGGCTGGGCCTAAAGCGCGCCGCAAGGGTGCCAACCCTTGTTTGATTACTGAGTAGTAAAAGAACAACACAATGCCGAGGTAGATCAAAGCTAGCCACGGCGCCAATAAAAATAAGGCACCGACGTACGGGGAGAAATAAGTCTCTATCGGGGCCGCTAGGAAGATCATGACTGCTCCCAAGGAAACCATTGCGACATAATCCCTCAGATGTTGTTTAACCGCTGCTTCTCTCCGCTTGGTCATTTTCCCGAATCCCTTGCTCAGCGCACGTCCCAAATAGCCCCAAAAATTCCAGCCCAATCGTAAAGAAGCAGCCCCTATGATAAAAAACCCGGTGAGCTCCAAGACCCCGTGTACGAATATTATGCCCGCGAAGACCAGCATGGCAACTGGCCCGTAGACATTATAGTTGTACACAAGTGCCATTCCTATGTAATACACGTTGAACATGACGGAGTTGGGAGCTAGATAGGTTGGAAAGGTTGCCGCGCACAACCCAGCGACGCTGAGGTTATTCGACCAATAGAACTTCATCCTTGACCATTCATCCAAAGCTACGGTCTCCGAAAGAGCGTTGTCGTATTGCTCGACCGCGGGAAGACTCTTGAATTGCTCGCTGTTGTAGGCAGCTAGGAAGTAGATGGTGCTTAGGGCTATGATGATTAATGAGGCTAGCACGATGAGGCTTAAGGCCAGGGAATTTCTCTGTAAGGCACCTCCGAAATCGCGCTTCAATCTCACTTTATCACCATGGTCGGAATGGTTTCGAGATTGTTATCATTTCTGGTTCTTCTCGTAGAGTCTGTCATTCTCAATGTAGTGCTTCCAAGCAAAATCGCGCTCGAAGGTTAGCTCGCTCGGCAGCTTGGCTTTCTCTAGGATTACCTGTGCTTCGTCCAGGCTTTTCGTCGGAACCAGATCTTTCGCTACCCTGCTGATTTTCTCGAAGACCACCTTCGTATCGAAGTAAAAGGTCAGTGCCGACATCGGTGTCAGCATGACTTTGCGATAGCCTCCACGAATGGCTACTTCTCCTTGAAAACCGCGTGCAGCCTTGATGGCCAAAGCACTCGCCTCCGTTTTCGTGTGAGGGATAATTTTCTCAAGAACCACGACGTCCTCACGAGTAAGACCACGGGCACCGAGCAACCCTCCGTTGGAAGCTATCTTTGACAGTTGTTTGTTGAACTCCTCCTGGATGAGTTCTCCGTCACAGCAGCACCCCAGGACTCCGAGCACGGAAGGTATTTCCAGATTGGCCATCACGGACAACATCGTGCTATCGGCTAGCATGCTGTGGAGGCCCTTCTCAGAGCCTTCTCCAAGGACATCTCCGCCGACATCGACACCGACGAACAGGTCTAGGTCCAGCTTCCGCGCCGCTTCGTTTATCCCGCTTATGGCGCCCTGAACTCCCTTGTTTAGGTCAATGAGTGCTATTTTTTCCTTGAGCACCCCCGCGACGGCCGATTCGGTAAATCTGACTCCTTTGGTCGTTCGCGTCTTTTCATCGGCGAGGCCGACGGTTTCCGACAGACGCTCTATGTCAACAATTTCCTCCATTTTTCTTGGACCTGGTTCTGGGTCGTTGACGTAGCGCTCCCAGGTCAAGCCGCCGATGATTGTCGGAACGCCGAGCCAGCGCAAGTAGCGCGAGGTAGGAATCGCCCCGACAACATCGCCGCCACCACCGATTCCGACGACCATGGCTCTTTTCGACTTCTTTAGGAGTGCCTCGAACGATTCTGACATAATTCTTCCTTTCTAAATTAGTCCATTTTCATATAAATTAGAATTTAATCACGCTCTTCATCGCTAGCAATTTAACTTGGGGGGAGAAACCAGTCTTGATATCATGGCGGGCATTTTGGAGTCGGTCCTTCGAAGGGTCAAACCCACCGAGTTTGATATAAAACGGGCCGAAGAGGCGGCGACCGAAGTTATGCACAGGGTGGACGAGGCCTCGGCGAAGTTCAAGATAAATGTCCGGGCGATGCTCGTCGGGTCTGTGGCACGAGGCACTTGGTTACGGCAAGATCCAGACATCGACGTCTTCATACTCTTTCAAGAGCGGCTCTCTCGAGAACAGCTCGAGAAACATGGCCTAGCGATCGCACGGGAGGTCGCTGGTCCAAATAGGGTGGAAAAGTTTGCCGAACATCCCTACGTGACCATGAATTCCCACGGCTTCGGCATCGACTTGGTGCCATGCTACGATGTGGCTGACCCAAAGAAGATTAAGAGCGCTGTTGACCGCACCCCACATCATCAACGTTACGTGGAATCCAAGCTAACCCTTCAGTTAGCTGATGAGGTCTTGCTGCTCAAGCAATTCGCTTGGGGCGTGGGAGTTTACGGGGCCGAGCTCAAGAAGCAGGGCTTCTCAGGGTATCTCTGTGAGCTGCTCATACTTTACCACGGCTCTTTTATGGAGCTAGCCGCGGCCGCGAGCGAATGGAGTCCCGGCAAGATAATAGATTTGGAGAAGAACTATCTCGATGAATCCGAGCCGAAGCTGCTCTTTGAGAAGCAACCTCTGGTGGTAATCGATCCGGTGGATCCGAATCGCAACGTCGCCGCTGCCGTTTCGCTGCAAAACTTTGCGATATTCGTCAGGGCGTGCCAGGACTTTATACGAAAGCCCAACTTGAAATTCTTCTTTCCGAAAGATGTGAAGCTTCTTTCCCCACGCAGCCTCGACAGGAAGCTGAAAAAGCGTGCGACCAGAATCTTCTGCGTGGTGTTTCGTTCCCCAGATGTCGTCCCAGATGTTCTTTACCCCCAGCTTCGTAAGACGGAGCGAGCACTGGTGACGAGGTTGGCCCAGGAGGGTTTCGAAGTCATGCGCAGCGACATCTGGACAAACTCAAAGTCCGCAATCTTGCTTGAGCTGAGCGTGGCAAAATTGCCATGGGCGAGGACCCGCGTCGGCCCGCCCTCGAACATGGAGTCCAGGGATTTCATCCGTGAACACATAAAATCCAAGAGACGCTTGGCGGGGCCACTAGTTGATGTTGCTGGAAGGCTGGTTTTTGAGCTGAAGCGAGAAAGGACCGATGCTATTGATTTACTAAAGGACATTATGGAAGAGCGAGCTGCTTTCGGCAAGCATGTCGCACAGTCGGTGGCGAAAGGATACAAGATTTTGGAGGGGTCGAAACTGAAGGTCCTCTTAAGGGATGAGGGATTCAGGAAGTTTTTATCCGAATACTTAACGCGCATGTTGCCCTGGTACCGCTGACGTACACACACCATCTTTTTTCTTCAGCCCAAGTCCACTTTGGCCAAAGTATTATAGATTGGTCCTTTTGGTGTCAACGTGCTTTGCTTAAGTTCGACCACCAGAGCCTTCGCCGTGCCGAACTCCGCGTCCGACATCTCACTGACGAACGAGGCGAGCCTGTTTTTCTGTTTGGCCGTCCTGACGCGTGCGATGGTCAGATGTGGCACGAAGCCGCTCTCCCTTGGAAATCCAATTTTCTCAAGCTCGCTCTCTATTTTTTTCTGGAGCCCAATTATCTTATCATTGCCCTCATCAATCCCGGCCCAGACCACTCTGATGTAGTTCAGGTTCGGGAAGACACCTATTCCCTTCACCCTAATGTCGAACTTTGGCGTTTCGAAAGCTGCCCTTTCTATGGCATCCGCGATTTCTCCGAGCTTTTTGTCTGGAACGTCTCCCAGGAACTTTATCGTGATGTGGATATTTTGTGCTTCTACAAGCTTGACGTCGGCGCCGGTGGCCTCTAGTTGTCCTTGGGCGGTGATTATCCTGTTGCGAATCTCTTCGGCAATATCTATGGCGACGAAGGCGCGTGGCAAGGTTCCATCTCCGTAATTCAACAAACGTGCTGAGAAGTTAAAATATCTACTCAGGCTTCTTCTTAACTTCTTTTTTAGTTTCAAACTCCACAACTGTCAATAGGTCTTGGTGCCGTCAATTATGGCATCGGAGCCGTAACTTTCAAGCATGCCTCGACGCATAAATCCAGAGAGCACTCCCACTGTCTTGGCACCAACTTGCTTACCGGCTTTAATATCATTCCAGTAATCACCGACGACCACGCAGTCCTTAATATCGACTCTCAGGCTTTTCGCGGCTTCCTTAAATATTGCAACTTTTGAGAAGTGATTCCCATTTTCAAGGTCCTTCAGCACATCGTGGGCCGTTGCCAATGTCTTGACGAAGGCGTCGATGCCAAAGCCGGCTAACTCTTCCTTTAGCTTTGGGGGTGGCACGATGCAGCTGGTGACCACGGCGATCGGCACTCCCTTCTTGTGGAGTTGTTTCAGCAGCTTTTTCACACCGGGATAAATTTTGCCGTTGGTTTTTCCTTCCCGGTATCTCTTTAGAAAATCCATCCAGAAATTGTGCAAAAGGGCCTTTCGCCTGTTCCCACCCGATACGGCAACAACTTCATCTAGAGTATCCTCAACATAGCGCTGGTAGAAATCCTTCCAGTTGAGCCTCTTCCCTCCGTATTCTTCAAGCATTTCGTTGAAGACCTCGAAAAATCTCTTGACGGTGTTCACGAGTGTGCAATCAGTATCGAAAATCACTGCTTTCGCTTTTATCATCTAAGCGACCTCCTAGCTTCATTTAGCATATCCCGATTATAGTGATAACGCTGATTCTTGGCAACCTGTTTATTTATGTAGAGCTTACACTACCAACGGTGGTGAGTGTGAAAGCGCTTTGTCTGATTTCCGGAGGGGTGGACAGCGCCACTTCTGCGGCCATCGCGAAGAGTCAGGGCTATGACCTTTACTTCCTTTCCTTTGACTACGGCCAGCTGGCTAAGCGGGAGCTCGAGAGCGCCAGAAAGCTTGCCAAGGCTCTGGGCGCGAAGGAGCACCGCATCGTGGACATAACCTTTCTCAAGAACCTCTACGGCTCCGGAGTCACGGCCCTGCTCGACAAGAAAATGTCAATGCCAAGCAAGTTCGAGCCCAGCGTCATCGTCCCTTTTAGGAATGGCATAATGCTCGCGATAGCCGCGGGCTACGCCGACTTCGTAAAGGCCGACGCGATATTCTATGGACCTCAGGGGGACGACGCGCCTTTCTTCCCAGACTGCAGGAAGGAATTCGTTTCCGCGATGTCGAAGGCAATATCGACCGGCACCGGCTCCAAGCTCGAGGTGAGAAATCCCTTGGCTAAGAAGTCCAAGGCCGAGGTGATCAAACTGGCCGTCAAGCTTGGCGTGCCCGTGGAGCTGACCTGGAGCTGCTATCTCAACGGCAAGCTGCAGTGCGGGCGCTGCGAGTCCTGCAACAACAGGAAGAACGCCTTCAAGACAGCGGGTATGATGGACCCGACCAAGTACGCTGAGTGACTTCTGCCATCAGTCCTTAAGGTTCCACAGCGTCAATCCTGTAGTTTCGTCGTACTCCCTTATCAGACTCTTTCCCAAGACCTCTTGGAAGTGGACCTCGGCCGCGAAAACCGTCGCGCTGATCAGATGACCAGCGTAAGCCCTTCCCGTTTTGTCGGAGAGGACGATGTGGATATGGGCGAATGGCTTTCCTTCTCTGAAAGTCAAGTTTCCCGTGGCCTGCGCAATCTCCATGTGCTTGTCGTATCGGATATTGTGATACTTGTGCGTGTTCTGGTCGTAATAGGTGATGGTGGCTTTTTTGGTCGCCCCGATTATGGTGAAGACCGCCGTTTTTATCTTCTTCTTCGCGGCAAAGTCCAGTATCTCTTTGATGAGTTCCGCATCGTGCCTCGCTCTGCACAAAAAAACCCTGCCTGGTTTGAAGCCAGCTGACTGCATATTACCCTCATAAATTACCCCTCGCGACTTAAGACGCTTGCCGGGAAGCTCGGTGTTTAAACCAAGAGCGGAGAAGTTTCTTGGATGCTGTATGGCCGAGACTGTCGCCGTTTCAGTTTCTGGGGCTGCGGCCGCCCGAGAGGCTATGGGTGCCATAAACTCGGGCAAAAATGTGGTGCTTCTTGGAGGCGGGGTTTCCGTTGCTGAGGAGATTGAGCTCAAGAAGGCCGCGTCTGATAACGGGCTCCTTCTTTTGGGTCCGGCGTGCGGCACGGCCGTGCTGGACGGGGAGGGCTTCGGCTTCTGGAACTCTGTGCAGGATGGCCCAATCGGGATAATCGGCACTTTTGGCAGCGGGATACAGCAGGTCGCTTGTCTGGTCGGGAAAGTCGGAATTTCCCAGGCACTTGACGTGGGCTCAAGGGACCTTTCCCAGCGCGTCAACGCATGGGGCACTCTCACGGCGCTCAACTTTCTGGAGTCAGATCAGAAGACCGAGGTGATAGTGATTCTCTCGCGCTCTCCAGCGACGAGCATCGAGAGACGGGTCCTCGACGCAGCGAGAAGCACGGAAAAACCGACCGTTTTTTGCTTTCTCGGAGAAGGTATTAATGCAACTCGAAAGGGTTTGATACAGGCTAAAAATTTTGAGGAAGCCGCTCTTCAAGCGGTTGCATTGTCACGTAAACGCGGAGCTCATGAAGCTACTTTCCCTGTTTCACGAGAGGTTTTCAGCAAACTTGCCGAAAGCGAGCACGAGCGCCTTGGTTACGGGCAGAAATACATCAGGGGGTTTTACTCCGGAGGGGCCCTTTGTACGGAAGCCATGATTATAATCAAGAAATCGTTCAGCACGGTCTATTCCAACCTCCCTCTCAGCCCCAGGCTTAGACTACCCGACCCTCGCTCGGGCAAGGGCCACGCTTGCATCGACTTCGGAGCCGAGAGTTTGGCAGAGGGCCAGCATCCAGCGGCCAACCTAGTTCCCAGGTGCAACCGAATCATGAACGAGGCCAAAAACTGGGAAACTGCCGTTGTCATGCTTGACGTCTTGCTGGGTCACGGGGCGCATAAGGACCCAGCTGGGGAGCTTGCTATAGCCGTCAAAGAAGCCAAGGACATGACGGAGCGCATGGGAGGCTATCTGAGTGTGGTGGCATCGATTATCGGGACCGACAAGGATCCTCAGAACCTGAAGAAGCAGCAGGTGCAGCTTGAGCGCGCCGGCGTCTTGGTCGCAGGTTCCAACGCCCAGGCCGCCAGAACAGCAACGGCCATCGCCACGGGCGGCAAAACTAAGAAAAATTGAGCTCTTTGTTGCTTTCAGACAGCAAAGGCCGCTTTGGCTCCGGTTATTATTAACTCCACAGCCAATGCCGTCAGCAGCAGCCCGGTCACTCGCGAGACGGTGTTTATTCCGTAGTTGCCCAGAGCCCTGCTTATTCTTCCAGAGAACCAGAGGACGACCAGGCTCGCCGCGAGGGCTATCACTGCCGCTATTGTGGTTATCAAATAGCCGTATTCTTGCACGAATATCATCGTGGTGACTATCACTCCAGGACCGGTGAGCAGCGGAGTGGCTATCAAGGTTATGGCAGGGGAGTGATCGCCCTTGCCGCTTATAGCTAGTGCCAGCATTATCTCCACACCCAGAATGACAAGCACGACGCCTCCGGCAATTCTGAGTGAGGCGAAGTCGATCATGAAAACGTCCAGGATGAGCTGGCCGAAGAAGAGGAAGGCGAAGAGCACTCCCGCGGCGGTGGTGATGGCCTTGGCGGCCGCGGAAAACTTCTGCTTGGATTCCATACCATTAGTTAGCGAGATGAATACAGGTATGCTGGCGAAAGGCCCCATGATGACGAAGAGGGAAAGTGCCGCCTTTAATATTTCGTCTATCATCTTATCAAACATAACTTGGTTTCCGTGTTAAAATATCCTAGGAGGCGAACTGTGGCAGAGTTTCATTCAGTGGTTAATTCCACGATTTTTCTCCTGCTCGTGTGGCCCGAGATCATCCTCACCCTGGCGTGAAAGTGCTTGGCGAGCAGCTTTAGTGCCGTTTGATTAGCTTTGCCTCTTTCTGCAGGCTCTTTGACCCTAACCACGAGCGGATTGCCTTCGACGACCTCGTCCTTTCGAGAGTTTGGTATGACTTTTATGGAGATTATTCTTCCCATGGCTTTCCCTTATGAAAGCTGGTCTCTCTTCCGTAAATTCATTGCTAATCAACTGCAACGATTCTTCTTTTTAAACAACCCGGGTCCAATTATTCGACGGGTTATTTGGAGGCACTGTTAATCATCATTTCGCTGGCGACCGTTTGGCACGTGGGGCTGGCCGTCTTGGAAAGTCGTCTCTGTTCAAATCGCGACGGACCGTCTCTGGTGAGGCTGCTTTTTTTGGCCGAGGTCGAGGTCTTGCGCACTCTTCGCGCAGAATTGAGACGGCGACGTTTACTCGGAAAAGGAGAATGCAATCAAAAGCTCTCTCGCGTCGAGGAAAGATTGCAGGAGCTGGGCCAAGATGGGTCGTGAAATGACATACGAGTCCATTCTGGCTGACTTGGACGGCATTTTAACATTGACTCCAACCAGCCTTCGCTCCATCAGCTCACGGCTTAGGACACTCGACCAGAAGTTAGAGCGTTTGCTGGTGGCCGCGAGGATTGACGAGGCCCGCCGCAGAGCCCTTTTCGGAGTAGTAACTTCAATCAGGGCCTCGTCTGCTGAATTGGCGCGCTCCTTAGGCAACGCAAAAAGGGGCGGACGGATGCGTGATGATTGGACGCGCCTCGCACAACGGGATTTCGCAGTGCTGAAGGAAGAGCTGCTGGCTCTCCGCGAGCAAATTGTCGTGGAGGCTGATTTCATAAGGTTCGCCTGCTTGAGGGAGCATATAGGCGAGATAGGCGGTACCAATCCCACAAGGCTCTTCGAGGAACTGCACGAGGCTGGTGCGATAAGCGAGCGCACTTGGCTGTTATTGATGGCTCGGCCCGACTCTTGGCACGAGGCTCTCAAAGACAAGGAGGTTTCAAAACAACTCTCTCAAATTTCCACCTGGCTCCTTGACCTCCAGGAAGCGAGAGGAAAACGCGAGGCTCTTGAAAAGGATGGAGGAAATCCAAGTGAGCATTTTCAGGACAAGGGATGAAACTCTGACCGTATTGGCCGAACACGGTCGGTGGATGGCTCGACTGCGTGACGACACAAAGATGTTAGATCAACGCCTGCGCTCTATAGAAAGTAGAATCTTGGCAGTGGAGAACAACCTAGCCGATTTGGCGAAGTGCTACGGCCGGCTTGATATCGCACTTTCCAAGCTTGAGGTCGGGAGCCGCCACTCTGTGGGGTGCAGAAGGTGAGCTGCCAGCGGACTGCAGTGACCCTCGGGAGCGAGTGCGTGACGAAGCTCAGATGCGAAGGATGCAGCAAAGGTGCGTCTATTGAAAAATCTCGCGACTGCATGCGGGGAGCTTTGGAGGCGCTGATAGATGTCCCAAACACCGACGTTTTAGTCCTTTCGGAGTCTTACGAGCACGAATACAGCGGCACAGGGCTGCAGGCGCTTAAGGAACTGGCTGGAATCCTAAAAGAGAGCCGACGCTGGTCATTCGCGCATCTCACTCCGGACGATTGCAAGCGATGCGAAGCCTCGCGCAGCTTCCAGCTCAAAAAGGCCATAGAGGAGGTTGCTAATGACCCTGCCGCTGGTCTTCGCAGGCTTCAAGATCTCTCTCGTGAAATGGTGGTGAGGAACAAGCACGGGGCCAAGAAATGCAAGTCCTGCCGCTCTGATTTCATCAAGAACAATTTGGAACCGATTTTAAGCTCACTGGCTAGCTCCACTTTATTAAAAGAGGGTAGAGGCCGCGGCGGCTACGCGGTGATGCTGCAACCGCTGGTGAGGCCTTGTTTCCTTTCCTCGCGGCTTAAGATGGAACCGCCTCCAGGCTGCGAGCTCGTAGATTCTTACGCGGTCGATGAAATTGATTTAAAAGTTTACCGACTTGCGGATCAGCTCCAGAACCTCTACTTCTTGGCACCTCCGGAATACAGGCTGTCCCACGACGAAATACTGCTTCTCCAGTTTGCACGACGACAAATAATAGAAAATATCCACGACGTGGAGCCTGACCCCATAAAGGCTCGCGAGCAAATCGGGCGCCTAGGCGAAGACTTCATGGCCAGACACGCCATTGATCAGAGGTTTCAAGTATCCAAGCAGGACGTTAGGCGATTGGCTTCTTATCTAGTCCGTTTCACTGCTGGACTCGGACTACTCGAATCTTTGCTCTCCGATCCAAAGGTGCAGGACGTCTACGTTGACGCCCCAGTGGGCAGGACCCCCGTGCACATAGTCCACAGAGACCACGATGAATGCATAACCAATGTCTTTCTGACTCCGGACGACGCCGAATCTCTGATTTCGAGATTTCGCGCTGTCAGTGGTCGACCCTTCTCTGAAGCCAGCCCAGTGTTGGATTTGAACCTTGGTGGCGTCCGGGTGGCAGCCATAGGAAAACCGTTGAGTTCCGACGGCTTGGCGTTCGCGCTGCGCAGGCACAAGCCGACGCCTTGGACTCTACCGCAGTTCGTCAAAACGAAATTTTTGTCTCCGCGCGCGGCGGGCTTGCTCAGTCTGCTTGTGGATTCCCAGGTTTCGCTCCTGATAGCTGGCAGCCGTGGATCGGGCAAAACCTCCTTGCTCGGCGCACTGATGCTGGAGTTGCTTCCCAGATCGAGGATTATCACAATCGAGGACACCTTGGAGATACCGGTCGAGCAGCTGCGCGAGCTTGGTTTCAAAATCCAGTCTCTACAGGTCCAATCCACAGTTTCGGGAACTGGTGCCGAACTGGAAGCTGAAGATGCCCTCCGCGCCGCGCTTCGCCTGGGCGATTCCGTCTTGATTGTGGGTGAGGTTCGCGGAGAGGAAACACGCACTCTGTATGAGGCGATGAGAGTTGGGGCGGCCGGCAACTCTGTTATGGGTACAATCCACGGCGCGACTACCCGTGACGTCTTCGATAGGGTCGTGAACGACCTCAAAATAGCTCCAAATTCATTCAAGGCCACCGAGGCCATAGTCGTAGCCGCCCCGATTCGAAGAAGGGGCGGGATATCTAAGGTTCGGAGGCTGGTTCAGATAACCGAAATCAAAAAAGGCTGGCGGAACGACCCCGTGGCCGAAGGCGGCTTCGAAAATCTGATGTATTACGATTACGATTTTGATGGTCTTAAGCCAACCCGTATCCTCGGTGCAGGGAGATCGGAGCTGATGGTCGGAGTCGCGAGGAAATGGGGTGTCTCTGTGCGCGAGGTAATGGGCAACCTTGAATTCAGGGCCAAAGTTCAGGAGGAATTAATTACCCAGGCCCAGAATAGGCCGGAGCTTCTCGAAGCTGACTTCGTCGTTCACTCTAACTTGGCTTGGCACTCGAAGATGGAGGAGCAATTGAAGCGCGGAAAGGTGGACTATCGCAAGTTGCTGAAGGACTGGCGCGCGTGGCTTTCCGTTTCTTCTGGGGGTCGGGGCGAGTGAAAAGTGCTTTGAAGAAGATTTTTTCCGCCAAGAGGCGCCACGAGGAGCGCGAGGACCTAAAAGCCGCTGGAGAGGCCCCGATGCTTGTTGGCTACCTAACTATGGCGATGAAAATCAACCCCAATTTAGAGAGGGCGTGCGGCTTTGCCGGAGAACAATTGGACGGAAAGATGAGCCAGGAACTGAGGAGTAGGATGTCCGAGGGCCACATGCGGCTTCACTCCGGTGCTGACCAGGCAATTGCTGAATTTTCCAAGAGATGGGCTCGCACATGTCCCGAAATCGGCCGTGCCACCTATTTAATTCGCAGCTCGGCCAACGAGCTCACGACTCACTGTCGGGTCCGTACCTTGGACCGTGCGCTGCAGGTAGCGCTACAGGGAGCCAGAGATCGGACGAGTGCTTTCGCCTCAAGTATAAATTTACCTACCTTGATGATTTACAGCTTGGGCGTTCTGCTACCCTTGGTCTTCGTTGTCATTCTTCCTGTGCTCTCAGTTATAGATATTCGGATCGGCTTGGCCCACATCGTTTTTCTGTACTGCGTCGCATTACCTCTCGCAGTTTATTTTCTGAGCAGGAGCGTTCTCTCCAAGCGCCCGGCGGCGATGAAACCGCCCGAAGTCTCGCCAAGTGATAACTCCGCTCGTGCCATCGCAATCGCTTCCATCGCCGCCTTACCCATTCCGGCCCTTGGCATGATTTTCAGTGTTCCGCCCGATTTCGGCGCCTTGTCCTTTCTTTGGGGTTTTGTGTTGTGGATCTACACCTACAGTTATTTACGCTTTTTTCGTCCTTTCAAACGCCGCGGAGAGATACTCCAGATGGAAGCCGAGTTCTGCGATGCGCTGGTTCAACTTGGAAATAGGATTTCTGAAGGACGCCCGGCGGAGGACGCATTCCTACACGTAGCTAAGTCGATGACCGGCAGCAGGTTCGAGGGGCTCTTGAGGACCATCTCGGCCAATGTCAGACTCGGTGGAATGGGCCTGCGCGCCGCCATTTTCGACGAAGCCAAGGGAGCACTGAACTCGGTTGGATCAAGCTTGATCAGCGGCACCCTCAAGATGACCGTTGACCTCATTGAGCGCAGCACGCAAGCCGCTGGCGAGGCGATCTTGCAGATGGCTGAGCACTTGCGCGAACTGAAATCAATAGAAGCCGAAACGCGACGCTCGATGGAAGAGGTGGTGACTTCGATGCGGTCTGTAGCGATTTTCTTCGCTCCGTTGGTGACATCCGTCGCCGCCCGCTTGCAGGGACTCCTTTCCTCGGAGACGATTGCAGCTGGTTTTTTGGGTTCGACTAGCATATCGCCTCCCGCTTTTCTTTTCGTGCTCGGCGTCTACGTCACTATACTAACGGCGATACTGGTCAATTATACGGTCGAAATCGAGCTGGGTGACGACTGGTTGGCTAAGCGCGTGACTATCGTGAGCGCCTTGCCGGTGGCGCTCGGGTTTTTCACGGCCGGGGCCGTCCTAGGTGGACAGATGATAGGCGCCCTCATCGGTTGAGTAATGTTTAATTGGAGGTATCGACGATTTCACAGTGTGCGGTGGTAGTCTAGCTTGGTTAGGACACGAGCTTGCCAAGCTCGCAGCGCGGGTTCGAATCCCGCCCACCGCACCATTGTAATCGGGTTCGGTGCGGGTTTCTAACCGTCCCTTACGCTTCGGGCGGGTCCCCTCCTCTGCTGGTTATTTGGCAGCGCGAAACATAAAATCTTTGCCCCACGGGTGGAAAATTTCGAAAAAAAATATAGTTCGCGCGCCCGTGCGGGAAATCTCGGCTCAAGAATTGAGGGACTGACTTTTTCAAAAATTGCGCCTGGGCCTGCCCCCGGGGTGCCTGCGCCTGCCCCCACGGACACAGTAAACGGGCAACGGCGGCTGGCGCGTGCCTTCGATTTTTTGCCCTCGAGGAGTTCGTCTTCCGAGCGCGAAGCGCGTCCGTTTGTGCTGTTGCACGAACGGCGGGAGACAACTCCGCTTCGGCAAAAAATCGCCGAACGTCCTGCGCTTGCTGACCGAATGCCGTGCAATGTTCTGCGCGTGCTGCCCGGAAGTCGCGTAACGTCCTGCGCCTGCTTTGGAACGGTGAAAATTTAAAAAAAAAAATAAATATAGCTCCCGCTGATAATCCCTAGGGGCGTTGAATTCGTCGGATTTTCACTCATTTTTCCTCACCGAAACATGATGTTCTCTTCTTTCGTCGCTTTGGCGTCACTTCCCTCTTCCTTCCTGATGTCCATCTCCCTTCGTCTGATGCGCTCGTGGTGGGCCATTATTTCCTCGTACGACGCCCTTCGCATCCAGCGCTCCATCGCGCGCTCTATTTTCTCCGGGGAGGCGGGCGGCGGAGACTTCCCCTTGATCCCGTGCTTCAGTTGCAGGAACTGGCTGAACGTGCTGAAGCAAGACTTGTACTCGATCATTTGATCCTCCAACTGCGTGAACAGCGGGATCAGCTGTTCAGCGAGCTTCCTATCGTTGAGCGCACGCAACGTCAGCTGGATAAAATAGTAGTGCATCACCGAGAAATCCCGGGCGAACTTTCTTTTTTCCAACTCCTCGGTGGGCGCATAGGACAGCGCGTAGAGGGACGCGTCCGTGACGGCGGCTAGCACCTCCAACTCCTTTTTCGTTACCTTTTTCGATATTTGCATATTTTCCCTCATCCTCTCCCTCACTCCATTGTATTAGGAGCAGATGATTTTTAAACGGGCAAAAAATGGGCCCATTCTGGGAGAGGATGGGGTTTGTTCGGTTTTAGGTTTAGGTTTTTTGCCAAATTAAAGTTTAGACAAAACCGTTTCGTTGACCATTTTTCCATCTGGTGTTAATGCGTATCTTCGCAAGTACTCGATTCCGTTCTTTTCCCGTTTTGCTCTGAACCGGATATGCCTGTAATTCGCGGCTTTTATGAACCCTTTTGGAATTTTGCCGATGCCGTGCCCGTAGAACTCTTTGATGTCGCGCTCGATGTCGCTGCGCCCGCGCGGGATCCGGTGGATCATGCAGGCGAGATAAGCAATTTTCGCCAGCTGCTTTTCCGTCTTCACTCTCATCGTTTTTTGGGCTGCCCGCAGGTTAGCGTAGATTCTGGTCATCTCCTCTCGGACATAAGTTGGCAACCCAAGCCAGCTGCATATCCTTCCGATCTCGTGATAGGCATCTTGCCAAAGCCTTGCTTCCCTTGGTTTTTCTCGCACCTTTATCCTCCGCCAGCGTTCTCCAATTTCCCCGCCGTTGCCGCCGAAGGTAATGTCGCCCGAACCGCCCAGAAGGTGGTCACCAGGCGCGTCACCAAAAACGCCAAGATAGCGGTGGCGCAAAACTTCCTCAATGTCCAATTTTTCAAGACCGCTCGGCGTAGAGACGATGGGGCGGTCTAACTCGTCGTATCCAACAACTTGCATAAAACTCTCATCTCCTTATTTTTCAAAACCAAGTCAGTCCATCTATTTCGCCGCGGGAGGGTTGTAGTCGTCGCGGCATTCCTGCCAGTAGGGGCACATCCAACCGCGCCACGTCCGGCAGGGAAAGAGGTCTCTGTCCGTCCTGGCCTCCGGTTTGGGGAGGGCGTGTTCGAGGAGACGCAGGTGGAGGCGTTTGGTCCGTATGAACGCCTCGGTCATTATTGACTCGTCGTAAAACAACGGGAACGGCCTGTCGGCGAACGTGTCCCGCGCTATGTACCAAACGACCCCCAAGCGCGCGCCCACCTTGTGCATGTAGGGGTGGATCTGGTAGAGGTGCGGGAGGCTCGGACGCGCTATATGCGCGACCGTCTTGCCGGAGACGGACTTGACTTCCACGACGACCGGCATTTTCTCTTCGGCTATTCTGACCATTATCAGGTCATCGAGCCGTCCTGAATAAAAAAAGTCGTCGTAGGGAATCTTAAACGAACTCTCCCAATCGAGCAGCTCTACCCTGTCCGACTCCGCCAGAACTTCGCGAATAAAACTGTGGGCCAGATCTGCAGAACGAAACATCCTCAGCTTTTCTTTCGGCATTTCGTACGGGAGGAACCGTTTGTAGTAGTTCTGTCTGATACAGGTTCCGATCTCAGACGGCCAGTACACGCCGATCCTCGGAGGATGGCTCTCCCTTCGGAGGTGGTCGTCGATCAGGTCGCTAAAACTGCAATCCCATTCTTCCATTTCGCCTTCGCCTCAAGCGGGGAGGAGAGGGGCTTGCCCTCTCACACCTCCACCATTTCCGACGTGCCCTGGGCCGTGACGGCGACTCCGAGCTTCTTCTTCTTTCCCATCCCGATCGACTTCTCGAGGGCGGCGGCGATGTCGTCCGTGGCCGTCTCCTGGATTTCGCCGACGGGCTTGATCTCCCGGCCCTCCTGCTTCGCCGTGATGAGCTCCTGCAGGGCTTTTATGTACCTGTTCTTGAGCTCCATGAGGTCGGGTTTGCCGAGCGACTGCAGCAGGGCCTTCCCGAGCTCGCGTTCACGGTCGCTTATCTCGACCAAGTTCGGCGCAGGCGGCGGGACTATTTCGTGCGGGTAGTACACCAGGGTCAGGAGCAGCAGGTTCTTCCGGACGGAGACGGTGGCGATGTATTCTTTGGTGCCGCCCATCACGATCTTGCCCACCGCCATCACGCCGAGCTCTTTCAGGACCTCATACAGTATGCTGTACCCCTTCTCCCCCGGTTGGCCGTCCGGCGAAATGTAATACTGCTCCTTTTGAAGTATCGCGTCCACGGTGGTCGTCGGCACAAATCCGATCAACTCGACGCTCTTGGTGCTGACGAGTTTTACGCTCGCCACCTCTTCCTGCGTGAATATCACGTACTTGCCCTTGGCGATGGCGTAACCTTTCCTGGTCTCGGCGCGGTTCACGTCTTCTCCCGTTTCCGCGTCGACGAGCTTCTGCTTGACCCGATTGCCCGACCGGGTAATCATGTTGAAGCTGATCGAATCCTCGTCCACGGTGTTATGCAGCTGGCAGGGTATGTTCACGAGCCCAAAACTGATCCCGAATTTTCGAACCATAATTCCACCTCCGGAATTGGGTTGTCTCTACCCCAGCCCGTACAGGGACTTCACGTCCTCGTCGGACAGGGTGGGTTTGGCGCTACTTGCCGGTGGGACACTACTGGCGGGTTTGTCTGACCTCATTCGGTACGCGATGACCTTCGGGAACCTCACGGGCAGGTTCGGCAGGGTGGAAAAGGCCACCTCACACGTCCCGACCGGCTCCTTGAAGTAGTGTTTTCTCCCCGATGTCCTGACGACCTCGGTCTGTGCAAAGATCCCTTTCGCGTATTGGAGGTCGGCCATGCTCAGGCCGCTCGATGCTTGGATCTCCCTGTCCCCCATGAGGATGATCAGGGAGCGGAACGGTCGGCCCGGTTTGTCGGAGTCCTCGTAGCCTATTATGGGCAGGTCGTGCGGCGGTGCCGGCCGGAACTTCAACCAGCGTGGGGACCGGCAGAACTCGTACGGGGAGTCCAGGTCCTTCGCCACTATCCCCTCGAGCATTTGCGCGTTCACGAGTTTGACCAGCTCCTCGAGGGGCGTCGACCTGACGATCTTGACGCGTTCCGTTTCCCCGAGGCTTTCCAGGAGCAGCTTGCGTTCCCGCAGCGGAAGCTTCAACAGGTCGCGCCCGTCCATTTCGAGGACGTCGAACATGTGGTAAACCGCAGGGTTCACCTTCGCCCTCAAGGCGATCTTGAACCGGTCTTTCAGGTGGACTCTTCCGGAGATGTCCCCGAAGTTGCCGCTGGCGGCGCACATTTCCCCGTCCGGCAGGAAGTCGTGCTTGTACAGCTTCAGCTCGTCGACGACCTCCGGGAACGCGTTCGTGTAGTCCTCGCCCGAGCGACCGACCAGTTTCACGACGTTGCCGTTCTTCACCGCCTTGATCCTGATGCCATCCAGTTTAGGCTCGAACGAGTAGTTGCCCGCTGGCAGCTCGTTCGATTTCAGGTCGCCCCACTCGCGTTTCTCGCAGAGCATGACCGTTTTGAAAGCGGTCACGGTTCCACCTGCTGTTGAACCGGCAAGGTTCCGGCATGGCGCTTTCCGCGCGCCTCAATGTTTCTGCCGTGGATGAATCTCGGGTATTGCTGCTGCGACTGCTTCGTCATCCAAGTTACGGCGTAAATGCCGGTGCGGTTCACGAGATGGAAGCCGCGGTCATACGCCACCGAGCCGTCGTCGCCGTCGATCTGCGTGTACACTACCCCGCCGACTCTCTTGGCGAACTCGATGGCGGCCCGGCGGTTGTCGTCATGCTCTGTGAACGTCTTGAAGTTCTCAAGGTCGTCGGATTCGTCTATCGTCAGCAATTCCGGGAAGCTCCTGCTGTTAGGTTCAAAAATCTCCTTGATGTACTCTTCATCGGTCATTTTCATTTTTCCACCTCTTTCCCACTAACAGGTCCTGGCCCACGCGTGCACCTCGAACAGCTTGTCCCTGCATAGCTGCTCGACGAGGGAAATCCTCAGCTCGCGTGAAGCGCTTCCGCCGCGATCGCCGCTTCGCGTCGTTTGTCGTCGTATATTTTGAACCAAATTCTCCCGACCGCGGCGTTGATTTGTTCGTCGGTGTAGTTCGGATGCTGGGTGCGAATCATTCCCGCGTGTTCTCCCCACCAGCGCCTGGGTGGCATGGGGGTCCCATCCAACTTTCCGCCAAGCGCTGTCGCCAGTATCTTGTTGCGGTATTCCTCATCGGTCATTTTCTTCATTTCCTCATCTCCTTCTCAACTTGATTGCTCTCCAGCCTTTGACCGGGGTTTCCCTTTCCGTGGTGCAGAACGCGCACGCTCCGGCTCTGCCGGCCACCGATGCGAGCAGGCGTTGAACTTCCGGTTCGTCGAGGTCGAATATCGCCATGTCCGTCATCACCAGCACGATATCCCTGTTTTTCATCCGCTGGAACGTCTGTTCGAGGGCCTTCCCGATCATGGTTCCGCCGCCGCCCTGGATGCGCTTGGCGACCTTCGAGATGACCTCCGCCGGCTTTCTGGCGGTCACGAAGTTGTAAGCCTCGGTGTCGAAGCTGACGACCTTGATTTCCGTGTGTTTGGCGAACTCGTACACCGTTCCGAGGAAGAGTTTGAGTTCGTCTTCGCCGATACTCCCGCTCGCATCGACAAGCGTCCAGATGGTCGGGATCCTCAGTCGCCTCGTCCAGGGGAGGAAGTCGGGATACCTTCTCGAGGGGCGCTTCCAGTCGGAGATTATCAGCTTCCCGAGCCCGTGGCGGACGCTCCGTCGTATCAGCGCTCTGGGGTCGATGAACGGCTTGATGAGTTCATCCACGATCCGCTCGAGTCCGGCCGGCACAGTCCCTGTCGATTTCTGCGCCATGTACGCCCTCGCGACGTACTTCTTCCAGGCCTCCCGGATTTCATCTGGGGACCCGTCCATGAAGGCGGGGTCTCCTTCCTGGATCACCTTGCCCCTTCTTTTCGCTGCGCCCTCTTCACCCCCGCCTACGAGTTCTCCTTCCGACACGGGACCCCGACCGGGGATTATGTCAATCTCTATCACGATCCCGCCCGTGCCGTTTTCGTCATCTTTGGCGTGTTTTGTGAAAAGGTCGAACATTTCCTCCACTGACATCTTCCTTATCTCGTCCACCGCTTCTCCCGTCAGCCCCGCAATTTTGTCTGCGGTCACCGCGAACTTCTCCATCGCTGGGTTTCGGATGAGTTCCTCAAGCGTTGTATTCACGACGGCATCCGCACAAATGTTCCAGATCACGTGCGCCGCCGGGTTCCTTTCGGGGTGTGGAATTCTGCCCCCTTCTCGCAGCGGATGCAGGTTGCTCACGTGGAAGATTTCATGGGAAATTACCCATGTGCGGCTGGGGAAATCGAGCGCGTTCCAAAACGTCGGGGAAATGTATATGTTTGTCCTTTTGTCGACTCCGGCGGTTCCAACTTGGTCGGTCTCGATGATCCGGGCGCGGCAGAGGAGGGAGGTGATGAAGGGGGCCCGCCCGCACAGAGCCGCGCGTATCCGTTTGATGTCCTCCGCTATGTTCGCCTGGCTCATTTCAAGACCTCCGTCCTGTCCTTCAGCGTTCCCCTCGCAAACTTCTCGTACTTCTTGCTGTGCGCGAACAGCAGGGGGAACAGCCTCGACAGGGTGCTCACCCTGGTGCACTGGCAGATCAGGATGAAGTACTCCCTCGATTCGGCGGTTATGGCGTCTATCAACGGGAACCCCCCGTGGAGCTTGTCCTTCTGCTGCTGGTCCAACCAAGAGGACAGCATCGCGCACGCCATGTACTTCGCGTCGAGATCCAGTTTCTCCCAGCGTTCTGGGTTTGCGATGAGTTCCGCGATGTCGATGTTTATCGCCTTGAACGCCCTGAACTTTTGGCCGATTTCCGGGCCGAGGTGCCCTTCCGGCTCGAACACGCCGTAGTGCGAAAGCACCGCCACCCTCGTCCACGAGCGATGGGTGGGGATGTTCTGGGTAGTTTCCGGCTCCGGCGGCACCTTGAGGATATAGCCCTCGTTCTCAAAGCGTTTCAAGAACGTGTAACTGACCTTGTCCCACTTGTCTCCGTAGGTTGCCGTCATCCAGCTTTTCCACTCGTCAACGGTCGGGGCGTCGATCGGGATGATGTCGAAGCGGTTGGCCAGCGGGACCGGCAAGGCGCTGCTGAGGCTCGAGTGCTCCGATGTGTTCGATGCCGCCACGACCATGACATCGTCGTGGTACTTCAGGAAACCGAACCGCCGCTCGAGCGTCACCTTGTAGGCGGCCGAGAACAGGTCGGGCCTCTGGACGTCGAGGAAGTCGTCCAGCACGAGCATCCCTGGGCATTTTTGCAGCACGATCATCCACAGGAACGGGAAGTACTGGGCGTGGCCGTTCTCGAGCCTGGGGTAGCCGGAAATGTCCGTGGGCTCGCATTCGACGAGCGGCAGGCTGTGGTACACGAAGTACTTGTCCGGGTTTTTGAGTATCTCGTCCGCGATGAAGTCGTCGTATTCGACAAACGTGCGGCCGAGCGCCTTCGCTATGATGTGGGCCGCTTCGACGAACGACACGGTCTTTCCAATGCCCGGCGGACCGAGCAGCATCCCGGACGACCTCACCCAACCTTTGATCCCCGAGTTTTTCATCTGCTCCGAAATCTTGCTTTCGGTGAGGTACAAATTCACGAAATAGTCGCGGACTTGGGGTATTCGCATAACTTCAACCTCCTTTTGTTGAACTGTTTCTTTAGGGCGTGGGCGCCAAATCAGCCCTCTTTCAGGGCGAACGCGAGCAGGATGCCGCTGAGCTGCCGCAACCGTTTCTCCCGGTGAACGTCGGACTTGAACTTAGATTCCGAGGCCGCCTTCAGGACGGCTAGCAGGAGGTCCCACAGCGTGAGCTGCCGCCCGATGTGCCTGTCGAGGTTGTTCTTGACGAACGCGTCGACCAGTTCTGCCAGCTTCTTGGTGTCCACGGCCTCTTTCATCTCGGCGGCGAGGCTATCGGTCAGGGGGACGTTCGACAGCCTGTCCACTATCGCCTGCCAGGTTTCCTGCGCGTTCAGCAGGATCTCGCTGAAGTTCTGCACCCCGGTCAGAGGGGTCCCCACGTGGAGTTTTTTATACTCCGCGATTTTCTGCCCCGGGACGTAAATGGTCGTGCCGTTGACTTTCCCGATGAAAAATATCCTGATCGCCGTTGAAGAGTCGACCGAATTTATCACGCAGATGCCAGTGTTCGCGTCCTTCGGGAACACGTGGAGCTGACCGCGCCCCCCGTAGTACAGCACGCTCCCCTCTACTTCCCGATCCAGTTGGGATAGCACCCTGCCAAAAACCTCTCGCATCTGGCAGAGGGCATATCTGTCGGAAACCACGGCGATGGCGTTGTTCCTCCCCTTTTCGACGACCGCCCTGAAATCCGGCTGCGACTCATACGCATCGTCCCTGAGCGTCGAGATGTTCAGGAGCTCGAATTCGGGGATTTTTTCGATTTCCATCTCGAGCTCGGCTTGTGAGCCGGGGAAAACCATGCCCCGTGTCTTAACGGCCATTTGTGCCACCTCCATTTTGTGCGTCCTTTACCGCTGCTCCAGGCTCTCTCCGGAGCAGCCGCCTCCGTCAAAAATTCTTGGTCTATTTTTTGGTAGATAGCAGGAACGCGGTCAGCCTGGTCCGGTACGGTTCCCCGAGCTTTTTGAGTGCGTTGCCCGACATCTGCAGCATTCCGCGTTCGCCGACTTGCCCGTATTTGTCGGCGTCATCCCAGGTTACATCGTCCCAAGTGATGTTCTTGCCCCCCGTGATCACGTACTTGGCAAGCGCATACCTCCTGAGATTGGCGACTACCCCGACCTTGGGGTCGTCCGCGCCCAGCCAGACCAGCACGTCGGGGGGAACGACAAGCACGTTGGTTTCCGAGATCCAGACGCACGTTCCCGATCCGAGCAGCTTTTCCAAGTTTGCCCATTTTTCGCGCGCCGTGGCGTTTTCTGGCAGTTGGGAGAGGACTTCTCCCCTCGTCAGAAAGGTTTGTTTGATACTATCACCTCTGTTTATTCCGCATCTCAAACACACGAACTACTTTTACGGGGATGCCGAGGGCCCGAGCCTGTTCCACCGTATCCTTCGTTCCTTTACTCCTCGATATGTCGTTGTGAAAGGCAAGGACGAGTTCGGGCCTCCCTTCGATCAACATCCTACGATTGCGGATGGGTCCTGCCGCCTTCCCAAATTTTTGCCAATCGGCCGGAAATGCCATGACCCCGAACCTCAGCTCTATTGCAACGCGACCCGCTATCCCATCCGCTCCTCTGGACGCACCGTGGATTATCGCCGATCCTTTCGGCAGCCGAGAGAGTTCTTTTCGTATGGTTTCTTCGTCCGTCCAGTTGCGATCTCCGCACACAAGCACTTTCATTGTTTTCCCCTACGTCCTCTGAAGCGCCGTCGAAGGCCCCATGAACAAGTTGAGATTACTGGGGCCATCCGGCGCGGTTTCCTCATCCCAGCACCCAGAGGGTAGGTTTCCCCTCCGGCTCTTGGAAATCTACGGCAAGGATGGTCGCGTCACCCTTGCTACAGTAGTTGTAAATCAGGTCGTTAATCTTGGTGTTCTCGCCAGTCGCGTTGACCACGACGACGGAGCGGTTCGTAAAGTTGCATACCCTGCACTCGGCATAGCGGTTCACCTCGGCTTTCCGAAAGAGCCTGTTCAGGGCCAGCCGGTGCCTTCCTGCCTCGATGTCGTCCATCAATTCACCCCCTTCTCAGGTGTTTGCGACCAGTTCTTCGATGGCCCGTCTCGTCACTAATTCGGGGAGGTTGGCTGCCACCGTCTCGACCTCTTCTGAGGTGGGTTCCCTCCCGAGCTTCTCATCGAGCGCGTCGTGTATCCATCCTTCAATTATTTCATCGGCGAATGGCTCGTCGCGCGCCCAGGGAGAAATCCGTTTGGCTTGCCCGCAGGGGATTCCGCAGCTTTCCGCGATATTTTCGGGCTCTTCATTACTCGGCTTAAAATGCGCGCACCTGTACCCGTCGCCGACCACCTCGCCGTCGTGAAGACAGATGAAATTTTTGAAGTCTCCATACGCGCAGCGAAGGCAGGGGTCGTTCTCTTCCGCCTTTTCTATCAGGTATTCCTTAATCATGGAACATCGCCTCCTTCGTCAAAGATTACGAATTTCTGCCCTCCGTGCGAGCATTCGATTACGCCGTTGACCTTGCGAACAGCTTCGTCGGCAAAACTGCGCCCGCGGAGGATCGCTACGCTCTCGACATTGTGCCTGAGACCTGACACCGTAAAGTTCGGGGATCCTATCGCTGTCCTGTCGTCAGCCACATATATCTTGGCGTGGAGGAGAGGAGCGGGCTTAGCGCTGACGACGAGGCGCTGTACGCGCGGTACCATGCGCCATTCGTGTTTACCACTCCCGAGGCGGCTCATAACGGCCCCGATCGCGAGCAACGCGACCGCTCCTGCGACAGGCCAGAGAAGGAAACCGGTCGTCAAGGCGTGGTAGACGGCGTACAGCCCCGCAAGTGCCGTGACGATTCCCGGGGCCAAGAGCCACCAGCGTCTTGGTCGAACGGTGTGCTTCGTTTCCCTGACGAGTTTGGAAAGCGCCATTTGGTGTCCACCGTCGGGGTCGTTAGACGTCACGACCGTCGTGGGGACGCCCTCCCGTCGCTTCTCGACCGCGAGACCGGCCGTAGCGGGGGAGAGCCAGGGAGAGACGATCAACAAGCGATACCTAGCACGCTTTACGAGATCCAGCACGGCGGCCCCCGCGCCCATCCCAGCGAGAAACTCGACTTCAAGCTCATCTTTTTTCCTGTTTTCCGTTGAATCACCGGACGACGATCTTCCCGAACCCGCGCTCGTTCACGGCAGTTTCAACTTCGACCCCCACGCAGGGCCATGTCTGGTATCGCCTCAGGAACGCCGCAAATTTCGAGTCCGGGTGGCTCAGGCTGCGCTCCTTCAGCTCCTGGTTCGTGACCGCCCATTTCCCGTGCGAGTACTCCGTCCCGAGCGGGAGGTTGGTCACCAGTTCCGCGCCGTCGTCGGTGCGTATCCTCACGATCATCCGGTCTGGAGCCTTCGCCTTTTTCCCGAACAGCGCTTCGGCCCTGAGCACGTCTATCTGGGTTATCTTCGCGAGCGGTCTCTGTCCGGGGCACTGTTGTCCCGTTTTTGGCTGTGCTTGGGTTCCATCGACGTGATCCGATGCCACGAGATCGTCTGGATGGACGAACCCGAGGATCGCATCAGAAGTCTCGACGGCATATCCCGTGACCTCGCAGCCCTCTGGCGATGGACGGGTGTACTTTTTGACAATTTTCCCATCTTGGGCGAGGCCCTCCTTCTTGCAAATGACGCTGTCCCCTATCTCGAAGCTCAAGATATCACCTCCCTTCTTTGGAATGGCGCGGCCTTTTTCAGGAGGAATCTTCGACGCGTGGGGCGAGGAGAAACTGCAGTTTGCCGTTCGCGATCGGGTAATCAACCTGTATCGGAAGGTCGGTCCCGATCGCCAGTTTTATCGGTTCCCTCGGCGGGCAGGGCGCGATGATCTTATTGAGGTAACCCACGTTGTATTTTGCTCGCGCCGGGGAGTTCACTTTCAACCCAAGAAGGTTCGCACTGCCCGCCTCGAGCCTGAGTTCGCTGGTGCCGCGGTCGCCCTCCGACGATAACTGCACGCCTTCTTCAGATATCCTGATTTGGACCGTTTCTTCCCCCACCGTCATGGCGTCCTTCAGTCCGTCCATGATGGTACCCGCGACGACCGCAGCCGTGGCCGTATGCTTGAGGGTGGGCGTTGAAAGTGTCTCCTTTCTGGCGTCTATCACCGGAACGCGGAAACGCCTTCTCAGAGAGGAAACAAAGGTCATGGTTAACAGGTTGGTTTTCTCGTCGAACTCGATCGTCATCTCGTCGTCGGGTTTTGCCCGGAACAGGACCTTGTTTATCTCGGACAGGCTGACGCCGATGGATAATGGCTTCTCCGCGCTGAACACGTCGAATTCCTTCGCCGTCAGTTCCAGATCGGCGAGAGCCACGTGGGAGGCGTCCATTGCCCTGAGCCTCACCCCATCCGGAGAAATGTCAAAGACGGCTTCATCAACGATGCTTGATATCGCCCCGACGCACATCCTCCACGTTTTTGTGTCTTTCAATTTCAGCTCCAAACTTAGCACCTCCTTGGCTCCTCTGCCCGCGGCGTCCTGACCAAATTGATGCCGTAGCTCACTATTTTTCCGCCAATGACCCCCATTACCCAGAGTATGCCCAACGGGATCAGGTAGGCCAAGAATCCGGCCGGCCCCGCATCCGGCGCCAAGGCGCTGAATCCATCCAGTATCGCGGGGTCGGTGAACGCTCCGTACGCCGCGAAGAAGGTGAACCCGAGCAACGCCAGCCCGAACCCCAGCACCGCATACCCTACAAGTTTTTCAGTTTCCAAATTTATCGCCTCCAAGCTTTTTCAACACTTAATGGTCAGATAACCCCGCCCGTCGACCACGGTCTCCACCGCCAGCCCCACGTGCGGAAACTCCTGATACCTCCGGAAGAACGCGCCGAAGTTAGAACGTTCGTGGTTGATGCTGCGCGCGAAGGCCTTGGGACCGAACACCGACCACTTGCCGTCGCCGTACTTCGCCCCGAACGGGACCGTGAGCACTAGGCGCGCGCCGTTCTCCGCCCAGACCACGGCTATGGGCCTGTCCGGGCTGCCCGCGGCGTCGCCGAAGACCTGTTTGCCCGTCTTGATCGCTATCTTCGAGATCCTGGAAGTGTTTTTCTCGACCACCTGCATGGCGCGCTCGATCTCCTCGTCGATGTCGGGATAGCATTCCTTGAACATGCTCCCCAGCTCTTTGAGGAGCGCCCACTGCGCCGGCCCCCATTTGCGGTAGTGGCCCGGTACCGAGATGGGTTTCCGGTTCCGCTCCAGGCTCGCGGGAGCTGGGGCGACTAGGTAAAGGTATGTTTGTTCATCGGCGACGGCGAGTACGAGATCTCCGTCGCAGAGGTCGATGGGATCGACCGCATGCTTGACCAAGGTATCACCTCCCCAAATTCGTCGCGTCCCGAGGGCGATGACACACCCCTTGGGGGTTTAGATACGAGCTTCCGAGAATCCCCCGACTTAAGCTGGGTAGTGTCAACACCTCCAATCGGCACCTCGCCAAAGTAAGCGGACGTGCAAAAGTGCAAAGATAACGCACGTCCAAAAAATCAATCGCTTTCCCAAAAAAATCGGGCGCTGACAGTTCAACACGCGGCCATTGGCGCGTGGCCACGCGAGTACTCTGAAAATTTAGACCTCTCTACACGAGAGAATTCTTCGTCACGTAGACGAGCTGTCCGTTCCGGAGGGCAGCCCGCCACTGGGACTTTGCCATGTCCCTTTGCTCCAAGTAGTCTCCCAGGGCTTTGCATTCGACGGTTCCGTCGTTGCGGAAGTGCTCCGGGCCATTCACCTGCTCGCCGCAGACAACGCACCGCACGCCGTTTCTCGTCACCTCGACCAGGTCGGGGTAGACTGTCTCGACCTTTCCTGACGGCAGACGAACGTGCATGCGGTAAATGTCCAGTAGGTTGTGCTGTTCAAGGACATGGTAGACCCTCTTGCACTCCTGCACGTGCCGCGCGGCCCACTTGCGCCTTATCGGTTCGCCGCAGTACGCACAGCAGAAGACGGGCTTCTCACGCCCGCGTACCACCAGATCGCTGCTGCTCAGCGATGCTCCCGTTTCCTCGTTCAGGACCCCCACGAAGTCCTGCAGGGCCAGGCTACGCGCAACCTCGCCGGCAAGGGTTCTCCGCTCCTGTTGCCGTTGCCCCCGCCCCGGCGTTTTCCGCGCCTCTTTCCATGCCTCCTCGGATGCAGCCATGGCCGCGGCCATGACCTCCCTGGTCTTTGCCTGCGCGTCCCTTTGCCCCTCGAACGTCTCTGGGATTTCCGTTGCCCGAGTGACTTCCTCCTTGGAACTTCTCCTAGAATGTTTCTTCATGCCAATTGCCTCTTCTTTTTTATCACAGCCCCTCATTCGCGGCTCGGCCCCTCTCTGGAGTCGGGGGTTCTATCCGCTTATCGGGTGTGAGTGTGAAAAATTGATAGACCCCATCCGGTCAAGAAAAGAAATCCGCGGGCTAGCTGGCGTTACGCCCGCGGGAAAAGTCCGGCGCCCTACTTCGGGATGTATACTTCCTGCGTGTAGCGGTCGAGCAACTGTATCGTTTCGATCGCGGCGTCGACCCTTCGAAGGTGCGGCCGAGTGCGTTTCCGGACTACTCTCACGACGCCCCCGTTCTCACCGTGGAAGGTCGAGACCAATTCGAACACCCACCCGCCGTCCCTGTGGCGGAACCTGCTGGGCTCGACGAAGTGCCAGTATACCTTCACCTGTTTGTACTGGCTCAGGTCCTTGAAGGGGTCGTCTGTGGGACTTAATCCACGGCTGGCGAGAACGCGCTCGGCAGCGACGGTGTCGTGCTCATCGCTGAATGCGTTCAAGATCCCGTTGTTAGCCTGGTGGTCCGGTTTCGGGAGGAGAACACATTCGTGCAGGAGTTTCGCCGCTTTCTTCAGGTCATTTGGAAACTCCTTCACCCTGGGGTCTGCAAGGTTTGCGATCCTGGCGATCTTCTCAGCAAGGGGATCGCTGACGTTGCTTTTGGAAGCAGGGCGCGTACCCTTGAAATATTTTTTCTTCATAGGTTACCTCCTTTTTTTAACGGCGCGTGCAAGCATTTTCAAAAAGCGCGCGCGATTGGGTCCCGGCTTGTCTCGCAAAAGAGTTCACCCCGCCTGCGCGGGAAAAATAAGACCCAGCCGCCGGGACGTTTCAGTCGGGCCTTTCCGGAGTTCTTATCTCCGACACGTATTCGCCCTCTGTCGTGCGAAGTCCGCTGGTAGTGGCGGTTAATTCAGACATCGTTAGCTTCAGGGTGTACGTTTGCCCGTTAGACACCTCAAGTACCGAAGAGATCACCCTGGCCGTGAACGTAGTCGTTCCACTGGGAATGATGCCGGGGAGCACCACCTTCGCAATATACTCGGGGGGATACACACTGCCAATTCTGACCGGGTTGTTGTTCTCGTCGCGCAGTTCCGCTTTTCCCTCTGTCAGCGTGATAGCATCGTCGTTCAGGTTGTTGATCGTCATGGCGAGGCCTTCCAAGTACGTCGTTCTTCCCACTACGTAAAATTCAGGCGAGCAGTCAACCACTTCAACGTTCAAGCTGGGAATGAATCCTGAGCGAGGGGCTTCATTCGCTTCAGGAGGCTGCGCTGGCTGCAACACCGTCAAAGCGACTGCAATCAAAGCGAGGGCGCAAACTAATAGCAGCTTCTTCTTCAAGACTTCACCTCCGTTTTTTTGCTGTGTCCGCGCATCGCGAGCAGATAACTTCTATGGAAAATCTTTCAAACTACTCATGGAAATCAGCTGCAACAAGCACCGCGTTGCGCTGCCGATGTGAGTCCAAACAAGGACTCGGGCCAAACAAGGCCGAATGGTCAAACAAGACCGATTTACGTGGCTTTTCAGCGACGTACAGTAGGGATGACCCTTTATATACGGTTACAAAGTGTGGTAAAATCGTGGGGTAAATTAGTGGGGTAAATTTTGTGGGGTAAAGTGGGGTAAAATGGTGGGGTAAAAACCTGTTCTACCGTAGCCAGACACCATTTTCTTTCAATATCTGTTTCATCTCATCGTCCAACTGCCCTAAACTTATTTCTTCCCTCTTTCCATCGACTCGAACTCGTGCGTAGACGTATAGTTTTTCCGATATTTTTTTAACACGCCATCTTGCTCCCATTTGCTTTAGCTTTACGACCTTTGACTTGCGGTCTTGGCTAGGATCTGATAATGTTTCTGTTTGCTTCATTTGTGCAGGACCCACGGACGATGTTACCGGTCGCCCGGGCTGTTCGAGAGATATCGGCTGAGGCCGCTTTTTCTCTTCGGAGACTGGTGGTTTTTCCTCAGCGGGTTTCTCCTCCTTGGATTCGAGCGGCTCGATGTCCTCGATTTTTTCCGCCTCGATCGGCTTGGGTTGTTTCCTCTCGGCCTTTATTTCTTCGGCGACCGTGCGCTCGGCTTCGGATTCCCTGCGCTTCATCTCCTCGAGCAGTCTGTGGTCGGCGTAGTCCGGCATTTTTTCCTCGAAGAAGTCCTCCGTCTCCGCGAGCTCGCTGATGTTGGCTCCCCTGGCCATCGCGCACAGCTTCCTGATCTGCATGGCGAGCTCCGTAGTCGCGGACAGGTTCTTCACCTTTTCGAATTCCCCACCGAGCACGCGGACAGCCGCGTTGCCCGGCGCGTAATCGGCGCGCACGTCCGGCACGATGCTCGCCCCCTCCTCCCGGATTGCCCTGCGCACGGCGTCGGCTTCCCCCTCCGTGTGGACCACGAAGATCACGGGCATCTCGAGTATGTCCCGCGCCTTCACGAAGTGGGCCTTCGTCCGGTCGAGGTGGGACCCGGTGTACTTCCCCCCCGCAGGGTAGGCCTCGATCTCCACCGCTATGGCCCGCGAGGCGTCCCAGGAGCTGGGGTTGTAGCGGGTGCGGGTCTCCGAGTAGGGGGAGAAGAGCAAGATGTCCGGGTAGATGTCGACCTTCCTCTCGCCCTCCCTAGTAGTGACCGAGTCGTGCTCCCGCTCCCCGGTCACGACCATCGGGTAGTACCCCATCTCCCGGTAGAACCGGCACATCAGGCAGAGCATGGCGATGTGCTTCGCCCCGCCCAGCCGGTTGCCCCAGATCTCGGTGGTCGGGAACAGGACGTCGACGCCCTCCCTGGTGATGCGCCAGAACCTCTGCTTCCTCCCCGCCTGGCCCTCCCTCCACTCGTAGGTGGCCCAGCCACGGTCCTTCAGGGTCTTGAACAGGGCGTCCGTGACGGCGGTCCTGACGAACTTGCCGAGCTTCTCCTGGACGGATTCCTCGCTCATCTCCCCGCGCTGCTCCAGCTCGGAGAGGGCGAAGTAGGCGGCCGGGCCGAACTTGAACGCCGGCAGCTCCAGGACAGGATGCTTCTCGTGGACGTCATACCTCTCGCCGTGGACCTCGAGCGAGCGCGCGATGACCTCCTCCGGCCTGTTCTCGCCCACGCCGACGTCTATCGACCTGACGTAGTAGTTCTCCCGCTTGGCCCCCACGAGGACGGAAAGGTAGAAGTGGTAGAACCTGGCCCGCTCCAGGTGGTCGTGCCTCTCCAGGCGAGTGTCGCGCGACTCCGGGAGCTTCGGAAAGAACCCCTCGAGACCCTTGGCGGTCTCGTGGGAGGACTGGAAGGCAACGACGGTGTTGGTGTACTGCGAGATGCTCCCCTCGATCCTAGTCCCACCCGAGAACTGGTCGAGGTTCTGGCAGACCACCGTCAGGAAGATGTTGTACTTCCGCAGCGCCTGCATGTTGTCCTTGAGCACCTGGGTCAAGAACCTGCTGGCCTCGTCCACGTAGACCCGGGTGCGCCTCCTCTCCCCCTCGGGTATCCGCTCCCGCGCCATCCCGGCCTGGTATATCCTGGCCAGGAACAGCGTGCCGATGAAGCTGGTGATCGACGAGGTGAGAGCGCCCTCCCTGATGTCGAAGATGACTATCTTCCCCTCCTGCATGAGGCGGCCGAAGTCGATGGTCGAGCGCTCGGCGGAGGTGATGGGGATGATCAGCTTCTCCTCGAGGATCCGGTAGAGCTTGTTCTGGGCGGCGGTGATGGCGTCGTCCCGGTACTTCTTGAACGTGGAGTGCCAGAAGTCGCTGACCGCCTCGTCCTTGCACTGCCCGAGCAGGGACTCGCGGTAGGTCTCCTTGGAGAGGACGCGGCCCAGCTTGGGCAAGGTGGGCACCCCCGGGGCCTCGTAGAGCAGGGCGATGGCGTGGTCGATGATGGCGTCGAGGCGGGGGCCCCAGAATTCCGGGTAGTTCTTCTCCAGCGCGTCCATGAAGGAGCGCTTGACCAGCGAGGGCTCCCCCTCCTCCTTCACCTCGAGGAAGTTGTACCTCACCACGCGGCCGTACTCCCTGGCGGTGAGCGGGTTCACGTAGACCACGTCGTCCCAACGGTCGCGGGGGACGTGCGTCAGGATCCTCTCCGCTAGGTCGCCGTGCGGGTCGAACACGAAGACCGAGTCGCCCCGCAGGATGTCCTGGATGATCTGGGAGAGGAGGAACACCGACTTCCCGCCGCCGGTGAGCCCGGTCACCAGGCAGTGGTAGATGTCCCGGGTCGGGATGAACCGCAGCCCGTACTCCGGCTCCACGCCCGCGACGTACTGGGGGTTCCCCTTGCAGCGAGGGTGGATGCCGCGGATCATCGCCAGGACCTCGTTCCAGATCTGGAGCTTGCGCTCTTTTTCATCTGTCTGTGACATCTTTGGATCCTCGGTTTGCGCGCCCTGCCCGCGGCGGAGGAAGCCGATTTTCATGACATCACTTTCCGAACTCCCTCCCCGCTCCGGCCGGGTAGAACACCGGCCCACCGATGGCTCTGGAGTGGAGCGAGTGCAGCCAGAGGTTGGCCTCGGCGTCCCCGGCCGACCCCTTTATCCGGATGTACTCGTCCTTGAGCCCTCCCTCGATTTCCCGGCGCCCGATGCCGCTGTGCCTCAGTACCTCGGTCTGCCTGTTCAGCTGCCCCTTGGTCCTCGGGTGGAACTTGGCCACGGCGAACTCCCGTTGCAGTAGGTCCTCAGGTATCCTGCCGCCCTGCAGCTCTTTCGCGTGCATCGCCCCTCTCGTCCCCTCCTGCGCTATCTGGTGAGGGGACAGCCTCGCGCGGGCCCCCTGGTAGGCCGCCCCGGTGAAGTCGTTGTGGAGGGTCGTGGCGATCGGGGTGCCCTCAAACTTCTCCATGCCAGCGAGGAGCTGTTTGCCTTCCGTCGCCAGCGTCGCCTCCTTCGCCGCGAACGGGGCTCCAGTCAGCGCACCCACTGGGCCTCCTCGGGCTCCCGCCATCCCCGCCGACAGTGTCCCTCTGCCCATCGCGGAGAGCGCTCCCGCCGCCGTCGTGGCTCTCATGGCCGTCAATCCCGCGACCGGCGCGCCCACCGCCGCCCCCGTGATGAACCCTCCTCCCATCGCCAGCATTCCCCCGGCGATGCCCGCGGCCGGGCCGACGAACCCGCGCTGCATCATCCTGCTGAGCCCGCCGAAACCGCGGGCCACCACAAACAGCAGGAACGTGGAGGTAATCAGCGCCCCACACCCGACCGCCCAGGTCATTATCCTCCCCATCTCTCCGGCGCTGAGGATGCCGTACGTTACCCGGAATAGGAGGGAGACGAGCAGGGTCCCCGCCAGCAGTCCGACCAGCGCTCCCTGCAGCTCGGTGGCGATGCCCCGCAGCAGGGGTATCAGGCGGAGGACGAGGATGAGGGGGAAGGCGGCCACGAGCAGGCCCGTCACCAGCAGGCGCGCGACCCCGGCGACGAAGACCCCGAATATCGCCGCGAAGCTCGCCGTGGCCATTATCATCGTCATCAGCACCGGCCCGAGGTTGACCCCCGGGATGAGCTCCGTCCACGTTTCCGGGGACTTGAAGGTGACCGCGGCCTTGGACACGTCGTAGAACATCGCCGCCGGCCCGACGTCCCCCTGACTCAGGATGACCTGCTGGTTCAGCCCGTTCAGCACCGCTGCCGCGCCGTTGTAGATCAGAGGGAAGAGGAACAGGAGCACCAGGACGAGGGCGCTCTCGGAGAAGAGGTGGAAGGCGGTGCCCCGGCTCACCAGGTCGAACTGCTCGGAGACGTAGGTCAGCCCCAGGACGACGGCCGCGACGATGAGCCCGACGAGCGCCACGAGCTGGATGACCCCGTACAGCTGCCCCATCGCCGTGGACACCGCGAAGATCCCTAGGGGCTGCCCCGCGGGGGAGAGGACGCCGAGCTCGGAGGCCATGGTCTCGGCGAAGAAAGGCTGCCCCGCTATCCCCGGGACGTGGATCAGGAGGGGGGCGAAGTCTAGCCCTCTGACGAGCTCCTGGAATATGGCGCTGAGGCCCTCGCTCAGGGCCCAGGCTATGCCGCCCATGATCATGAACAGAACCCCGATTATCATGGCGGCCCCGATGATGCCCAGCCCGAGCTCGGGGCGCCTGCCGAACAGCCTTTTGTCCGCCCGCCTGCCGAGAGTGGTAAATCTGGCCAGCGGCCCGCCGCGGGAGCTTCTTTTTGGCAAGGGTTTCACCGACATTTCAAAGGGGCACCTCTTTTTATGCCGAAACACAGGGAGAGAAACAGAAATCGTTAGCGGTATTTCACGCGCCAAAACGCTGAGATGAAACTCCAGTGTAGACTCCGTAGGCAATCGCCATGACTACTTAATCTAGATTGCCTAGGCGAAGAGCAGGCCTCAGGGCGTTCCTGGAAAGGGTTAAGAGGCATCTTAAGTTAGCTTCCTCATGAAACAACACTAATTATATCGAAGATGGGGGCGATTGTTATTAGTATGAAGCCAGAAGAAAAAGCGAGGCGGAAGATAGACCAACTGCTGGAAGCAGCAGGCTGGAAGGTTCAAGACCGACGAGAGCTAAATCTTGGAGCCGCTATAGGTGTGGCCGTCCGCGAATTTCCCCTTGAATCTGGACCCGCTGATTACGTGCTTTTTGTTAACAGAAAGGCTATCGGCGTTGTGGAAGCGAAACCCGAAGGCACAACATTGAGCGGTGTTTCTGAACAAACTGAAAAATATTTATCAGATTTGCCTGAAAATCTACCATGCGTTCAAAGGCCACTTCCCTTCGCATATGAAAGCACAGGTATAGAAACTTTTTTCAGGGACATGAGGGATCCCGAACCCCGTTCTCGGAGAGTATTCGCGTTTCAAAAGCCAGAAACCCTTCAGGAGTGGTTATCTCAGCGAGAGACCCTCAGAGCAATTCTCAGGAAGATGCCACCGCTAATAACAGAAGGGTTAAGACCCTGCCAAATTGAGGCCATAGAAAAACTCGAAAAATCCTTTAAGGAAGCGAGGCCGAAGGCGCTCATCCAGATGGCATCGGGCGCCGGAAAGACCTTCGCTGCCATAAGCTTCATCTATCGACTAATAAAATTCGCAAATGCCAAGAGAGTGCTTTTTTTGGTCGACAGGAGAACGCTGGGGCGCCAGACATTGAGGGAATTCCAGCAATATGTGACGCCTGACGGAAGCAGGAAGTTCACTGAACTTTACAACGTCCAGCATATGACTTCGAACACTATCGACCCAGTCAGCCGGGTGTGTATCACCACCATCCAGAGGCTATATTCCATGCTCAAAGGGGAACCCGAGTACGATGCCGAGGCTGAGGAAGAGTCCCTGTTCGAACTCCCACCGGAAGGGGAGAAGCCCAAAGAAGTTTCTTACAACCCCCAGATCCCGATAGAAACCTTCGACTTTATCGTTACCGATGAGTGTCACCGTTCCATTTACCACCTCTGGCGACAGGTGCTCGAATACTTCGATGCTTTCATAATTGGACTGACTGCAACTCCCTCCAAACAGACGCTCGGCTTTTTCAACCAAAACCTCGTCACGGAGTATACGCACGACCGATCGGTCGCCGACGGCGTTAACGTGGGTTACGATGTTTACCGCATCCAGACCGAAATCACCAAGAAAGGCAGCAAAGTCAAGGCGGGATTTTATGTGGACACGCGAGACAAGCAAACTAGAGAAATACGGTGGAAGCAACTGGATGAAGAGCTGGAGTACACGCCAACTCAATTGGATCGGGATGTGGTGGCTCCCGACCAAATCAGAACTGTAATAAGGACGTTCAAGGAGAAGCTCTTCACGGAAATATTCCCCGGAAGGAAAGAAGCCCCCAAGACCTTGATATTCGCGAAGGACGATTCCCACGCTGAGGACATCGTCCACATAGTGAGGGAGGAGTTCGGCAAGGGGAACGAGTTCTGCAAGAAGATAACCTACAAGACCACGGGAGAGAAAACCGAGGATTTGATAGCCAGTTTCCGCAACTCGTATTATCCGCGAATAGCGGTGACGGTTGACATGATCTCGACTGGCACGGACATCAAGCCTCTGGAGTGTCTCCTCTTCATGAGGGACGTGAAATCGAGGGTCTATTTCGAGCAGATGAAGGGAAGGGGAACCAGAACCGTCTCCCCTACGGATCTCGCCGCTGTGACTCCGGACGCGGACCACAAAACGCATTTCGTGATAGTGGACGCCGTCGGGGTTTGTGAAAGCGACAAGACTGATTCTCATCCTCTGGAGCGAAAGGGGAGCGTGCCCTTTGACAAACTTGTTGAGTCGATTGCTTTGGGCAATAGGGATGGAGATACACTCACCTCTCTGGCCGGGAGACTTGCGAGGCTGGACAGGACCATAGACGAAAAAGAGAGGAAGGAAATAGAAGATGCGGCCGAAGGCAGGCCGTTGAAACAGATCATCAACGGCCTCTTGGATGCGGTTGACCCGGATAAAAAACTGGAAAAAGCGAAGGAGATTTTCAAGACAGACGCGCCAACAGAAGTTCAAATCAAAAAGGCAGCAGAGGAGCTAGCGAAAATCGCCTGCGTTCCATTCGACAGCCCAGGGCTGAGAAACACGATAATTGACGTAAAGAAAAGGAGTGAGCAGATTATAGACACCGTAAGCAAGGACGCGGTGATTTTGGCGGGGTTCGACGCCCAGGCGAAAGAAAAGGCCCGGACCATCGTGGACACCTTCAAGAGGTTTATAGATGAGAACAAGGACGAACTCACGGCTTTGCAGATAATTTACGGCAAGCCCTACGGCAAACGCCACGTCACGTACGAGCAGATCAAGCAACTCGCCGAGGCCATAAGGAAGCCCCCCTACGGTTTGACCCCGGAACTGTTGTGGAAGGCATACGAGCATCTGGAAAAATCGAAAGTGAGAGGTGCGGGACCGCAGAAACTCCTGACCAACATCATCTCTTTGGTGCGATTTGCCGTCGGGGAAAGTGATGTTCTAGAGCCCTTTCCCGAGACCGTGAACCGCAAGTTCAACGAATGGCTGGCGCAACAGGAGAAAGCTGGAATCTCGTTCACACTAGAGCAGAAAGAATGGCTCGCGATGATAAAAGATCACGTTGCGACTTCGCTATCGATAAGTCTAGATGATTTTGACAACGTGCCGTTTAATCAAAAGGGCGGTGCCTTCAAAGCATATCAACTCTTTGGATCGGGACTGAATACCGCCCTGGAGGATCTGAACAAGGTGCTTGTGGCATGATGGATGAGGAAAAAAACTTGCCAGAACTTCCAAAAGGCTGGGCATTGACGGAGCTGGAGGAGATTAGCGAAATCAATCCAAAACTTGATGGAGAAGGCATCTCAAATGACATAGATGTTACGTTTCTGCCAATGAGGTGTGTCGAAGAGCTATCTGGACAGATTGATCTATCACTCATGAGAAGGTTATCAAAAGTGAAAAAAGGATACACGTATTTTACGAACGGTGATCTGCTTTTTGCAAAGATCACCCCTTGTATGGAAAATGGAAAAGTGGCTATCGCCCATGATTTGAAAAATGGTATTGGGTTTGGTTCAACTGAATTTCATGTAATTAGATTGCACCGATCCCTTCCAAGGAAATTCTTTTTTTTCTTTTTAATACAGGAGGGTTTTAGAAAAGATGCTCAAAGAAGTATGACCGGCTCTGCAGGTCAACTGAGAGTTCCGACTAATTACATGCGACAGATGTCTATGCCACTCCCTCCTCTCCCCGAGCAGCACCGCATAGTCGCCAAGATCGAGGAGCTCTTCACCAAGTTGGACGCAGGAGTCGAGGCGCTGAAGAAGGTGAAGACGCAGCTGAAGGGCTATCGCCAAGCTGTCTTAAAGCACGCATTTGAAGGTAAGCTCACCGAGGCGTGGCGAAAGGCCCACAAAGGTGAGATCGAGCCTGCATCTGTACTTCTGGAGCGAATAAAAGAAGAACGGAAAAAGAAAGCCAAGGGAAAATACAAAGAACTGTCGCCGCAGGACATATCGGATTTGCCTAGACTGCCAGAGGGTTGGACATGGACAAGGCTGGGACACGTTTGCGATACTACCAGTGGTGGAACTCCATTAAGATCGAAAAAAGCATATTACGGCGGCTCTATACCGTGGTTGAAATCTGGGGAATTAAAAGATAGTTTAATTAATCGTAGTGAGGAGTCAATAACGGATTTGGGGTTATCTAACTCAAGTGCCAAAATATTTCCTAAAGGCACATTACTCATAGCCCTATATGGGGCAACTGTTGGAAAGATAGGTAAATTAGACATCGACGCAGCTACAAATCAAGCAATATGTGGGATTTTTAATAAAAATGGTGCATTTGAGAAAAATTATTTGTTCAATTATTTAATTTCTTATCGAGATAATCTACTAAAGAACAGATTTGGCGGAGCTCAACCAAATATTAGCCAAGAGATTGTTCGGAATATCTTAATCCCTCTCCCCCCTTTTCTCGAACAGCGCAAAATCTCTGAAGAAATAGAACGCCGTATTTCTCATGCCGAAGAAATAGGAAAAGTGGTAGAACAGAGCCTCAAGCGGGCGGAGAGGCTGCGCCAGAGCATCTTGAAAAGAGCATTTGAAGGCAAACTGGTGCCGCAAAATCCAAGCGACGAACCGGCGGAAAAACTATTAGAACGCATCAAGGCAGAAAAGGCAAAGCATGAAGCCGAGAGGAAAAAGAAAAGAACGATGGGGAGTAAAAAAAGCCGAAATAAGAGGCGATGATAAAAATGGCAAACGAATCCTCTGCAATTGTGCAAAGAATATGGAACTACTGCCACGTGTTGAGAGACGAAGGGGTGAGCTACGGCGACTATTTGGAACAGTTGACCTACCTCGTATTTTTGAAAATGGCCGACGAGCAGACGAAACCACCCTTCAACAAACCTTCAACAATCCCCAAAGGCCTCGACTGGCAGGGCCTCCTTGGGAAAAGTGGGGAAGCACTCGAAGCGCATTACCGCCACATCCTCGAGACGCTCGGTAAGGAGAAGGGAATGCTGGGAGTCATCTTCAAGAAGTCTGAAAATAAGATACGTGACCCGGCGAAGCTCCGACGCCTGATTGAATTAATCAACGCAGAAACATGGGTGGGCTTGGACATCGACATAAAGGGAGAAATATATGAGGGGCTCTTGCAGAAAAACGCGGAGGACATTAAGAGCGGAGCAGGGCAGTACTTCACTCCGAGGCCTCTCATCAAAGCCATTGTAGAAGTCATGAGGCCTGAACCTGGGATGACCATATGCGACCCTGCCTGCGGAACTGGAGGCTTCCTACTCGCCACCCACGATTACATAACAAAGTATTACCAACTCGACAAGGAGCAAAAGAAGTTCTTAAAGTTCAAGACTTTCAAGGGAAAGGACATCGTCCCAGGCGTTGTGAGGTTGTGCACGATGAACCTTTACCTCCACGGCATCGGTGGAGATGGAAGTTTGATAGAAGAGGGCGACGCCCTGATTTCCGATCCGGGAGAACGCTTTGACTTGGTGCTGACAAATCCGCCGTTCGGGAAAAAGAGCAGCATCACGATAGTGAATGGCGAAGGAAAGGCCGACAGAGAGGCGCTGATTTATGAAAGATCAGATTTCTGGGCGACGACATCCAACAAACAACTGAACTTCTTGCAGCACGTGAAAACGCTCCTAAAGATAAATGGAAGAGCCGCAATTGTAGTGCCCGACAACGTTTTATTCGAAGGAGGCGCTGGTGAAACGGTGCGGAGAAAACTACTCGCTGAATTCGATGTCCACACTCTTTTGAGACTCCCTACGGGCATATTCTACAAACCAGGCGTGAAGGCAAACGTGCTCTTTTTTAACCGGAGACCAGCCAGCGAAAAGCCTTGGACCGAAAAACTCTGGATATACGATTTTAGGACCAACATGCACTTTACCCTCAAAGAGAACCCCTTGCGATATGGTGACCTCCAAGACTTCATCAAGCGTTACAACACAGAAAACCGCTTCAAGAGGAAAGAAACGGAACGGTTCAGAACTTTCACTTACGACGAATTGATGCGGCGGGACAAGGTAAGTCTTGACATATTCTGGCTGAAGGACGAGAGCCTTGAGGATTCCGAAAATCTCCCCGACCCGGATGTGCTTGCTAGGGATATTGCGGAAAACCTCGAATCTGCTTTGGAGCAGTTTAGCGGCATTCACGAAGATTTGGGAAAGGAATAACATCATGGGACTTGCACTATTGGTCCGCTAACTATTCGATATTTATTTATTACTGCTTAATTAAATTGGGAGATTATACGAAAAGACAGGTTGATACAGTAAGTGCGCTTCCCACAAAAAAACTTTTTTTCTCGATAATTGCAGATTACGATCTAAACCGAGCCATTTGTGAGCTTATTGACAATGCGCTTGATATATGGACAAAAAATGGGAGGGCTGAGCACTTAAATATTCAAATAGACTTCGATAAGGAACAACAGATAATAAGAATCTCAGATAATGCAGGTGGTCTCAAAAAAGAAGATTTACACGTTATAGTTGGTCCGGGTCAGACTACAAATGTAGAGACTGAAAAGGTTATCGGTTATTTTGGTGTTGGAACTAAGAGGGCAGTTGTCGCTTTAGCACAAGATATAGAGATTACCACCCGACACGGAAAAGAAAAAACTTATCGTTTAGAATTTGATGAAAGCTGGCTTCAAACTGACGACTGGGATTTGCCAGTCTATGAAGTAAGTGAAATTGCGGAAGGGTCTACTGTTATAAAGCTACAAAGGCTTAGATTTCAAATAACGGATGAAATAATACCTCGACTTGAAGAACATCTTCGATTAACTTACGCGCGATTTTTATCGAGCGAAAAGTTGACTATCAAGTTAGGTCAAACGCGGTTGACCCCTTTATCATGTGAAAACTGGGCTTATCCGCCAGATTACGGGCCGCAAAAATACACTGGACTCATAAGCACAAAAGATGGAGATATGGTAGATGTTGAAATTATTGCAGGGCTTTCTAAAGAATCAAGTCCGACTAAAGGGGAATACGGCGTATACCTTTATTGCAATGACCGTTTAGTTGCGCGTGCTATCAAAGATTATAATGTTGGGTTTACAAAAGGGCAGGCTGGTCTTCCAGATCCTGAAGTTTCGTTGGTCCGGGTTATAACGTCGCTTCGAGGAACTGCACGTTCGATGCCTTGGAATAGTAGCAAATCAGCAATAAATCCAAATCATCCTACTTTCATTGCACTTCATGATTGTCTTGTTAAACTTCTAACGCACTATGCATCGCTCTCGCGCAGATGGAAGGGGCAGTGGGAAGAAAAAGTTTTCAAATATCCTGAAGGAGAAATACTCGATTATGAGGTTTACAGTTTTCCTGAAGCGCGTAGGCTCTATCTACCAGAATTACCCAAATCACGGCCTCGATATTCGGAGTTAATGGTGAGAACAAACAGAGAAATAGTAAAAGAAAAACCATGGGCAAAAGGCCTTTATGAGGGAATAATCGCGGTTGACACTATATTTAAACAAAAACTGGAACAGAAGAACCGCATCTGTCTTATCCTTTTGGATAGCACATTAGAAATAGCATTTAAAGAATTTCTCGTAAACGAAACTGGAAAAACATATAATGACGATAAATTACTTGAAATTTTTAAAAGTAGGTGGGATGTCCACGAAGAAATTAAAAAATATGTAAGCTTCCCTGCAGAATTATGGCCAAAGCTTGAGCATTATTATCGCCTTCGTTGCAAACTTGTTCACGAACGGGTGACTGTTGGGATTGATGATAGTCAAATCGAAAATTTCCAAGAAATCGTTCAAGAGGTTCTGCAACGTTTGTTTAGGCTCAATTTTTTGTAATGGATAGTGAATGCCGAACCCTATGACCATTGGATTCTACGACCCGTTTCATGACCTGGGTGAAACAAATCTAAATTAAAAATTTCTTTCGTAATCTAGTTATAGCTTTTCCTTTAAGTTTTAAAAGCTTGCTTTCCAAATAACCAGCTTTTCTAAGCTCATAAATTCTTGCATCAAGAACATCGTCACTAATGTCTCTTCCGCTAATCATCAAAGATTTCTTAAGTTCATCTTTTGTTGGCGACCTAGCGTAACTCGTTATGAATCCATGAATAACGAGTATAATTGATTCGGTATTTTTTAATTTTCCAGGTGTTTTCATCGAAACTAAATGGGCACCCTCTACCTCCTTAGCTCCATATTCTACGGGTTCTCTAAGTTCTATCTTCTCTTTGACTAAAGATTTTCTTGTACCATTAGCCAGTTTCTTCCATTCCAATTCACTTGGACGAAAGTCGTACAGTTTATCCAAAAGCATTTTCGCAAGTTTCAAGTAGGCATTTATCACACCATCTCTCACTGTTGTTAATTTGGCTCGATGGTAAAGGTCATTTCGAATCTTGTGAAATTGCCTTATGTCTTTTGCATCTTTATCATCAATCTTATTCAGATCTTTAATTTTGTCTAATGCTAAAAAGAAGCCTTGTGGCGAATCCAGGTCTTTGTCCCTTAGCAAATTATTATAACAAACGTAGAGTTTTAGAGCAACCTCCACTCCGTTATCTACACAAATTAAAGCCAATCTATTGCCTGATTCCAATTTACTTTCTTCTAAGACTATACCTATGCATATCTGTTCTGCTATTTCTCTTGTCCAAGGATCCATTACTACACCTTATTTATTAGTACCTCTTAGTTTTGGAATTACAACATCGACAACCCATTTCAGTCCATCGGCTTTCAACTTGTAAAAACCATGCTCAGTTTTTTCAAAATATTTTTTATAATGCTTTTGGCCTAGCGTTTTATGGGGATCCTTTACACCGCTGGTGCGTTCTATGAATCCTACTTTTAAAGGAGTAGGATCATAAGCAAACAAAACGATTCCTATGTTTTCAATATTCTTTCCAGGTTTCAATATTGAAATGGAACCATCATTATTAACCTGATAAATATCTTCAAAACCAGGTTTAGGTTTTGGCACTTCTTTTTTAATCATCATTCCAGTTAACTTAGTGCTCACAAGTTCTACTACTTCTTCTAAATCAGCTAAACTCGCTTCTAACTCAGTTAGGTTATTGTAAGGAATAACAACTTCCCCAAAATCTGTTTTTATTCTAACTTCGGGCATTTGTTAGATCACCTGTTTTTAGCTTAGAGATAATTTTAGAGGACACATAAGATTTTCCACTAGCTTCCAGCGTGTACGTTCCATCTGATAGTTTAACGAAATGATTGCCCTTCATATAAGATGCCGGTGGTTTGACTCCTGTAACTTTGGTTATTTCATCTAGGCTAAGTGGTCTTGGCGAAACAAAAAGAGCCAGCCTTATGATGTCACTTTTTGATTTCGGAAATCTTAGAAGTTTTGGTAGGCCATCTGGGCCGATTGTATAGATGTCTTCCAATCCAGGCATGACTTTTATTTCTAGAACTTGTAGCACGATAATTTTTGATTTTTCAATTACTCTTATAAATTCTTCAATTTCCTGTAATCTTTTCTCTAAATCCTCCTTATTGTCAAAATGAATAGTTATATCACCAAATTTTGTGCTCGTTTTGAATTCAAAGTTTGACATGGGATGCCATTTATACCTTTATTATTTTCATTAATAAATTACTATTTTATTGTTAATTAATCATTAAAATTTAAGCTAGATTTAAAAGCTGGACTAGAACCTTGCTTATCTGCCCCAGAGCGAGGAGATATGTAAGAACTGTTCCCACCACACTATTGATTGTGAAACCCAAAGATTTGATAAAGTCCCGATTATAGGCCTGTTTTGTGGCACTAGAAAGATAGATAGGATTTACCTAGCTATTGACAAAGTCTGTATCACCATGTGGAACACTCTTCAGCGCTCCCCTGTTCTGCCCCCACGCCTGGGCATGGGTGAACGCTAGGGCCGCGGCCCCCGCGCTCAGGCACGGCACGGCGGAAGCGCCGCCGAAAAGGTAGGCCCCCAGCGCAGGCGCGACGACGAGCGAGATGAGCGCGAAAATCGGGATCTCGGCGAGCGCCAGGAACGCCAGGAACGCCGGAACCGCCCCCATGCGCCGGACCAGGGCGACGAAAACTCGGTTGCGCTCTACGCGCTCGAACTCCTCCGGCGAGCGCAGATACATCTTCCGCGTCGATGCGGCGTCCAGGAAAAAGCAAAGGGGCCACGCCGCGAAGGGGAGGGCCGCGAGCGGTGTGAACGCGCCCACCGCCAGCAGGGTCGTCGAGAGCGCCAGCAGCACGGCCACGGCGAAGCCCACGATTTTGAAGGATGCCCGACCCGCCCGCAGCGATATGCCTCCCCAGAGTAGGCCTGCCACGACGACGAGCCCGCCGATGATCCGGAGCAGTCCGATTACCATGTCCAGGACCCGCCCCGTGCCTGTGGGCAGCGCCCTCCCCGCGTCCACCGCCGCCCTGAGTCCCGCGGGCGACGTGACGTCGGGGCCCGTGTAGTAGTAGGTTCCCGGGTCCAGGCCCGAATACGACGTACTGAGATTGTAAGTTTTCAGCCCGGTTATCCACATCCCTACCTCCGGGCCAATGACTATGATGATCCCCCCGATGATGCACCCGGTCAGCATGCGCATCGCCGCGTCGTGCTCCTGCGGGGTCTGGGCCCTGACCAGCCTGGCGGACGAGGCCAGGAGGGCGAGGATCCACGCGAGCGCCACGGCCGCAACGAACGCTTCGACGCCCGTCATCCCTGCTCACCCATGTACCTCTCGAGGGCGGCGGCGATCAGGTCGCTGAGGCTCTTGATCTCCGGGTCGCCCTGCGCCCGACGTTTCTCCACCACGGCCCTCGACTCGTGGTACAGCTTTCTCGGGAGGTCAAGCCGGATTCGAACGGTCTCTTTGCCCATATTTACCGCAGGGGATGGGATGTCGGTGGTTTATATCGATTAACACGACGGCACACGGTTCAGCCTGAATTGCGATTTTATGTTTCATCCTGCGTAACCGGGGCCGATGTCACAGCATAAAAGCAAACTTCGGCTAAAACAATAACGGTGGAGAGGCATGGGTGAAGACCGTGAGAAGGCCCTCCGCGAGGAGTCTAAGCGGGCGTACCAGCGCTGGCTCAAGGAGAAAGGAAGTTCGCAAAAACAGAAAACACCCAAGGCACGCAAAAAGCGGCCAAACATAAAGCTTCGATCAGCACCGAAATACCTGGCTCTCTGTGTTCTCTACTTTGTAGCTGCGTTCGGGTTCGGCTGGTTGTTTTCTCTGCTGTTCGGATTGCCTGGCCTCGGCGTCCTTCCTGGTTGGGTCATTCCCGCCGTAGCCGCGCTGCTGGCGCTGCTCGTGACCGCGGCGGCCGGTCAAAAGGTCACGTCGACAAAACGTTCGCTCGCCGTCACGGCCGCCTGCCTGGTGGCTTTCCTTGCCGTTTCGGCCATCCCGCGCCCTCCTCAAGTCAACCTGCCAGCATCGGAAGTCCCGCCAGAAGGTTACGTGGAGTTTTACTTCCGCACTAGCTTTACGTACATCAGCTCGCCGGTTGACACCATATCATCCGTTGAGCTCTGGCTACCATGGCCCTACATAGACACGCAGGAAACCAGGCCACTCGCGAAACCAGTGGGGCTGGACGATTGGTTACAAAAAGAAAACGGGTATATCAGCGGGTCTGGCCCCATTGTTGTCGGGCAGCTGATTTATGATTACCTGATAAACGTTTTGAAACCGATGGAGAGGGAAATTACCGAATTCGAGAACGACGGTACCACATTGAGTTTCCGGATAGATATCGAAAACGGAGTTTGGTCTGCCAACCGAATTATCGATTACACGGAAGTTGAGAACCTGAAAATAATTTACGAAGGTCGACTGAGTACTCCCCCAGTAATTTCAGCATACTTCGAACGTGCACAGGATAAAACAATGTCTGTGTTTCAAAAAATCACTGTCGAGGTTCCGGTAATGTCCCCAGGCGACACCATTTCGGCTGAGTACCGGTTCTTTGTTCCGGAGGAAAACGCAACGAAGGTGAGGGTCGACGATTGGATACATAGCTATGTTTGGTTAGGCACCGCTTACGGTGCGCAAGAGAAAATCTATGAGAATGCGCCATACGTTTCTGCCAGTTTTACAGGTCCTCCCATCCGCTGCAGGTTCTCCGTTTCACTCTGGAAAAATGTGGACGGGAGCGGTTTTGAGAGAGTTACGAACTATCAAAAAGAGTGGGATTCATGGCACGCTCCTGGATTCGCCATGGTTACTAACGATTGACGTTAAACAAATCGAACGATCCAGCCAGTATCCTGGTAGGCACGTTCTGCTCCAGTAGTGCCCCCGAATATCACGGAAGTCCCCCATACACGCGGCCCGCTATAGGCGGTCCAAGTTCCAGTGACTCGGGCGTTGACCGTGATCAACGTTCCACCGGCGCTTGGGGTGGTACTTGTAGGTGTGCATGAGATACTAATGAAAAGACTTTCAGATTTGAACGAGATACTAACGGTCCCTCCGGTCCAAAACTGGTCGCCGTTGTTCCAACCGAGCCCGATTGTTGCTTTTGCAGGTCGTATTTGCTGTTGCCATCCGTCCGAGGCGCGATAGTCTGTTATCCCGCCCTGAGCCGCTTGGTAACCCAACTCTCCGGCTTGAAGGAACCTCCACTTTCCGATGCTGTAGTAACCGATTGTAGATGTGGTTTGCCCAGAACTCACCGACACATTCTGGCTGTTAGGAGTGCGGTAGTACGAAACGGAGCTGAACGTGACGGTGTAAGTCCCGGGACTGACATCCCAATACGTCCACGACCCAGGGGCGAGCGCTTTCGTCACGCCAGCGACGGTCGCCTGCGCGCTTGACGGAGACGGGGCATCCGCGCTGCCCACGGAAACGGCTATTCTGGTGGATGAAGGCGGAGGAGGCGGAGGAGGTGGCGGAGGCTCGCCGCCACCCCCGCCGGATGCTGTAACGGTCAAAGAGTACGTGGCCGTTCTCGTCAGCCCACCTCCTGTGCCGGTGACGGTTACCGTGTAAGTACCCGCTGGCGTCGAGGAGGATGTCGATATCGTCATCGTCGAGTTGAAGCTCGGCGTGCCCGAGGAGGGGCTGAAGCTCGCGGAAGCGCTGGATGGTAGGCCCGAGGCTGTCAGGCTCACCGTGCCGCCGAAAACGCCCAAGCGAGTAACGCTGACCGTCGCGTTTGTCGAGCTTCCCTGCGTCACGGATCCCGAAGTGGGATTTATGGTCACCGTGAAGTCCGACGAGATGTTTTCTGATGTGGTGTCGGTCAGCCCGTCGTCGTCCGCCACCGTGAGCGTTACCATGAAAGTGCCGTTGCCGGTGTAGAGGTGGCTCGGGTTTCTGTTCGTGGATGTGCTGTTGTCTCCGAAATCCCATCTCCAGGAGTCTATCCACCCGTCCTTGTCGATCGAGCTGTCGTTGAACTGCACGGAGTTGTCTGCAGCCCGTGCCTGCGAGAAATCTGCGATAGGGCGCATCTTCATCGCCCACAGATTCCCTCGCGTGGTGAGGACGGCGATGCGTGAAGCGTCCCTGTATATTTCCGGAATGTCGACCGCCCTGTTCTCGTTGATGACGAGGGCGAAGTCCGGGATGTCGACCCACTGCATCCCCCCGGGCATGAGGTAGCCCACGATTGTGACTATCGCCGAGGTGTGGCCGTCGTTGACTACCACGAACCTGCTGTACCTGCCCGCGTCGTCCTTGTCCGCCAGCTGCCAGCCGGTCAGGTGCTCGGTGCCCTGTGCGGAGGCCGCGGGGATGAGGGCCAAGGCGACCGCGAGTAAAACGACCGCCGCAAACGATCCCCCTTTTCTCATAGCCATCGGCACAGTTGAGAGGTCGAGGTTTTTTATTGTTTAACAACAGCCCGCCTCTTCAGTGCGGGGCGATTGCCGACGCCACGATGTTCGAGAAGAGCGGTATCAGCGAGATGGAGATTGCCCCGAGGAACGCGCTCAGCGCCAGCCACACCGTGTTCTTCGGCGTGTAGTCGGTCGCGTAGGACATGAGGAAGGCGACGCCTATGCTCGAAAACAGTATCACGGCGTTGGACATCGCAAAAAAGATGGCGGGCGGGGCGAAGAGCGTCACGAGAGGAGAACCGGCCTGAGACGCGCTCTGCGCCGAAATGCTCTCGAGCGTTCCCATCATCAGTCCCGATATGACGGCGAGGATCAGCGGGACCGCTACGGCGATCATCCTGTGCATGCCGACCGAGCGCCTCGTCTCGTCGCGCGCTTCCTTGACGCGCGTGATGAAGTCCGTCAGGAGCTCGGTCGACTTGGGCGCGAGGCCTCCCGTCTCCGCTATCTGCCCCAAGTGGAAAAACGCCATCCGCGTCAGCCAGCTCCTGCTGCGAACGTCGATCTCTGCCGGGCGGTGCCCCACGGCCAGCTTCTTCGCGACCTCATCGAGCAGGCGGCGAAAGGCCGGGGCATAAGCGGGGCTCCTCCGGAGGCGGACTATTGACTTCGTGACCGGGTAGTTGAGCTTCTGGTACTCCGTCACGTCCCTGAGGAACTGGGGGAGGGAGCGCTCGTGCGCGGATACCTCTCTACGCTGCAGGGCGACGGGGAGGCCGTACGCGAGGCAGCCGACGCCCGCCGCGAGGGAGACCGCCAGCCAGGGGGAGAACACGTACGCGGCGACGAAGGCGAGCGCGGCCAGCCCGACCGCGAGCGGCAGGCTGCTGTCGTACTCGGTGTAGTCCTTCGGCTGCAGGGCCCTGATCATGGAAAAGCAGGCCGCGAGGACGAGCGGGATGCCCAGCGCGAGGAAGCCCAGACCGAGGGACGCGACTCCCTCCGGCACCAGGAACAGCCCCATGAGGAGCATGGTCGGGACGATGAGCAGCGTCGTCAGGATGATCTCCATCATCGTCCCCACGTCCCTCGCGTAGCTGTCGTACCTGTACTTGGTGAGGCGCAGGTGCTCGTCCGCCTTGGCCTCGAGGAAGCTCGCGATGTTGCCGCCGGAGTAAAACTCCGAGGTGTAGCCGAGCAGGAGCTGGCGCATGCCCTGGTGCGGGTGCTCCCTCCCGAGCTTCTCCACGGCGCCAATCGGACTCAGGCCCAGCACCTTGAAGTAGCGCTTGGCGAGGAGGGCGGCGCGTTCGACTTGCCTGAATATGCCCTTGCCGATCGTCGAGCAGAGAGACTCGAAGATGTTCAGTCCCGCGGACTGGGAGACCGCCGCGTGGACGGTGAAGAACGGGAGCTCGGCGTCCGTGGCGCGCTTGTAGTCGCCCACCATCGCCTTCAGCCTGAGCCAGGGCATGACGAAGAATACGAGCGGGGTGAACAGCAGGGCGAGGAAGACGGGGTGCACGTAGGATGCGAGGAAGGGCGCGGCAAAGGCCATCGGGAAGCTGAGGAACACGAAGAAGACGTGCTCGGCGGCGAAGCGGTACGAGGATATCGGCAGCCCCACCTTCGGGATGTACTCCTTGATTGCCTGCCCGAGCTGCATTGCCACTCTCCGCGTGAAGTCTCTTTTGGAGACCCACCTGACGGGGAGCGGCTCACGTGCAGGCCCCACCTCGGCCTTGCCCGCGTGGCGCACCATGCGCACCTTCCCCGGCAGCCGGTAAATTAATGCGCGCAGGCGTCCATGCCAGCGCCTCCTCGACCGCGGGCGCTCCGTCTCGCTCTCACGCCTTCCGCGAAATCTCCGCACGACTATTCCGATCGCCAAAAATGCGAACACCAGAGCGAGCGCGATGAAGAGCCAGAATGCTTCGGTCTCGTACACCAATCACACCCCGGCGTAAAAGTCCCTGACCCTCTCCACGTACTGCCTGTACCCGGACTCCTTGCGCTTGATGATGTCCTCGAAGAACTTCGCCTTCTGCTGGAGCTTCTTCGCGAGCTCTCGCTCACTCAAGCCCTGTGCTTCGGCGGCCTCGCGCAGCCTCCTCGACCTCCTGATCACCTCCGAAGCGGTGTCCGGGGAGAACGAATCGGACCGCACGTCGTACCTGAAAACAATCGACAGCTCTGGCCTGCCCTCCCTTGTCGGGTTGATCTCGTGGATGCCGATCACTCTGTATACGACTTCCCCGCCCGGCCTGCGTAGCCTCGCCGCGACGGGCAGGCTCCACATCTGGAGGATGTCGGCGTCCTTCAGGTCCATCGGCGGCGCGCGCATCCTCGCCATGGCGGCCTCCGGGGAGAAGGAGTGAAAGGACGAGGCCGCGCTGTGGCCGAGCGCCGCGCAGTGCGTGAGCGTTCTTATCTCCTCGCCCCTCACCTCGCCCACCGCCACGTAGTCGGGACGGTGTCGCATGACGAGCTTGATGAGGTCGAAGAGGTCGACCTCGAAGCGCTCGGAGGTCGCGAAGTGGACCGGGCGGGTGTGGAAGCGGTGCCAGTTCTCGTGCGGCAGGTTCAGTTCCATCACGTCCTCCACGGTTATGATCTTGGAGTTCGGGTTGACCGAGGTGAGAAGGGAATTGAGCAGCGTCGTCTTGCCCCCGCCCACCGTCCCCAGAACTTGGATAAATCCCCTCATCTCGAACACCTCCCACAGGTAGGCGGCCATGAGCGGGGAAAGCATCCTGTGTGCGATGAGGTAGGCGAGGCTGAACGGCTCTTTCGGAAACTTCCTGAGCGAAAGGGTACTCCCCGGGTGAGTGATTTCGTCGCCGAAGGTCAGCGAGACGCGGTGCCCCTCTGGCGTGGTGACGTCCACCATCGGCACGGCCGCGGTCAGGGACCTGCCCAGCCTCTGGGCGAGCCTCAGGTTAAAGTTCTGGAGCTCGGCCTCGGAGCGGAAGGAGATGTTGGTACGAAGCCAGTTGAGGTCGGCGAAGTTCCTGTGGACGATGTAGACGGGCTCAAGGTACCCGACGGAGGTTATCTCGGCGACCTCGGGGTCGAGCATGGGGATGTGGAGCTTCCCGTACCCCAGCCCGTCCCTCTCGATGAAGTAGCGGTACTTCGCGAAGCCCTTCCTCACCTCGTCGAGCAGCCCAAGCTCCTCCGCCGCCCTCCAGATCGCGCCCTCTATGTACTTCGTCACGTCCTTATCCTCCATCGCCTCGGGCTCCAGGGCGTAGATGAAGTTCTCGAACAGGTCGCGATGTATCTCCTTTTCGCGCTCGCTCAGGCCCGGCTCCGAGACCTCGTAGTAGCCTCCCTTTCCGTCGTGGGAGACGAAGACCTCCGCAGGGCCGACCGAATACTGGGCAAGCCTCTTCCCATGCACGCGCGCGGAGAGGGACTCGACCACGAACTCCGGCAGCATACTCCTCGGCCTGGGGGACCTGAAGGGGTTTAACCTCGTCAGAACTCTCCTCAGCCCGCCGGTTCCAATCCTGAACTCCACCATTCTTACCGCTCGGTGTGGAGTGTCCCCCGTTTAAATTGGTTAACGCGAGCCGCCGCATCCGGGCGAGCTTCCAGCGGCGGAAGTGGACGCGGCGGTGGGGCGGGCGCGAATAGTTCCACCCGCGCTTGTTCCTCGGTATCATCTACTGCACCCAGAAGACGTTGCCGAGCTGCGTCAGCACGCCTATCCTGTCGTTCACCGCGGCGGCGACGGCGAAGGAGCCGTTCTCGAAAGCGCCTATGAAGATGGGGGAGTTCTCGTAAACCGTCAGGGTGCCGTCCTGGCTTTTGACCAAGGTGGCGACGATGATGGAGGGCACGGTTCCCTTGTTGATGACTGTGTAAGCTGACTGTGCCGGCGGCGCCGACGTTTCCGAGCCGACGCTTGCAGTTGGCTCCGGTGAAACGAGTTTACGTGTGGCGGTCCAGTCAATTTGTATCGTTTCTCCTGTTGTGTTAATTCCGTGCCGCAGAGGGTAAGATCCAGTGGGGGTTGTGTTAGTGTTGGTGACGTACAGGGCGTCGGCGCCATAGAGCGCGGTGCTGTTGGTGAGCCAGCGCAGTTCGAACGTCCTCCAGACGCCTCCGGCAGGCCCCGCCGCCGAAGTGGTGCCCCCGTTCACTCTGATATACCAGGTGGTGGTCCCTATCCCCATCGTGGTGACCTTATTCCCCGCGTCGGACAGCTCCCAACTGCTCCCCCAGCCGTTCTGAGAGTCGTCACCCGAAGGGACCAGCGCTTTGAATCGCACCGCTATGCCAGCGCCCCAGCTCGTGTTGGAGTAGATATGGGCTCTTACCCCCGACGCCCCAATGCTGACTATGCTGTTAGCAACCGACGCACTCCCGGTGCCTACTGTCCATCTCGTTGCGTCCAAGCTGGTTCCCAAAAAGTCGTCAAAGAGGGGGAAGGTGGCATTGTCGTCGCTCGTGCTCGTCGCGCTCGGGTTGCCGTAGCACGCATAAATCGTGTGCGAGGCGTTCGCCGCCAAGGCATCAGGATCCCTAACCCAGACGATGGTCTGTGGGGTATTTACTCCATTTTCGATCCAGTAGCTCAGGTAGGTGGCCCCATCTCCTCTCGTGAACCTCAGGTCGCCCGCATCGCTTCTCATTTTCCCCGCGGAGATCAGGGCCGCCGTGTTCAGCACGACTTTCACCTGGTGGTTTTCGGGCATGCCGCTCCCGCCCGCGGAGACCGTGATCGGGACGCGGTAGCCCCAGTTTCCAGAAGCCGAAGCCACCACCTTGAGGTCCTCGCGAGAGCCGAGCGTCTGGATCTGCTGGGAGCGAGTCGCCTTTTCGGTGAGCCGCGACTGCTCGACCACGACGGCCACTCCCAAGCTGAAGAAGACGGCAAGCGCGACCAGCAGCGCCGCGGCCACGATCGCGAAGCCGCGCTCGTCGCTCACAGGACCACCCTCCAGCTGTAGAGGCCCTTGTTTGCGGACAGGAGGGTGAGGTAGAACTGGTTGCTCGGGGGCAAACACGAAAAAGTGACATCAACGAGCGTGCCCGGAGGAATCGAATCGTAGACCGCCCCGGTCGCGGCATCGCTGTAGCCGAGGACCTGAACTTCCGTCCCCTCGACGAAAGCTCGGCCCAGCACGACGTTCTCCGTGCCGTAGTTGTACAGGTATACCTTCAGCGGGGTCGCCGCCGACGTTTCCGAACCGACGTTTGTGGTAGGCTCTGGACTGACATATTTGCGGAGCAGAACCGTGTCTATCCATCCGCCCCACCAATCCGGGTCGCCTGTACTGTACATTCTCATTAGCGCATAGAGATATCTCAAGCTAGTCGGTGTAGTCCTTGTTTCTGAAACGTCTACAACAGGTGTTCCGCTCCTGTCTGGCGTTAGCCATACCCTGTTCCTAATGGTGTTTCCGACTTTGGTAACTGTTCCATAGAGCATTTTGTTAAAATAATCATACCCGACCGTGGTGTAGTATGTTGGTGGACTTCCTCTGGCGCAAACACGACGAGGAGACCCCTCCAGTCCCGCTACCGCAGCCGAACCCTGGTCGCCGTAGGGTCTTTGAGGGTCTGAGCCCATCCCAACGCTAAGCATCGCATATCGAACTTCATAATCAGTAAACACCGTGTAGTCCAGCGTGAAATCAGTTATGGCGCGGCCGAGGTCGGTGTAGACCCAGTAGGGCGCGTCCGATTGCGTCATCTTCACTCGCGCATATAGGCGGCTGTTTTCCACCTGGTCGTATGCGTCGTTGGGCAGGCTTATCACCCAGCCTTCTGTGGAGCCAAAGCCGGCGTCGTATCCCCACACGCCGACGGCGCTGCTTGCGCTTGAGGCAGCGGGATTGCCGTAATACGCGTAAATCGTGTGAGATGCGTTCGCTGCCAGGGCGTCGGAATCCCTCATCCAGATGGCGGTCTGTTGAGTATTTACTCCATTTTCGATCCAGTAGCTCAGGTAAGCGGCCCCGTCTGCCCGCGTTAACCTCAGGTCGCCTGCATCGCTTCTCATTTTCCCCGCGGAGATCAGGACCGCCGTATTCAGCACGACTTTCACCTGGTAATTTTCGGGCATGCCGCTCCCGCCCGCGGAGACCGTGATCGGGACGCGGTAGCTCCAGCCCGGGAGCCAGTTACCAATAACATTTTCAACAGATCCCGAAGCGTGAACGTAGGTGAGGAGCTCGCCTTGCCGTAGCTCCGCCTCGCGTATGACGTCCATCAGTCCCTGCGCTTTGACCCCGGCATGTTGAGATTCTGCGACGAGCACGTAGGTGGCGACGCCGAAGAGGGCCGCCGTGATGATCAGAAAACCAATTATTTCGGAGACGCCTCGACTCTCCCTGAGCAAATTTCCTGGGAGCATTTTCATCGAAGTGCATGGCCGACACGGCTTTTTATTGGTTAACAAAATTGCCGTCATAAAACAAAATGGGGCGGCACACCGCTGGTTCGAATTTTGCTGGCCGCACCATTCATTAGGGATAGTGGTATCTCGGAATTTTTTGACGCTTTTTTAAGTTAAGGAATTGAACTTATCGTGTTGAGTGACAAAGATGCCAAATGCTCCAGAAGAGCTTTTTCAAGACCTAGAAAAGGATACCTCTCGTTTTCACTATAATAGGGTGAGCCGTTTCACCGAAATCGCTAGGCAATACAAACAGATTGGCGATAACGTTAATGCTGAACACTTGAATATTGAGGCAACAGCTTTTCTTTATAATGGCCTTGGGGATTCATACCCTCACAGCTTTACTAATTCGCAGTTGAAGCATTTGGCTGAACGTGCCAGATCTACAAAAAACCCAATTCATGGTTCTTGTTTTGCAGATGTTGTTTGGGATTTTTCTTTCCCAAAAAATCCTGAAATCGCCCGAATAGCTATAGATTGGCACATAAAAACGGCAGAGGTGTTCAAGCGTAATAAATGGGGGGTTGATTTCGGTAAAATAATAAAAAGAGCAGCATACCTTGCTTTTATCATTAAGGATTCTGAGCGGATTGAAAAAATTAAGAAAATTATTATCCACTACGCACGAGAGTTGGACGCATCGAACGAGTATAGGTTTTGTCTTGATCTGGTGGAAGCTATCATAAAATCCCATCTCGATTTGGAGAACGAAGAACGTGCTGAGTTAATTGGAATATTAGAGAAAGGTGTCAAATATTACGAAGGCGAGCATCCTAAGAGAGACGACTCACTTGGGCCGGTGGACGGACCAAACGAACACTTGGTCCGGTCTTTTCTGAATGCTGAAATTGAGCTTCTTTCTGACAAGGGATCTGAAAAAGGAGAAATGATAAGAAAATTAATTGCCCAATCTTATGAAAGACAGGGCGACCGTGCTTTCAAGTCTGGGAATTGCATAGCAGGAATGGTCTTCTATCGGAATGCTGAACAGGCTTTCCTTGGCAAACCCGATAAAGATAGAATTAGAATTAAATTGGTAAAAGCGGGTTTACAGGCGGAAAGCGAACTCGTTTCGGTATCGGCTAAGGTAGAAATAAAAAAAGAAAACATTGAGGCCTACGTTAGTCCACTGCTTAAAGGCAATCTGGACGAATGTCTTACCAGACTGGCAGCGGCTCCTCACTTCATCCCTAATATCAAAGAGACAAGGAAATCTATTGAAGATCGCAGTCGTGAGTTTCCGCTTTTGTTTACCATCCCTAAAATGCACCTAAAAGAAGGCCACATTACTGCTCATTATGATTCCGACAAAATCTACGATGAAGCTTTGGACCGTGAGCTGATAATGGAAATCCAAATGGCAGGTGTTTTTAGAAGTTACCTTTTCGACAGCCTTATAGAGCGTGGTTTGGATACAAACTGTCTTATTGGCCACTTCAACCGTTGGGGTTATTGCAAAGAGAGGAACCTAAAAATGCTAAGAATTGGGTTTGAATGTTTCTTTGCAGGCCAGTATCCTAGTTCCTTGCACATTCTCATACCACAATTTGAGGATATTTTACGTGCATTTCTTCAAGAAGCTGGGAGGCCCGTGTCTCTCCCACCACATGGTGTTGCCATGCTAGAACATCTACTATCTGATGAAAGTTTTGTTTCCACAGCTGGAGAGGATTTGATTAGATATTATGAATTAGTCCTCACCGATGGTTTGAAGCTGAGACATTACATGGCGCATGGGCTTCTAGATCCTGAGCAGATGACGAAACCAAATGTTGAGCTGATTATTCATCTCTTGCTGACTTTGACACGATTTAAAGTCGGCAACTGAAGAAAGTACCCGGATATAATTCAGCAATCGAGCAGTCTTTCAATCCTTTTGTCAAACTCTGGATAAAGATGACTTAGATTAATTTTTCGCCACCAAATTTTCCTCCGCCACCACCAACTTTCGCCCTGCCATTTTTCTTTCAGCTTCCTACTTTTCTTAATCCATGATACTAAGTATTTCCCAAATCCTCTTTTTTTGGCGTAAGCATCCGCTTTCGACTCAAACCAAGTTTGTTTTTTTCTTTGTTTGCGAAAAATCCCTATTAGTCCAAATAATTTTAACGTTTTTAAATGCCCCAATTCATGAAGTCCTACAGCCATTCGTTCCTTGTCTGTGAATTTGGGTTTCTCGGAAGTGAAGAAATCTTTGGGAATCTCAATCGTCCCAACACGATGCGAAATTCTTAATGTCCATAACGGATTGGATTTAGCCCGAGCTGTATAATCATTTTTGATAAAGTGCACTTTAACTTCCATGCTCTCTTCTTTTGCCTCTTTGATTAACCATTCCTTGAATCGTTCCATATTGTTTGTCATTATCTCCAAACTCACGGCGGCTTACTCGATTAAAGCTCTATCACAGAAGTTTTTGAAAGCTCTCGATGAACAAATAGCTTAAAGACAGGGGCGAATTCTGCGTTTTTATTTGGAGTAGACTTCCCCCCGCTTACTTATCCTGCCACCACGGTTTCCACGCTCCCCAAGGAATGCTGCTGTTAAGGGGTGGTGGCTCGCCAAACCGCCTCATGTACATCTCTAGACATCTCGCTTCTAGACGCTTGGCTTGGTTTTCGTTCTTAGCCCGCTGAAAAGAAAATTCTACCTCGGGGCGTTTTCCAAAACGCTTTTTGTAAATGTCACGGAATGTATGGAATACTAGGCCCTCGGAATGCGGCCCACTGCCAGTCCTGATAGCTCTAGACAAATCTGAAATTCTCTGCTCTATATTCTTCGTTTGACCAAAAAACAGAATTCCTTCGCTGTCAGTGCCTGCTATTCGATGGATCTCGATGGGTTTCTTTGAAAGAGTTGCCCGTGTTTTATAAACGGCAGCCCCATCGTGCTTAGGGGTCTGATAGACGGGATGCCATTCACTCCAGCCAGTCATTGGTATCATTATGTCATTCGGTCCTTTTTCTTAAATCCACTGTTAGTCCGTTGCGAAGTGTCATTTTATTAGCAATGTTCCGAATCTTATCCAGTAGGTGAAACAGGTGGACGAAAGAGGCGATAGCAGGAGCGAGAACCAAAACAGAGACCCGCTGACAGAGTTCTTGGAAAATTATAACTACGGCTTCTGGTACTACAAAATATTCTCGATTGATGAAATTCATGAGGACGAATCGTGTGGAAACAAGGTTTTGGGCAAATTGAACGGCGGAACTACCGATGGATTGAAGTCAAACCTAACCCTTGAAATGTTCATGACAAGCCACCACCTGATCGAAACACTATTCATGCTTATTGGCGCATTCACATTCTCTCCAACCGACCCGTATGCATGGATTAACAATAGGAGTAATTATGGCTCAGCGATTTCCGAATCAATCAGAAACAACAGAAGCACTCTTTGGGAAGGTGCGGGCTTTGCGAGTTTAGACGATTACGTCCGCTTTCTATTCTTCGACGTTCCAGTGGCGCAAGAACACAAGGGAAAACTAGACAGTCAAATAGAGCCGTCTAAGGTCTGCTTGAAACTTTTGGCAACAGAATTGTACCGTAACGAGGATCTCTACAACGCGTACAAACACGGCTTTATCGCGCACAGTGGCATCTCAAAAATCACTTACCAGAGCCCTTCCCGTGGGATTTCATTGACAAGTCCACAGGTCGCGTCTATTTGGACCAAGCCGAAGAGGCGAAGAGTCACTGTCGTCGTCGACATAAATAATGAATCCAAAAAATTTGATGTGGATAATGTTTATTTCACTAGGCTGGATCACAGACGGCAACGAGGAATTGCTTTGCTTGCACTGACCTTAATTAAGAATGCCATTGAGTACCGAAAGGTTGTTTTGGGCAAACGGGCCACCTTCGGCCTCGAACCGTTGCCTGCGATTAAAGAAATTGAGGCAATTTTCGAGTTTAATCAATGCCCTTGTCCTGATGTGCGGCAATAAAATTCTAGCCGTTTGTTAGCGTTTTTGATAATTTGCTCATAAGTCATTATACGCACGCCATGCAGAAAATAATCGTATCCTTTCAGCCATTTTGGCTCTTCTTCACCACCAATGAGAACTATTGCCTTTGCTAGTACCCCTTCCGTTTCGATAGCTTTCACCATATATTCAAGAGCTTGTGAAACGGCCTTTGTCACCGTTGCCAAGGGTATCTCCATGTTGCTCCTTCTTCCAGTGAGCTTTTCTTCTGGCTTCTTGAATTCAACGATTACATAATCGTGGTGTGAGTCTATCCTTTGTAGGACAATGTCCAGTCTGTAATAATTTTCCTCGTCCAACCGCAGTATTCTTTCATAATCCGCGACGTAGTTCCCTGGCAAATATTCATCGCCCAAGAGCCAAATGTTATTAAAAATGTGCTCGTGTATTTCCCGTTCGCTTGATCCATTTCTCACACGTCTTTGGAGCTCGTCAATGGCAGCCCTCAAATCCTCTTTGCGTCTGAACAGTCTAACCATTGATGGTATCTGTTTAAGAAAATCTTGGTCTATTTCGTCAGGTGTAAGTTGGTACATTACGCTAACAAGGGCACTCGTAATTTGTTTCTTGAAATCTGGCCGAATCTGAATTAGACCTTCTAGGCCCTCTTTCGTCGATAGTGTTTCAGCCATCGCATCGGCATTCATGATTACGGCTGTTAATCTATTTTCTCTGGTTAGCTTGCCTACCACTTTTTCGAGTAACAGGGGATTCTTGTAAAGGAAATCTGGGATTATTTCTGTGTTTTGAAGCATTAGCCCACGAAGATAGGCTTCATCTTCTGGCGTCTTTATCTGTAGCAGGAACAACCGAATAGCATTCTTTCGGCCGAATCTTTCATAGAACTGAAGAAATCCTCTGTGGCTTATTCTAACTATTGGTCTGCCCTCGTAAGATAAGTTCAGTTTTTCGACGTTTATGTTTGAACTGTTGGTGAAAACAACAATAGGATTTTCAAATTGCTCATTAATCAAGTTAGAAAGCTGTTTCTCGCCATGGCCTATAACCCATCCGTGCCGAGGTCGGGGATCGAAGTCAAAGAAGGCCCATTTATAAGTGTTAGACCGCGTCCAGTATCTTCTGATTCTCATGCCGTTTTGGTGGAGAAACCGCTCCTGTGCTGTGGCGGCTGATTCCAATGAAGAGCGCAAATCCGTCAAGACACCATTTACACGATTGAATCTGCATATTAAAAAACTAGGCGAAGACCACCGAACTTTTTCTTTAGGGTGGCATGGTGGAGATGAGGTGTTTGCCCTCTCTCAGCTACTGCTTGACGTACCACAGCCCTTGCCTTATTCCTAGAGCCAAAACAATGACTAATGCGAAATAGGCGAAATGTTAAAAAAAGAAAAATAAATCCACGACTCTTTTGCCGTTTTCTTAATCCGGTCAATCTCAACCGCTGAATCACCCTGCGCTCCGCCTAAGACCTGGCGAGGACCGATTGGGACTTCGACACGACGCTGCCATCCGGCGCGGTACCCGACGCGTGCACTATGTATGTCTTGCCTGCGGTCCACGTTCCCGAGTTGTCCGAACCCGATATCGCCTGGCCGGGGGAGAGGCTGCCTATGGATATCGAGGCAGGAACTCCGGCGGTATCCGTCGTTACCGTCGCGGTAACGCTGTCCAGGCTCGTGCTCCCCATGTTTCTCACCGTCACGGTGGCCAGCTCGGTGTTGCCGGAAACTATGACGTCGGCATAGGTTATCTCGAGTTCAGCGCCGCCTGAGAACTTGCTCGCCTGTCCCTGCATTACCGAGTAGACGATGGCACCACCGGCTACCGTCGCTGCAATCAATATCAGCGTCGCTATCAGCGGCGAGATTCCGCGCTTTTCCTTCAGAAATCTCTTCATGTTTCGATCACCAAGTCCAGAAATGTCAGTCCTTTTTATTGCTTTACGCGAGCTTCCTCCTCGCCCTCAGCCAGTTCACGAACGCCGCCCAGGCTACGATGAATATCCCGGCGAAGACGAGCCAGCCCCAGATGTTCGTTTCGATGCCGCTCACGGGAACCCAAGGAAGCACCGAAAGCTTCTGGGTACTCGAAGCCCCCCAGCTGTTCGTGAGCTCGACGTAGATTTGGGTCGGCGTGTTGGGAGTTTTGTCAAAAGTTAGGGTCTTTGCGGACTCGGCTGAAGCCCCGCTTGAGGCGCCCAAGAGCGGCGCGAAAGCCGACAGCTGCGCCAGCAGGGACGAGGGCAGAAAATCCTGCCAGTAGAGGAGCTTTCCCTCGTTGTCCAGTATGCGCACGCTCTGCAGCCCGCCGCTCCGGGGCGGTGCGTGGATGCGCAGCTCGAGCTTCGAGGCAGTGTCAGCCGTCACCTCTGCGACCATCCCCTCGCCGCTGAGATTTATGTCGAAGGCGTACACCGTCTTGTTGTCAAACGGCAGATCGACTATCTCTTGCTTGGTTTCGGTGTTTTCCCCCGTAAGCCGCGCTAGCTCCTCGACGGCGAAGAGGGGAAATCCGCGGCTATCGACCACGGCGTCCGCTTTCCCGACCCCGGATATTCGCTGGGATCCGCTGTTTTCTATCCCCGTATCCTCGATGATGGTGCCTATCATGTAGTTGTCGAGGTTGGCGAGGGAGTAGAGCGCGGCGCTGGCGGAGGGCAATATCTCCAGGTCGGACCCGGTGACGAGGCCGCGCAGCTCTTGGGGAGCGTAGCTCAACGCGTTGCCCAATGCGGTTTTGAGGTTCTCCAGGCTCTTGCCGAGAAATCCCTTCGTGAAGGGAGCGGCGGCCCTCGCGTAGTCGCGCGCTATGTACAGAAAGTTCTCGGCGTCGAAAACGGGGACGAAGCTCACGTCAAAACTCACCCTGCTGTCGGCCATCCAGGCTTCGTCGCGGTAGAGCACCTGCGCGTTTTCCACCGCGGCATCCCTCGCCCATGGTTCGAGCCTCCACGCCGTGACCTCGACGGGCTGGCGGAGGTACAGGGGTTCCCACTCGACCTCAGCCTCGAACGCCCGCCCGCTGTTCGCTGTCGACCAGAGGGAGAGGTCCAAGGCGAGCGTCCCACCGCCGCCCGCGACCCACGACAGGGCCTCGTCCTGAAGGGTGAACACGAACTTGCGGTACCGGTTGGTGCCATCAAAAACAATCGGCCCCCCGTCCGCCGCTAGTATTCCGCTTATCATCTCCCCGCCCGGGCCCTCGCTGGATCCCGTAACCCGAACGTCGTGGAAATTCAGCCAGCTGAAAAGGCCGTGGCCGAAAATTTCCTCGTGAGTGTAAACCTCCTCCCGCAAGTTTTCGGGCAGTTTGTAGGCCGGCGCGAGGTTGAAGTAGCCGCCCGGCACCCTTGAGTCGGAGATGACGGCAACGTTGGCGATCTCGAGCTTCGGCATGCCGTTATCGTGGTAGAGTTCCTCCCCGTCCTCGTACATCACCGGGTCGCCGTTGTCGAGGAAGGCTAGGCCGCCGTTGTCCAGGCGCCTCTGCTGTTCTCCGTCCGAGCGCAGGGGCCAGGAAATATCGCCTTGGAACGATATCCCATCCAGGAGCACGCGCTGGTCAAGCGACAGGCTGTTCTCGTTCTCTGGGTCGTACTGGTTGCCGTCGTACCTGACAAGGACCGCGAACGGCATTTCGTACGAGGACTGAACGGCGCTGCCGTACCGGCTCAAGTTTTGGCAGAGATAGGGCACGACGACGAACCTCGGGTTGTAGGGTACGACGTAGACGCGGAGGGTGGCCGTCAGCATGGGGAGAAAAGAATCCGCGCCGCTATCCAGGACCGAGATGTCCGTCCGCGGCCGGTTGTTTTCCGCGCCCAGGTACCTGTAGTAGGCGACGATGTTCAGCCTCCTCGCGGGAGTTAGGACGACCTTCACCGAGGGCGGCGCCGCGACGTTCTCCGGGGCCGGCTCGAACGAGATCGTGTACTCGCCCTGCCCCAACGTGTACATCCCAGTGCCGGACCCGAGGAACATTCCGTTGGCGTAAACATTTCTCGCCGAGGAAAGGCGTCCGTCTTCGTCCACGACGGTGACGTCAATAATTCCGTTCTTAGGGAAGAGCGTGAAATTTACGTCCTGCAGACCGGGCTTGGCGTCCGTCCGTATTTGAACGTCCTCTTTCTGGTCAAACGTCCCGCCGACGCCGATGGACTTTGCAGCCACTGCGCCCCCCGAAATGGACACCAAATCTTCGTACCCAGCAGAGTGATTGCCCGCAACGCGAGACCTGAGCGCGTCTCCCGGGTAGAACGTGCGGTCGGCGTTGTGGGTGGGCAGCCCGAGCCGCGATGGCATGTCGTCCCAGAGCACGCTGGCGGATAACCAGGAACCGTCCGACCCGCCGGCGGTGGCCGAGTACACCGCGTCCTTGAGCCCGGGCGGCTGCGGCTCCTCCCCCGCGTGCGCCGCTGGTAGACTCCCGAACGCCAGCGCAAGCGCGACGGCGAGCGCGAGCGCTTTCCCTTTCAAACTGCTCACCTCGCTAGAATCTTCCGCCCCTCAGCGGTTTGGTCGCTGAACATCTCGAAGAGCTGCTCCAGGTGAGCGCGGACGATCGAGACAACGGCCTCGGCCCTTGACCGGTACACCCCCTTCCCGACCAGAGCATCGATGAACTCCATTGTCGGCGCCGAAAAGATCGCCTCGACCTTGACCCCGCTCGCGTTTTTTCTAGACATGTCGACCCCTTCCCTTGCCGGGCTCCCCTTTTTGTAACTTATCACCGCTCAATTCCCGGGGCTCCCTGACCTCGGCCCGCGGCTTCCCCTCGGCGAAGTGGAAGTGCCCGGCCTCCGGCTTGCTGGGCATGGACACGAGCAGCGAGAGCTCGCCGATGGTCATGGCTATCGTCCTGCGCATCCTCCAGGCGGAGCGGATGACGAGGTGCAGGACCAGCGCGAGCCCCAGCGGCCATACCGACATGACATCCTGCAGGATGCCGAGCGGCTGCCACCAGCCGAGCCACCACAGCAGGGGCGGGAATGCGAGGGGCGACAGGATGGCTCCCTGCCTGAGCGCGGATCTCAAAATTTGCAAACTGGGGTCGATGGAAGCCGGCCGCCTCCGAAGCCTGAAAACCCTGAAGCGGTTGGAAGGAAACCCGAGGGATGCGACGATCGCCCCTATCTGCTCCTGCGTTCCGTAGGCCCGCGCATCACAGACGAACCACGGCTGGGAAGCCCGGCGCGTCACCTCCTGCTGGGCTCTCCAGTCCTCCGGTGCAGCCTTTCTTTCCTCCTGGTGTTCGCCGTTCGGGCGGCCGAGGCTCATGGCCCCCCTGAGGAAGCTCGAGAGGTGGTAGGACAGCGCTCCACCGACCGAGCGGCCGTCGCGCGAGACCGAGGGCACGCGTATGTACCGTGCCGCCTTGTCCTCCCGCTTCACCGCGATCCTGAGCGTTCCCCCCGCCAAGAGTGCCGCGTGCAGGCTGTCTATCACCCGCACGAACTGCTCGAATGAACGCTCGTAAGTCAAAGCCTCGGGGAAAAGGGGCTTGGAGCCGTAGTGCGTCTCGAGTTCCAGCTCGGCCTCGTTCGCGTGGTCTACGAAGCGGTCCGGTTCCTGCCACAGAAGCCTGCCGTCCTCGAGCTTCACCGGGGAATCCTCGACAGCAAAGCCCGCGGTCTGGAGGATGTTCTTGGCAAGTTCCTTCGACACGGAGTCGGGGCATTTAATGAAGTGCCTGACCACGCGCTTGGAGTAGGCCGCCCTGTCGATGTCAGAGGGGTCCGGCCCCGCCGCCATCAGGAACTCGAACGTCCCGCCGGTTCCGTGGATTGAGTTTACGAGCTCCAGGTAGTTCGCGGCGCGCAGCTCTTGACCCAGAAAGGGTCTGACCTCGAGCCAGGGGCCTTCCGTCGGGCGAGATTCGGCCGTCTCGGCGACTCGTTCGGCATAACCCGGAAACTCCTGAATCTTGTGTCCTTCATCTGGCCTCTCTTCCTCCTTCGGTCCAAGTTCGAGCCCCGCTCCTGACTCGGGCGCACGGGCTTTTTGTCCATCCTCAAGTTCCGCCACGAGTCTCTCGCCGAACGCCGGAATTTCCGCGGTCTCTCTGGTCTCGGCGAGCTTCTCAGGAGAGGACCTTTTTGCCTTTCTCCGTTTTCCAACTTCCTCCTGTGGTCTTCTCCTCCCGACCGATTTACCACGTTTTTTCTCTGAACGCCGTGGGGCCTTCCCGGGCTTGTGATATGCCTTGGCCCCGCGTTTTTTCTTGGCGGGCTTCATGGCTACGATACCTCGGTGGGTTTCGTGGTGAAGCGCGCGTACTCGGCCGGGGAGCACCTGAAGTAGATCGGCACGCGGATCCCCCGGGCGAGCAGAATGGCCTCGCCCTCGGACAGGTTCATGCACTCCTCGATCTCACGCTCGGTGAGGCCGACCTTCTCCCGGATCAGATCGGCCGAGGCCTCGTCCTGGTTGAAGATCACCTTCGTCGCGCAGTTCTCCAAGGCCGCCCGGGTGTCCTCTGGGATGAGCACGTCGGCCGGGCGCTGGGAGCAGAGCACGAAGACCACGTTCCGCTTCCGCCCGCGCCTCGAGACATGGTTGAGGAAGCTAGCCGAGGCGGGGATCGCCGAGTAGAGCCACACCTCGTCGACTATCACCACCTTCAGCCGGTCGCGGGGAAGCTCCTCGATGCGCTGCCACACCTTACCGAAGACCAGCAGGCTCGCTAGGTGCAGGGCCCCGGTCTTCTGGCCGGAAACGCGGAGCGCCTGGTGGAGGTCCTTGAAGGAAAATATTGCCCGGTCTCCGAGGGAGGCGGGCTTTCCCCGGAAGAGGAACCCTTCCGGGCCTTCCAACAGCCCGTCCAGCCGTTTCTTGAGCCTCCTGTCCGCGTGCTTTCTGAGTTCCTGGAGCGTGCCGGAGCGCTGGACCCCCACGCGCAGGTCGGCGAGCAGCTCTGGGTCGTCGGACACGCTCAGCACGTCCGCGAGCATGTCGACGATCATCTCCTTGGAGTCCAGGAATAGCGCGAATGGATCGAACCCCTGGTCGTGTGCGCGTCCGACGTGGGTGACCTGGCAGGTCAGGTCTTTGCCTAGGACGGCGCGGGCGTACTCGTTCTCCGGGTCTATTATGAACAGGGCGAGGTCCGGGTCGCGTTCCATCAGCCTGGTCAAAAAGGTCTTTGCGGCGAACGACTTCCCCGCCCCGGGCTTGCCTATGAACGCGCAGTTCGGGTTCATCCGGAGGTAGGGGTCGAACACCACCGGGCCTCCCGTGCCCCGGTTTATCCCTAGGCACACGCCTCCAGGGGTCTCGATCATGTCCGCGCTCACGAACGGAAAGAAGGCTCCCAGGGTGACGGTATCGACATACAGTTCCTTCCCAAGCCTTCCACGCAGGAGGTCGGCCTGAACGAAGGCCGGCGCATGGATCTGGATGAGCCTGCCCCTGCAGTGCGAGCGGACCCTCTTCATCACCTCCTTCAGCTCGGCCTCGGTGCCGCCCCCGACGGTGATGTTGACGATCGACTTGAACATCCTCGACTCGCCCGCCGAGAGCCGGGAGAGGGCCTCCTGCGCCCGCTGGCCCTCGGTTATCTCGCGCTGCTGGATGCGACCGCCGTACGCGGTGCCGAGCCTCAGCTTGTAGTACTTGTCGATCTTGTACACAGCCTCCTCCTGGGTGAGGGGGGTTATGGTCAGGGTGATCCGGTCGGCGAACCGGTAGAGCTCGCTCAGCTGCCCCTCGATTAAGGTTGGGGACAGTTCGCACACGGTCGCCGTCCGCAGGGTCTTCCCCCCTTCGACCGCGACAAACGATTTGAACGAGCGCGACACCGCCGGCTCGGGGGATTCGGTGGTGCGCTGGTAGTTGAGTCCCGCCGAGTCGAGCTGGGCATCAATCGGCTCCCTAGACTGGACGAAGAACTTGAAGTACTCCGTCTTGAGCACAGACTCCCCTAGAGTCACCTCCTTCGAGGACCGCACCGCGGTTATTTTCACCTGCCCGTCCAGAGAGTTCAAAAATCTCCTGAAGTTGTCGACGGTTCGGTCCTGCTCCTGGTCGGGGAGATTTACGAAGTTCGTCGGAAACAGCTCGTAGACGTAGTCCCTCGCGACGGGTTTTCTCTCCTGCTTCACTCCTTCTTCAGACGTTTCAGCCCGGAGCGGAGCACGGCGCTCGATTTGCTGCTCGGCTGGCACGGCGCTCCCCACCTCGACCCTGATTTCCTCCGCATTCCTGCTGTGCCCCCTTGGCCTGATGGTGACGGCAAAGGCCCCGGCGTGAGGAGGGGTGAAGAGGATCGAATACGCGCCGTCCCGGTCGGTGACGCCGGAGTGATAGGGCTTGCCGTCCGCCTCGACCTCGTACACGGCGTTCGGGAGGCGCTTTCCAGTCGATGGGTCGAAGAGGATGCCGGCGATGCGGGTGGGCTCGCCGAGCGGAACCAGCATCGGCCTCGCCTCGATTTCCGCTGCCTCCGCTCCCTTCCTGCGTTTTGCCCTGCCCGTCCTTTTCGGCATTCTGGGACCGAACGACTTTCTGATATAGTACAGCAAGTACCATTCCGGCGCGAACACGCGGCCCCTGCGCACGAACAGGGCAGCGCCGATCACGAAGACAGACACCGCCCCGAACAGCCTCTCCATGACCCCGGGAAGAAAGATGGGCATGACGGACGAGAACAGCGAGTAAGAGAGGACCGTGAATATGGTCAGAATGATAAGCTGCCTGGGGGTGAACCTCACGAACTTGAAGTCGAATATCGGCAGGTTCAGGTAGCCGAGGTCCTCGAAGGAAGTCGTCGTCACGATGCGCGGCATGGTACCGCTTCTTTGGGCTGAAAGCGGCTTAAATGGGGAAACACGGGCTTGATATGCTCCGCATGTTTTATAGCCCTACTTTTGCTGGAAGTAGTTCTGTTAGCTTAACGGGGCCACAATCAAACTTACAAGTTAAAATTTGTAAACTTATCAAGGTTTGATTTGCGATGAATGTGTTTTTAAAAGTTTGGGCGCGAAGATTTAATCGATAAATAACGGTAAAAAAAGGTGGCGGGGACTTCGGTCCCTCCATTACTTTTCTAGCGAGATCACGAATCTCGACCACTTCGTTCGCTCGCCATCTTTTCGCGTTAGGACCTTTCCCCCACGGTCGTTGTCTCATCCCGTTCCTCCACGGAACTTATCCGCATCCTTCCCCGGTTTTTCGCCCGGGTTTTTACACGGATCCCCGTTGCCCGTAGGCTTCGGTTTGACCTCCTCCGCGGGTTTCCATCCCCGCCAAACATTCCT
>Ga0068714_10000303_pt1 | contig 105447 bp, 87 predicted proteins | sample MTBNYHSulfiMetaG_FD_62988 | JGI IMG/M metagenome (GOLD analysis project Ga0068714, IMG submission 62988) | Enrichment culture microbial communities from rom New York Harbor, USA that are MTBE-degrading - MTBE-NYH (New York Harbor Sulfidogenic)... | ecosystem: Environmental > Aquatic > Marine >...
CGATCCCGAAGTCTTTCGATCCTTCAAGGAATCCGCTCATCTGTCTTACTACACCTTCGCCGGGCGACGCGACCTGCGCTCTCATTATGAGAAGCTCTCGTCCCTGGGCTTTTTCCAGTTCATGCCCCTCAAGGTCGAGGACAAGCTCATCGGATGCCTGGCCATGAGCAAGAAAACGAACTCCAGCTTCCTGACCAGCGAGGACTGGGAGCTCCTGACGACCGTCGCCTACCCCGTGGCCCTGGCCCTGGAGAACGCCTATCTCTATGACCAGGCGGGCGTGCGGGCCATGGAGCTTGAGCGCCTGAAGGACTACAGCGAAAACATCATCGAAAGCCTGACCGTCGGCGTGGCGGTGCTCAACCAGGAGGGGCGGATCATCGGGTGGAACAGGGTTCTGGAGGAAACCTTCCGCCTGAGAAAAAACGACGTTCTCAACCGGAGCCTCATCGACGTCCTGGGCGAGACCAACTTCGCCGTTCTGTTTCCCTCCGACACGCAGCAGGATTACCAGCTCCTGAGCGAAATCCCGATGCAGGTCAGCCCTGGCCAGAACAAAATTTTCGACATCGCCAAGACGCCTCTCCTCGACAACAACCTCAACCCTTACGGCACGATCATCGTCTTCGAGGACATCACCGACAAGATCATGCTCCAGCAGCAGCTTATGACATCCGAGAAGTTGGCCTCGATCGGCCTGCTCTCGGCGGGCGTGGCCCATGAAATCAACACGCCTCTAACGGGCATCTCCAGCTACGTCCAAATGCTGCAGAAAAGGCTGACCGAGCCGCATTTCTCCCAGATCCTGGAGAAAATCGAGGTCCAGACCGACCGCGTGGCCCGCATCATCAAGAATCTCCTCAGCTTCGCCCGCAACCCTTCGGAGATCACCTTCTCCCGGGTTCAGCTTGTCGACAGCCTGAAGGAAATCCTGTCCCTGATCGAATACAAGCTCAAGGCCATGAACATCCGTCTGGAGTTCCGGCCGGAGATCCTGCGGCCCATCTGGGCCCAGGGCGAACGTCTCCAGCAAGTCTTCATCAACATCATCCTCAACGCCCTAGACGCCATGCCCGACGGGGGGGAACTGCGGCTCGAGGTCGCCGAACAGGCCGGAGAAGCCGTGGTCCGCATTTCCGACACGGGCACCGGCATCAAGAAAGAGCATCTGCCCCGGATTTTCGATCCCTTTTTCACCACCAAGGGGATCGGCAAGGGGACGGGACTGGGTCTGTCCATCAGCTACGCCATCATCAAGGAGCACGAGGGCCGGATCGCCGTCGAGAGCCACGAGGGCCGGGGGACGACCTTCACCGTCGTCCTTCCCATGGACCTCGACGCCCGGCGCATGAAGGCGGCGTCACATTAGCCCGAGGATCGAGCCATGACCAAGACAACCCTCATTCATGTCATCGACGACGAACCCATCATCCACGAGGTCCTGGGCCAGCTGTTGAGCTCGGAGGGCTATGAAGTCGAGATCTCCGCCTCGGGCGAGGAGGCCGTGGGCAAGCTCGACGACCAGTCCTTCGACCTGACCCTTCTCGACCTCCTGATGCCCGGCCTGGACGGCCTGGCCGTATTGAAGCGCATCCGGGAGAGAGATCCTCAGGCGACGGTCATCATCATCACCGCCTACGCCTCGGTGGAGTCGGCCCTGGAGGCCATGAAAAGCGGCGCCTACGACTACATCCAGAAACCCTTCAAGCACGACGAGCTCCTGATGACCATCCGGCGCGCCCTGGACCACAGGCTCCTTCAGGCCGAAAACACGCGCCTTCGCGAGGAGCTGCGGGGCAAGTTCAGCTTCACCAACATCATCGGCAAGAGCAAGGCCATGGAGACGGTCTTCGAGCTCATCAAGACCGCCGCCCCTTCGCGGACAACCATCCTCATCCAGGGCGAGAGCGGCACGGGCAAGGAGCTCGTGGCCCGTTCGATCCACCAGAACAGCGACCGGTCGCATTTCCCCTTCATCATCGTCAATTCCGGATCCCTGCCCCCCGACCTCCTCGAAAGCCTCCTCTTCGGGCACGTTAAGGGCGCCTTCACCGGAGCGTTCAGCAGCAAGATGGGCCTCTTCGAAGCGGCCGACCGGGGAACGATCTTTTTCGATGAGATCTCCGCCCTGAGCATGGAGACCCAGGCCAAGATGCTGCGCGTCCTTCAGGAGAAAGAATTCATGCGCCTGGGGGGGACCAAAACCATCAGGGTCGACGTCCGCATCATCGCCGCCACCAACGTCGATCTGGAGGACATGATCCGGCACCGGGCTTTCCGGGACGACCTGTTCTACCGTCTGAACGTCATCAAGATCGACCTTCCGCCCCTGAGACATCGGAAGGAAGACATTCCCGTCCTGGTCAAACATTTTCTGGAAATTTACAGCCGGGAAAACAACAAGGAAGCCGTGGGCTTGGCCAACGAAGTCTGGGAAATGCTGGACCGATACCACTGGCCCGGCAACATCCGCGAGCTCGAAAATCTCATCGAACGGGCCGTGGTCTTCACCAAGACCAAGATCATCGACCGCTCCAGCCTGCCGCCCTTTCATCTGGCGGCCCGGCCCCCCCTCTCCTCGGCGGAGCCCGCCGCGGCGGCGACGATGAATTTCAAGGAACAGCTCCAGGCGTTCCAACGCCAGGTCATCGTCGACGCCCTGCGCCGCAGCCGGGGGGTTCAGAAACAGGCGGCCAAGATGCTGGGTCTGAAGCCGACGACGCTCAACGAGATGATCAAGCGGCTCGGCGTGGACGCGGAAAACCTCTCCTAGCGGTCCACCTTCAGCGAGCCGGGAACGATTTTCTGGGGATTGACCTTGAGCTTTCTCAACCGCCCGGCGAAAGGAAAGCTGAAAACTTCTTCCCGGTCATCGACAACGATCTTGCGCACCACCCGGCGGCTCCCCTCCTGCCATTCCAGCCAGAGGGGAAAAACAAACACCTCGGCCGTCTGGCGCACTCGAACGTCCAGGCGCCGCCCCCCGCCTGTCCCGGCCTCGGACAGGCTCACCCGCGTCTCGGGCAGAAGGTGGGAGTCGAACCAGCCGCTGAAAAAAGATCCCAGATCCCGGCCGGAGGACTCCTCCATGGCCCGGCGGAAATCGGACGTCCGGGCTTCGGAATAGAGGTGGGCGCGAAAGAACGCCTTCAATCCGGAGAAAAAGGCCTCGGGGCCGATGACCTCCTTGAGAAGGTTGAGGACGACCGTCGTCTTGTTGTACACGATGGCCTGGTACGCCTCGAAATTGAGATAGCTCAGCCGGGAGCCGAGGGTGATTTGTCCCCAGACGGATGCGGTGTTCGTCCAGTGACAAAATTTCTCCAGGATGCCGTTCAGGGCCCGATCGCCGTATTTCTCCCCCAGGAACAGGACGGTGGCGAATTGGGCCAGTCCTTCGCTCAGCCACTGGTCATGGTAGGATTTCCAGTTCAAGCCCTGGCCCCACCACTGATGGGCGATTTCGTGGGCGATGAAATACTCCTTATAGCGCGAGAGATCCACCGGGCTGGTCGGATTGAGAGGCAGGCGGGAATCCATGGAGCGGGGAACCTCGTTGAGAACGACGAAGGAGGCGGGACTGTGTCCGCCGCCCACGGGCCAGAGCCGGTGGACGACGGTCAGGTCTTCATAAGGATAGGGACCGAACAACCGTTCGTAAAAAGCCAGGATCTCCCCCGGGACGGAGATGTTCATCCTCTTCAAATAATACACATCGGAAGAAACGACATAGCGGAGGGCCGGCGGCCCGGGGCTCTTTGAATCCTCGGTGAAGGCTCCGATGATGAAGGACAGGTATTTGACCGGCTGTCGGGTCTCATAGACATAAACGGCATGGCCCACCTTGTCCAATCCCACCACGCTGGGCGGGCCGCTCAAGGTCGAACGCTCGACAAGCGGACCGTTGGCCACGCAGACGTACTCGGGGGGGATGATGATCTTCTGACGGGCGGTGAAGAAATCCTCTCCCGTCGGCGCCGGATACCAGGCGGCCGAACGGCTGTAGAGATAACTCTCGTACTTGGGAGGAGTGAGGACGAACGTCTCGCTGACCTGGGCCAGGGCCAGAACGTCCGTCGTCTGGCGGGGGGGGGCAAGGTTCCCGCGGTAAAAAATCTCAAGGCTGACGGGGACCCCGCGGCCGACAGGCTCCATGAAATAGACGTACAACAGGTTTCGGTACTGGTCTCGAGTGGTGAACAGATCCCGCCCCTGCTGGTCCCGCACGCGGACGATTTCCAGGTCCCTGTTCAGGCGCAGCTTGATATTGTCCATGGCGTTCCGCTCGGTCTTCAAGGACAGCCTGGCCCGGGCCGAGAGCTGATAGGTCTTGGGCAAGACGCTGATCTCGATGTCGTAATGCAGAACGTCGAATTTCTCCTGAAGGGATATGAACATTGTTTTCCGCCCCTCAGGATCCGGCGGGGAATAGAGGTTGATGAGCTTCTTCCCCCCCTCCTCGAAGAGATGCACCTCTTCGGCGGCGAAGGGAGAGTAGATGTAGGTGTATTCCTGATTCCCGTCGGCCAGAAAATCGATCACGGTCTCCCTGTCCTGGGGAAGAAAAGAAAGCCGCTCCTGGCTCAGCGATTCGACGATGGTGAAAAACTTCGGGTAATGCTTCTCAAAAATGGCGGCCGCCCGGGCCCTGACCGTCTCGCTCGGCCCGGGGCTTTCTCCTCCCCCGGAGGACACGATCCGAATGCTGTCCCGAAAGAAGGAAGGGGAAATCCTGCAGAAAGCGTAATGGATTCGCTTGTTGAGCGAACGCGTCTTGTAGGCCAATTCCAGCTGATGCTTTTCCCTGGGCAGGGAGGGGGAATAGTTGACCACCCCCTGGCCTATGACCAGGAGCGCCGTTTCCAAGCCCGGGATGTTGTCGTAAAAAACGTAGGCGTCGCTGAAGAGGAGGCTGATGTCCTGGTGTCGGATCTCGACCAGAGAGGCGGCCTCGACCCGGGCGGACGGGATGGACACCTTGTAAAGAAGACCGAGGTCGGTTCGGATTCGTTTTTCGACGATCAATCCGTCCTCTTCCGAACGGATGACGAGATCCCATGTCTGGATCATGGCCGAATACGCGTTCTCAAAAATCACTTGCAGAAAAATCCGCGAATGATCCCCTCCGTTTCCCGGAGAGGGGGGCGCGAAAAAGGAAGCCCGTTCGAGGCCCAAATTCTCCTTGAGTCCGCGCCGAAAATCCGCTTCCCGGCTCCTCAGGGACGGAACGAAAAGCCCGGCGTAAGCCGCTTCATCGCCGGAGTTGAACTCCGCCTGCAGGCGGGCGGCGAGCTCCTCGCGGCTCTGGCCGGATGAGTTCTGAGAGCCGGAAGATATCCCCAGGCAGAAAACCGATAAGATCAAAGCTCCGATCGCTGTTTTTTTCATCTGCGACCCGATTTCGCCTGCGTAGTGATTTTTAGGAATACATAATAATTTGCCAGATTTGTGCCAAAGATAGAAGGACATAAAAACTAAAAGGAAAGAGAAGCTGAAGAAAGGATATGTAAAGGATTTTTACGGCGCTAAAAAAATCAGAACCCGTTCTCGCGCTCCTTGCGCCTCTCAGCCTCCCGGCTCTTGCGGAAATTCTCTTCCCAGGTGACGAAGCTGTGGAAATAGGCGGCGTCTCCCTCGTCAATACCGCGCGTGATCTCGGTGATGTGCGATGTCGAGGCGCCGAAGGCTTCCACGGCGAAAAAAACGGCTTTCTCGGGATCCACATCGGAGCCACAGGTGTAAATGTCCAAGGCGGCGTATCCGTTCTCCGGCCAGGTGTGCGTCGAGATATGAGAGGCGGAAATGACCACCACGCCGCTGACGCCGTTCGGAGGAAACCGGCTGAAGGAAATGGCCCACACCTGGGCGCCGGCCGCTTCCGCGGCCCTGACCAAAATTTGTTGCACTTTCTCCACGCTGCCGATGATTTCCGGATCGCAGGAAGAGGCTTCGACGATGTAATGCCGCCCGATGGTCTTGAATAGCTTTTCCGACATATCTCACCTCCTTCCTCAGAGTGTTTATTATGCCATAACCTGAATATCTGTCAACCGAAAAAGGACGCTTACGGTCTGTTGATTGCATTTTCACCCCCGATTCTATATCATGATTTCCCCGGTTTCGGGCTCTCCCGGCCGCGAATCGGGCATCATATCATTCCAAGGAGTCATAAATGGCCGTCAAGGGTTTCAACCCGTTCGCAATGGCCCAAAATCAGTTCGACAAAGTCGCCGATCTCCTTCAACTCGACGCCGCCAGCCGCGATCTTCTCCGGCAGCCGCTCCGGGAATACCATTTCAGCATCCCGGTCCGGATGGACGACGGCAGCGTCCGCGTCTTCCGCGGCTTCCGTTGCCAGCACAACGACGCCCGCGGCCCGTGCAAGGGCGGCATCCGCTTCCATCCCCAGGAGACGATCGACACCGTCCGGGCGCTTTCGATGTGGATGACATGGAAATGCGCCGTGGTGGACATCCCCCTCGGCGGCGGAAAGGGCGGGGTTGTTTGCGACCCCCACGACCTGAGCCCCCGCGAGCAGGAACGCCTCTGCCGGGGCTGGGTGCGGGCCATCGCCAGGGACGTCGGCCCTCTGCGGGACGTTCCCGCCCCGGACGTTATGACCAGTCCCCAGCACATGCTCTGGATGCTCGACGAGTTCGAGGCCATCCTCGGGGCGAAATATCCCGGGTTCATCACCGGCAAGCCCGTCGGCATGGGCGGCTCCCTGGGGAGGACCGAGGCCACGGGCTATGGACTGGTTTACACTCTCCGCGAGGCGCTCCGGGAATTGGGCGTCAAGGTCGAAGCCACCACGGCCTCCGTCCAGGGCTTCGGAAACGTCGCCCAATACGCCATCAAGCTCTACGCGAAACTCGGCGGCAAGGTGCTGTGCGTTTCCTGCTGGGATCAGAGCGATCAGGCCTCTTACACTTACCGCAAAAAAACCGGAATCAACCTCGAAGAACTCCTGACCATCACCGACCGCTTCGGCGGTATCGACAAGGCCAAGGCCGAAGCCCTGGGCTACGAGAGGCTTCCCGGGGAGGCTTGGATCGAGCAGGATGTGGATATCCTCATCCCGGCCGCATTGGAAAACCAAATCAACAACGAGACCGTTAAGAAGATCAAGCCCCGGGTGAAAGTCGTGGCCGAGGGGGCCAATGGGCCGACAACGCCCGAGGCGGACGACGTCCTCAAGCAGCAAGGCGTGTTCGTCATTCCGGATTTCCTGGCCAACGCCGGAGGCGTGACCTGCAGCTACTTTGAGCAGGTCCAGTGCAACCAGAATTATTTCTGGACCAAAGAAGAAGTCCTGGACAAGCTCGACCAGAAGATGACCGCCGCTTTCCTGGCGGTGCACGAACTGGCCAAGACACGGAAGCTCTTCATGCGCGACGCGGCTTACGTCATCTCCGCCAGCCGGGTGGCCAGCGCCTGCAAAGACCGCGGCTGGGTCTAGGGACGGACGGCCGGTGGGGAGTCGACAACCGGAGAAGCGGCGATGAATCAGCGGGACCCGTCCAAGACGGCGAGCGAACTGTTCAGCACCCTGCACGAGCGCTCCAAAGAGCTGAGCTGTCTGTACACCATCGAGGAGATCCTCAGCAATTTCTCGCTTTCCCTGGAGGAGGTCTTCCGCCGGGTCATCGCCGCCATCCCCCCCGGCTGGCAATTCCCCAAGATCTGCCAAGTGCGCATCGTCTACGGCTCAGAGGTTTACGAAACCCCGGATTATGAGGACGTTCCCGTCGTCCAGAGCGCGGACATCCATGTCCAGGACACCATCGTCGGCCGTCTCCACGTCTCCTACAGCGAGCCGACGCCCGAGGCCGATTGCGGCCCCTTCCTCCAGGGGGAAGCCAAGCTCATCCAGACCATCGCCGAGCGGCTGGGGCATTTCATCCTCCATCAGCGGCTGCGGCTCATGTTCGAGGAAATGAGGGGGGAACGCCGGCAAGAGGCCGAGGCGAAAAAAAGCTGGCGCATCGCTCTCGACCTCCTGAGCAACACCGACCAGAGCCTCTTCCTCCGCATTTCACGGAAGATGATGAACTATCTGGGCTGGCGCGGCGTCAGCGAGGCCCGCTCCCTGCTTTTCCGGCGCGGGGAGAACCAGGACCGGGAAGAGCCGTTCGGGGAGGCCAACTGGCCCCAGGAAAAGGCCTCGCTCGACCGGCTTTACAAATTGAGCGAGGAGACGTTCAAGATCGCCGCCGCCAACCTGACGGACGAGGAAATTCTCGGCCGCGTGCAGAAATGGATCAACGAAGACCGCTCCAGCGACGCGGTCAAGGTCCTGGAAAACGTCTATTCCTCGCTCAACGAGGTGCTCGACTCCATGCGCCGCCTCAAGCATCTCCTCCCCCAGGGGGCGCAGCTCTCGAGGGCCAAGGCCGACAGCGTCCGGGTGGCCCTCATCCGCCGATTTTTCACCGAACAGCTCGAGTACATCAACATTTTCAAGAAATACGTCGACCTCGAGGATTTTTTCGACATGATGGGCCGGATCATCTTCCCCCCCGACAGCCGCGGCAAGCTGGGCGGAAAAAGCGCCGGACTGTTCCTGGCCAGCCGGGTTCTCCGCCAAGCCGCCCGCCGGGTCAAGGCCTTAGGCACGGTCAAGAAACCCAAGACCTGGTATCTGACCTCGGACGCCGTCATCCATTTCCTCCAGTACAACAACCTGGAGGACGTCATCGAGCAGAAATACAAGGATATCGATGAGGTCCGCTTGGAGTATCCTCACTTGATCCAGGTTTTCAAGAACTGCTCCTTTCCCCAGGAAATCCTCAAGGGTCTCTCGATGGCCCTCGACGACTTCGGGGAAACGCCGATCATCGTCCGGAGCTCAAGCCTGCTCGAAGACCGGATGGGAACGGCCTTCGCCGGCAAATACAAAAGCCTTTTCCTGGCCAACCAGGGGGACAAAAAGAAGCGACTGGACGCCCTCCTGGACGCCGTGGCCGAAGTGTACGCCTCGACTTTCAATCCCGACGCCATCCAGTACCGCGCCGAGCGGGGATTGCTCGACTTCCACGAGGAAATGGGCATCATGATCCAAGCCGTGGTGGGCCGGAAGATCGGGCGGTACTTCTTTCCCGCCTTCGCCGGCGTGGCGTTTTCCAGGAACGAGTTCCGCTGGTCGGCCCGGATCCGGCGCGAGGACGGATTGCTGCGCCTCGTTCCCGGCCTGGGAACCCGGGCCGTGGACCGTCTGAGCGACGACTATCCCGTTCTCGTCGCCCCGGCCCAGCCGAACCTCAGGGTGAACGTCTCCCAAGAGGAAATGGTCCGCTATTCGCCGAGAAAGATCGACGTCATCGACCTGGAAAAGAACTGCTTCACCTCCAAGGACATCCGCGAGCTGTTGAGAGAGGTCGGTTACGACTATCCCGCGTTGGACAAGATCGTATCCCTCTACCGCGAAGGGATCCTCAATCCTCCCCTGGGGCTCGTCACGAATTTTGAAAAGGAGGACCTGGTCGTCACATTCGACGGCCTGATCAACTCCGGCGGATTCATGGTCCAGCTGGTGGCTATCCTGAAAACCCTCGAGTCGGCGCTGGGCGTTCCGGTCGATGTCGAGTTCGCTTTCGACGGTCAGGATTTCCACCTCCTCCAGTGCCGCCCCCAGAGCCAATCGGCCGAGGAATCGGCCATGGAGATCCCCGCCGACCTTCCGCCTGATTCCGTCCTTTTCACCGCCAACCGTTTCATCTCCAACGGGCGCGTATCCGACATCTCGCACATCGTCTACGTCGACCCGGACCGCTACGGAGAGATCGCTTCCTTCTCGGACCTGGCGGCCGTCGGCCTGGCCGTGGGCAAGCTCAACACGCTTCTTCCCCGCCGCCGTTTCATTCTCATGGGACCGGGGCGATGGGGAAGCCGGGGCGACATCAAGCTCGGCGTCCGCGTTACCTACTCGGACATCTCCAACGCGGCGATGCTCATCGAAGTCGCCCGCCAGAAGGGGCATTACGTTCCCGACGTGTCGTTCGGGACGCATTTCTTCCAGGACCTCGTGGAATCGGGCATCCGTTATCTGCCCCTCTATCCCGACGATCCCCGAGTCCAATTCAACGAAGAATTCCTGAAATCCGCTCCCAACCTTCTCTCCCAAATCCTGCCCGAGCACAAGAAACTGGCCGACGCCATCCGGCTCATCGATGTCCCCCGGGCGACGGGAGGAAAGACCCTCCAGGTGCTCATGAACGCCGACCGGGAAAAGGCGATCGCCTGTTTCGCCGAGCCCGGATCCTCGTCCTGGTCCGCGAGCGCGGCGGGACTCGCCTCCGCCCGGGATCCGAACGAACATTCCCGCTGGCGGCGGAAAATGGCTGAACAGATCGCCCGGCTATGCGACGCATCGCGGCGGGGGGTGAAAACCGTTTACCTCTTGGGCGCGACGGTCGGCGGCCTGGATAGACCGGACGCCGAGCTGAATCTTCTCGTCCATTTCGAGGGGGGCGCGGAGCAGAAGAAAGAGCTCGAAGCCTGGCTCGAGGGCTGGAATGCCGCGCTCACGGAAATGAACCATCTCCGGACGGGCATCAAGCTGGAGCGCCTTCTGGACTGCCGGTTCGTCGGACCCGAGGTCATGGACAAAAAGTCCGCCGCGGCGGCGCTCGACCTTCCCGAGGAAGCGCTCCTCGAGCTGCCTCTGGAAAACAAGGCCCCGCGACGTCGGAAGAAGGAAGGCTTCCCCGCCGACTCTTGACAAGCCCGATTTCTCTCTGTTATATACGACCCTTGTTTTTTTTCAGTTTTCCGCGGTTGGAGACATCCATTAGAATCATAGAGCCCGGTCGGCCAAACTTTCCCGCTCCCAACGCCCGCGTCTCCGTTCGTTCTCTTCAAGGCCGCCATGTCATCTCCGGGAGGGTCCACCTTGACACCTGAAAGAAAGAAAGTCCAATCCATCATCGATAAGCACGGTGGTCGGAAAAAAAGCCTGATGGCCATTCTGCAGGACATTCAAGCCGAATTCCGATATCTTCCTCAGGATTGCCTGCGCGCCGTATCCGAAACGCTCGACATTCCTCTCATCGACGTCGTCGGCGTGGCCACCTTCTACCGGGCCTTCAGCCTCAAACCCCGCGGACGGCACATCTGCACGGTCTGCCAGGGAACGGCCTGCCACGTTCGGGGCGCGCCCCGAATCCTGGACGAGTTCGAGCAGCGGCTGAAGATCAAAGCCGGGGAAACGACGGAAGACAAAAACTTCACCCTGGAAACCGTGGCCTGCCTCGGGTGCTGCGCCATCGGCCCCGTGGTCGTCGTGGACAACGACTACCACGCCCACACGACCGTCCGCAAGGTCGGGACCATTCTGAAAAAATACCGAAAATGAGCGTTCCCATGAAGACCATCGAAAAGCTCGAGACCGCCCGAGACCTCCAGACGCTGATCGACGGGCAAGTCCGGCTTCGCAAGGCGGAGAAGAAGACCGTCCTGACGGTTTCCTCCGGAACCTGCGGCCGGGCCCGCGGGTCGGAAAAAGTCATCCACTCCCTGCGCCGGGCCCTCAAGGCCCACAAGCTGGAAAACAAGGTCGCCGTCAAGGTCACGGGCTGCCACGGCTTCTGCGAGGCTGAGCCGAACATCATCATCTTCCCCGACAACATCTTCTATCAGAAGGTCGCTCCGAGAAACGGCAAAGACATCGTCGCCCAGACCGTCCTCAAGAAAAAAATCCTGCCCGGCCTGCTGTTCGTCGATTCCCGCACCGGCAAAACCGAGGCCAAGGAATCGGGAATCGGATTCTACAAGAAACAGAAGCGCATCGTCCTGGGCGACAACGCCCTCATCGACCCCGAGGACATCAAGGACTATTTCTCCATCGGCGGATACGGATCCCTGCTCAAGGCCTTGAAGCAGATGACGCCTGATGAGGTCATCGATACGGTCAAGAAATCCGGGCTTCGCGGCCGCGGCGGAGCCGGTTTCCCCACCGGCTTGAAGTGGGAGTCGGCCCGCAAGTCCTCGGGCGAGACGAAATACATCATCTGCAACGCGGATGAGGGCGATCCCGGCGCCTACATGGACCGCAGCCTCCTGGAGGGCAATCCCCACCGCGTGCTCGAGGGCATGATGATCGGCGCCTACGCCATCGGAGCCCGGGAGGGGACGATCTACGTCCGCGACGAATATCCCCTGGCGGTCAAGCACATCACCCTGGCCCTCGAGAACCTCTACCGCCTCGGGCTTCTGGGGGAAAACATCCTGGGGACGGGGTTCGACTTCGACATCCGGGTGGCTAAGGGCTCGGGAGCGTTCGTTTGCGGAGAAGAAACGGCCCTCATCGCCTCGATCGAGGGCAAGGTCGGCGAGCCCCGCCAGCGGCCGCCTTTCCCCTCGACGCGCGGCCTGTGGGGCAAGCCGACCTGCATCAACAACGTCGAGACCTGGGGGAACATCGCCCTCATCATCGACAAGGGGGCTGACTGGTTCGCCTCGATCGGCACGGACAACAGCAAGGGCACGAAGATTTTCTCCCTGGTGGGCAAGATCAACAACACCGGGCTGGTCGAAGTGCCCATGGGCCTCACCCTCCGGGAGATCATTTACGACATCGGAGGCGGGATCCCCGGCGACCGGGCGTTCAAGGCCGTTCAGACCGGGGGCCCCTCGGGCGGCTGCTTGCCCAAGGAGATGCTCGACCTGCCCATCGACTACCAGAGCCTGGCTCAGGCCGGGTCGATCATGGGCTCGGGCGGCATGATTGTCATGGACGACAAGACCTGCATGGTCGACGTGGCGAAGTATTTCCTGAACTTCCTCCGCGACGAGTCGTGCGGCAAGTGCGTTTCCTGCCGCGAGGGCACCCAGCGCATGTGGGAGATCGTCAAGGGCGTCACCGACGGAACGGCCTCCTTGGCCGACCTCGACCTGCTCGAGGAACTGGCTGCGGCCGTCAAGGACGCGTCCCTGTGCGGTCTGGGGCAGACGGCCGCCAACCCGGTTCTCTCGACGCTGAAATACTTCCGCTCCGAGTATGAAAAGCACGTCGTCGAAAAACGGTGCCCGGCCATGGTCTGCAAGGAGATCATCTCCTCGCCCTGCCATTACACCTGCCCTATCAGCCAGGAAGCCTCGACCTACATCGCCCTCATCGCCCAGAAAAAATTCGAAGAGGCCTACCGGGTCATCCGCCAGGACAATCCCCTCCCCTCGGTCTGCGGACGCGTCTGCAGCCGAACCTGCGAAAGCGCCTGCAAAGCGGGCGAGATCGGCGACCCGATCGCCATCCGCGCCCTGAAACGGTTCGTTATGGACTGGGCCAAGGAAAAGAGGCTGGACGTCCCGGAGAAATTCCCCGTCACCAAGAGCCAAAAGGTGGCGATCGTCGGAGCCGGCCCGGCCGGACTGTCCGCCGGGTATATGCTGGCCCGAAAGGGATACCCGGTGAAAATTTTTGAGGCCCTGCCTGTTCCGGGAGGCATGCTGGCCGTGACGATCCCCAGTCACAGGCTGCCCAAAAACATCCTCCAGGACGACATCGACCACATCATCAAATCCGGAGTGACGCTCAAAACAAACGCCGCCCTGGGAAAAGACTTCACCCTGGACGACTTGTTCTGTCAGGGCTACAAAGCCGTTTTTCTGGCCACGGGCGCCCACAAGCCCATCGAAATCGGCGTGCCCGGCGAAGAAGCCGAGGGCGTTCTGCAGGCCCTGGAATATCTCAAAGACGTCCATCTCGGGCGCCCGCCCGAAGTCGGACCGCGAGTCGTGATCATCGGCGGCGGGAACTCCGCCGTCGACGCCGCGCGCGTCGTCCTGCGCGAAAAAAAGGTCAAGAAAGTCACGATCCTCTACCGCCGGACAAGAAAGGAAATGCCCGCCTACCCGGAGGAAGTGGAGGCCGCCCTCGAGGAAGGCGTCAAGATCGAATTCCTGGCGGCTCCGACGCGCGTCCGGACCAAGGACGGACGGGTCGTCGGCGTCGAGTGCCAGAGAATGAAACTCGGAGACAAGGACGCGAGCGGGCGGGCGAGACCCGTGCCCATCCCAGGCTCGGAATTTCAGGTTCCGGCCGACACCCTGATCCTGGCCCTGAGCGAGCGGGCCTACACCCCCTACCTCAAGGACAGCGACGGATTGATCCTTTCTCCGGAATGGGGGACGATCGTCGCCGACCCGGTGACCATGGCCACCACGCGCCCCGGCGTTTTCGCCGGAGGGGACGTGGTCACGGGTCCCTCGAGCGTCGTGGAGGCCATCGCCGCCGGCAAGGCCGCGGCCCAATCGATCGAGGATTATCTCGAAGGCCGGCCCTTGGTCCGCGCCCGGCGGCTCACCCGGCCCTCGCGCTACGTCGAGCCGGTCATGCTCAGCGAGGAGGAGATCGAACGAGCGAGGCGTCCGAAGATGCCCCATCTCCCGCCGAGCAGGAGAAAAAGCCTTCACGACGAGGTCGAACTGGGGCTCACCCGAGACGTCGCGGTTCGCGAAGCGCGGCGCTGTCTGCGCTGCGACCTCGAGACCGAGGACGGAAAGAAAGCGACGGGGAAGACCACATGATCGCCATCAAGCTGAACAACGTCGAGGTCCAGGTCGAGGAGCATTGGACCGTTCTCGAAGCGGCCAAGTTCTACGGCCTGGAGATTCCCACGCTGTGCTACAACGAGGGGCTGAGCCCCTACGGCGGCTGCCGCCTGTGCCTGGTCGAAATCGGGGAAAAACCGAGAACCCGACTCGTCTCCTCGTGCACCTACCGCGTCGAGCCGGGCCTCGCGGTCAGGACGGACACGCGGCGGGTCATCGAAGCCCGGCGGATGATGATCGAGCTCATGCTGTCCACGGCGCCCAACTCCAAGATCCTCCAGGATCTCGCCTCGCGCTACGGCGTCACCCGCCAGAGGTTCACGCTCCGGAACGAGGAGTGCGTCCTGTGCGGCCTGTGCGTCCGGATGTGCGCCGAACAGATGGACGGCCGGGCCATCGGCTTCCAGAACCGTGGCCACAAGAAAAAAATCTCCACACCCTTCGACGTCCAGTCCGAGGTGTGCCGCCTGTGCGGCGCCTGCATGTACATCTGTCCCGCCTGCCAGCTCCGCTGCCAGGGGCCCCAGCCCGACACCGCCATTTGCAACGCCTGCCTGACCATGGAGCCCACCTGTCTCGAGCGCTACGACGAGCTTCAATGCTGGATGTACGACGCCGGCCGGTGTGGGACCTGCGTCCAGGCCGAGCCGGAGCCGGGCCGGCCGAAACCGGAATGACGCCCGATGGGTATCCCCGATCGGCATACGAAGAGACATCAACCTTAAGGAGGTCACCATGTCTTATACAAAACTCAACCGCAGCGCGGCGACTCTGACCAAGAACAGGACGGAAGGCTCGATCAGCCCCTTCAGCGGCATGTGCGTCACGTGCGTCGACGGCTGCATCGGCATGTGCGAGATCGGCAAATCGGCCTACCGGGGACCGGAGGTCCTTTATCCTCAGCCGTTCGGCATCATCACCGCGGCATCGGAAAAGGAATACCCCTTCGACCTGTCTCATTTCAGCATCATGGGCACGGCCGCCGGGGCCTACGGCTGCGCGGCCGACTCCGACGTGGCGACCTTCGAAAAAGTCAGCGTCGAGACGGCTATCGGCCGCGACAAATCCATCAAGCTCAAACTGCCCTTCGTCCTGGGGGGCATGGGCTCGACCAACGTGGCCAAGCAGAACTGGGAGGGACTGGGCACGGGGGCGGCCATTTCGGGCGTCATCCTGACCGTAGGCGAGAACGTCTGCGCCATGGACGAGGGGTCGGAGATCAAGAACGGCCGCGTCCTCCGCTCGCCGGACATGGAGATGCGGGTCAAGACCTTCCAGGACTGGTACGACGGCTACGGAACGGTCGTCATCCAGGCCAACGTCGAAGACACGCGCCTCGGCGTCCAGGAATACGCCATCGACAAGCTGGGCATCAAGGCCGTGGAGCTCAAGTGGGGCCAGGGCGCCAAGGACATCGGCGGCGAGGTCAAGATCCACAGCCTGAAGAAAGCCCAGGAACTGAGGAAGCGCGGTTACATCGTCCTGCCCGACCCCGAAGACCCGAATGTCATCAAGGCCTTCGAGAATGGCAGCTTCAAGGAATTCGAACGTCACTCCCGGCTGGGCATGGTCGAGGAGGAAAGCTTTCTCAAAAGGGTTGAGGAGCTGCGTCGGGCGGGCGCCAAATACGTCTTCCTCAAGACGGGCGCCTACCGGCCGGCCGACCTGGCCCGGGCCGTCAAGTTCGCCTCCAAGGCCAAGCTCGACCTCCTGACCGTGGACGGCGCCGGAGGCGGCACAGGCATGAGCCCCTGGCGGATGATGAACGAATGGGGCATCCCTTCGGTCGAGATCTGGTCGCTGACCTATCGCTACCTCCACACTCTGGCCCAGAAGGGCGAATACGTGCCCGACACGGTTTTCGGCGGCGGGATCACCTTCGAGGACCAGATTTTCAAGGCCCTCGCCCTGGGCGCGCCCTATGTCAAGGCCGTGGGCATGGCCCGAAGCCCCTTGGCCGCGGCGATGGTCGGCAAGACGATCGGCAAGCGCATCAATGAAAGCCAGATTCCGGTTTACGTCGAGCGCTTCGGCTACTCGGTCGAGGAAATCTTCGTCACCTCGCCCGAGCTCAAGCTCTACTACGGCGACCGTTTCAAGGAGCTGCCCACGGGCGCCATCGGCGTCTACACGTACTTCAAACGCCTCAGCCAGGGCCTGCGCCAGCTCATGGCCGGCAACCGCAAGTTCGGCCTGGAGCACATCACCCGAGACGACATCGCCTCCCTGACCAAGGAGGCATCCGACATCTCCGGCATCCCCTACATCCTGGACGTGGACAAGGACGAGGTCGAAAAGATCCTCAAGAGCTGAGCGGCCGTCCTCCGATTCCCCCGGGCTCCTCATTCCCCCGAATGAGGAGCCTTTTTTTCGCCTGTCGCGAGACGGTCTTTTTTGGGAGTGCGGCCGCACTGCCAAACGAACCTTGCCAGGCGCCGAAGCCTTCCCCATCTCCCCCTTCCCCGACGGCCGGGCCTTTTTCTTTTCCCGGCGATATGCTATAAATGACGGCGACATGAGCATTCTCATCATCGTCTTCCAGCTCTTCGCCCTGCTGTTCGCCATCACCGTTCACGAGGCGGCGCACTCCTGGGCGGCGATGAAGAAGGGCGACCTGACGGCCTACAGCATGGGCCGCGTATCCCTCAATCCCCTGGTCCACATCGACCTCTTCGGGACGATCATCATGCCCGTCCTGCTGGTGCTGTTCCGGATGCCGGTCTTCGGCTGGGCCAAGCCCGTGCCCGTCAACCCCTTCAATCTCAAAAACCCGCGCCGCGACAACCTCTGGATTTCCTTCGCCGGGCCGGCGGCCAATCTCTCGGCCGCTTTCGGCTGCCTTCTGCTCATCGTCGTCCTCAAGTCGCTCAGCCCCGATGTCCAGTCCTTTCTCAGAAACCTCGGCCTTTCCTCTCAGGTCTCCGGTCTCAAGCCTCTCGGCGGCCTGGTGCTTCTCCTCTTCTATGTCGTGTTGATCAACACCTACTTGGCCGTCTTCAACATGATCCCCGTGCCGCCCCTGGACGGCTCGGGCGTGCTCATGGGACTGCTCCCTCCCGAAGCCGCCTACAAATACGACAAGATCCGCCCCTACGGTTTCCTGATCGTCATCGGCCTCATCTATCTTGGGGTGCTGGGCTTCATCATCCGTCCCATCCAGGACGTCATCATCCGCGTCGTCTTCTTATGACCATGACCTCCCCGAAGAAAAAAATCGTCTTCAGCGGCGTGAGGCCCACGGGCCCCGCGCACCTGGGCAACTACGTCGGCGCCTTCCGCAGCTGGCTCAAGCTCCTGGACGAGTATCGCTGCTTCTACTCCATCGTCTCCTGGCACGCCCTGAGCTCGGAATACGCCGACTCCCGAACGATCGGGGGCAACATCTTCGAGATGGCCGTCGACCTTCTGAGCCTCGGGCTCGATCCGGAGCGGTGCGTTCTCTTCGTCCAGTCCGACGTCCCTGAGCACGCCGAGCTCCATCTCATCCTTTCCATGTTCATCCCCCTGCCCTGGCTGGAGAGGGTTCCGACCTACAAGGAAATGCAGCACGAGCTGGCCGACAAGGAGCTCAACACCTACGGTTTCCTCGGCTACCCGGTCCTCCAAACCGCGGACATCATCCTCTACAAGGCCGAGCTCGTTCCCGTGGGCGAGGACCAGGAAGCCCACCTCGAGCTGGCCCGGGAAGTGACCCGGCGGTTCAACAGGTTCGTGGCGCCCATTTTCCCAGAGCCGCAGACGCTCCTGACTGAAGTTCCCCGCCTGGCCGGGACCGACGGCCGGAAGATGAGCAAATCCTTCGGCAACGCGGTCTATCTCAAGGACCGGCCCGAAGTCATCCGCGAGAAGATCGCGACCATGGTCACCGACACGCGGCGCAAGCGCCGTTCGGACGCGGGCGATCCCGAAGACTGCCCGGCCTTCACCCTCCACAAGGCGTTCGTCGCCAGGGATGTCCGGGACGAACTCGCCCGCGGCTGCCGAACGGCGGGCATCGGCTGCCTGGCATGCAAGCAGGCGGCGATCGACGCCCTGATGACTTTTCTCCTGCCCTACCAGGAAAAGAGGCGCGGATTCGAGAAGAATCCGGACTCCGTCCGGGAAATCCTGGCCGAGGGCGGACGGCGGGCCCGCGAGGAAGCCCGCCGGACGATGGAAGAGGTCCGGGACCGCCTGGGGTTGTGAATGGAGCCGCTTCCCGCCCCCGAGACGGACTGCTACCAGATCCGGCTCGAGGTTTTCGAGGGGCCGATGGACCTCCTCCTGTTCCTTATCCGCAAGAAAAAAATCGACATCACCGACATCCCCATCTCGGCCATCACCCATGAATACCTCTCCTACCTGGGGCGCAAGGAGCAGATCAACCTCGACCGGGAAGCGGAATTCCTGCTCATGGCCGCGCTGCTCATCTCCATCAAATCGCAGCTCCTCCTGCCCCGCGAGCAGCCTCCGGCGGACGAGGAGGATCCGAGGCGGCCGCTCGTCGACCGGCTTCTCGAATACGAGCGGATGAAAAGCGCCAGCCTCCTCCTGCGGGAGAAAGAGGAGGCGCAGCTTCAAACCTGGAGACGGACTTCCCTGCCGCCCATCGATGTGGCCGACGAACCGGGACTTATCGAGATTTCCCTTTTCGACCTGGCCGAGTCTTTTTTCCTCCTCCTCAAGCGCCGGGAAAGCGAGAACTTCCAGTACCTCAAGGCCAAGGAAGTCTCGCTCGACGAGAAAATGAGGGACATCATCCGCGAGCTCGAGGAACGGCACTATCTCGACTTTCTGGAATTCCTGGCCAGACAGGAAAGTCTGGAGGAGGCCCTCATCGCCTTCTTCTGCCTCCTGGAACTGATCAAGGCCGGCGCGGTCATCGCCGTCCAGGAGCGCCTTTTCCACACCATCAAGGTCTGGATGAGAAGAAGCCGGCCCCTGCCCGAAAACCATGGACAGCCCGCTTAAGGACATCCTGGAGGCGCTCATCTTCATCTCCATCGAGCCTCTGTCCGTAGACAGAATCAAGGAGGTGTTGAGCGACCGGACCGAGGAGGAAATCCGCCGGGCGATCGAGGATCTCTCCGCCGAATACACCCGGGAAGGGCGGGGACTGCGGCTCCAACAGGTGGGCGGCGGTTTCGTGCTCGCCACGCGGCCGGAACACGACTCCTGGGTGCGGCGCCTGCTCCAGATCGAGCGCAAAACGAAACTCTCCCACGCCGCCGTGGAGACGCTGTCGGTCATCGCCTACCACCAGCCGGTCACCCAGCCCGAAATCCAGGCCATCCGGGGCGTGGATTCCTCCTACACGATCAAGACGCTTCTCGAGAAGAAGCTCGTCAAGATCAGCGGCCGAAAAAAGGCGCCGGGCTTGCCGCTCCTTTACAGGACCACGGACAGGTTTCTGACCTACTTCGGGCTGAACGACCTCGGCGAGCTGCCCTCCGTGGAGGAAGTGGCCAAAATGCTCGAGGAGGGGGACGTCCCCGAGGAAAAACGGCCGCTCCCCTAGAAATCCTGGGAGAGGATGTAGGCCAGCAGGGCCATGGCCACGGCTCCGAGCTCGAGTTCCCTGGGGTGGACGGCCTCCAGGACGTCGCGGCCGCAGTGGTGGTAGTCGAAGTAGCGCTGCGAATCGGGCACCAGGCCGATGAGCAGCGTTCCGCTTTCGGCCAGCGGGTCGATGTCCACCCCCCCGCCTCCGGGACGGAGCCAGCACAGGCCGACCCGCTTCATAAGGTTTTCATATTTTCTGAAAGGCGCGAATTCCCGCTCATTCCTGCCGATGCCGAATCCCAGGGGCCGGAATCCTCCGCGGTCGGACTCGACGGCGGCCAGATGTTTTTCGCCGCGCCGGGCTTCCGCCCGGGCGTAATCGCGCCCTCCCGTGCCGCCGTTCTCCTCGTCCATGAACATCACCGCCCGCACCGTCCTTTTCGGACGCAGGCCGAGTCCCTTGAGCAGCCGAAGCGCCTCCAGGGCGTGGGCGCACCCGGCGCCGTCGTCGTGGGCGCCCGTTCCCACGTCCCAGGAGTCGAGATGCCCGCCGAGAAGTATGATATCCTCCGGCTTCTCCGTTCCTGAGATTTCGCCGATCACGTTATGGGAAACGACGGGATCGAGCCGCCGGCAGTCCAGGCGCAGGAAGACCTTGGCCGCCGGATCTCTTTTCAAGGCCTCGCTCAGCCGGTCGGCGCTTCGGGTGCTGAGACAGGCGGCCGGGACGCGGGCCGCGTCCGGGTCATACTCCATCAAGCCGGTGTGCGGAAAATCGTCCAGGCGGGTCGTGAGCGATCGGACCAGGGCGGCCGCTCCGCCGGCGCGCGCGGCTTCGGCCGCTCCTCGGACGCGCTGGTCGGCGGCGGCGCCGTAGGCGCCGAAGGTGTCCAAGACGGCCGGGTCCATCGGCCGGTTGAAAAAAACAATTTTGCCCGCGGCCCGTTCACCCGCGGCGGCGAGCTCATCGAAGGACAGGACTTCCAGGACCTCGGCCCGGATCCCCCCGCCGGGCGTGGCTTCGCTCCCGCCGACGGCCAGAGCGTCGAGACGCTGGGTTTCCGAGAGCGGCGATTCCAACCGGCATTCGGCTTCCCCCCTCACCCAGCGGCCGACCGTGGTCGGCTCAAGACGGACATTGTCCAATCCCATCTCAACCATAAGCCGCCGCGTCAGCTCCACGGCCTCGGCTGCCTGGGGGGATCCGGTCAGGCGGTGACCGACCGAAGTGATTTTTTCGAGCAGCGCATAAGCGCCGCGCTCGTTCAAGCCCTTGCGCAGGAGAGCGTCGGCCGCGCCTTCATAGTCGGCCGCCGCGGACTTCCCCGGTCCCCGGCAGGCGAGCGGACCCAGCAATTGAATTGCGCAGGCCGAGAACAGCAGGAAAATCCGAAAGAGGTTTTTGGCCGTCATCTGACCATCCCCGGCTCCCAGACCGTGCGTCCGCCGCGGTCGATATAGCGTTCCCGGCCGTTTTGAGTCACCCTCGCCAGACCGTTGATGAAGTAGTCCGCCCGCTCGAAACGCAAATCCACGGCCACGGCGCCCTGCTGGTCGATATAGCCCCACCGCTTGCCCCGGCGGACCGCGGCCAATCCCTCGTTGAAGGGAAGAACGTCCTCATAGAGGGCCATGATGACCGCCTTCCCCTCGGCGTCGATGAAACCGAACCGCCCTGAGGGCGGCATCCGGACGGCGGCCAGCCCGCCGGAGAAGCGTTGCGCCTCCTGGAATACGCGGCCGCCGAAAACAACCATCCCCCGGTCGTCGATGTAGGCCGCTCCGGAAGGCGTCCGGACGACGGCACGGCCTTCCTGAAATTCCGAGGCGCTCTCGAAGCGCGGGGGTATGACGACCCGGCCCGCCCGGTCGATGTAGCCCCACCGGCCCTGAATCCGGACGGCGGCCAATCCCTCGAAGAAATCGCCCGCGTCTTCAAACCGGGCGGGGATGACGCGGTTGCCCTTGACGTCGATGAATCCCCAGAGCCCCCCGGCCCTGACCCGGGCCAGGCCTTCCCGAAAGAGCCCCGCCTCTTCGACCGCCGGCACCGACAGCAGGCGCCCCGTCCGGTCGGTGAAGCCCATCCGTCCCCTCAATCCGACGGCCGCCATACCGCCAGAGAAGGAGCCGGCCCATTCAAAACGGGCCGGAATCGCCGGCCGGCCCGAGGTATCGATGTAACCCCACATCACTCCCTGCCTCACGGGACAGAGGCCCTCGGAGAAAAAACCGGCTTCCTCGTACCGGGCCGGGATGACCATTCGGCCCGAGGGGTCGATGAATCCCACTTTGGACAGGATGCGGACTTCCCACAGGCCGCTGACATTGTCCAGACGCTTGTCCCGGGCCGTCAGGACAAGGCCCGCGCCTAAAACGATGAACAGAACCGCCGTCAAGCGCCTCATGAGCTTCCTCCCTTCCGTCGGGACGGCTTTCCCGCCGTGACGATCTTCAAGGATGAAATCATAGACCATCGCCGTGGAAATACCAAGAGCGGTTTCCGCACCCGGATTCCATCGCCGTCATCGGAGCGGGCGCCGCTCGCGGACATGTCCGTCCTTCCCGCCCCTAAGTTTAGAGTTTATCTATACTTAGGGTTGACAAACAGGTCCCCGGAGAGTAGACTTAAGCACTATTTTTTGCGAGCGCATTCTCAGTTCATGGAAATCATCGTCGCTCCCAATGCGGGGCTGTGCTACGGCGTCAAGCGGGCCTTGAACCTCGCCCGCAAGGTCCGCCGCGAACGCTCCGGAGCCGTCACCACCCTGGGCGATCTCATTCACAATCCCGGCGTCATCCTCGAGCTCAAGCGCCAGGGCATCGCCTCCGCAGAGGATCCGGAGGAAATTCCGGAGGGCACGGTCATCATCCGCAGCCACGGCGTTTCGCCTGAAGTCTATGACACTCTCGAACGCCGGCGATTGGCCGTCGTGGACGCCACCTGTCCCATCGTCCGCGGCATCCAGAAGCGCGTCTCCGGCCTGGCCCGCCGAAACATCGAGATCATCCTCGTCGGCGACCGGGAACATCCCGAGATCAAGGGCCTCGTCGGCCACAGCCGGGGCAAAGCGGTGGTCCTGGACAGCGAGGAAAGCGCCGCCCGCCTGCCGTTCGTCAAAAAACGGGCCGTCCTGGCCCAATCCACTCAGGATTTTTCCCTTTTCGGAAGAATTGTCGCCAAGCTCCTGGGAAGAAGCGGCGAGCTCCGCGCCTTCAACACCATCTGCCACTTCACCCAATCCCGCCAGACTTCGACCTCGGAGCTCGCCCGCCGCGTGGAGGCGCTGTTCATCGTCGGCGGCCGATCGAGCTCCAACACCGAAAAGCTTTACCGCATCTCGCACCGCATCCTGCCCCGGACCTACTTCATCGAGTCGGCGGCCGAGATCCGCCCCGAGATGCTGGAGGGCGTCGGGCGCATCGGAATTTCCGGGGGAGCCTCCACTCCTCCCGAAGCCATAGACGAGGCCGTGCGGGTCATCCGCGCCGGCCTCGAACCCAATCCCCGGATGGAGAAGAACGCCCCATGTCCGAAATGACCAAATCCCCCGAAAAAAAGAAAGAGGAAAATCTCGAAAACGAGGACTACGCCAAGCTCCTGGACCAGTACCAGTTCAGCGCCCGGGAGATGGCCTTCGGCTCGATCGTCCACGGCCGCATCGTCCGCCTCACCCCGACCCACATCCTGGTCGATGTCGGCGGCAAGTCCGAGGGCATGATTCCCGTGGAGGAGTTCGATCCCAACGACCTGCGCCGGCTCAAGCCGGGCGACACGGTGGACGCCGTCCTGGAGAGGTCCGACCCCAAGGAGGGCGCCCTCATCCTCTCCAAGCGCAAGGCCGACTCGCAGCACGCCCTGGACAACCTCGAGAAGGCCTACCAGGCCAGAAGCTGGATTACGGGCAAGGTCGTCGAGCGGGCCAAAAACGGGTATGTGGTCAATGTCGGCATCCCGACCTTCCTTCCCGATTCCCACGCCGACCTGAGGATGGTCCGCGACCCCTCGACGCTCATCGGAAACGCCTACAAGTTCAAGGTCATCAAGTTCGACCGCAAGACCGAAAACGCCGTCCTATCCCGCAAACTCTTCCTCCAGGAGGAGCGGGAAAAAAAGAAAAAAAAGGTCTTCGGCGCGCTCGCCCAGGGCCAGAGGCTCAAGGGCACGGTGCGCTCCCTGACCAGCTTCGGCGCCTTCGTCGACATCGGCGGCATCGAGGGTTTGCTTCACATCTCGGACATGTGCTGGGGCAAGCTGGGCCATCCTTCGGAAATGTTCCAGGTCGGCCAGGAAGTCGAAGTCGTGGTCCTGGATTTCAACGAAAAGGAAGAGCGCATCTCCCTGGGAGTCAAGCAGCTCACCCCCGACCCCTGGGCCGACATCGCCGAGAAATATTTTCAGGGCCAAAGGGTTCCCGGCAAGGTGGTCAGCCTGACCGACTTCGGAGCGTTCGTCGAGCTCGAAAAGGGAGTCGAGGGGCTGGTGCACATCTCCGACCTGAGCTGGTCGCGCAAGCTCGTCCATCCCAAGAAAGTTCTTTCCGTCGGGCAGGAGGTCGAAGTGACCGTCCTGGACGTCAATCCCGACTCCAAGCGCATCTCCCTGGGGCTGAAACAAATCCAGCCTCATCCCCTCGAAGTCCTCAAGCAGAAAATCAAGCCCGGGAGCCGGATCAAGGGCCGGATCACAAGCATCACGGATTTCGGGGCCTTTCTCGAGGTCGAGCCCGGCATCGAGGGCCTCATCCATATCTCCGACCTCTCCTGGGAGAAGGTCAAGCACCCTTCCGACAAGCTCAAAGTCGGAGATGAGGCCGAGGTCGTGGTGCTCAACATCGATGTCGAAAAACAGAAGGTCTCCCTGGGCATCAAGCAGCTCCAGGGCGACATCTGGGAGGATTTTTTCGCCCGCCACAAAACGGGCGACCTTCTCAATGTCAAGATCGTCCGCATGGCCGACTTCGGCGTGTTCGTCGAAGTCACTCCCGGCATCGAGGGCGTCGTCTTTCTCTCCGAGCTCGACGAGCGCCGGATCGACAGCCCGGCCGAAGCGTTCAGCGTCGGGGAAGAGAAGACGGCCAAGATCATCAAGATGAGCGCCAAGGACAAAAAGCTGTCCCTCAGCTTTCGCCAGGCCCAGGTCGAGATGCAGCGCCTCGACTACCAGAAGTTCTTGAACAGCCAGGACGACCGGCTCACCCTGGGCGACCTCATGCGGGATAAGCTGGAGAGCATCAAATCACAGAAACTGTCAGCCGCCAAGAAGGAGGCGAAGGGCGATGATTAAAGCCGATTTGATCAACAAGATCTCCAAGGACATGAACATCCCCAAGCAGGAGGCCGAGCAGGGCGTCAATCTTTTCTTCACCACCATCCGCGAATCCCTCCTCAAGGGACAGGAGATCGAAGTCCGGGGTTTCGGCAGTTTCCGCTTCCGGACCCGGCCGGGACGGACGGGCCGCAACCCGCGCACGGGGGAAACGGTTTCCGTCCCGCCCAAGAAAATCCTGTATTTCAAGCCCAGCAAACAACTCAAAACACTGATCAATAAGGCCGGCTGATGGAGTTCCTGACCGCTCCCTGGCGAGAAGCATACGTCCGGAAGCTTTGCCGCCGGTCCCGGAGCTGCGTTTTGTGCGCGGCCTTGAGAAAAAAGGACGACGAGCAGGCCTATATCCTCCGCCGCGGGTTCCACAATTTCGTCATCCTCAATAAGTTTCCTTACACTCCCGGGCACCTGATGATCGCCCCGTTCCGCCACCTGGCCCGCTTCGAGAAGGCGGCCAAGCCGGCCGCGGAGGAACTGGCCGATATGCTCCGGCAATGCCTCGTTGTCCTGGGAAGCCATTTCCGGCCCCAGGGATTCAATGTCGGCATGAACCTGGGGAAATCGGCCGGCGCGGGCGTCACGGACCATTATCACCTCCATGTCGTCTGCCGATGGGAAGGGGATTCGAATTTCATGCCCCTCGTGGGCGGAACGAAAATTTTCATCGAAGACCTCGATACGACCTATGCCCGCCTGCGGCCTCTGTTTCAGGCCCTGGACCGGCGCGGAAAGGACAAGAGGGAGCGGCCCGGGCGCGCGTGAACCGGCCGCCGGGCCCTTGACACGGAGATGAGCATGAATTTCGAGCTGAACGAAGAACAAGGCCTGCTCAGGAACATGGCCCGGGATTTCGCCCGCAAGGAAATCGCCCCCCACGACGCGGAGCTTGAGGAACGGGAGGAATTCCCGAGCGCGATCCTCCGCCGGCTGGGTGAACTGGGCCTTCTGGGCATGAACGTTCCGGCCGAATTCGGCGGCCAACCCGTCGATTCCCTGTCCCAAATCCTGGTCCTGGAAGAGTTGGCCAAGGCCTCGGCGGCGGTGTGCGTCATCGTCAGCGTCCACGTCTCGCTGTTCTGTCACGCCCTGGCCCGCTTCGGAACGGAAGAACTCAAGAAAAAATATCTTCCCCCCGCGGCGCGTGGAGACATCCTGGGCGCCTTTTCCCTGACCGAACCCAACGCCGGCTCGGACGCCATGGCCATCCGCACCTCGGCCGTCCGCCGCGGGGACAGGTTCATTCTCAACGGCCAGAAAGCGTGGGTGACGAACGGCCGGGAGGCGGGGGCGGTCATCCTGTTCACCGCGGCCGTCGATCCCTCCGGCCGGCGGCGGCTCAGCGCCTTCGTCGTCGAGCCGGATTATCCCGGATTCAAGAGGAGCAAGATCGAGAAAAAAATGGGTCTCCACTCCTCGCCGACCGCCGAGATCACCCTCGAAGACTGCGAAGTGCCGGTCTCGAATCTGCTGGGCGCCGAGGGGCAGGGGGCGGCCATCGCTCTGAACGGCCTCGACCACTCCCGAGTGGGGATCGCCGCCCAATCCGTCGGGCTGGCCCACAGGGCTCTCGAGGAGGCCGTCCGCTACGCCAAGCAACGGGAGGCCTTCGGACGGATGATCGCCGATTTTCAGGCCGTTCAATTCATGCTGGCCGACATCGCCACCCGGACGGAAGCCGCGCGCATGCTGACTTACCGGGCGGCGCTCCTCAAGGACACCGGCCGTCCTTTCGCCGCCGAGGCGGCCATGGCCAAGCTTTTCGCTTCGGAGGCCGCCAAGCGGGCCGCCGACCAGGCGCTTCAGGTCCACGGCGGATACGGCTACTCCCGCGAATACCCCATCGAACGGATTTACCGTGACGCCCGCGTCCTAACCATCTATGAGGGAACTTCGGAAATCCAGAGAATGGTCATCGCCCGCCAATTGTTGAAGGAGACGTGAGCATGCTCAAATCAATGCGCCGGAACTTCAAATCCTTCGCGCCCGCCCTGTGGCTGGTCATCATCACCTTCATTGTCGCCCTGTTCATCTGGGTTCAACCCGGCGACCGGAGCGCGGAGTCCGGGGACCTCAGCGGCCTCGTCCTGGCCAGAGTCGGCCGGGAGACCATCACCGCCGACCAGTACGCTTCGGCCATGGAACAGGCCATCACGTTCAACGAGCAGCGGTTCGGCGCGATGAACAAGGAGCTCATCCAGCAGATCAACCTGCCCAACCAGGTCCTCCAGGAACTCATCAGAGTCCGCCTTCTCCTCCAGGCGGCCGAGGAACGCCGGGTGGCGGTTTCCGACCGGGAGCTCCAGGAGCAGGTCCTCGAACGTTTTCCTGTTTTTCTCGACCAGAAAACCGGCCGCTTTGTGGGACAGAAGGAATACGAAGAAATCCTGGCCTACTATAAAATCTCCGTTTCGGAATTCGAAAAAAGCATCTCCGACGCCCTCCTTCTGGAAAAAATCCAGGACCTCCTGACCGCGGGGGTGTCCGTGACGCCCGAGGAAGTTTGGGACAATTTCCGCCGGGAGAACGAAACCGCCCGCATCGAATATCTCCTTCTCGAAACGAACAAGGTCGAGCTTCCTTCTCCCCCCGGCGAAGCGGAGATCGAGGAGCATTTCAACCTCCACCAGGACCGCTTCCGCATCCCGGAGAAAAGGTCCGGCGTGGCGGTCTTTCTCAACCGGGAAGACTTGAAGAAGGAGGTCGAATTCTCGGCCGAAGAGATTGAAAGATACTATCGCGACAACATTGACCAGTTCCAAAAACCCGAGGAGACGCGCGTCAGCCGCATCCACATCCCTCACGACGGCCGCGACCGGGAGGATGTCCGCTCCGAGATCGGCCGTCTCAAGGAGCGCCTGGAAAAGGGAGAGGACTTCAGCCTCCTGGCCCAGGCGTACTCCCGGGATTCCAAGGCCTCGCTGGGCGGAGACTGGGGCGCCGTCGAATGGCGCTCTCTCCCCGACAAAGAGCAGGAGGCGATCGCCGGGCTGGCGAGCGGCCAGATGTCCGAAATCGTGGAGACGGACGAAGGGCTGTCTTTGCTCAAGGTGACCCAGAAAACACCGGCCTCGCCCATCCCGCTTGAGGACGCCCGATCGAGGATCGAAACCGTTCTCCAAGACCAAAAGGCGCAGTCCCTGGCCGCGGAAAGAATAGGACGCCTGGCCAAGGAAGCCAAGAAGGACAAAAACCTCGAGAAAGGCGCGGAACGACTCGGCCTCAAAGCGGAAAAAACGGGGGAGCTCAAGGAGGGCGATCCCATGGGCATCCTCGATCCCTCGGGCGTCGTCAGCCGGGCCCTTTTCCAGCTTCAGGAAAAAGGCCTGTCCGACACCCTCTACTCCTACCAGGGCGTCGGCCTGGTCCAGCTTCTGGCCGTCATCCCCTCCCATCCCGCGACTCTGGAAGAGGTGCGCGACGAGGTTCGGGACGAGGTCGCCGAAATCAAGAAGAAGAACATCATCCTCGACAGGCTCAGGACGCTCAGCGGGCGCCTGACCGGCGGCCGCTGGGACGACATCGGCGCCCAAGAAGGGCTGGAATACAGAACGGTCAACGAACACAAGCGGAAACAGTATCTGAGCACCGCCGGAGAAAACGAGGAGGTCGACCGGCTGGCCTTTTCCCTTCCCCTGAATACGGTCAGCGAACCCGTGGATTTCGACGCCGGATACCTGGTCCTGCGGGTCCTGGACCGCAAACAGGTCACCCCCCAGGAATTCGCCGAGAAGGAAACGGAGGCCCGCGCGGCGCTCCTGGAGAACAAACGCAATCTCTTCCTCGGGTCGCTTCTGGCCAAGCGCATGAAAGAGAAGGGCGTCCGGATCGAATACAACAATTTCCTCCAGGTCGTCTCGGCCGTCCTGAGCCGTTACGAACAAAAAGAAGAAGAATAGGATCGGCCGTCGATGACGAAACTGGCCCGCGCCGCCCGCAAGGCCGTCCGCGAAAGCCTGAAACTCAAAGCCTCGGACCATTTCCTTCTCGTCACCGACACCGGAAGCCTGGCGGTCGCCGAAGCCCTGGCCGGCGCCGCGCGGGCCGCCGGGACCGAGACCACGACTTATCTCCTCCCCGAATCCCTCAGGCCGGTCGCCGAGCCGACCGAACTCCTGCGGCTCATGGTCCGCCGGGCGACGGCTCTGGCCTACGTTCTCGAATCCCGATACCGGGAAAAGACGTTCCGGGGCTTTCTGGTCCGCGCCGGGCGCGCCTCCGGGCGCGTGCTGATGATGCCCGGAATGACAAGGGAGATGATGGAGCGGCTGGTGGACGTCGACCTCGGCGACATGAAGCGCTTCACCCACAAGCTGGTCCGGGTCCTCAAGGACGCCGACGAGATCACGGTCGAAAACCCGAAAGGGACGCGCATCTCCTTCAGCGTCAAGGGGCGGACGTGGGTTTCCAGCCTGGGCGATTTGGGACGGCGCGGCAGCCACGGCAACCTCCCCGCCGGAGAGTGCTACACCGCGCCGGTCGAGGATTCGTTCACCGGCCGGGTCGCGCTCAGCCTGATCGACGACAAGCTCGGCCCCGGCGTCCTCGAGTTCGAGCGGGGGCGCCTCAAGCGGTGGAGCGGCCGGGGCGTGAAGGCCATCATGGCCCATATCGGCGACGATCCGACGGGCCGGATCATCGGCGAATTCGGCATCGGAACGAACCGGGGGGCCCGCATATGCCCCAACATGCTCGAGGCGGAAAAAGCCTACGGGACGGTCCACTTCGCCATCGGCGATTCCTACAGCCTGGGCCGGAACTCGAGCCGCCATCACTACGACGCCCTCGTGGAGAAGGCCACGATCCGCGTCGGGGGGAGGACGATCGCCCGTGAAGGCCGGTTCATGATCTGAATGAACATCAAGCCCAAGCTGACGGCTTTCGACACGACCATGATCACCGTCAGCCTGGTCATCGGCATAGGCATCTTCCGCGTTCCGGCCATGGTGGCCGAAGCCACGGGCGGCCGGCTGCTGTTCTTCCTGGCCTGGGGGCTGGGCGGTCTGGTGAGCCTCATGGGCGCCCTGACCTTCGCCGAGATCGGCTCCCGGTTTCCCAAGCCCGGGGCCTTCGTCAAGGTCGTGGCCGAGACCTACCATCCCGCCCTGGCCTTCATGCTCAATTGGACCGGATTGCTGCTGGTCAATGGGGCGGGCGCGGCGGCGGTGGCCATCATCGGCGCCGAGCACCTTGTACCCATCCTTCTCCCCGCCGCCCTTCAAACTCAGACGGCCGTCCAGGCGACGGCCGTTGTCTTGATTCTGGTCCTATTCGGCCTCAACTTCCTGGGCATCAAGACCGGCGCCCGGGCCCAGAACATCCTGACCCTGCTCAAGGTGGCCATGATCGCCGCCTTGGTCCTGGCCGCCGTCCTCTCCTCCGGCCGGCCTCAAGCCGCAGTTCCGGCCGCCGCGGCCGGAACGTCCGGACCTTCCGCCTGGTGGCTGGCACTGGCCCTGGGATTCATCCCCGTCTTTTACACCTACGGCGGCTACCAGAACACGATCAACTTCGGCGCCGACGTCCGAGAGGCGAGGAAAAACATGCCCCGGGCCATTGTGGCCGGGATCCTGATCATCATCGCCTGCTACCTGCTCATCAATCTGGCCTACGTCCGCGTCCTCGACATCCCCCGGCTGGCCGGAGAGAAGCTGGCCGCGGCCCGTGTGGCGGACATCGTTTTCGGCCGGGCGGGCTACCTGTTCTTCTCCTTGGCCATTTTTCTCTCCGCCCTGGGATTCATCAACGTCAACCTCATGCAGAACCCGAGGGCCTTCCTCGCTCTGGCCGAGGAACGGGCCCTGCCGCGGCTTTTCGGCCGGGTGAACTCCCGAACGCAGGTCCAGGAGTTCACCCTCGCTTTTTTCACCGCCACGATCCTGCTGTCGATCTTCCTGCTCGGCCATTTCGAGAACATCGTCAGCACCGTAATTTTCATCGACAGCCTGAACATCGCCTGCGTGGCTTCGACAGTCTTTTTCCTGAGGCGAAAGGCCTTAGGCGAATCCGGAGCGTCCCGGGTGCCGCTTTACCCGGCGCTGCCGGCGGTGTTCGTCGCTTTCCTTTTCGGGATGTCGGTCAACGTCCTGCTCACCCAGACGAGGAGCGCGCTTGTGGGAGCCGCCTTTTTCCTGACGGGTCTGCCCGTCTTCCTGGCGATGCGCCGATGGAACGCCGGGAGAAGCGGGCTCTTGGGGCCCGGGACGTCTTGAGGGGCCGCTAGCCGGAAAGGAGATCGAAAAACAGGGAGCGGACGCGCGCTTCCATGGCCCCCCGGAATTTCTCAATCGTCTCCCGTTCATCCGCCCCCAGATAATCTCCTATGTACAGGGGCGGACCGACGTTGAGCCTCACCCGGGCCGGAATCAGCATCGGACGGTGCGTGCCCAGGAAGGCCAAGGGAGTCACGGCCACGTCCACTCCGGCGCGGACACGAAGGTTGTGGGCGATGTGCGCCACGCCGCTTTTGAACGGCTCGATGAAGGGATTGGAATACATCCTCCTCAGACGTCCTCGTCCCTGGAGGGCGACCACGGCGCGGCCGGCGCGCAGATGTCTCTCGACGAGCGCCAGGGATTCGCCTTTCTGGCGGCCCGGCGAAATGTCCACCGGCACCGTCCCGATCCGCCCGATGCGCGAGGAGACGTAACGGACAAAAGCGGATTTGAAAGGACCGAGCAGCTTGTTGACCGTAAGCCCGAATTCCTTGAAATGGCGCTCGAGGTGGCGGCGGATGACGGCATGGAACTCGGCGGCGTCGAACAGCTCCCGGTTGGCCGTGAAAAAAATCGGACGGGGAACCGTCTTGAAAAGAACGGCCACGTCCTTGAAGCTGCCGATGTGATTGCCCACCAGGACGTTCGGGCCGGTGAGAACGAAATTCCCGGCGCCTCGGACCTCGATTTTTTTGCCCAGGAGAACGATCCGCGTCAGCCTCCTGATGACGGGCCGGAAGCGCTCGAGTTCTTGTTCGTACGTGGCCATGAAAACGGCTTCTCTGTCGTTTTTGTTACTTTAAGGTCAATATTTTATGACCTCTCCGATATCTGTGGCAAGCCCTGACAACAATTCCAGATCATGAAGCGGCCAAAGGGAGCGTTTCGGCGCCGGGCGGGATTCGAATCGCTGCGGAAGCGACGGATTTCGCTTCACTCCTTGTCAGTCGGACCGACTCGTGCTAGTTTAAAACTTCCCTCCGGCCTCGAAACGGCCGCATCGAAGCGATGAGGAGGATGCCGTGATCACTGTCATCCGCCGCGGTACGGTGTTTGCCCCCCAGCCTCTGGGCGTCAAGGACATTTGGATTTTCGGCGAACGGATCGGCGCCGTCACCGAGCCCGATGCGGTCAAGGTCGAGGGGGTTCCCGTAAAAACCGTCGACGCCCAAGGGCTAACGGTCGCGCCCGGGATCATCGACCCCCACGTCCACATCCTGGGCGGGGGCGGCGAGGGCGGCCCGGCGACCCGGGCGCCCGAAATCCACATCGAGGACATCATCCGCAGCGGCGTGACCACGGTCATCGGCTGCCTGGGGACGGACGGCGTCACGCGGCACCCCTCCTCCCTGCTGGCCAAGGCCCGGGCTCTCGACATCGAGGGCGTCACGGCCTACGTTTTCATCGGCTCCTACGAGGTTCCGGTCCAAACCCTGACCGGCAGCGTCCGCTCCGACCTGGCGCTCATCGACAAGGTAATCGGAGCGGGCGAGGTCGCCGTCTCGGACCACCGCTCCTCGCAGCCGACATTCGACGAAATCGCCCGTCTGGCCGCCGAGTGCCGGGTGGGGGGCCTGCTGGGCGGAAAGGCCGGCGTGCTTCATCTCCACCTCGGAGGAGGCCCGCGGAAACTCGAGATGCTCTTCCGGCTCCGGGACGAGACCGAAATCCCCGCCGGCCAAGTCATTCCCACCCACACCAACCGCAACCGGGCTCTCCTCGAAGAGGGGTTGCGCTGGGTCCGGGAAGGCGGCTGGGCGGACCTCACGGCGGGCACGGAGCCCGAGAAGGAAAGCGACGAAGACGTCAGCGTCGAGACGGCGCTGCGCCTGGCGCGGGAGCGGGGCGTTCCGCTCGAGCGGTTCACGGTGAGCTCCGACAGCAACGGCAGCCTGCCGGTGTTCGATTCGCGGGGCGAGCTCACCGGGCTGACCGTCGCCTCACAGAACTCTCTGCTCGCGGCCTTCCGGTCCCTTGTCCGCCGAAGCATCCTCTCCCTGGAGGAAACCGTCCGGATGTTCGCCCTCAATCCCGCCCGTTTTTACAAGCTCGAGCGCAAGGGCGAGCTCACCCCAGGGATGGACGCGGACCTTATTCTCTTCGGCAAGGACCTCGCCCTGAAGGGCGTTTTCGCCCGGGGGACGGAAATGATGTCCGGCGGGCGGCTTCTCGTCCGCGGAACGTTCCGGTCCGCATAGGAGGCGCCTCGAGATGAAAGACCCCGGCACAACGGCTCCCGCCTCGCGCGGGAAAAAAGCGCCCTTCGGCGTGGCTCTCCTTCCCCTGATTTTCATGGCCGTGCTGCTCGGCGTGGGCTACGGCGTCTACAAAATCAAGCCCCAGGTCCTTCTCGTCACGGCGGCTTTTTTCACGGGCGTCATCGGCTTTCTCCTCGGCTTCACTTGGCGGGAGATGCAGCAGGGCATCGTGGACAGCATCCACAAGGCCATGCCCGCCATCCTCATCATGCTCTGCGTGGGCATTCTCATCGGCACCTGGATCTCGTGCGGCACGATCCCCCTGGTCATCTACTACGGCTTGAAGATCATCTCCCCCCAATTTTTTCTCGTGACGGCCTGCGTGGTGTGCACCCTGACCGCCATGGCCACCGGAACGTCCTGGGGGACGATCGGCACCCTGGGCGTGGCCTTCATGGGCATCGCCCTCGGCCTGGGAATCCCCGCCGGGCCGGCGGCCGGAGCCGTGGTCGCCGGGGCCTACATGGGCGACAAGATGTCGCCCCTGTCCGACATCCCCAATCTGGCCACGGTCGTCTCGGGCGCTAACCTCTTCGACCACATCAAGCACATGATGAAATCCGGCCTTCCGGCCTGGCTCATCGGCCTGGCCGTGTACACGGTCGTCGGATTGGGCTACGGGCAGGAGCACGTCCGTTCCGAGACCGTGACCCTCATCACCGACACCCTGCGCCGGAACTTCCTCGACCGAGGCCTCGGCTTGAACCTTCTTCTCCTGCTCCCGATGGCCATCGTCTTTTTCTTCGCCGTGGCCAAAAAGCCCACCATCCCCGGCATGCTTCTTTCCTCGGTCGCGGCCGCGGTCCTGGCGCTGGTCATTCAGAAGGAATCGCTGGTCGATGTGGCCGCCGCCGTCAATTCCGGCTACAAGGCTTCGACCGGGGTGGATGTCGTGGACGGGCTCATTTCCCGGGGCGGATTGATGAGCATGATGGAGACACAGCTCGTGGCCTTCACCGCCTTCAGCTTCGGCGGGATCATGCAGAGCACGGGCATGCTCCGGGTCATCCTGGACCGCATCGCCTCATTCTGCCGCCGGGTGTGGAGCCTGGTCCTGACCACGGTGGGGACGGCCGTCGTCTCCGCCCTGGTGACGGGCAGCTCCTACCTGTCGATGATTATCCCCGCCGAGCTCCTGGGCCCGATGTACCGGGAGAAGGGGCTGGCGGCCAAGAACCTCTCCCGGATCGTCGAGGAGAGCGGAGGGATCATCGTGCCCCTCATCCCGTGGAGCATGGCCGGGGTCTACATCACCGGCACGATAGGCGTTCCGACGCTGTCCTATCTTCCGTGGGCCATTCAGAATTACGCCGCGGTCCTGATCCTCGTCTTTTTCGGCGCCACGGGCCTGACGATGGCCCGCCGCCGGCGCGAGGACGAAACCCAGGCCGGGAGCTGACGGCCGGCAGGACGGGCAATCGTCAGACAACGAGCGGCAACTCCGCCAACAGGCCGAACGGCAGAAGACAGGCCAGACAAGCACGATGAGCCGACAGCGGCGACGGAGGCCTCAATAACCGGCTAGCTCCTCCCTCTCGGGCTTGATTCGTCATGGAAAACACTCCGAGGGTCATTCCATTGACTCCTTCTCAAAAAGCCTATATTCTTGCCTAGCGTCCTAGGGGGGCAATGCCGACACAATGCCCGAAATGCCATTCCGCGAATGCGGAGCATGTACGGTTCTGCTCTCATTGCGGCACAAGACTAAACTCTCCCAAAGATGTCTCCGCTCAGACCATGACACTCGAGACTCCCGCCCAGGCATTCCCCCGCGGCACGATCATCGCCGGCCGCTACGAGATCATCGAGGAACTCGGTACCGGTGGAATGGGCAAGGTCTTTCGCGTCGAGGACACAAAGGTTGAAGCCGAGATCGCTCTGAAGCTCCTCAAACCCGAGATTGCATCCGATAAAAAGACAATTGAAAGGTTCAGGAATGAACTGACAACAGCCCGCAAGATCAGGCATAAAAACATCTGCGGAATGTATGACCTCGGGGAGGCGGATGGAATTTTCTTTATCACCATGGAATATATTCCGGGTGAGGATCTTAGAAGCTTCCTCCGGAGGTCAAAAAAACTGACCGAGGAAACAGCGGTTTCCATTGGAAAGCAGATCTGCGAGGGGCTGGTTGAGGCTCATAAATCGGGTGTTGTTCACCGGGACCTCAAACCGGGCAACATCATGATCGACACAGAGGGAAATGTGCGGATCATGGATTTTGGCATTGCCCGTTCCATCGGCGCCAAGTCCGTGACGGTTGCCGGAGCCATGATTGGGACTCCCGAGTACATGTCGCCGGAGCAGGCGGAGGGAAAAGAGGTCGACCACCGCTCTGACATCTATTCCCTGGGTGTCATCCTCTATGAGATGGCGACCGGGCAGCCGCCTTTTGAGGGGGAATCGCCTTTAAGTGTGGCCTTGAAGCACAAGAGCGAGATTCCTGAACAACCCATTAAGCTCAATGCCCAAATTTCATCAGGCTTCAACCGTTTGATCGTGAGGTGTCTGGAAAAGGACAGAGAGAAGAGGTGGCAGAGTGCATTGGAGCTGGCTGCCGCCCTGGAAGAGTTGTTTCCGGAGATGCCCGGGTCGCCAAAAGAGATCATTAAGAAACGTCGATATATCAGCAAAGATATCAGAACCCAGCTCAATCAAAAAAAAGCGATTGTCCCCGCCCTTGTGATTATTGCCATGGCTGTGATTGGGGTCATTCTCTGGCCATTGCTGGCCCGAAAAGGACCTGCTCCCGGGCCAATAATCGAAAACTCCATCGCTGTTCTGAGCTTCGAAAACCAGACTGGAGACATAAGCTACGACTATCTGCAGAGAGCCATCCCCAACCTCCTCATCACCAGCCTGGAACAGAGAGGGGGGCTTTATGTGGCCAGCTGGGAACGAATGCGCGACCTCCTCAAGCAGATGGGAAAAGGAGATGTGGAATTCATTGACAGCGACATGGGATTTTCTTTGTGCCGAAGAGAAGGAATCAATGCGATTGTCCTGGGAAGCTTCGTCAAGGCGGGCGACATATTCGTCACAGACGTTAAGGTCCTGGATGTGGAGACCAAGAAACTTCTTCAAAGCGCAAGTTCGAGGGGCAGAGATGTGGACAGCATTCTCGAACGGCAGATTGATGAGTTGGGCAGGGATATTTTTTTGGGGATGGGTTTTCGAGAGCCGAAGGATAGCACTTCAGAATATAAAATTGCTGATGTCACCACAACTTCGATGGAAGCCTATGGCTACTTTCTTGAAGGAGAGGAGGCTTCCAGCAAAGCGTTTGATAAAGAGGCGCGGGAGTTTTATGAAAAAGCCGTAGCCGCCGACCCAGACTTCGCTTTGGCCTATTTAAAGCTCGGGGAAACACACCGGTGGCTCAACAATATAAAAGCAAGAAACGAGGCCATAAAAAAAGCCAGGGAGACATCGGCTAAAACGACTGAAAAAGAACGTTTGCGCATAGAAATTTATCATTCGATATACATCGAGGAAAATGCCGAGAAATATTTGAAGCTCTTGCTCCAGTTTTCAGAAAAGTACCCTAAAGAGAAATGGGCTCATTACGAGCTGGGCCGGTTTTACACGGCCAGGAACCCCTCTAAAGCTTTGGAAGAATATGACAAAGCCCTGGAGATCGATCCCAACTACGGATTTGCCCTCAATGGTATCGCCTACGTATTCATGTATGAACGAAACCACGAGAAGGCTATCGAGTATCTTAGGAAATATGCCGCCGCCTTTCCACGTGAGCCTGCCCCGTATGATTCCATGGGGGAAAACTATTTTCGAATGGGACGGATCGAAGATGCGATCGCTAAATATAAGGAGGCGATCGAGATCAAGCCTGATTTCTACCCCTCTTTAAGGAGCATTTCTTACCTGTATGCTCTCAAAGAGGATTATTCGGCCGCAATGAGTTACCTGGACAAATTGATCGAAATCGCCCAATCTCCGGGAGAAAGACAAATCGCCTATTTCTGCAAAGGATTCTATTGCGCCTGGCTGGGCAACCTTAAGAAATGCCTTGAGTACCTTCAGAAATCGGAAGATATCGCTAGGGAAGTCAACCCAGAATTCGCGGCGGCAAATCACAACAATCTGAAAGCTTATGTTTACCTCGACAGCGGAAAACTCGATCTCAGCCGACGCTGTCTTGAAAAATGGTACGATGATGTCAATAAAAGTCACCCCCTGACGAAGTTTGAATACAGTTTTATTCTCGGATTGATCGAGTTGAGCGAGAGAAATATCGATTCCGCAAAACAGAGATTGGCTGATTTGGGATCTTTGCCCTCTGATATCAACAAGGATTATAGAGAAGTTTTCACATACCTTTATCATTTGCTACAAGCCGAAGTGCTGCTTGCTGAAGGATTGCCTGAACGATGTATTTCTGTGCTCGAGAGAACATCCCCTCCAACGCCGCCTGGATTGGAGTATCAACTACGAATGATTGTCCACAACACCCCCTTTCTCAAGGATGCGCTGCCCATGGCCTACAGGCAAAAAAAAGATCTGGATAAGGCGATCTCCGAATACGAGAAGCTGATCACTTATAGCCCCGAAAATAAAGGGCGGTTTTTAGCTCATCCTCTTTATCACTACCGGCTGGCCCGATTGTACGAAGAGAAGGGCTGGAAAGGGAAAGCCATCGAACAATATGATGAATTCCTCGACCTTTGGAAGGATGCGGAACCGGGTATCGCTGTGGTGGAAGAGGCAAGATCGAAACTCGCTGAGCTGCAGAAATCATCCTGATGTCTGTTCCCCGGGGGAAAGGATGCCGACATGAAATCCCGATCGCCCTTGGGGACTCCTGTCTCACTTGATGCCTTCTCCTCCTTGTGCTATCTTAGGCCTACGGCAGCGGCTAAGTTGATGTCGGACTTCGATCCGTTTTTCCTGATGTACCGCGTTCTCTATTGATGCTGAGTCTCCATTGCGCCGGCAGAGGCGCATCGGCCGTCCGAGAAGCGCGCCGGCTGACAAGAATAAAATGGTGAGTCATCATGAAAATCTGCGGTAAGAGGCTCGTTCCATTGATTCTTATGAGCACGCTCATAACCACGCTGTTCGCGGCTGCCCAGTCCCGGGAGACGGGCGCCATCCTGGGCACGGTCACGGACATCCGCCTTGAGCCGCTGCCCGGCGTCTCGGTCATATTGACGGGCGCGAAATTGATGGGCAACCGCTCCGCCGTTACCGATGTCCAAGGGGCATTCCGCTTTCCAGCGCTTCCGCCCGGAGAGTATGCCGTGACAGCGGAGCTTCCGGGTTTTAAAAAGGCTGTCGTTGAAAATATCCGCCTGACAACGACCGTAAGTCTGACCGCCGACATCGTCCTCGAGGAAGCGGTCCTCGAAGAAGAAATCACGGTCCTGGCCAAGGCCCCGACCGTGGATGTCAGATCCTCTGAAACGGCCTCGATCACGCTCTCCAACGAAGTTCTTCGCAACATTCCTTACAGCCAGTCCACGGCCGACATCGTGAACCTCGCGCCCGGCGTGATCAGCCAGGTCGCCTATGGCTCCTCTTTGGATAGCGGCATCGCCAGCACCGTGGACGGCGTCAACGTCTCTGAGCCAATGGGAGGCGGATCCTGGGTGCTTCTCGACCACAACATCATCGAAGAGGCCAAAGTTATGGGGGTGGGCCTTCCGGCGGAGTACGGCAACTTCAGCGGAGTCATCTTCAACTTGGTGACCAAGTCGGGCGGCAACGATTTCTCGGGCCATATCGAGATCAATTACCAAAGCCTGGACACAGACAAACCGAAAGGCCTTTGGCAAGCCGACAACATCGGCGCCTACGCGGAGGATTTCCCCGATCTGACCTCGCCGCGCCTGCGCATGTTCGACGGGAGCGCCCACCTTGGAGGGCCGCTCCGGCAGGACAGACTCTGGTTCTACACCGGAGTCCAATGGTATGAGACTTGGGAATACGCGACCGGCTTCCCCCTGCCCGCGGATTCGTTCCAACCACGGATCTTCGGCAAGTTCACGGCCCAGCTCGGGCCGACGCTCAATCTTACGACCTGGCTCGAAGCCGATGCTTATAACATAAAAAACGGCGGAGGAAACTTGAGGGTATCCCCCGAGGCGACGAAAAGAATCAGAAGCACGGAGATCGTGGGGAACTTCGGCCTGACCAAAATCCTCAATCCGGGCAGTTTTTTTTGCCTGAAAGGTTCATTCTTCTTTGGCTATCTCATAGACGAACCTACGGCAGGTCGAAATGCCGTTTGCCACAGGGAGATCGCCTACTCCAATTACAAGACCGGAAGCTCCGGCATCTATTCCCGCATGGACCCGGCACGAATCCAATTCAATGCATCCTTGACTCATTACGCGGAGGACTTTGTTTTTGGCAGCCATGACTTCAAATTCGGCGCCGAAATCGAAAGATCGACCAACACATTGCACGCAGAATACACCGGTCCGACGCATACTGTTTATTGGGACTACTATGGGCAGGCTTATCTCGCTTATCAATACGAGGGCTACACGACTGACACAGGCTACACCCGGATCGACGCCTTCATCCAGGACACTTGGCAAGTGACCAAGCGGCTGAACATCAACGCCGGACTGCGCTTTTGCCAGAACTGGGGCACGGTCAAAAGCGTGCCCGGCGCCGTCTACAGCGCGTCCCGCCTGACACCGCGGCTGGGTTTCACCCTGGACCTGCTCGGTGACAGGGCCACAGTTCTCAAGGCCCATTACGGCCGGTTCTCCGAAGCTATGTTCACGGCTATCCACGAAAGGATGAATCCCGCCTCGGCCTATAGCGATTTCGTCGCTTCTTATTGGGATGGGGGGGCTTGGATCGAGTTCGACCGACTCGTCCACGAGAACCTGTACCGGATGGACCCGGCGATCAGGCACCCCTACCTCGACCAATTCACCATCGGACTGGAACGGGAGCTCTTTAAAAACAGCTCTCTGTCCGTCTCCTATATCCACCGAAGCTGGGAGGATCTCATCGCGGTCTACGACGAGCTGGCCGATTACGAGACCATCGCCTATGACGTTCCCGAGCTCGGCACGACGATTGATATCTACGAAAGGACCTCGGGGAACGATCACCGTTTCGTCCTGACCAATGTCGAGCCGGGAGACCCCTGGATCCCCGATCACTATTACCGAAAGTATAGTGGCTTCGAAGTCCTGTTCAATAAAAGATACTCCAACCGCTGGCAGGTGATTGCTTCCTACGTCAGATCGAAGACTTGGGGAACGGCGGACAATCTTTGGGTCAGCGACATCGGATGGGGCTACCAAAACGGCAACACGTCCGCCGATCCGAATTACTGGACGAACGCCGCGGGCCGTTCGACCCACGACCCGAAGCATATGCTCAAACTCCAAGGCACATATTTGATCCCCTGGGTAGAGGTCGCTTTCAATTTCTATTTCCGGGCCATCTCGGGCAATACCTGGACAACGCGATTCGGAACCCCCCTGCTGGCCCAGGGACGAGTTGTCGTATTCGCCGAGCCGCGCGGATCTGGTCGTTACTCCACCCAGAGCACACTCGACCTGAGGCTGGAGAAGATTTTCATGATCGGCGACCGATACCGCCTCGGCCTGATCGCCGACATCCTCAACGTCTTCAACACCGACACGGTCTTGAGCTGGGGAACTCTTCTCAACGTCGATTATTTCCCGGGCTCGGCAGACTTACCCGCGTCGGACGGCCATGTTCTCTACGGAATCGTCAACCCGCGCCAGGCCCGCCTGGGCGTGCGACTGATCTTCTAAAACCTGACGATGGCCCGCCGCCGGCGCGAGGACGAAACCCAGACCGGGAGCTGACGGCCGGCGGTCTAGGCTTTTTCTTCCCCTTCTTCTTCCTCGTCCGACCCCGCACTGCTCAAGGCTTTATCGAATTTTTCCCGGGCTTTCTCCTGTTTGGTCTTCTCGAGTTCGGCCGTCGCTTCGAACTTGCGCTCGAATCCCTCCCGCCGCTGTTTTTCCTTGGTGAGAAGATCGTCGAGCGAAGACTTCTCCCGACCGGCGCCCTTTTCCGATCCGACCACGCTCCGGGAGACGGCATCGACCCACAGAGCCGCGCGGCAATGGGGACAACGGACCTCGAAGACGGGCTTCTTGTCGTCCATAGGAGTCACTTTATCAGAAAGAAGCGGCTTTGGACAGGAGCGACTCCGCCGCTTTTTCCGCACCCTGAATGGAGAGCCCGCCGGATCTTCAAGCGGGGCCGGGAGCGGGAAACGGGTGGAAAACGATGCGACGCCGCCGTTCAGGACAGGTTGTGCCGGCGAAGGAGCTTGAACAGTCCCTGGCGGCTCAATCCGATGCCCCAGGCCGTTTTCGTCTTGTTGAAGCCGTATCGGCTCAAGGCCTGCCGCAAAAAACGCTTCTCGAATCCCGCGCGGGCGGTGAAATAGTTGAAACCGTCCGGCTCTCCGTTCCCGGACGGCCGGAGGACCCTCTCTGAAAGCCACTCTTGGCCGATCAGATCCCCGGGAGAGGACAGCGCCAGGCAGCGCTGAACTTCGTTGTGCAGCTCCCGGACGTTTCCCGGCCAGTGGTAAAGAACCAGCTTGGAGGCGGCATCGGGCGTGAAGCAGGCGGGCGAGCGGCCCAAAGCCCGGCATCCCAAGTCGAGAAAATGTTCGAGGAGAGGGAACAGGTCCTCGGGGCGTTTTCTCAAAGGAGGGATATCGATCGTCACCACGGCCAGGCGGTAATAGAGATCTTCGCGGAACCGGCCCTTCGCGATCTCCGCCGCCAGGTCCCTGTGGGTGGCGCTCAGGAAACGGACATCCGCCCTCCGCGTCCGGTTCTCCCCCACCCGCCGGAATTCCCTCTCCTGAACGAGCCGCAGCAGCTTGGCCTGGAGCGCCGGGGAAAGGTCTCCGGCCTCGTCCAGGAAAAACGTCCCGCCCTCGGCTTCCTCGACCAGGCCCGCCCGCTCCCTGAGGGCGCCGGTGAACGCGCCCCGGCCGTGGCCGAAAAGCTCGCTCTCCAGGAGCGTCTCGGGGATCGCCCCGCAGTTGACGGCCACGAACGGTCTTCCGGCCCTCCATCCGAGATCATGGACGGCCCGGGCGACAAGCTCCTTGCCCGTCCCGCTCTCCCCCAGGACGAGGACCGGCACGTCGCTCACCGCCACGCGGCGGACGAGGGCGCGGACGCGCCGCATGTCCGGGCTGCGGCCGATGATCCGCGACTCGAGGTCGATCTCCAAGGACAAAGGAGCCTGATCGGCTGCTTCGTTCATCCTATCCATCAGGTTTTTCCTCGGCCGCACGTTTCCGCTTCTCGGGAGCCGGGCGGCGGCGAATCCGGGCATTGTGTATAACGCTCCTCAGGTCCGATCCGTCTCATGCCCGAACCATCCCTCAGGCTCTCAATCCCACGCCGGCGCTCCTCATATTGCCAGCGGCTCGGTTATTCTGCTAAAGTGAGGGCATCTTGGGAACGTCCGGCAGAGGGAGACCATGAACAAACGGGCGAAGATCATTCCCAGCCTTTGTGTCTTCATGTTGCTCTTGGCGTGGGCCGGCCCGGGCCCGCTTCGGTCCGCGGCCAAAACCTATTGGCACTTCACGTTGTTGACCAATATCAACGGCACCGCCGCCCAGGAATGGCTGTGGGCCACGATGGTCGAATTGCCCAAAGAGACGGTGTTCGCCGACGAGGCGCTCCTGGCCGAGGGGATGGGCGGCAAGCTCGAGGGCACGATCTTCGGTCAGGTCCGCGCCGCAGCCTGGCGGTCGGAATACACTTACTATTTCGACACCAAGTGCAAGGGCCGCAAGTCCAAGAAGGAGATTGCCTACAGCCAAAGCCAGAGCGATTCCGTATTCGTCCACGGTCAAATCATCAGGCCGCGCGATCCCGCCCACGACATGGAATTCCGCTGGGGGGTTTGCAACCACCGGGTCTTGATGGAGGACGGCCGCTGGCGGGAGCTCGGAGAGATGGGCCACGTTTTCGTCGGGCCGATACGGATCGAGGGACGCGAGCCCGAGGAAATGCGCGGCGAGTTCGGGATCGACGGAATCATTTATGACGACCAAACACGGCGCGTCAAGCGGTGCGGCGAGTCCTGGATCGAGGACTTCGATTCGGTGTTCAAGCATTTCGAGAGTCATTCCCTGAGGGACAGTTTCGAGCCCGGCGGGCGCGAACTCTTAGGCCAACGTTTTTGGAAATTTCACGGGCTCGATGTCCAATGTGTTTATTTGGTCATTCGCTCCCCGGAGCGCGCGCACCCATATTGGAAGCAGCGTCGGATGAGCTGAATTCGCGGCTTCTCTCGCTCGCCGGCCGCAGGATCTTCAGCATGATCGAAGATTGATGTCTTTTCACGCCCTGAAAGGCCCGTTCCGGGCCGGACGCCTGTTTGACGGGACTGACAACCCTCTGCTATAAACGGGACATGAGCGCCGGTTTTCCCCTTTTCCCGCGATTCAAGCCTCTGGAGATCTCGGACCGCGAATTTCTCCGCTCGCGTCTGTGGGATTTTCAGCCGCGGACGTCCGAGCTGACGTTCACCAACCTTTTCATCTGGAGGAAATATTACGGCTTCGAATGGTCGGTCCTCGACGACCGGCTGGCCGTCATCGCCGCCTCTCCCGAAGGCGGTCCCCGAAGGGGCTGGGCCCTCCCGCCCGTCGGAGCCCAGCCCAGGGCTGAGACGGCGAAGCGCCTTTTGGAGAGTCTCGCCGAAAGGGGGGGCCCGGCGGCGGCCCAAATCCAGCGCGCGGACCGGCTCCTGGCCGAGGAGCTTCAATCCCGGCCCGAATTCTCGATCTCCCCGGCCCGGGATGATTATGACTACGTCTACCTCACCCGCGATCTCATCGAGCTCGCCGGCTCACGCTACCACGGCAAGCGCAACCACATCGCCCGATTCACCGCCGCCTATGATTACCGCTACGAGCCGTTCGACGCCGGGCACGTGCCTGAGTGCCTGGAGCTGGCCGAAGCCTGGTGCGCGTTCAAGCGCTGCGAGGACGACCTCGATCTCATCGGCGAGCACGACGCCGTCAAGGAGGCCCTGTCCCACTTCACCGCCCTCGGCGTTTCGGGCGGCGTCGTCCGGGTCGGAGGGAAAATCAAGGCCTTCACCCTCGGCGAGCTCCTGAACAGCCGGACGGCGGTCATCCACATTGAAAAAGCCGATCCCGAGATTCGGGGGCTGTATCCGGTCATCAACCGCGAGTTCTGCCGCCGTCGGTGGGCCGGGACGGAGGCCGTGAACCGCGAACAGGACATGGGCGAGCCGGGACTGCGCAAGGCCAAACTGTCCTACCACCCCGATCACCTGGAAGAGAAGTTCATCATCGCCCTGAAATAGAGGCCCCATGAAGCCGCCGCTTTTTTGCCGGGACGAGGAGCGGCAATCGTTCCGGGCGGGAGAAGGACGTCCATGAACCGCCTGGCCAAGGAAAAAAGCCCTTACCTCCTCCAGCACGCCCGCAATCCCGTGGACTGGCATCCCTGGGGAGAGGAAGCGTTCGCCGCGGCTCGGCGGGACCACAAGCCGGTGTTTCTTTCGATCGGATACTCGACCTGCCACTGGTGCCACGTCATGGAAAGAGAGTCCTTCGCCGACGAGGAGACTGCGCGACTGCTCAACGAGGCTTTCGTGTGCGTCAAAGTCGACCGGGAGGAAAGACCGGACCTGGACCACTACTACATGTCCGTCTGTCAGGTGTTGACGGGATCGGGCGGATGGCCCTTGACCGTCCTGCTCACTCCGGACAAAACCCCATTTTTCGCAGCGACCTATATTCCCAAGGACAACCGCTACGGACCCCTGGGCCTGAAAGAGCTCACCCGCCGGGTTCAGGCCGCCTGGAAGTCGGACCCGGACGGAATCGCCGCCTCCGCCGAAAGGATTCGGGAGTTCATGGACCGGCTGGCCGGGGCGCCGGCGGAAGACGTCGATCCCGGGCTCAACCTTTCCGAGAAAGCCTATGCCGACCTGGAAACGTCCTTCGACGCAGAGCGGGGAGGATTCGGGCCGCCGCCCAAATTTCCCCTTTCCCAGCACGCGGTCTTTCTGCTGCGCTACGGACGGCGGACGGGACGGCAAAAAGCGGAGCGCATGGCCGCTCGGACGCTGGAGGCCATGGCCGGCGGAGGGATTTTCGACCATCTCGGAGGAGGGTTCCACCGCTACGCCGTCGACCGCGAATGGCTTGTTCCCCATTTCGAAAAAATGCTTTCCGACCAGGCTCTCCTGGCCCTGGCCTACGCCGAGGGCTGGCTGGCGACAGGACGGCCGGAATTCAAAGACACGGCCGAACGCGTTCTCGAGTACATGCTCCGGGACTTGAAACAACCCGGCGGCGGATTCGCCTCGGCCGAAGACGCCGACTCCGAGGGCGAGGAGGGCAAATTCTACCTCTGGACCGAAAGGGAAATCCGAGAGGCCCTCGAACCCGGGGAAGTCGAGGCGGCGCTGGCTCATTTCGGCGTCTCGGCCGGGGGCAATTTCGCCGAGCCGGGCAAGGCTCGTGACGGGAGGAATATCCTCCATGTCTCCCGGCGCAGTCCGGGCGCGGAATCGGAATCGAAGAGAGCAGCCGAAGAAAAAGACGCCCGGCTCGCCGCCGTCCGCGCCAAGCTCCTGGAAAGGCGGCGGACGAGAAGGCCGCCGTTCAAGGACACGAAAGTCCTGACCGACTGGAACGGATTGGCCGTCGCCGCCCTCGGCGTCTGCGGGCGGGCTTTCGGCAGGCCGGATTTCCTCCGGGAGGCCGAAGCGGCCGCGGATTTTCTCAGGACGACGATGGGCCGGCCCGACGGCGGACTCCACCACCGCGCCAAGGACGGGGAAGCCGCCATCCCCGCGTTTCTCGACGATTACGCCTTCCTCATTTGGGGTCTCATCGAGCTTTATCAATCGACGTTCAGGGCGGGCGATCTGGCAGAAAGCATCCGCCTGGCCCGGCGGACCGTCGAGGAATTCTGGGACCGCGATCAGGACGGATTTGATTTCGCCCCTCAAGACGCCGGTGCGATCCCGGGACGCAAAAAAGAATACGCCGACGGCGCACTCCCCTCGGGAAATTCCGTCATGGCCGGCAACCTCCTTTTTCTCGCCCGTCTGACCTCCGATCCGGCCTGGGAAGATTTGTACGACCGGTTGGGCCGCACACTCGGCGCCAGGGCGGCCTCCGGCCCTCTGTCATTCACCCATTTTCTCGGCGTCCTGGAACTCACGCGCCGTCCGTTCCACGAAGTGGTCATCGCCGGCCGGCCCGGAGCTCCGGACACGGAAGCCTTCATGAACGTCCTCCGCCGGGAATACCTGCCGGGCAAAGTCGTGCTCTTGAGACCGGAAGGACCTCAGGCCGGGCCTCTTCTCAAGCTGGCTCCTTTTCTCGAGCCCTACCACGCGGTCGACGGCCGGGCGGCGGCTTATGTGTGCACCGGATTCCGCTGCCAGGCTCCCGTCACATCCCCCGCCAACCTTCTTTCCCTTCTTAATAGGGGGACATAATACCTATTTGCCTGATTAAATCGATATAACTTGTTCAAAAAAAATACCTTATGCCTTATATGGAAATAAGGTGAATAGGTATTGTGTCCCCCTATTAGATTTGACATCAGGGAGCAAGTCCATTACATTAAGCGGTAATTCGATATGAACACTCTCGCGACCGAGAGCCGCCTCGAAACGGAGGATTCATGAAAAAGGCCTTTCCCTTGGTCGCGCTCGCGGCCGGGTCCCTTGTCCTGATTCTGGCGGCTTATTCCGGCCAGGACGTCAAGGCCGGCGACGAAGCGCTGGGCACGCGCAAATACGCAGATTATGACACTCCCAAGTTCTGCGGCACCGCCTGTCACACGGACATCTTCCAGCAGTGGACGCAATCCATGATGTCCCAGGCCTACACCCATCATTGGGACGAAATCGAATATTTCCGGCTGGCCGTGCCGCATGCCGAAAAGGACCCGGCCATGGCCGGAGCCCAGGCGGGGTGCAACGGCTGCCACGCTCCGATCGCCTTTCTGGCGGGCGACATCCCGCCCCCCCGCCCGGAGAAGAACAGCCGGGCCAATGAGTCGGTCTCCTGCGACCTGTGCCACACCGTGACCGGATTCGCCGGAGACGTTCCCCACAACTTCAACTGGATCTCGAATCCCGGAAAGACGAAGTACGGGCCGCGGGGCGGGGGAAATTCCCCGGAGCACAATCTCCAGCAGTCCGCGTTCCTGGCGACGAGCGAATTCTGCGGCACGTGCCACAACGAAAAAAGCCCCTACGGGGCCTGGGTCAAGGCCACCCAACTGGAATTCCAGGAGGGACCTTACGCCCGGGAAGGCGTTCGATGCCACGACTGTCACATGACCTACGCCCCGGGCAAGACGGCCGCCATGGGGCGGTCTTACCCCGACGTCCGCCAGCACCTGTTCCACGGCGCCCACGATCCGGGGAAAGTCAGGGGCACGGTCGAACTCCGCATCCATCCCGACATCCGCGAGGCGGAGCCGGGCGAAACGGTCAAATTCACCATTGTTCTCTTCAACCAGAAAACCGGCCACAAGTTCCCCACCGGGTCCGTTGAAGACCGCCTCCTGTGGATGCACGTCGAGGCCCGGGACGCCGAGGGTCACGTCCATCATTTGCCCGTCGACAAAAAGGGTTTTCCCGGCGAGGACACGACCATCGCCGGCGAGGCTTTGGCCTACCAGGATATGGGGATCCCTCTCGGCAAGCCGGATTTCCCCGGCGTCGCCCGGGACGGCGTCCCCGTCGGCGACCGCATCTTCCGCATGGCTTACTTCGACCCGCAGGGGCGCATGACCATCCAGCAGTGGAACACCAAATCTTTCGGCGTCGATTACCGCTTCGGCCCCCGGGAATCCAAGGTCGAAACCTGCACCTTCCCTCTGCCCGCCTCGCTCCCTCCCGGCCCCCTGATCGTCACCGCCGCCCTGTATTACCAGAAACTGGTGAAGCCCGTGGCCGACTTCCTGAACGTTCCGGCCGAGGAGGCCGAGCCTCTCAAGGTCAACGAACATTCCACAACCGTCATGATCCTCGACTAAAGGAATGATGATGAAAAAAATCCTCCTGACGGCAATCCTGGGTTTTTTTGTCCTCCAGGCGACGGCGGCCTCCGTGAACGCCATGCCGGCTTTCGCCCGCCGGTACAGCCTGTCCTGTAAGACCTGCCACGCGCCGTTCCCCCGTCTTCTGCCTTACGGCGAGGAGTTCGCCGGGGACGGTTTCACCGTCAAGGACAAGGAATCCCCGCGGTACTTCCAGGACACCGGCGACGACCTTCTGTCCCTGATCCGCGACATCCCCGTCGCCCTGCGTTTCGACGGATTCACGGTCTTCAACAACGCCGCCACGGGACGTTTCGACTTCAACGCCCCTTATGTCCTCAAGCTCCTGTCCGGCGGCGAGCTGTTCAAGAATGTGTCGTATTATTTCTATTTCTTTTTCAGCGAGCGGGGTGAGGTGGCGGGCATTGAGGACGCCTTCATCATGTTCAACAACCTGCTGGGGACGGGCCTGGCCCTCACTCTGGGACAGTTCCAGATCTCCGACCCGATGTTCAAAAGAGAGCTGCGCCTGACGCTCGAAGACTACCAGGTCTATCGCGTCCGGCCCGGGCTGTCGGGCATCAACCTGACTTACGACCGGGGGCTGATGCTCAATTTCGGCCTCCAGACGGGGACCGACGTCACGGCCGAGATTCTGAACGGTTCGGGGATCGACCCGGCGGACGACGACAGGAATTTCGACAACGACGCCTTTAAGAACTTCGCCTTCCACCTCTCGCAGGGCGTGGGAGACAAGATTCGCCTGGGGGGATTCGCTTTCCTGGGCAAGGAACGGCTGGGGGATTTCCGGAACAGCGTCTGGATGTTCGGCCTCGACGCCTCCGTCGCCAGCCCCCCCTTCGAGTTCAACTTCCAGTATCTCGAGCGCCGCGACAACGACCCGTATTTCGTCGGGACCGTCGACGACAGCCTTTCCACCCGGGGGGCCCTGGCCGAGATCATCTACCTGCCGCGCGGCGACGACTCGCGCTGGTACGGAGTGGGCCTCGTCAACTGGATTGTTTCCGACGCCCCCGGCCTAGACACCTTCTCCTTCACTTTCGGGGGAGGGTATGTGTTGCGCCGCAACATGCGGCTCGTCTCGGAGGTCACCTACTACGACCAGAGCCCCTGGGACCGCTATTTTCGGGTGGCCGCCGGACTGGTGACCGCTTTTTAGCCGGCCGAGGTTTTGAGCGTCCTGATGCGGCGCGTGACGTTCCGGAACTGGGGATTCCAGCTCTTCACCTCGGAGAACATCCCCAGGGCTTTGTCTTTCTGCTCCATCTCCTCGAACAGCGTGCCCAGTTCGTATTTGAGGACAAACGATTTCCGGGAGCCTTCCTTGACCAGGCTCAAAGCCTTGTTGAGCCAGTCGAGAGCCTGGACATAATCTTTCCGGGCCCGGTAGCAGAGGCTAATCAGGTTGTAGCAGTCCACCCTCCGCTTCTCGTCCTCAGCGGCTTTTTTGAATTCCTCGGCCGCTTCCTCGTAAAGCTCCTGTTCGTAAAAAGCCATGCCCAGGCTGTAGCGCACCTCCAGATTGGACGGTTTGAGTTTCTGCTCCACGTCCTTCCGGAAATCGCGGATGATGTCCGACAACTCGTTCTCCACGAGAGCCGTCGCCTTTTTCTGTTGTTGAAACGTCGCCGCCTCGATGAGGGCCAGTTCCTCGGCGAGGATGTCGGTCACGTCGGGAAAGAGGCTCTCGTCAAAAGCCATGGGCCGGGCCAGGCTGTCGAGACCGTCGAACACATCCCCGGAACTGACCTGTTCCTTATCTCTCAGATCGGGCAGGGGCCGGGCGTCGGTTTTCCGGGCTCGCGCCGCCTTCTGCTCCATGACGGCGGCCTTCTCCACCAGGTGCGGAATGGCCTCCCTGCTCGCCGGCCCGGCGATGCTCCTCAGGGATTCGAGCCGACTCCGTACCTCCCGGTCTTCCGGATAGAGGAGCAGGAGATTTTCCAGAATCCGCTTGGCATTGAGGGCCAAGCCCTGCTGGAGATAGAGCTCGGCTTTGGACAAGTTGACCCGGATCGTCTCCCTGTCTTTGGCCGTCAACCGCGCTCCGCCCTCCTGTCTGGCGGCCGCGGATGACGACGGCGGCTGCGCTTCTCCCCCGGACTGGGCGAATTCCCGGGCCAAAACCGGATCGCCGGGACAGAGATCGATAAGCTCCCTGAGCACGACGAGCGCTTTCTGCCGCATGTCCTTGCGGCGGTATTCCTGCAAGAGAATCCGAAGGGCCGCCTCCAGGTTCGCCTTCTGATTTCGGGATTTGAAGATGACCGACAGCTTCTCCAGGGCGGGGAGGTAAACCTCCTTGCCCATGACGAGCTGACCCAACAGACCGATGGCCTTGTCTTCGCGATTCTTGCTCAGCAGGGTATTGACCAGGGGTTCGTAAAGGTCATAGCCTCTGTCGAGCTTGTTGAGCTGGATGTAAGCGTACCCGAGGCGGACACGAGTGTTGATGTCGTTGGGATTGTGCTCGTACATCCGGGAGAAGATCTCCTCGGCTTTCCGAAAGAGCTTTTCTTCCAGGTAGAGGCCGCCGAGGTGGGAGAGGAGATCCAGGTTGTCGGGGTGATGACGCAGGTTTTCCTCGGCCAGGACGATGGCCTCCGCCCTCCGGCCGCGCCTCTTCATCAGCTCGACGTAATTGAGCGCCGTCCGCAGATGTCCTTTTTTCAGCTGGTTGGCCTGGCCGAGGATCTCCTCGGCCTCCTTCAGGTCCTGCCGGTCCAACTTGATCTCAGCCGCCTCGTTCAGGATGTCCACGGCATCATCGACCGAACCTTCCCTGATGTACAACTCCGCCAGGCGCCGCTTGATCCGAGGGTCCGTGCGGTCGAGCTTGACCATTTTTTCCAGGACGAAAATCAGACCCTTGACGTGGCGCTCCTTTTCCAGCCGGTCGACGATCTTCTGAAAACCGTTCTTGGCCTCGGTGACAAATCCCAGCAGGGCGTACAACTCGGCCAGCTTGATGGCCGTCGGAATGTCGTCGGGCTTGACCTTGCTGATTTTTCTATAGCTCGCCAGACATTGGGAGTACTGCCCCTTGGCTTCGTAGTGGCTGGCGACCTTCAGGTATTGCTCTATGCCCTTCCCCGTTTTGCCGAGCCGGACGTAGAGGTCGCCGATGATATTGGCCAGGTTGATGTCGAGGACGTCGGCTTCCTGGAGCCTTTCGTATTCCCTGACGGCCTCGCGCAACTTCCCCGCCCGGAAAAAGCGCTCGGCGCCCTCGAGGATCGCCTGTCTCTCTTTCTTGGAAATCATCTTTTCCACGCTCCGGACTTCCAATGGAAGCTCAGCCGGTGGAGCGGAGTTCTGCCCTGCCGTTCCAGCGCCTGAAAATGTTCCCGAGTTCCATAACCTTTGTGGCGCGTCAACCCCAGTCCCTCGAACAGGCGATCCAGACTATCCATCATTCCGTCGCGAAGCACTTTGGCCACGATCGAAGCCGCGGCGATGGTCAGACTTCGACGGTCGCCCTGCTTCACTCGCTGCTGAAGATAATGTACACCTTTCAGCTCAAAACCGTCAACCAGGACTACGTCGGGCCGTTGCGACAGGGAGGCCACGGCCCTTTTCATGGCCGTGAGCGACGCCCGGTGGATGTTCAGGCCGTCAACCTCCCGGTTTGACGCCGCTCCCAGCCCGACGGCCCGAGCCTCTCTCAGAATGAGCCGGCAGAGGGCCTGTCTTTTGGCCGGACGGAGGGCCTTGGAATCGTCGACTTCCGAAAGCCAGGGCGGAGGGATCCCCTCGATCCAGTCGGGGGGGAACATCACCGCCGCCGCGACCACCGGGCCGAAAAGAGAGCCTCGGCCGGCCTCGTCCACTCCGGCGATCCCCTCACAACGCCTGCGGGAGTATTCCCGTTCGATCGAAAAATCAGGCACCATTCCTCGACCGATCTGCTCAGGCCGAAGCTTTGGGCTTCAACCGGAGGCCGGCGCTCTCAGGACCGGTCTTCCTTCAGTCGGGCGGCCTTGCCCTTCAGTTTCCTCAGGTAATACAGCTTGGCCCGTCTCACCTTGCCGTGCTTGACGACGTCCACTTTCTTCACCGCCAGGGAGTTAAGGGGAAAAATCTTCTCAACGCCCACGCCGAAGGAGACTTTGCGCACGGTGAACGTCTCGCCCAAACCCGAGCCCCGGCGGGCGATGACATCGCCCTGGAAAATCTGGATGCGCTCCTTGTTGTCGGCTTCCTTGATGATGATATGGACCTTGACCGTGTCCCCGACTTTGAAATCGAGAACATCTTTCCTTAGACCCTTGTCCTCATAAGCCGTGATGATGTTCATGGCGTTTTCCTTTCTTTCCGTTCCTTGTCCATCTGCTCCAACAGGCGCTTGTCCTCGGGACTGAGGTCGGCCTCGGCCAAGAGATCCGGTCTTGTGAGCCAAGTTTTTTCCAGCGCTTTTTTCCGTCTCCAGGCCGAGATTTTCCCGTGGTCCCCGGAAAACAGCACGTCGGGCGCCTTCATTCCCCGGAATTCCCTCGGCCGCGTGTAATGCGGAAAATCGAGAAGGCCGCGGCTGAAGGAATCCCGGGCCACCGATCCTTCTTTTCCCACGACCCCCGGAACAAACCTCGAGACGGCGTCCACGACAACCACGGCCGCCGGTTCCCCGCCGCTCAGGACGTAATCACCGATGGACACTTCCTCGGCGGCCAGAAACCGGCTCACCCTCTCGTCCACGCCCTCGTAGCGGCCGCAGATGAGAATGACCTGCGGGCGACGGGACAATTCCTCGGCCAGGCGCTGGTCGAACCGGCGCCCCTGCGGGGAGAGCAGATAAGCGGGCACGTCCGAACCGCCTCTCAGGCTCTCGACGGCGGCGAAGATCGGCTCGGGCTTGAAGACCATGCCCTCGTCTCCGCCGAAGGGACGGTCGTCCACCTGCCGGTGCTTGTCCGTCGTATAGTCCCGCAGGTTGTGCACGTTCACCTGGATCAATCCTTTCTCCACGGCCTTGCGGATGATCCCTCCCGAGAAAACCGTGGCGAACATCTCGGGAAAGATGGTGATTATATCAAATCTCATTCAGGTCCAAAAGGCCGTCCGGAGGATCGACTCGGATCCTCCCCTCCTCCGGCCGGATCTCCCGGCAGATGCCGGCCGAGAGGGGAATGAGCGTTTCTTTCCCCTCCCGATTCACGATCAGCAATCCGGATTCCCCGACCGGGACGACGTCCGTCACCTCGCCCAGATCTTCCCCGGACAGTGTGACGACCCGGCAGCCGACCAGCTGACAGGCGAAATAGGCATCCTCTCCGGGCGAAGGGAGATTCGCTGCCGGGAGGAGAATCTCGCGCCCCCTCAAAGCTTCGGCCGATTCCAGGCTGTCCACGCCCTCGAGCTTAAGAAATCCGCTTCCCCGCTCACGGCGGACGGACTGAACCACGAATCGTTCCGCCTCACGGCCGCGCCGGAGGAAGAGGAAAGGAGATCCTTCCAGTCTGAAATCCGGGAACAGCTTGAATTTCATCTCCCCGCCGGCCCCATGACTTCTTAGAATGCGGCCGACGGGGTGAAGGACGTCAGCCTTTTTCAATGATCTCCAGGTTGAATCTCCGCTTGAGTTTCATGCCCGCAGCGCCGAGTATGATCCTTATCGCCCGGGCCGTCCGGCCTTGTTTGCCGATCACCTTGCCCAGGTCTTCGGGAGCGACTTTGAGCTCCAGGATGGTGGTCTGCTCCCCTTCGAGCTGGGACACCAGCACCTTTTCCGGATTGTCCACGAGCGCTTTGGCGATGAGTTCAACGAGTTCTTTCACGGCGACCTCCTTTCGTCGGTGTCGGTCTTACTTGGATGATTGGGCTCGTTTTTCCGCGGCACGCAATAGGGATTGAACCGTGCGGGACGCGCGCGCGCCCCTGGCCAGCCACATTTTTGCCTTGTCGAGGTCCAGTTTGATCTCCGCCGGCTCCGTGAGGGGATTATAAAATCCGACATAATCCCTGGCTTTGCTCTCCCTGGGTTTCCGGGAATCCATGACCACGATTCTGTAGGCGGGCTTGCCCTTGGCTCCGAACCGCATCAGTCGCATGGCTAACATCTTCGATCTTCTCTCAACGTGGATTTTTGGGGATATTCATATTATCCGAATCCGGGCCCGAAGTCAACTTGGTCCATCCCTACTTCAAAAGGCCGGAAGACATCATTTTCTTGAATCCGGGCTTCTTGATCATGCGTTTCATCTCCGCGAACTGCTTGAGGAGCTGGTTGACTTCCTGAACCGGACGTCCGCTGCCCAGGGCGATGCGCCGGCGGCGGCTGCCGTCGATGATCCTCTCATCGCTGCGTTCCCGGGCGGTCATGGACCTGATGATCGCCTCAAAATGGACCACTTTCCGGTCGTCCACCTGCGCCCGGGACAGCTGTTTGAAGGGGCCGGATCCGGGCAGGTGGCCGAGGATTCCCGACAAGGAACCCATTTTCTTGAGCTGCTGGAGCTGCTTGAGAAAATCCTCCAGAGTGAACTCCTCCCGGCGGAGGCGGCGGGCCAATTCCTCGGATTCCTTGAGGTCGGCCTTCTCTTCGGCCTTTTCGATGAGAGTCAACAGGTCGCCCATGCCCAGGATGCGGGAGGCCATGCGGTCGGGATGGAACACCTCGAGCTTGTCGAACTTCTCACCCACGCCCACGAATTTGACGGGCAGGCCCGTAACCGAGACGATCGACAGAGCCGCCCCTCCGCGGGCGTCGCCGTCCAGCTTGGTCAGAATGATCGACGTCAGTCCGATGCGGTCGGAGAACGCCCTGGCGCTTTTGACCGCGTCCTGGCCGGTCAGGGCGTCGCCGACGTATACGACCTCAACGGGATTGAGAACGTCACGGACCATGCGAAGCTCCTCCATGAGATCCTCGTCGATATGGAGGCGGCCGGCCGTATCCACGATGAGGGGGTCATAGGCTCTGTCGCGGGCGAAGCGGACGACCTCCCGGAGGGCCTTTTCCGGAGAATCCGGCCGGACCGCGGGCGCCTCATAGAAAGCCGCCTTGACCTGCCCGGCGATCTGTCTGATCTGTTCCTGGGCGGCCGGCCTTTTCAGGTCGAAGGACACGAGAAGGGGGCTGCGGCCGAGCCCCTGCACATACCGGGCCAGTTTGCCGCAGGTGGTCGTCTTGCCGCTGCCTTGGAGACCGACGAGCATGAAGACCGAAGGAGGGGAGGCGGCGAAGGACAGCGGCTTGTCTTCAGATCCCAGGACGGCGGTCAATTCGTCCCTGACAATTTTGATGACCTGTTGGGCGGGCGTCAGACTGTCCAGAACTTCCCGGTTGAGGGCCCGGACCTTGATTCTCTCCTCGAAGTCCCTGACGACCTTATAATTGACGTCGGCTTCGAGGAGGGCCAGACGCAGCATCCGCAGGGCCTCGGCCATGTTCTTCTCCGTGATTTTGGCCTCGCCCCGGAGGTATTTCAGGACTTTCTGCAGCCGGTCCGACAGCTGATCGAACATGGGAAAACATCATACAACAACCGGGGACTGAGCCGCCATCCTCGGCGGACGGAAGAAAGCGTCTTTGCCGTGTGAGAGCCGGGACGACGGGCAGGGATCAGAGCCCGATCTGGTTGAGGCCCTTCTGGCGGGCGAGATGCATCATCGCCTCGGCTTTTTCGACGATCTCCTGCGCGGTTCCGGTGTCGCCGGGGAACATGGCGATGCCCATGCTGACCGAGATCCTGTCCGCGTCGCTGATTGAGTTGAAGAAAAACTCGTGGGATTGAATGTCCTGCTTGATTCTCTGGGCAACCATGAAGGCTCCCGCCCGGTCGCAATAGGGCAGGATGATGCCGAACTCGTCTCCGCCAAGCCGGGCGCAGAGGTCGATGTCGCGGACGCCCTTGCGCAGGATCAAGGACAGCTCGCGCAGGAGGGCGTCACCGGCGGGAAAACCGTATCTGTCGTTGAACGCCTGGAAACCGTCGATGTCCGCCAGAATCAGGCTGATGGGGTAGTTATGCCGCGCAGAGCGCCGGACCTCCAGGTTGAGAAAGGAGTTGAAGAAATTCCGGCTGTGGAGTCCGGTCGACCAGTCGATGATCGCCGAGCGCAGGGCCACGGCCAGCTGGGACTGCATCCGGTCGAAGCGGGCCTTGTCGCTCAGGAGGGCTTTGACTCTGGTCTTGAGGTCCCGGACGGCGACCGGCGCCTGATAGCAATCCTCGGCACCCAGCTCCAGGCACTTGGACTTGACCTCTTCGTTGTCCACGCAGGCCAGTACGATGGCTGGCAGAAACTGGCACCCCGGGATCTCCTTCAGCCTCCTGAAGAACTCGAAACAGTCCATGTCGGGCAGGAGAAAATCCAGGAGCATGAGTTGAACCCCCCCGCCGCGCAAACGGACCAGGGCCGCCCCGCCCGTCGGTGCCTTCTCGCTCCTGACCGGCAGGGATTCCAGGGCGTGCTCGACCGATTTGAGCTCGTGCTCGTTCTCGCCGACGACGAGAACGACGGGCCGGCCCGCCTCGTCCGTTTTGCCCGCCGCGATTTCCTGCGGGGAGTCCTCGGCCGGCGACTTGGACTCGGCAGCCTGCTGCCTGTATTTCTTCAGGTTGATCATCGATTCGATCCTGACCAGGAGCTCGATCGGCCGGTAGGGCTTCACTAGGAAATCGTCGGCCCCCGCGGACAGGCCGGCCGCCTTGGCTTCAAGCGCTCCGGGCGCGACAATAAGAAGTATCGGGACCAGGCGCGTGGAGGCGGTTTCCTTGAGGGACTTGATGAGGTCGATCCCCTCCCCCTCGGGGCGGACGACGTCGAGCAGGATGACATCCGGGCGCTCGGCCTCGGCCGTTTCCAGGACCTTGGCCTCCACGGTAACCAAAATCCCTTGGAAGTTGTTCTGAACAAGGATGTCCTGTATGGACTTCTGATCGAAGGGCGAGGCGAAGATCAGGATCCGCCCCGTTTCCAGCCCGTCGGACTCTCCCTGGGAGAAGACGTCCATTTGCTTCTTGAAGATGAATCGGCTGACGGTTTTCTGGAAGGATTGGGAGTCGATGGGCATGTTCAGGTAGGCGTCGCATCCGGCGGAAATGGCCTTCCTTTCGTCCCCCAGACCGCCGGAAGTCAGAGCGATCAGGGAGGTGTCCGCCCACCGGGCGTCGAACTTGAGCAGATGAGCCACCTGGATGGCCGTGTAGAGAAGATCGATCTCGATGATGATCAGGTCGGGCCGTTGGCGGCGGATCATCTCCAGGACGGCGTGAGCCGTCTCCGGTTCCTGGACGGCGATGTTCTGCGCGAGAAGGATCGAGCGCATGAGCTTGCGCTGGGCCTCCTGGCCGACCGCGAGCATGACGGATTTGTTTCTCATCGAGCCGCGCTTGGAATGTCCACCTCTCCGTTCCCCGGGCCTGTGCTTTGGTTTTGCCCGCCTCTCCCTCCGCGCCTCAGCCAAAGGCGGCGCCTCAGGCGCGAAAGAAGAAACCGGGAGTCTTTCGTTACAGGAGTGCTCCCCCCCCGTCGCGAAGAAGACTCACCTTATCAACCCATTGGCAAATTTATTCGGTCCTGGAATCGAAGTCCATCCCCCCCGGCGATGAAATGAGGGGTGATTATTCTCCGGACGCCACCCTCCCGGAAAAACGGCTTGCCGTGGCGTTTCCGGCTCCCGAAACAGCTCGGTTTTACATATTGTATGGCAAAAAAATTCGGCCCCAAATATTGTAGCTGTCCGGCGCCAAGGCTATCCCCTCATTCGGATCTTCATCCGCGTGTGGGGTCTCCCTTTATCGGGGAATCAGTCACCCGCTCCCAGGCTCGTGCCCACGTATCGGGCCGCCTTGATGAGGGGATGGTCGAGCGGAACTCTTTTCATCCGGCCGGCAACCTCTTCCAGGGGAACGGACACGATGTCCTCCCCCCGGAGGGCCGCCATGCGGCCGAATTCCCCCCGGCCTATCATCTCCGCCGCCGCCACACCGAAACGGGTCGCCAGAATGCGGTCGAAGGGCGTCGGAGTCCCGCTGCGCTGGAGATGCCCGAGAATCGTGACCCGCGTTTCCAGTCCCGTTCTCTCCTCGATCTCTTCCGTCAGCTGGGTGCCGATACCACCCAGTCGGGGCCGTCCCCGGCTGGCGGGCGTCTCTTTTTGAAACACGACTTCCCCGCCCCGAGGCTTGGCCCCCTCGGCCACGCAGACGATGCTGAATTTCCGGCCGATCCGCCTCCGGAACATGAATTTCTCGCAGACCGCTCCCAAATCGAAATCGAGTTCGGGGATGAGAATGACATCCGCGCCCCCGGCCACTCCCGCTCCCAGAGCCAGCCAGCCGGCGTATCGTCCCATGACCTCAATGACCATCACCCGGTGGTGGGATTGGGCCGTGGTGTGGAGGCGATCGATGGCCTCGGCGGCTACGGAAACCGCGGAATCATAACCGAAAGTGATGTCCGTACCCCACAGGTCGTTGTCGATGGTCTTGGGCACGCCCACGATCTTGAGCCCTTTGTCCCTCAGCGCCTGGGCGATGATCATCGAGCCGTCGCCGCCCAGGCAACAAACGGCCTCCAAGCCGGCCGCCTCCAGGTTGGCCAGGGCGCGGTCCGACAGGTCGCGGAAGACGACATCGCCGCCCTCAGTCACCGGGTAATGAAACGGATCGGCCTTGTTGGAGGCGCCCAGGATCGTGCCTCCGACCTGAAGAATCCCCGACACGTCGTCATAAGAGAGGAAACGAAGACGGTTTTCGACCAGGCCTTCAAAACCGTCCTCGATGCCGAAAACCTCCATGTCGAACCGGCTGATCAGGGATTTGGTTACGGCCCGGATAACGGCGTTTAAGCCCGGGCAATCGCCTCCTCCTGTCAGGATGCCGATTCTTTTTTTACGAATGCCCATGATCGATCCTTATCAAAGCCCGAAAAACTTACAATACAGGATTCCCGGCTAGGAGTAAACATCCACGCGGCGTAACTTTCCTCACTCTTGTCCTCTCCAGGTGACAGCTCGGCCTTATTTTCCTTGACATCCCCTCCCCTCATGGTTAAGGTATTACTGCTTTTTTAGGTGGTGAATATGGACAAGCCAGAAATAAATTACGACGAGATTCTCAAGCTCATCGCCCTCCTTGAGGAAAAAAAGCTGTCGCATTTCGAGCTCGAAGTGGAAGGATTCAAGATCCGGATGAGCAAGAACACTTCGCCGGCCCCGGCGCCGGAACATAAGGCCGTCCCGCCTTCGGGCCCCACGCCCCCCGGGTCCGCCCTCGAGCCCGCGGAATCCGCCCTCCAGGACCAGGAACCCAATCTTCATTTCGTCACCTCACCCATGGTAGGGACGTTCTACCGGGCTCCCAATCCCACTTCGCCTCCTTTCGTCGAAGCGGGGGAACCCGTGCAAAAAAAGCAGACGCTCTGCATCATCGAGGCCATGAAGCTCATGAACGAGATCGAAAGCGACGTGGAAGGCGTGGTCAAGGAGATTTTCGTCGAGAACGCCAAGCCCGTCGAATTCGGCCAGAAACTGTTCTCCATCCTCAAGACCGGCTGACCTGATGTTCTCCAAGATCCTGATCGCCAACCGCGGAGAAATCGCCCTGCGCATCATCCGCGCCGCCCGCGAACTGGGCTTCAAAACCGTGGCCGTATATTCCGAAGCGGATAAAACGTCGCTCCATACGCTTTTGGCCCACGAGAAAATCTGCATCGGGCCGGCCAAAGCCTCCGACAGCTATCTTAACATCCCCAACCTGCTGAGCGCCGCGGAGATCACCAAGGCCGACGCCATTCATCCCGGCTACGGTTTTCTTTCGGAAAACGCCCGTTTCGCCGAGATTTGCGAGACTTCGGGCATCGTTTTCATCGGCCCGCCGGCTTCGGCCATCCGTCTCCTGGGCGACAAAAACCGGGCCCGTCAGGAAATGAAAAAGGCCCGCGTGCCCGTCATCCCCGGCGGGGAAAAGATTCTTCAGGACCTGGGGGAAGCCAAGAAGCTCGCCCGGCAATTCGGCTTCCCGGTCATCCTGAAGGCGGCCTCCGGGGGGGGCGGCAAGGGCATGCGCATCGCCCTCAATCCCGCCCAGCTCGAGGAGCAGTTTCCCATCGCCCAGAACGAGGCCAAGTCCGCCTTCGGCGACCCGTCTCTCTATATGGAGAAGTACCTGACCAACGCCCGGCACATCGAGATCCAGGTCGTGGCCGACAAGAACGGCCGGGTTCACGCCTTCGGCGAACGGGAGTGCTCGATCCAGCGCAAGTACCAAAAGCTGATCGAGGAAACTCCCTCCACGATGGTCGACCCCCGGCTACGGAGGAAGATGGTTGCCGCCGCCGAGGAGGCGGCCCGCTATCTCGGCTATCAGAGCCTGGGGACCTTCGAATTTCTCGTGGATGAGAAGAAAAACTTCTATTTCATGGAAGCCAACACCCGGGTTCAGGTCGAGCATCCCATCACCGAGGCCGTTTACAACATCGACCTGCTGAAAATGCAGCTCCGCCTGGCGGCCGGGGAAAAACTCGACATTCCCGAAGACCTGGAGATGCGCGGCCACGCCATCGAGTGCCGTATCAACGCCGAAGATCCGGAGACGTTCATCCCTTCCCCGGGAAAAATCGATTTTCTGGTCTTCCCGGGGGGAGAGGGCATCCGAGTGGATTCAGCCGCCTACTGCGGATGGGAGATCCCCCCCCATTACGACTCCCTTCTGGCCAAGATCATCGCCCTCGCGCCCACGCGCCGGACCGCCATCAAGAAGATGATCACCGCCCTGGAAATGACGACCGTCGTCGGCGTCAAGACCAACCTGCCCCTTCATTTGAAAATTCTCTCCCACAAGGAGTTCCAAACCGGCGATTACGATACTCGCTTCATGGAACGGTATTTGGCCCGCAAAGAGGATGAAGTCCGCGAACAGGAACCCTCAGAACGGGGCGTTTGAACGGTTCCGGCCCCCCGGATCAGCGCAGAAGATAAATTTTCACCTCGAACGAGCCCTCGTTGTCTCCGACGACCAGTTCGTTGATTCCCAGATACAGACGGCCGCGGCTGGGAATGGTCACCTCCCCACGACGGCCGACGGGAAACACATTCACGATCTCGTCCCGGACCTCTCTTCCCGTTTGGGGATCGGTGTGCGAGGACAGAAAGAGGACGACTTTGCCGATCAAGGCCCCGATGTTGCGGTCGGGGATGGGTTGCTGGACGGTTCTCAGACCGTATCCGTCCGGACCGCAAACGGCCGTCGGATTGCCTTTCTGGAGTGAGATGGCGCCTGCGGCCAGGAAAAAGAATCTCTGGCCTTCAGTGACTTCGAGGCCCGTATCCGTCCAGGAGACGTTGCCCGGGATGGTGAGCAGGAGTAGCGACTCGAAATCGTTCGGGGCCGGATCAACGGGCTTGGATTCGGTTTCCCTCTCTTCCGGGGCCGGAAGCCCGGCATTTTCGGGTTCCTCGGCTTCCGGAACGGACTCCTTTCCGCCTTCCCAGGGGAGGGTCGGAGGAGGGATCAGCCGCGGGTCGGCCGGAGGGCAGGCGGTGAACAAGGGGAAAACCAGAATCGCCGAAAGCGCGGCCAAGAACCGCGCGGACCGAGAGGAATCCCGGAGTTTCATCATAGCAGTATTTTATCAGCTCTTCTCCCCTCCCGGCAACCGCCAAGGAACCCGGAACGCAGCGGAGACGGATGAGACCGTCTCTTCCTCCCGGACGTTTTTTATCATGATGAGCCTTGACGGCGCCCCGGGGGCCAACTTTTTGCCTTTGACTCCGTAGTAAGATATGATAAACAAGTAGAAAAGGAGAACCATGCCCGCCTCAAAGAGTTTTTTTCAGCGCCGGAAGAAAGCGCTTTTCGTCGCCGGCGTCATCTTGATTCTCGGGATCATCATCCTCTTCAACCTCCGCTCCACGAGAGAGAGCGCGGTGAAGGTCAACGTCGAGAAAGTTTCCGTCCGGGATCTGACCTCCATCATCTCCGCCTCGGGAGAGATCCGGCCCCGAAAAAGCGTCGACATCAGCGCCCATGTTCCGGGACGCATCGCCAGCATCGGAGTCCGGGAGGGTCAGACGGTCCGAAAGGGCGATTTCCTCCTGAAGCTGGACTCCACCCAATATGAGGCCAACGCCGATCGGGATCGGGCGATCATTCGCTTCTACAAAACCGAGCTCGAAAAGACCAGGGTCAAGAGGGATCAGGATGGGGCGGCCTATGAGCGCCAGAAGCAATTGTTCGCCGGCCAGCTCATCTCCCGGGAACAGATGGAAGCGGCCAAAGTCCAGTATGACATCTCCCGGGCCCAGTACGATTCCATCCTCCACCAGATCGAGCAGTCCGAAGCCTCTCTGCGCGTCGCTCTCGATTCCCTGAGCAAGACGGTCTTTGAATCGCCCTTGGACGGCATCGTCATAAGCCTCCGGATCGAGGAGGGCGAGGTGGCCATCATCGGCACGATGAACAATCCCGGCACCGTCCTCCTGACCATCGCCGACCTGTCCATCATGGAAGTCGAAGTTCAGGTCGACGAGACCGACGTCATCGACGTCCGGCTCGGCCAGACGGCCGAGGTGCATGTCGACGCTCTTCCCGACCGGGTTCTCTTCGGCCGGGTGACGGAGGTGGGCAGCTCAGCCCTGCAGCCTCTGGGAGCCGTGTCCTCCTCCACCCAGGAGTCCAAGGACTTCAAGGTCGTCGTCACCCTGGACGATCCTCCGCCCAACCTCAGGCCCGGCCTGTCCGCCTCGGCCGACATCATCACCGCCGAAAAAACCGGGGTTCCGGCCATCCCCATTTCCGCGCTTGTGCTCCAGGAGCGGGAGGACGACTCGGCCGACCGCCAAACCAGGGCCAAGGCCGATGTCGAGGGCGTGTTCACGGTCGGGAAAGACGGGCGGGTGAAGTTCACCCCGGTCGTCAAGGGCATCACCGGAGACCTGATGATCGAAATCGTTTCGGGTCTCGAAGAAGGCGTCGAGGTCGTCGTCGGTCCCTACAACGCCCTCCGACAGCTCCGGGATGGGACTCTGATCAAACCGGAGCCGCCCGCCGGAAATACCTCCCCATGACCGCGAAGAACGGCCGGGACGGCGACCTCATCCGGGCCGAAGGGCTGTGGAAAATCTATGATCTCGGAAAGCAGCGGGTCCCCGCCCTGTGCGGCGTAAGCTTCTCCATACCCCGCAACGAATTCGTGGCCATCATGGGCCCCTCGGGATCGGGAAAATCCACCCTCCTCAACCTCCTCGGCTGTCTGGATACGCCCACCGAGGGGCGATATCATCTCAACGGCAAGCCGGTCAGCGGCTTTTCGGAGAACGAATTGGCCGACATTCGGAATCGAGAGATCGGATTTGTCTTCCAGGTGTTCAATCTTCTGCCTCGGGCCACGGCCTTCCGGAACGTGGAACTGCCCCTCATCTACCGCGGTTCGCCCAAAAGCGAGCGCGAGGAGAGAACCCGCAAGGCCCTGGCGATGGTGGACATGACCGAGCGGCAAGGGCATCGGCCGGCCGAGCTTTCCGGCGGAGAACGGCAGCGGGTGGCCATCGCCCGGGCCCTGGTCAACGAACCGTCTCTCCTCCTCGCCGACGAGCCGACGGGGAATCTGGACTCTCGGACGGGGAAGGAGATTTTGAGCCTCTTTCACAAGCTCCACGGCGAGGGAAACACGATCATCGTCGTCACTCATGACGCGGATGTGGCCCACCAGACCCAGCGCATCATTCAGATCCGAGACGGCCGGATCGAAAAAGACGAGCGGAGATAAGGGATGAATTTGCCGTCCAGAATTGAAGGAGTCTTTTTCGAGCCTCGGGCGACCTTCCGGGAGATCGCCGCCAAGCCGGTTTGGATTGACGTCCTGGCGGTGACTCTCATCGCCCTGGCGGTGTACACGATTCTGATCATGCCCTACGCCTCCCGGGAGGCCTTCGTCCATTTCCAGGCCGAAGGGCAGGAGGCGCCGGATTTGAGCCGCATGCCCAAATGGCTGCTCGTCATCCCCGTGTTTTTCGGGCTTTTTTCCATGACGGCCGTCATCTTGATCTCGAGCGGAGTCGTTTATCTCCTGGGCCGCCTGTTTTCCCCGCAGGGCGAGTTCAAGGCCGTTCTGGCCGTCTATCTGCATGCCGGCCTGGTGGACGCCCTTCTGGGGAACGCCGCCCGTGTGACCGTGGCCCTGATGAAAAAAACAGGCTTGGTGTTCACGGGACCGACGATGTTTTTCCCCGGGATTTCCCCGCGCTCCTTCCTCTTCCTGGCCCTCAGCCCGTTTGATTTCTTTCGGCTGTGGATGTTCGGTATCCTGGCCTACGGCCTGGCGGCCGTCTTCAACGTCCGAATGAAAACGGCTCTCCTCATTTCCTTTCTGGCCTGGCTTGTGCTGTCCGCGGTCTCCGTCGGCCTGGGGGGGCTGGGAATGGTACTCGCCCGGCGCTAGACGCAACCCGCAAGCGCCGATAGGATGGCGTCCTATTGGGTGAAAAGAATTCAAGAGAGACATTTCGCCGCAGAAGAATGAATCTAAAACCAGGGGGAGGGGTAAGGCGACATGCGCGGTTCAGCAAGGAAGCGACGGGTTTCGAGGGGCTTCCGGCATTTTCTTGCCGGCCGGCTGAGCACAGCCCCCCGAAGGGGGGCGAATCGCTCAGGCGACCGAGAAACCCGGAGCTTCCGCAGCGATTCGAACCGCGCCGGGCGCCGAAATCCTCCCCCTGGTTTTAGTAATTTTAAAAGATTGTCTCAGATGCCGAATTCACTCTGAGGCCGGCGGCGAATCTGGGGCTCATACGACACGTTGACACGTCCGCCCGGGCCGAATACATTGAGACCATGGAAGACATTCCGGCCCAGGGAAGCCTGAGCGATCATCCGCTTCCCCGGCTCCTCCACCTCTTGTGGCGGCAGAAGAAAACGGGGCATCTCATCATCTCCCAAGGACGGGAGGAAATTCGGTTGAGCCTCATCAAGGGGCTCCTCGCCCTGAGCCGGGAAGCGCTGGATGAAAAACGCTTCCTCAGTCATCTCGGCGACCGGCGGCTGCTGACTCCCGCCCGGATGCGGAGTCTGCGGAGCCGGACGCGCGGCGCATCCCGGCCGCTGATCGCGCGTCTCGCCCGCGAGGGCAGGCTCGATTCCCCCCGCCTGTGGCGCGAACTCGAAGCCCATTTCCGAGACCGCCTCGTCGAAATGTTCGAATGGCCCGACGGCCGGTTCACATTCTCGCCGGCCTCCACCCTGGATTTCGATCTTCTTCTGGCCGGGATGTCCACCCCCGACCTGATCCTGGAGGGCATCAGGCTTATGAGGCGCCTGAAGGCCGTGGACGCATGGCTCGCCCGGGACCGGCAGATCTGGCAGGCCTTATCCCCGGCTCATACGGGTTCCTCGGCTCTCGAGCCGCACGAGCGATACATACTTCACCTGCTTTGCGAGGGACGGACCGTGGAGGACATACTGTCGCACAGCCACCTTTCCCGGCCCGACACTTCCAAGTCCCTCTTCGCCCTGGCCTGCACGGGCCTGGCCGGCCCGTCGGCAGGCCGCCCCCATGCCAAAACGCCTCCGGATTTTTCCTTCTCCGATTACGACAAAATCCTGAGCCACTTCAAAAACAAGGCCGGAGTCATCTACCGCTACGTCTCCAAGGAATTGGGACCCGTGGCCATGAGCATCATGAGCAAAGCCCTGGATGAGGTCAATGCCTGGCTGGGTCCGGGACTGCCCAAAGTGACCCTCGACCCGGACGGCTGCCCGGAAATCAAAGCCTTGGTGCGAGGCCACGCCGGATTGTTCCGCGAAGAAGATCCCAAGAACCTTTTCCGCATTCTGGACGAAATCCTGGCCGCCGAAGTCCTGATGGTCAAACGAACGCTGGGCAACGAACACGAATCCGCCCTGGTGAGGGCCCTGGAACGATGAACGGCCCGTCTCTGTCCCGCCGCCAACTTCTGGGGGTCCTTGTGTTTCTGACTCTGCTGGCCGCCTGGTTTCTGGTGACGCTTGGAAGCTAGCTCCCGACTCGCCCTGATTCTGCTCGGCCCGACGGCCGTGGGAAAAAGCCGCCTCGCCCTCTTCCTGGCCGGACGGTTCGGGGGGGAGATCGTCAACGCCGATTCCATGCAGGTCTACAGGGATTTCGACATCGGTACGGATAAGCCGGCGGCTTCTGACAGGGCGGAGGTCCCCCATCACCTTGTAGACATTCTCGACCCTGAAATCCAGTTCACGGCCGCGGACTTCGCCCGTTTCGCCTCCGCGGCCGTCAGGGACATCGCCTCCCGGGGGCGGCTGCCCATCGTCGTCGGAGGAACGGGCCTTTACCTCAAGGCCTTGACGGACGGGCTTTTTCCGGGTCCGGGAGGCGACAGGCTTCTGCGGCTCAGGCTCGAAGAAGAGGCGCACGTCCAAGGGGTGGAAAGCCTTCACCGACGTCTGGCGGACATCGACCCCGAGTCTGCCCGCCGGATAATGTCCCGGGACAAAGTCCGCATCATCCGCGCCCTCGAGGTTTTCTCCCTGACCGGCACGCCCCTGTCGCGGCACTTCGGGAAGACGAAGCCGCCCCTCGAGGATTTTCAGCTGGCCCGAATTGGTTTACAATTGGAACGACGGGAACTTGTGAGGAGGATCGAGCTCAGAGTGGACACAATGTTCGAACGCGGAATCGTGGACGAGGCGAGGGCGTTGCTTCATCGGGGCATCAGCCGGGAGGCCCCCCCCTTCCGGGCTCTCGGTTACCGGCATGTGCTCCGGGCGCTCGAGGGATCGATCTCCGTCGCCGAGGCCGCGGCCCTGACCAAAAGGGACACCCGCCGGTATGCCAAGCGCCAGAGGACATGGTTCCGCAAGATGAACAACGTCGTCTGGTTCCAGGGCGACGACCATCCGTCGGCCGCCGAATACGTTGAAGGTCGGTTGCGCTAAATGAACCGCGCCATCCTGGTCAACGTTTCGCTGTCGGCGCGCGAGAAGGCCGCGGCCGACAATTCCCTCGACGAACTGGCCGGCCTGGCTCGGGCCGTAGGGGCGACGGTCGTTCATCGGGTGCGGCAGAGCCGGCCCCGGCCCAACCCGCGGACTTTCATCGGCGAGGGAAAAGTCCGGGAGTTGGCTCTCCTGGCCGAGGAGCTCCGGGCCGACATCATCGTCTTCGACCACAACCTGACGCCCGTACAGCAACGCAGCCTAGAGGACTCCCTGCCCGCCCGGATCGTCGACCGGACCCAGCTCATCCTGGACATCTTCGCCCGAAGGGCCGCCTCTCGCGAGGGGAAGCTCCAGGTCGAGTTGGCCCGTCTGATGTACCAGCTTCCGCGATTGGCGGGCAAGGGCAAGGCTTTCTCCCAGCCCGGCGCCGGCATCCGGACGCGCGGCCCCGGGGAGCAGAAGCTCGAGGAGGACCGGCGCCGCATCCAGAACCGCATCACCAGGATCAAGAGACAGATCCGGAGCCTCGGCCTGAGGCGGGCCGGACAGCGATCGAGCCGCCGGCGATCCCCCATTCCCGTCGTTTCCCTGGTGGGCTACACCAGCGCCGGCAAATCCACGCTGTTCAATGCCCTCTCCCGGGAAAACGTTTTCACCTCGCCCATGCTTTTCGCCACCCTCGATCCCGTGCTGAGGCGCGTCGCTTTCTCCGACGGGCTCTATTTCCTGCTGAGCGACACGGTCGGCTTCATCCGCAAACTGCCCGTGGAGCTCATCACCTCCTTCCGCGCCACTCTGGAGGAAATTCGCGACTCGGACTGCATCTGCCACGTCATCGACCTGGCCTCCGCCCGGAACGGAGAGCAGGCCGAGGCGGTGGAAAAAGTCCTGGCCGATATCGGGGCCGGCGACATTCCCCTCGTGCGCGTTTTCAACAAGATCGATCTTCTGTCGGGGCGCGACGAGCTTTCGGCGCTTCCTGAGGGCCGGGGCGCCGCCGGCCGGACCTATGTTTCGGCCAGGACGGGAGAAGGGATCCCCGGTTTGAAACAGCTGCTGAGGGACATTCTCTTCCAGGACAGACGCTTGTTCCACTTGCGGCTGCCGGGCGATCGGCGCGCCTTGCTCCCCGAAATCGCCGAACGGGGAGTCATTCTCAAAGCGGCCGAATGCCCGGACCATGTGGACTTGACCCTCATGGCCCGGCCGGAATCCGTCCGGGATCTTCTCCCCGAGTTTGCCGAAGGAGAATCGTCATGTTGAAAAAAATCTCCGCCCTGTGTCTTGCCCTTTCTCTCGGCGGGGCGTGCGCCACCTGGCGCCACGCTCTTCCCACATTCCATGTCGACAGCCTGCCTCCCGGTTCGGTCACGGCCCTGACGCTCGAAGAGCGCATCATCCTCGAGGAGGCATGGTCGCGGGTCCAAAGGGGAGACGCCAAGGGAGCCGAGAAGCTCTTCCTCCGTCTCGGGGCCGAAAACCTGTTCACCGATGCGGGCATGGGATACGTGGCCCTTCTCCGGGAGCAGGATCAGGCGGCTGAAGCGCTCTTCATCGAATCCTTGAAAAAACATCCGGACATGATCCTCAGCCGCATCGGGCTGGCCCAGGTCTATCAAAAAACGGACCGCATCGACGCCGCCTTCAACGAATACATGGAGGTTTTGAAGCTCGACCCTGAAAACGCCTGGGTTCTCAAAGAAAGCGACGCCATCCGCGAGCGCCAGACGGACGTCCTCCTCCGCCAGGGCGTGGCCTTTTTTGAACAGGGATCGATCGAGAAGAGCAAGGAAGCCTTCAACACGGTCCTTCACTACTCCCCCAAATCCCTGGAAGCGCATCTCAACCTCGGCCGGCTTTACTTGAAAGAGAACCAGCCCAACAACGCCCTTGTGCATTTGGACGCCGCGGCGTCCGCGGCTCCGAAAGACCAGGAAATCCTTAGGGAATACGCCGAGGCCCTTCTCCAGGCCGGGCAATTCGGCAGGAGCCTGGAAGTTTTCGAGAATCTTCTGGACCTCGATCCCAAAAACAAGGACTATCTCGCCCAGGCGGAAAAGCTGCGGAACCGGCTGGGCATTTTCGAACTACCGAGCCAGTTCGACCTGATTCCCGCCGCGGCCGCCGTCACGCGGGAGGATGTGGCCGCCCTGATGGCGGTCAAGCTCAAGGATTTCCTGGAGGAACCCGGCACGCGACCGCCGGTCATCATCGACATCGCCACGTCCTGGGCGTCCCGACTCATCCTCAAGGTCGCGGGACTGGGATTGATGGAGGTCTATCCCAACCACACCTTCGAGCCCAATCGGGTCCTGTCCCGGGCCGAGATGGCCAAAACGGTCATGAACCTCGTGAATCACCTTCGCCGCCGGGGCGGCCGGCCGTTCATCCGTCAATTTCCTAAGGAGATGATCCGTATCTCCGACGTCTCGACCGACAACGTTCATTACCAACCCATCGTCGAGGTCGTTTCCCTGCAGCTCATGGAACTCGATCCGGACAAATCGTTTCGCCCCGACCAGCCCGTTTCGGGCCGTGAAGCCGTCCGCATCTTCGACCTCATTCTCGCCCTTTTGAAATAGCCGGCCCGGACATGACCGATCCTGCTTCCGCGCCCCGCGCCGGCCCTTGGACCGTGCCCAATCTCCTGAGCATCGGGCGCATCCTTCTCGCGCCCGTCTTCCTGTGGACCATGACCTCCCGCCGGCCGCTGGCGGCGTTCCTCGTTTTTTCCGCGGCGGCCGCCACCGATTTTCTTGACGGTCTGGCCGCCCGGCTTCTCAGGCAGAAATCGCGGCTGGGCCTTTTTCTCGATCCCGCAGCCGACAAGCTGCTGATGACCGTCGTCTTTATCGTCTGCTCTTTGCCGGCCGTCAGCCGGCCCAACGCCCTTCCGCTGGGGCTGACCGTGGTCGTCGTCGGCCGGGACCTGGCCATCGTCCTCGGCGCCTGGATCCTCTACCGGGTGGCGGCCGTCAAGAGCTTCACTCCCTCCCTGTGGGGAAAAATCAGCACCATCTGCCAGATGACCTGTCTTTTCCTGGTCCTGCTGTTCAATGCCCTGGAGACGAGGCCGGCCGGCTTTTTGGCGGCCGTTTTCATCCTGACCCTGGCGGCCACGCTCCTTTCGGCCGGACACTACTTCTGGGAGGGTTTCGTCAAAGAGTGGAACCGCCGGCGGACGGCCCGGGAGCGGACTACTTCACGCTCCGGTCGATGAATCCCTTGCGGAGCGTCATCCACACGATCTTCAGGTCCAGGGCCAGGGACCAGTTCTGCATGTAATAGAAATCGTACTCCAGGCGCTTCTCGATCGAGGTGTCCTGGCGCAGGCCGTGAACCTGCGCCCAGCCGGTGATGCCGGACTTCACCTTGTGGCGGAGCATGTACTTGGGGATTTTCTCGCGGAAATTCCTGACGAAATAGGGGCGCTCCGGCCGGGGCCCGATGAGGCTCATTTGGCCCCGCAAAACATTGACCAATTGCGGAAATTCGTCGATGCTGTATTTGCGCAGGATGCGGCCGACGCGCGTCATCCTCGTGTCCCCGGGCTGGCACATGACCGGACCGCTGTCTTTCTCCGCGTCGCTGACCATGGTCCGGAACTTGATGAGTTTGAAGGCCTTGCCGTCCAGGCCGACGCGCTCCTGCTTGTAAAACACCGGGCCGCGGGAGGTCAGCTTGACGATAAGACTGACCACCAGAAACAGGGGGGAAAGAATGATGAGCAGCACCGCCGAGGCGACCAGGTCGATCGCTCTTTTGACCGCCAGTTTGCCGCCCCGGAGGGAGACCTCATCGATGGAGATGACCGGAATGCCGTCCAGGTCCTGGATGTTGGACTTGAGCGTCAGGAGCTGGAAGAGGTCGGGGATGAGGCGCACCCGGACGGCGTATTTGTGAACGACCTTCAGCGTCTCTAGAATCTGGGAATAATTGCCCAGGTCGAGGGCGACATACACCTCATGGATGTCCCCCGACTCGAGGATCGCCGGCAGGGATTCGAGGGGGCCGAGGACTTCGACGCCGCCGTCGATATCGACGGTCTCGCCCGCGGGCACCCCGTTGTCGAGGAAGCCCTTGAGGACGTAGCCCAGATCTTTGTATTGAACGATCTTCTGGGCCACGGTGCGCCCCATCTCGCCCGCGCCGATGATGATCACATTCTGGAGGTTCAAACCCCGGGCGTAGCGCCGCTTCAAGAGATAATAGATCTGGTTGCGGAGGAAGGAAATGAGAAGGATGACCGCCGCGAAGTACACAGCCAGAAAACCGTGGGACAGCTTGAAGCTGATGCGGAACAGAGGGGAGGATCCGGTGCTGTAGGCGTAGAGGTAGTTCAGGACGGCCTGGACGAGGAGGATGGTGATTCCGGCGTTGAGGGTGATGAGGATGAAATCGTCAAACTTGGTCCGCTTCAGGCGGGAGCGATAAAATCCCTGGAGGTAAAAGATAAAAAGATGCAGCCCCAGGAACAGGGGAAAGACCAGCATGTAATCGGACAGGGGCGGAATCCCCTTGGCCGGATCGACGGGTATGATGTAGGCGTAAAAACGGAAAGCGTAGGAATAGAAATAGGCGGCCACCACCCCCAGGACGTCGCAGCAGAGGAACAGGCCTATCAGCCGGATGCGCTTTTGGGTGATCACGGACGCCTCGCCTGCTCGGCCCATGCCCGGCGGATGAACCGGGACATGCGGTTCCTGAAAATCGTCCGGGAAAATTTCATGGCGTAGTTCCGCGCCGTGTTTTTATTAAAGGCGAGCCGTTCCAAATTGTCAAGGGCGCCTTCCAATCCCGAGACCGACGGATCGTCGTACAGGATCCCCGTCCTTCCCTCCAGGACCGTTTCGGCCGCCCCTCCCCGTCCGTAGGCCACCACCGGAATCCCGCACGCCTGGGCTTCCAGGGTCGCGATGCCGAAATCCTCCTCCCCGGGCTGAAGAAGCGCCCGGGCGCGCCGGTAGGTTTGGAGAAGATCTCCCGGAGAGAGACTGCCGAGAAAGCGGATGTTGGGACGGGCCGCCTTCCTCAGCCTTTTCATGTCGGGGCCCCGTCCGACGACCCGCAGCTCCCGTCCCGTCCGATTGAACACTTCGACCGCCAGGTCGATCCGCTTGTAGGGCACAAGGGCCGAGACGATGAGATAGTAATCCTCGGTCTTCTCCGGCCCGGGACGGAAGAAATCGGTGTCCACCGGAGGCGGAATGACCGTCGCCCGGCGCCGGTAATACTTGGCGATGCGCCGCGCGACGTTCTTCGAATTGGCCACGAAAAGATCGGTCCGGGCCGACGAGGACTCATCCCAGAGGCGGAGAAAGTGGACGACGGGCGGAACGGCCCACCGGGACAGAGGGCCGAGCCGGGATGGAGAAAAATAGGTGTGATACTCGTTCCAGGCGTAGCGCATGGGGGAATGGACATAGCTGATGTGGAGGGCATCCGGACGGGGGATGACGCCCTTGGCCGCGCAGTGCGAGCTGGAGATGACGAGATCATATTCCTGAAGGTCGAAGAGCTCGACGGCCAGGGGATAGAGCGGCAGGTAGGAGCGGTATTTCGTTCGGGCCAGAGGCATCTTCTGGAGAAAACTGGTGTGGATTCTCCTGTTCTCGATGCCGGGAACCTGGCTGCCGCGCTGGTGAAACAGGGTGTAGACGGGCGCTCCGGGGAACAGTTCGGCCAGGACTTCGAGGACTTTCTCCCCTCCCCTCTGCCCCGTCAGCCAGTCGTGGACCAGGGCGACTTTCTCGGGCGCTCTCATCGCCGGAGATTATAAGCCGTTTCGAGCTCCCGATACAACGCCCCGGTCAGCCTCAGCATCCGGTCGAGGTTGAAGTGTTCCGGGACGGATTTCCTCGCGGCATAGGCCAGACGGCGCCTGAGGGCGGGATTCCCCAAGAGCCGGTTGACGGCCTTGGCCAGCGCCGCGGGATCGGCCGGAGGCACGAGGAGACCGTTCACTCCGTCCCGGATGACCTCCCGGGTGCCCTCGATGTCCGTGGCCACGATGGGACTTCCGGCCTGAGCCGCCTCGCCCAGGACATAGGGCAATCCCTCCCAGAGCGAGGGAAGGATGAAAACATCGAGGAAGCCGAGAATGTCCGGGGTATCCCCCCGCTCGCCGAGAAAAAACACGGCGCCGCCCAGTCCCAGACGAAAGGCCTCTTCTTCCAGATCCCGCCTCAAGGGCCCGCCGCCGGCGACGACGATCCGGGTCCGGGGATGAGCGTTGACGATTTCGGGAACGGCGCGCAGGAAGTAAGCCAAGCCCTTCTGCCTGTGGAGCCTGGCCACCGTGCCGACAACGAAGCCCGGCCGCTTCCGGCCGAGCTCCTTCTCCAACGGGCCGGGCTTTTTCCGGGAAGCGCCGGCCTTGAAATCGATGCCGTTCTTTATCAGCTGGAGCTTCCCGGCCGGAGCCAGCCTCAGGGCCGCGGCCCGATCGAGGTCGGCCTGCGAGACGCAGACGACGGCGTCCGTCGACCGCGACAGCCATCGCTCCAGGACGATGAAGGCCCGCCTCAGGAAGAAGCTGCGGTAATGAAGGTAATGAATTCCATGCAGAGTGTGGACGACTCCGGCTTGCGTCCCCCGCGCGGCCGCCCGTCCGAAGAGACCGGCCACCCCGCCGTGGGTGTGGACAATATCGAACGACCGGTCTCGTATGAGCCGGCGCACGGCGCGGACGGGCTTCAGGCTCAACCTCTTCTCCAGGGGAACCGGAAGGTGCTCGATCCCCCGCCGTTCGAGCTCCCGGACAAGCGGTCCGCCGCCCGCGGAACAGACGGAGACCTCGAATTTCTTCTTGTCCAGCCCCGCGGCCAGGAGGAGAACGGTCTTCTGGCCTCCGCCGAGGAACGGCTTGTCGACGACCTCCAGGACGCGGACGACATTCCTCCGGCCCTCCGGCTCGCCGGTCCGGAGCAGGCGGCGAAGCGCCCGGCCGTACGCCCGGGCCGGCGATTCCCTCCGCCTGAAGGACGCGGATGACCGGGCTTCAAGCATCAGGTAGATCCTGAGCATCCTCCGCGACAGCCCGGAGTTGTGCTTGCCGTAGAATCGCAGTTGGCTTCTCCGGTATTCGAGGCGGCTGCGGAGCGGAACGGTCGAGGTCGAGGCGCCTCCGGAGTGAAAAACGCGGGACTGGGGGAAAAAAACGACCTCGAAACCCGCCTGCCGGATCCGGGTGCAGAGGTCGATATCCTCGAAATAAAGGAAAAAACCGTCGTCAAACCCGCCGCTTTTCTCCAAAGCCCCGCGCCGGACCATCAGGCAGGCCCCGCTCACCCAGGCGACCGAGCGCTGACGGCGCGCCGATCTCAGCCGGACCCGCCATACGGCGTTCAAGACGGTTTTTTGGACGAGCTCCTTGAAAAAATGAACCCGCCCGCCGAAAGACACTTGAAAAGATCTCGGCCCGGTAAGCAGCGCCGGACCCGCCGCTCCGATTTCCGAACGGGCTTCCATCGCCCGCACGAGAAAATCGAGGGCGCCCGGGAGCACCCGCGTGTCGGGGTTGAGGAACAGGAAGTATCGTCCCCGGCTTTTTTTGATTCCCAGGTTGTTGGCGGCGGCGAAACCCGTGTTCTCCCTGTTGCGGACCAGCCGGACACTTGGAAATCTCCCGGCCACCATGTCCGCGCTTCCGTCGTCCGAGGCGTTGTCCACGACCAGGATTTCCCATCCTCTGCCGGCTCTCTCCCTTTCCAGGGAGGACAGGCAATCGGACAGGCAGGCCCGGGCGTTGTGGCTGACGATGATCACCGACAGCTCAACCGGCATGGCGGACCTCCCCGAGAGCGGCCCGGAAAATCCCCTCCATCTTCCGGGCCTGCGCACCCGCCCGAAACCGCCTCGACGCCGTTTTCCAGGCGTTTCCGGCGACTCGGGCGACCTCCGCTTTATTCCTGGAAAAAAAAACGGCCAACGCTGCGGCCAGGGCTTCGGGACGGTTCGACTCGACGAGGAATCCGTTGGCGCCGTGACGGATGATTTCGGGCACGCCTCCCGTCGCCACGGCCAGGACGGGAACCCCGGCAGCCTGGGCCTCGACGATCGTCCGGCCGAAGGATTCCATCCGGGAGGCGGAAACAAGAAGGGTCATGAGCGGCAGGACGGAGAACACGTCCGCGACGGGACCGGCGAATCGGATGTCGCCCTCGACTCCCCGCCGGCGGGCCGTCTCCCGAAGCCGGCTGAGGAAACGCCCGTCGGCGGCCGGACCGACGAACAGAAGCTTCAATCCCTTCACCCTCCCGCGGGCCAGGGCCAGCGCCTCGACCATTTCGGCTTGGCCTTTCGCCGGCGTGAGCCTGCCGACCACGCCCACGACCCTGTCCCCGGCGCGCAGCCCCAGCTTTTTCCTCAGGCCGGGATCGGGCGCGGGCTTCCTTCGGGGAATGAGGATTCCGTTGTGAACGACGTCGACACCGGGCGCCGGCCCGAACGCCTGGCCGGTGGCCAGGGAATTGACCACGACTCTCCGCGACAGACGGCGGATGAGCCGGACAAAAAGCCGGTTGCCCAGAAAGAAGCGAAGCAGCGGGCGCGGGCCCGAAAGGATCTCATGAATGATCCAGACGTGGGGCCGGCCGGCGAGCCGCGCCGCCAACGCGCCGCCCGCGGCGGCCGCCGAATTCGAGCACACCAGGTCGATGCCGCGGTTTCGGATCAAGCGCCGCAACCGGAAAACGGCCCGGATGTTCCACAGCCAGGCCGGCGGCTGCCTCCAGGCGGTTCCGGGACCCGAAAGCCACCATTTCATGGGGACGACGGCCGAGGGAATGTTCGAGGCTTCGGCTGCCTCGAGGAGAGGACCGTTTCGCGGGACGACGAGAAGGGGCCGGAAAGCCCGCCGGTCCAGGGACCGCAGGAGATCGAGCAGCATGCGCTCGGCGCCGCCGAGCTCGGAGGTATGGGAAACGAAGAGCGTCCCGGCCGGCATGTTTCAGACCACGCTCCTGTAAAATTCCAGGGTCAGGCGGGCGGTTTCCGCCCACCGGAAGCGGCGGGCCCGTTGTGAGCCCCTGGGGGAGAGGTCGCGTCTCAGGGACTCGTCCTCGAGCATCCGGAGGACGGCATCGGTGATGGACGCGGCGTCCAGGGGATCGAAATACAGCGCCGCATCGCCGGCGACTTCGGGCAGAGCCGAAACCGAGGAGACGGCCGCGGGAAGTCCGGCGGCCATGGCCTCCAGAAGCGGCAGTCCGAAGCCTTCGCACAGGGAGGGAAGGACAAAAGCGGTCGCCAGGCGGTAGAGGCCGTTCAACTCCTCCTGGGGGATGTAGCCCGGCATGCGGACCGATGTCTCGAGCCCCAGGCGCCTCACTGCGGCCTTGACGTTGTCGAAATCGCCGCCCTTTCGTCCGGCCAGAACCAGGACGGCGTCCGGCCGACGGCCGAGGATGCCCGGCCAGCTCTCCACGAGCCGCGGCAGGTTTTTCCTCGGCTCGAAAGCGCCGACGAAAAGGACGAACGTCTCCGGGAGGGCGTATCGGCGCCGCAGCCTTTCCAGGACCTCCGGGGACGGCGGATCGAAAAATCCCGGGTCGACGCCGAGCGGCACGGCGCGGACGGCGGTCTTGTCCGCGCCCAGCCGTTCCAGAATCACCCGGCGCGAATACTCGGAAATCGTGATCACGCCGTCGGCCCGGGACACCGCCCCGGCGGCCCGCCGGGAAAACGCCCGGCGCGCTTCCGCGTCGGCGAGCTCAGGGTGTTCGAGGAAAAAAAGGTCGCACACCGTGACGATCTTCCTTCCCCGGGTGGGAAGAAAAAGCGGCACCGGCGAATGAGTCACGTCCAGCCGGGTTCCGAAAAAGGAATCCAGAGTCGGCCCTCCGAGTCCGTACCAGAGGAAATTCACCAGGCGCACGGGGAGCCGGACGTCCCGAAAGCGCTGCCTGGCGAAGCCGGGAAGCTTGTGCCGGGGAAAACGGTCCTTCCAGGATGATGAGAAAAGAAAGTACTCATTCACCCGATCGACGGCGGCCAGCTCGCGGAGAAGGTTTCTGAAGTAAACGCCGACGCCCGTCTCTTCCTTGAGAAACGGCCGAAGGTCGAAGCCGATGCGCATTGGCCCTAAATGTATGCGCTTGCCGCCGAAAAGTCAACGCGGCCGGCGGCCGTCTTGCCTCCGCCCGCCGGGCATGCTAGGATGTTCGAAACTCCAAAGAGTTCGAGGCCGCTCATGAATTCTTTCGACAAAATCGCCAAACGGATCGATTCCTTCCGGGACGAAATGATCGATGCCCAGGTCAAGCTCTGCTCCTACCCGGCCATCGCTCCCTCGTCCGGAGGCGAGGGGGAGGCCCGAAAAGCGGAACACCTCCTGGCGCTGCTGAAAAAGATCGGGTTCCAGGACATCTCCCTGGTCAAGGCGCCGGATCCCGACGCTCCTTCCGGCTTTCGGCCGAATCTCCTGGCCTGGTTCAAAGGACGCAGCTCCTCCCGCACGGTCTGGGTCATGACCCACATGGACGTCGTGCCTCCCGGCGACCTGGCGCTGTGGCGGGGAGATCCGTTCAAAGCCTGGGTCGAGGAGGGACGGATCTACGGCCGGGGGACCGAGGACAACCAGCAGGACATGGTGGCCTCCTTGTACGCCGTCAAAGCCCTGCGCGAGGAGGGCCTCAAGCCTCCGAGCGACGTGGCCGTCGCCCTGGTGGCCGACGAGGAGACGGGCAGCGACAAGGGCATCGGCTACGTCCTCGATCATTCCAGCCCTTTCCGCAAAAAAGACCTCATCCTTGTCCCGGACGCCGGGAGCCCCGACGGGTCGATGATCGAAGTGGCCGAAAAGAGCATTCTGTGGCTCAAGTTCAAGACGCAGGGCAAACAGACCCATGGCTCAACCCCGGAAAAGGGCGTCAACAGCTTCAGGGCGGCCAGCCGCCTCGTCGTCGACCTGGGAAAGCTCTACAAGCTTTTCCCCGAGTCGAACAAAATCTTCGACCCGCCCACGTCGACGTTCGAACCGACCCAGAAAGAAGCCAACGTCCCCAACATCAACACCATTCCCGGCGACGACGTGTTTTACATGGACAGCCGCATCCTGCCCGCCCGCGACGTGGACGATGTCCTGAGGGAGATACGGCGTCTAACGCGGCGGGTGGAAAACGCCTTCGGAGTCAAAATCCAAATCGAGGAAGTGCAAAACGCCCCGGCCGCCCCGCCGACGAGCGTGCGGGCGCCTGTGGTGCAGGCGCTCAAGAGAGCGGTCAAGGCGGTCTACGGCGTCACGGGCCGGGCGATGGGAATCGGGGGCGGAACGGTGGCCGCTCTGTTCCGCCGGGCCGGCTTCGAGGCCGTCTGCTGGTCGAAGCTCGACGACACCCTCCACCAGCCCAACGAATACTGCGTCATCGACAACATGCTGGGCGACGCCAAGGTCTTCGCCCACGTTTTTCTCCAGTGATGAGCGGATTTGTGCTGGTTTTGACCACGGTTCCCGACGAGGCCAAAGGGCACGAAATCGCCCGGGCCCTGGTGGAGAAACGGCTGGCGGCCTGCGTCACGGTCTCGGCCGCGGCCAGGTCATTCTACCGCTGGCAGGGGAAAATCTGCGAGGATGCCGAACGGATCCTGTTCATCAAGACGCGGGCCGAGCTTTTCCCCGCCCTGGAAGAGGCGTTCCGAACCCTCCATCCTTACGAGGTCCCGGAGCTCATCGCCCTGCCCGTCGTCGGGGGGGCTCAGCCGTATCTGGATTGGCTGCGGGCCGAGACGAAAATCCCCTGAACCGGCGCAGGGCCTTCTGAGCGACGGAGATCGTGTTGAGGTGGATCGAGATCACATCCTCCACGTCGGCCGCGTAGCCGCCGGCCAGGACCACGGCAAGGGGGATGCCGAGGCGCCCCGCGTTGTCGATCACGATCCTGTCACGCTCGCGCAGCCCCTCCCGGGTCATGTTCAGGCCGCCAAGCTGGTCGCCCAGGAAGGGGTCGGCGCCGGCGAGGTAATAAATGATGTCGGGCTTGAATTCCCGGTACAGCCGGGGAAAGTAGGCGTTCATGGCCGACAGGTACTCCTCGTCCCCGGCGCCGGACCACAGACCGACATCCACGCTGCTCGGCGGCTTCTCGGCCGGGTAGACATCCATCTGATGGATGGAGAAGGTGAACACGAATCCCTGGCGGGAAAATATCGATGCCGTTCCGTTGCCCTGGTGAAGGTCGCAGTCGACGATCATGGCTTTCTTGATTTTCCTCTCGACCTTGAGCTTGAGGCAGGATACGGCCACATCGTTTAGGAGGCAGAATCCCTCGCCGTGGTCGGGGAAGGCATGGTGGAAGCCGCCGCCGAGGTGAACGGCCAGGCCGTGGCTCAGGGCCCGTTCGGCGGCGATGATCGTGCCGCCGACGGTCAAGAGGGCGAAACGGACAAGGTCCGGGGAGAAGGGCAGTTCGAGGGCCGTCGCCTCGGCGTGGGACAGCCCCCCCGTCTTGAGCTTGCGAAGGTACTTGGGCGTGTGGACCAGGAGGAGATTTTTCTCCGTCGCCGGCCGCGGCTTCAGGAAATCCCCACGCCGGGCGCCCCGGGAAGCCAGCCTCTCGTAGACCATCCGGTATTTTTTCACCGGAAAGACATGCTTGCCCGTGGGCCACATCCAATATTCGGGGCTGTAGACGTAGCTCAGCCTCTGTCGTCCGCGGGGGAGAAGGAAGGACAGGATGTTCGGCATGTCGGCAAAGGACTTCTACCATACCAGAAAACCGGGTCGAGGTAAACGCCGGGAGGCCCTTCCGGTGAAAGGGCCGCCAAACCGGTGCGCCGGGCGCCCGGGAAACCGGCGTCCGCGCCGCCCCATTGCCGAATCGTCGTGAAAAGGTCGTGAAGGGCGAAGCGCGGCCAAGGCCGTCGAGGCTTGAAATCGGAACCGGAAAAAAAATATGATAGAGCCTCATGTTTGATTCCACGCCAGCGAAGGAGTCGGTCTCATGAAATTTTTTACCCGATTGGCCAGCAGCTTCGTCGCCGGAGAAACGGCCGAAGAAGCGCTCAAACAGGTTCGGAAACTCAGGGACAAGGGCATCAGGGTCACCCTGGACATCCTGGGCGAGAGCGTCAAGGACCGCGACCAGTCCGACAAGGCCGTCCAGGATTATCTCGACCTTTTGGATACGCTGAAGAGGAACGACGAAGACTGCCACATCTCCTTGAAGCTGACCCAGATGGGCCTGGACATCGACGACGAATATTGCTGCCAGAACATGTTCAAAATCGTCGCCAAGGCCGCGGAGAGCAAGCGTTTCGTCCGAATCGACATGGAGGATTCTCCCCGCACCCAGAAGACTCTGGACATCTTCTACCGCTTGAGGAAAACGTTCGATAATGTCGGCATCGTCGTCCAGGCCTATCTTCACCGCACGGAGAAGGACGTGGCCGATATCATCAAGGTCAAAGGCAAGATCCGGCTGTGCAAGGGCGCCTACAAGGAGCCGGCCGAAGTGGCGATCAAGAAAATGAAGGACATCCGAGAAAACTTCATCAAGCTGTCGCAGAGGCTCTTCGCCGCCGGGAACTACCCGGCCATCGCCACTCACGACCCGAAGCTCATCGGCTGGACCAAGCAATACGCCGAGGAGAACAACATTTCCCGAGAGGCCTTCGAATTCCAGCTCCTTTATGGACTGCGGAACAAAACCCAGCAGAAGCTCGCCGCCGAAGGATGGCGCGTCCGTTCTTACGTGCCTTTCGGCACGCACTGGTTTCCTTATTTTTCCCGCCGCCTGCGGGAGCGCAAGGAAAACGTCTTCCTCGTCCTGAAAAACATGTTCCGCTGAGGGCGCGGCACGATTTCGGCGCCTGGTGCGCGCCGGGGCGGCACCCCTTGAGGACTCCTCAGAGGGCGCCCTTTTTGTCTTTTTGGCCGGGCCCCGCCGGGGACCGTAACTTATCGCCGGAGGTCGAAAGACATGAAAGAAGCGCGGGGACTCAAACGACGGGAATTTCTCAGGCGGTCCACGGCGGCCGTGGCCGCCGGTTTGGCCGGAAGCCTCGGCGGCCCATCCGTGTTCGCCGCCGGCGATCCGGTCGAAGAGGCGGCCCGCAAGGTCGGACGCCTGCCCCGTCGCAAACTGGGGTACAGCGGACGCCAGGTGAGCGTCCTTATCGGCGCCGGGGACATGGCCCCGATCGTGGCCGAGGCGGCCATTCTCAGCGGCGTCAACTACTGGCACAAGGCCAACAGGTGGGTCCGGAACGGAGCGCCGGAAGCCGTCCTGAAAAACCGGGAAGCGCATTATTGCCAGGTGACCGTTGACCGGGTCGGGGGGAACCAGGAAGTCGGCCGGATCGACGAGCAGGCGCATTACGACCATGTCAAGGAGATGATCGCCCGCACCAGCCTCGGCTATTTCGACGACATGCAGTTTCATTACGGCTACCACAGCAGGGCCGAGCTCAAGAAAGAACGCGGTTTCGTCCGGGCCTTCGAGCGATTGAAGAAGGAAGGATTGGTGAAGCATCTCTGTATCTCCCAGCACGGCTACGCCGGGAATCCCAGGGTGCCGGGCGGCGAGAGCGCCGCCGAAGTCCTGACTGCGGTCGTCGAGGACGGTCTCTACGAGCATGCCCAGATCATTTATTCCTACGGCCAAGACAAGGACATCGACGCCTTCCTGGAATTCGCCCGCCGGAAGGGTTTCGGGACGATCGCCATGAAAACCGCCCGAGGGCTGGGCCGGATGAAACAGGACAGGGATTTCATGGCCGCGCTGCCCGAAGGCACGGCTCCCCACAACGCGCTTGTCCGCTGGCTGACCACGGCCACGACGATCGATGCCGTCGTCATCCGCGTCCGCAGCCTGGAGGAATTCGTCGAGACGTTCTCGGGCGCCGGAAAACCGCTGAGGAGCGCGGACGCACGCGCCGTCGAGATGATGACCGCCCGGGCCGACAGGACGGCCTGCCGCCTGTGCACCGCCTGCCAGCCCCATTGTCCCCGGCACGTCCCCATCGCCGAGATCCTGCGCTTCGAGCGCTACGCTCTGGACGACGGCGATTGGGAGAAAGCCAGGGAGCTCTATGCCGGGCTCGAACGCCGGGCCGACGCCTGCCGGGCCTGCGGGACGTGCATGGCCCATTGCCCGCAGGGACTGCCCATCCCCGAAAGGCTGGCCGCGGCTCATTCCCTCCTTAACGCCTAAGAGAGGGACACACGACTTATGGACCTCCTCTCGGCCCGATATATCCCTTTCGATCTTTTCGGGCGGGAGTTCGATATTTGATGCCCGGAAATCCGCCCGGGCGTCTCCGGGCTATTTCAGGGGCTTGTGGTATTTCTTCCCGTCCAGGGGCGACCAGTACCCGCAGCTTTCCTCCTGGACGCGGCATTTGCCCTCGGACGTCCAGTGGACGCCGTAGTTGTAGCCGAACCACAGGTACGTGTCCCCGCCGCCGTTCTCGGTGGTGATGATGTAGCGGGCGGCGACGTTCCCGATGCCCAGGGCCTTGTCGCCCGCCGGGGCGCCCTCGCCCCGGTCGCCCTTGTTGACATCGAACGGGATCCAGCCGTAGGGCGGCAGATAGACTTCCGTCCAGCGGTGAAAAACGTCGTCGATGCTGGCGTCGTCGCCTCTGAGGCTCACGGCTCCCGCGTAGCGGATGGGAACTCCGAGCGAGCGGCAGAGGGCGATCATGGCGTAGGAATATTCGGAACACGAGGCCGTCCCCCGCCGGAGAACGGTCGGAGCGGGATTCCAGCCGCCCACCGGCTTGAGGTTGTAGCTCAGGTGGTCGGCCAGGTATTCATAGATCCGCCGGACGATCCAGTACGGATTCGTCTCCTGGCCGGCGATTTTCCTGGCGAGCTCCCGGATGAAGGGATCGCTCATCCGGTACTTGTCGCCGTCTTGAGTGTACTTCTGTCTGATGTCCGCCGGGATGTCGTTCAGGGTGCCGATCCGGTCGGGGTAGAGGAAATATTCGACCGCGCAAATCTCGGCCTCCGCTCTCCAACCCGGCCGGACGATCGAGTATCCTTTGAGGTCCTGGTAGGCGAAATGGGCGATTTTCTGTCCCCAGGCGTCCTCGATGATCTCGGCCGGCTCGGCGCCGAACGTGACCGGTCCGAGGAGCTTCTGGCTGTCCCGGTCCTCGGGAATCGGCAGATAGATGTCCAGCGTCGAAACCGTCCCCGGGCCGTAGTTGCGGAATTCCTTGATGAAATCGAGCGCCAGTTTCTTTTTGTCCCACTTGGTCAGGATATCGGCATCGAAAACCTTGACCTTGTAAATCTCGTCGTTCTCGTAATCGACGTTCCACAGGGCATCGCCGCCCCAGGCCATTCCGGAAGGGAACGGGCCGTAGGCGCGCAACGAGGAGAGATAGAGGCCGTCGGCGGGATTGACGAGGTAGATGCGGTCCTCTCCCCTGTCGGCGACCCAGAGATACCGTCCGTCGAAGGCCAACCCCGTGGGCTCCCCGGAAGGCGCCTCGACGGTCTGGACCATCATCCCGTCCACGGTCGAGACCTTGATCAGGATGTCGCTCCGGAAGTCGGCGATCCAGACGTATTCGCCGTCGTAGGCCAGATCGCGGGGGCTGGGGCTGTTGGACTCGAGAACGGAAAGGGCCTCCCCCGTTTTTGGGTCGAGCTTGTACAAGAGCCTCTCCCCAGAATCGACGTGCCAGAGATACCGGCCGTCCCAGGCCAGCCCCTCGGGGTGATGGCCCGGCGAGTCGAAGCTCGAGAGCACCGCGCCGGTTTCAGGATCGATTTTGTAGATTTTATCGGTAAAATCGTCGGCCAGCCACAGATGCCGGCCGTCGAACGCCAGGCCGGTCGGGCGCGGCCCAGGCGTCTTGATAACCTTGAGCACGTCGCCGACCGTTCCCCAGGAGAGAGCGGCGCACAAAAAGATGAGACTCAGGCCAAGGATTGCTTTTTTCACGGAGATCTCCTTCATTCTTTATTCCTATTATAAAAAAACGCCCTGACAAATGCACCCTTTGGGAACCCGGGGGGAAAAACACAGCTCCGTTTCCTTTGGGAACAAGGTCGGCCGGGGCGATCCTGGCTAGGCCTGCGGATTCTCCCCCCTATCAGACTGGGGACGGTTTTTCGAGGCTCAGATCCGCCGGCGATTCCGGCCGAGGAGGCCGTCCAGGCAGAGGGCGTCGTCTCGGCTGAAAAGGACCGCCAGAGACAATCCGAGGAGGACGATGTCCTGGACGAGCAGGCGGACATCGGCCCGGCTGCTGAAGGAGCCGAAGCATCCGCACGAAATGTCCAGGCCGCGGAATAGTGTGACGGACACAAGGACGACAAAACAGGCCGATAGTCCCGCGGCCAAAAGGGCCGCCGGCTTGCGAAAGAGACCCAGAATGAGGAGAGCGCCGCAGACCAGTTCGATGTAGGGAAGCACGAGCGCCAGGAGAAAGGCCGCCGTCCGCGGGAGCGCGCGGTAAGCCTCAATGCTTCTGGCGAACGCCAGGGGATCGAGGACTTTTAGCGTTCCCGCCCAAAGGAACACGCCGCTCACGGCCGCCCGGAAGGCGAGAACGACCCACCGGTTGAGCCTCATCGTCCCGCCTCCACGGGCAGACCGGCGTCTCTCCATTCGAGCCACCCTCCGACGTAAACCTTGGCGTTCCGCCACCCCAGCCGGGAGACGCGGCGGGCCAGGATCAGGCTGTCCTGGCAGAGGTCGGCCGAGCAATAGACGACGACATCCGCCACCGGGGATACGGCCAAGCTCTCCCAGATCATGTCCGACGCGGGGTCATAGAGGGGCACGCTCAGCGCTCCGGCGATGTGGCCGGCCTCGTATTCTTCCGGAGAGCGCGCGTCGACGAACACGGCCTGGCCGGCGGCGAACAGGTCCGCAGCCTCGGGCAGGGCGATGAGAGGGGGATCCTCGGCGGCCGCCGCATCGGCGAATACCATCCCGTATTCCCCCCGGAAATATTTCGCCACATGATTGAGGTTGACCGCCAGCCCGACCGCGGCGCCGGCCCCGGCCAGGAAAACCGCCTGGACAAGCGTCCTTTTCCACACTCTCATCACCGCTCTATCGGCCACGGATTTTTTTCTTCCCGACTTGCGGTTTCTGCGTCCGGCCCGGGCTGCGGGGGGGTCGACAAGCCGGGCGGCACTTCGGAAGCGGTCAGGGAAACAGCTTTCTGTACTTCTCCAGTCCGGCCCGGAGGACGCGCACGGCCTCGCGCAAGTCCTTCTCGTTGAGAACATAGGCCATCCGGACCTCGTCGAGACCCCGGCCGGCCGTGGAATAAAATCCCGGCCCGGGGGCGACCATGACCGTCTGGCCGTCGAGCTCGAACTCGGTCAGCATCCAGGTGACGAAATGATCGGCGTCCTTGATGGGCAGACGGACGACCATGTAGAAAGCGCCCTGCGGCTTGCGCACCAGCGCGCCCGGGATGGCGGAGACCCCTTCGAAGAGGACATTCCGCCGCCTCTCGTACTCCTCGCGGATGGGCTTGAAGAAACCGATGCCCATGCGATAGGCGGCCAGGGCCGCTTTCTGTTCGATCGACGGCGGGCAAAGCCGGGCCTGGGCGAAGCGCAGGGCGGCGTCGAACACCCGGCCGTTGCGGGTGATGAACGCCCCGATGCGCGCCCCGCAGCAGGAGAACCTTTTGGAGACCGAGTCGGTGACGATGACGTTGTCCTCCAGGCCGGGAAGCTCGAGGAGACTTTTGTGGACGAGACCGTCGTAAGTGAATTCCTTGTAGACCTCGTCGCCGATGAGGTACAGTCCGTGCCTGCTGGCCAGCGTTCCGACCCTGTAGAGCTCCTCGAGCGTGTAAACCGTGCCCGTGGGGTTGTTCGGCGAGCAAAGCACGATGGCCCGCGTGCGGGGGGTAATGCGGGCCTCGAATTCCGAAGACGGCGGCAGGCGGAACCCGTCTTCGGCCTTGAGGGTCAGAGGGACGACTTTAATGTCGGCGATCGAGGCGAAGCCGTTGTAGTTGGTGTAAAAAGGCTCGGGAATGATGACTTCGTCCCCCGGATCGGCCACGGCGCAGAAGGCGAAGAGGACGGCCTCCGAGCCGCCGGTGGTGATGATGACGTTGTCCTCGGTCAGGGGGATCTTGTAGGAGCCGAAATAGGCGGCCACGGCCTGTCGGAGCTCGAGGAAACCCTGGGCCGGCCCGTAGCTCAAGATTTTTTGCTCGAAACCGTGGACGGCGTCCAGAATGGGCCTCGGCGTGGGGATGTCCGGATCCCCGATGTTGATGAAAAAAACCCGGAGGCCCCGGGCGACGGCGGCGTCGGCCAGGGGCTTGAACTTGCGGATGGGGGAAGCCTGGATGGTCTTCCCGCGGCGGGAGATATCCATGGATGAGTCCTCCGAAACCGACGAATAATTGCAGCCGGGTTATTTTAGCACAAATCTCCGCGCGGCGGGACACGATAAAGACAGCGCAGAGCCCTGATTTGTTAAGATCCCGGAGAAAACGGCATCTGCGCCATCCAGGATCAAATGGCCGCATCTTTTTCGGAGTGCGGCCGCAAGAGGCCGCTTGGGATCGCGGCGATGTGTCGCCGCACTCCAAAAACAACGTCACCTTTCCTGGCGGTGCGGCAAAGCGATCATCCACCGAGAATGAGCCCGGAGGATCCTTAAAGCCAAAAGAAAAGCGGAAACAATCACGTAGCCTTGACAATACGAAGTCCTCGTCTTGCGCCCAGGGCCGGATTCTGCTATGTATTCAGGCGGAACGGGGCATCAAATGCGTCTCGACCCAGGCGCCAAGATAACTAACAAAGAACGCTGGGGCGATTATTATCTTCTCACTTTGGAATCGACCGACATCGCCCGGGAGGCGGCGCCGGGTCAATTTCTTATGGTCAAAGTCGCATCCGGCTCCCGCCCCCTGCTCCGCCGGCCGTTCAGCATCCACAACCGATGCAACGGTCGGCTCGACATCTTCTTCAAAGTCGCGGGCGAGGGCACGGCTCTTCTCGCCGAACGGAAGGCGGGCGAGGCGCTGGACATTCTCGGCCCCCTGGGCAAAGGATTCGATCTCGAGCTGGGGGGAAAGGGCCGAAAGAGAACGGAGGCGCCGGCCTTGGCCGTCGGCGGCGGACGGGGCGTTGCGCCTCTCTTGTTCCTCGCGGCGGAGGCGAGGAAAGCCGGCCGGCCGTTCAAGATCCTCTACGGCGGGCGGACGGCGGCGGATCTTCCTCTTAAAGACAAACTCGAAGCCGGCGGCTTCCAGACGGCATGCTCGACGGACGACGGGTCCTTGGGATTCAAAGGGATGGTGACCGATCTCCTCCGGAAAGAAATCCATGATGCGCCGGCCTCGGCCGTCTACGCCTGCGGCCCCGAGCCCATGCTCGAGGCCGTGGACCGCATCGCCTCGGAGTCCGGCCTGCCGGCCGAGCTCTCGCTCGAAGCCCGGATGGGTTGCGGGTTCGGCGCCTGCTGGGGATGCGTCCACCGCATCCGGCAGGGGGGCGTGGCGGGCTGGGTCAAAATTTGCGCGGAAGGGCCCGTCTTCTCGGGGGGCGAAGTCGTCTGGGAGGAGGAGAAATGATCGATTCCGGGGCAGTCGACCTCTCGGCGGACCTGGGTTTTCTCAAACTCAAGAATCCCGTTTTGGCCGCTTCGGGCACGTTCGGCTACGGACTCGAGTTCGAGCCGTTTCTCGACCCCGGCCGCCTGGGCGGCTTCGTGGTCAAGGGGCTGTATTTCGACCCCCGGCCCGGCAATCCGCCGCCCCGTTTGGCCGAAACCCCGTCGGGCCTCATCAACGCCGTCGGCCTGCAGGGCGTCGGCGTCGCCGCCTTTTGCGAAAAGACCCTCCCCCGCCTGCGCGGTTTCAAGACGGCGGTCATCGTCAACGTCTGCGGCGCGGACACGGAGGAATACGTCCGGGTCGTCGAATATCTGGACGAGCACGAGGGCATCGCCGCCTACGAACTCAACGTCTCCTGCCCCAACGTCAAGACCGGCGGCGGGTGCCCGGCTCTCAGTCCCGGCGCGACACGCGAAGTCGTTTCCGCGGTCAAAAGGCGTTCGCGCCGTCCGATCATCACCAAGCTGTCGCCCAACGTCACCGACGTGGCGGCCATCGCCGCCGCCGCCGAGGAAGCGGGCACGGACGCCATTTCCCTGGTCAACACTTTTTTGGCCATGGCCGTCGACGTCGAGACCCGGCGGCCGAAGGTGGCCAACGTCTACGGCGGGCTGAGCGGTCCGGCCATCCGCCCCATCGCCCTGCGGATGGTCCACCAGGCCGTCTCGCGGGTCAAGGTCCCCGTTATCGGCCTGGGGGGCATCCAAACGGCGTCCGACGCTCTCGAATTCCTGATCGCCGGCGCCAGGGCCGTCGAGGTCGGGACGGCGGGCCTTGTCGACCCGCGGGCGGCGAGCGACATCATCGACGGATTGGAGGCCTACTGCCGCCGTCACGGCCTGCGGCGTCTCGGCGACATCTGCGGCACGCTCAAAACTTGAGCCCGAGCCTGAGCAAAGGAAGGAGATCCCCATGGTCGCACCGGACCCTGCCGAGCGCATCATCATCGCCCTGGACGTCAAAAACAGGGCGGAAGCCTTGGAGCTGGCGCGCCGTCTTCCCCGGGCCGTCGTTTTCAAGGTCGGTCTCGAACTTTTCACCGGCGAAGGGCCGGCGCTTCTTCGGGAGCTCGAGGGGGAGGGCAAGCAGATTTTCCTGGACCTCAAGCTGCACGACATCCCGACCACCGTGGCCCGGGCGGTGAAATCCGGAGCCCGGCATGGAGTGAGGATGATGACCCTTCACGCCTCGGGCGGGAGGGAAATGATGGCCCGGGCCGCGGAAGCGGCCGCCGAAGTCTCAGTCGAGGAGGGTGTCCCCCGCCCCCTGCTCCTGGGAGTCACGGTCCTCACCAGCCTCGGAGACGGCGACCTCGGCGAACTGGGGCTTCCGGAAACCGCCCAGGTTCATGTGACGAGACTGGCCCGTCTGGCCCGGAAGTCCGGACTCGACGGCGTCGTCTCCTCGGCCCGCGAGATCGAAGCCGTTCGAGGGGAAACCGACGCGAGCTTCCTCATCGTCACGCCCGGCATCCGGCCCGCCTGGTCCGGAGCCGACGACCAGAAGCGCATCATGACCCCGGCCGAGGCGGTGCGCCTCGGGGCCGACCGGTTGGTCATCGGCCGGCCCGTCACCCGGGCCGCCGATCCCCAGGAGGCGTTCGACAGGATTCTGGAAGAGATCTCCTAGGAAATCCCGCCCAAGGATTCCTCTGCCCCGGCGCAGAAAAAAAGGGAGAGAGCCCACGACTCTCTCCCCCAGAAAATCGAACCCGATGCTTATTTTTCCGCGGCCCGGCGCGTGTTCTCCTCGATAGCCAATAAGACGAGGATGCCCTCGGCCGCGGCATAGAGTATCAGCGTGTACAACGCGCCCCCCAGGAGAACGAGGAAGGCCGTGAGGATCGAAGCTCCTCCGATTGTGAAACCGTAGTTTTTCCCTCCGACGAGCAGGAAGACAAAGGCGACGACTGCGGCGGCCGCGACAATCCAAGCCAGCACCTTGAGGACCGCAGCGATCGTTCTTAATGCCGGGAACCTGTGTTTGGACATGCCTGCCTCCTCACAGCCCTATGACGGAACGTTTCCTTCCCGTCATGCTCCCCCGGACGAGGGAGCGGAACACGGATTCCGCGTCAGGGGATGATGAATCTGGCGATTCGGGGGATGAATATCGACCGGACGATAACCTGGATGAGCGCCAACCCCACGATGGCGACGATGAGGCTGATGATGAAATAGCTCAGCTGCTTGTCCTTGGGAGTGTCCATCATCGGCGCGCAGAAGCCGAGATAGAGGATGTACAGTCCGTACAGGGAAGCCAGCCAGACAAGCCAGGTCATGATGTACCAGGCCGGAATCAGCAACAGGACGCCGGCGATCCAAGCCGGAGTCATGCTGTACACCGAGAGGGCCATGGCGTTTTCAAGGCTCTGCTTGGAACCGAAATTGGGCGCCAGGGCGTTGATCACGAAACCCACGCCGAAAACCATGGCCAAGCCCAACACGTAGTAAAGGATGGCGTATCCCAAACCGCGGCCTACGCCCCACCAACGGCTGAACAGGCCCAAGCCGACGAATTGGGCGACGGCCGTTATGGCCGCCAGGGGAACGGCGTAAGACAGGAACAGTGTCTGGACGGGTGTTTTCTCGTTCTTGATGGTCGCCCATTCCTTGGCGGGCGCCGTCAAGATGCCTTGGGCTCTCTGAATCAGGTTCATGGATACCTCCTTCCATCCTTCAGAATGGAATCCACTATATTGAAACTCCTTCCCTCTGTCAACCGCAACTCCGCCGCCGGCGGCCGCGGGCCGCGCCGCAAACCCGTCTCGCTGAAGACACCGCTCCTTGCCGGCGGTCAGTGAATTTGGAGGCGCGGGTCGGACTCGAACCGACGAATCGAGGTTTTGCAGACCTCTCCCTTAGCCACTTGGGTACCGCGCCTTGAAACACGTCTTTTGGGCGTGCGCGGTTTCAAATGGAGCGGGCGATGGGACTTGAACCCACGGCCTTCTGCATGGCAAGCAGACGTTCTACCACTGAACTACGCCCGCCCGAATATCGCGCGATGCCGTTTCAAACTAGCAGAAAGAACCGGTCAAGTCAACAACGGTCAGGTCGGCTCCTTGACTTCGACTCCGTCTCCCGTGACGACGAATTCGTCCGCGGAGAGAATCTTCATCGTCGCCGTCCCGTCTTGGACGTCGACCACCACGCCGTTGGCGATCGAACGGCGAGGCAAGCCTTTGTCCGGATATTGAAAAATGGTCAGTTGCTGTCCGGGCCGGATGCCCGCCTCCCGGCCGAGATCGATGAGCACCCAGCTGGGCGGGGCGGCCTGATTGAGTTCGTCTTGGATGTAGATGACCGTTCCCGTCAGTCGGTCCCGCGATTCCTGGTAAGGGACGAAACCTTCGTTTTTGCCCTCGACGGTCTCCCGGACCTCGAACGGAATCAAGGCGTCTCCCACCCGCACCGGACCGCAGGCCTTGTCGATGCGGGCCGCCGCCCTGTCTTCCTCGACATACATGACCGTGAGCATTCCCCTGCGGAAACAGACGGGGCCGATCCTTGTTCCCGTCCGAGGATGTTTCAAAGTGGGCCCGACCTGGACGATCAGCATCTTCTGGCCGGCGGCCACTCCTTGCGCCCGTCCGGCCTTGATATAGACGATCTCTCCGTCCGCATGCAGCTCGAATTCCTTGTGCTCCGCGCCGGCGATCCTGAGCTCGTGCGGAGGCCCGTTCCAGATGAAAAAGGAGCAATACAGGTCCGTCTCGGTGAGAAGAGGATACGTCTCCAAGTAGATCTTGGCCTTCTGAATTTCGGTTTCCTGGAAATCCAGCCCCATGACGGGCCCGACGAGCAAGAAAATCCCGAGCACGGCCAGGACATGACGGCAGAGTGTTTTCATTTCGGCACCTCGACCCCTTGAGATTCCTGCAGGTATTATAGGGGCCGGGCGAGGACGCTGTCAAATCGTCCCGGCCCAAAAAACGCCCGCGGCGTACCCTTGGGGATCATCTCTCCAGGGCGAGTTTCATAAGCGCCAGGAAACTGTTCTTGTCGATATAGCCTCCCCGGCGGAGATCATTCATCTCCCGCCCGTCCGGGCCGATGAAAATCAGGGTAGGCATTCCGGGGAGGGCGTATTGTTCCTCCAACCGCCTGGTCCGGGGATCGGAAGTCGAAGTCATGTCCGCTTTGAGCATCACGAAGCGCCGGGACATCTCGGCCACCTCGGGATCGGAGAAAGTCTTGTCGTCGTTTTCCTGGCAGGGAATGCACCACTCGGCGTAGAAGTCGATGAACACCGGCTTCCCTTCCCCGGCCGCCTGCCGGAGCCTTTCCTCCGAATACGGAAGCCAGGCGATCGTTTTCATGTCCCGGAACTCTCCCGTGGGGGAGACGATCCCGGAGACGCGGCGGTCGATCGAGCGGCTGATCCCGGAATAGGCCGCCGCGAGCGCCGCGGCGAAAAAGGCGGCGCCGACCAGGACGCGAATGAAGGGAAAGGCGCGGCCCGCGGCCTTGGTGGGCTCGATCCAGGCCACATAGACGCCCGCCACGAACAGCACCAGGGACAGAACCAGGCTGTAGAGCAGCGGATCGGGGAAGAGCGTCTTGAGAAAATAAACGGCCATGGCCAGCAGGATGAAGCCGAAGATTTTGCGCACCCAGACCATCCAGGCGCCCGAGCGCGGCAATCGGCTGAGGCTGCCCGAGAAGAAGGCCAGGATCACGAAGGGCGCGCCCAGCCCCAGGGCCAGGAGGAAGAACAGCCAGAAACCGAGGAGCACGTTCCCCCGGTCGCCGACATAGGTCAATAGTCCGATGATGAACGGGCCGATGCAGGGCGCGGCCACGACGCCGACGGTCAATCCCATGAGGACCGTGCCGAAAAAGCCCCGGCGCGAAGCGCCCGCCATGCGGTTGAGAAAGCCCGGGAGACGGAATTCAAAGACGCCGAACATGCTGAGCGCCAGTCCGGCCATGACGGCGGCGATGCCGATGAGCACGGCCGGATAGCGGAGGGCCTCCCCGAACAGGCGGCCGGTGAATGCCGCCAAGGTTCCGAGAACGGAATACGTCACCGCCATGCCCAGGACATACAACAGGGCGTGCCCGAGGAGGCTTCCTTTCTTGCCGCCCGACTGGCCTCCGAAATAGCCGATCGTGATGGGGATGAGCGGGTAGACGCACGGCGTGAGGTTCAAGGCCAAACCGCCCAGGAAGACGAGAATGAACGTCAGGGCCAATCCTTTCTCTTTTACGCTCTCGGCCAGATCGTCCGCGGCGCCGCCCGGGCTCTCCCCCGCCTGCTCGTCCGGGACGGGAGGTCCGGCTTCCTCCGGCTCCGTTCCTTCGCCGGCGGCCTGGGCTTCGCGTTCGGCCACGGGCTTTTCTCCTTCAACGCTCTCCGTCTCAGCGAAGCCGCGCCTTTCCCCCGTTGATTGAGGGGAAGCGGTCTCACCGGCCGCAGCGCGGCCGGCCAGGGAAACGGGAAAAGCCGCCCGGAAAGGGGTCTCGTCCGGAGCCCGGCAGGTGAAGTCGTCGCAGGCCTGAAACGTCACGGCGCCCTCGACGACGAACGAGCCCAGGGCGTACCCGGCGGCCAGCGTCACGGGCACGCGGACCATGATCCGGCCTTCGAAAACCGAGAGCGGCTTTTCGGAGAATCCGAAAGTCTTGATCTTGGCCGCCGGGAATATCGGCCGGCCGAACGTCAGTTCCTCGCGGGGCTTGAAGGCGACCGCCGTCGGGATGAGGGATTCGTCGCCCGGGTCGTCGGAGTTGACGTGAAATCCGGGAGCGATTTCGAGTTCGAGGACGATCTCCCGCTTCTCACCCGGCGAGAACGGCCTTTGGGAGACCGGAACCTGGACGGCGAGGATTTTTTCCCGGAATCCGGCCGTCTGATCTCCGGCCCGGGCCGGAACGGCGGACGCAACGAGGATCGCGCAAACCGCCGAGACAAGAGCTTTTCTCATGGATTCTCCCTAGGGCCGGCAAAGAGCCCCGACATCACGCTGAAGACAGGTTTTTATAGCAAAAAGCCCGGCGCCCGTCAAACTTCACCGGAGAGCGGGCCGGCTTAAGGAATTGCTGGAACATGGCCCGGACGATTGTCTATAGTATATTGAACGAAACCCATCTCTTGAATGAGGAGGTCTTCCGGATGAAACGTCTTACAGCGCCTCATTTCCTTCCGGCGGCGGTTGTCGCCGTTCTCCTGTCTTATTCCCTTGCGTTCTCCGCCCCGATCCTCAGGGCGCAGGAGGCGAAAGACGCAGTCTTCCCCGGCGAGGACTGGGAGCGCATCGAAAAGCCCGAGTCCGCCGGCTTTTCCTCCGCCAAGCTCGAAGCCCTCCGGACCTGGCTCCAGGCCACGGACACGACGGCGATGATGGTCGTGATCGGCGGGCGCGTCCTGTTCGAGTACGGCGACGTCGCGCATCTCAGCTATCTGGCCTCGGTGCGCAAGAGCGTCCTGGCCGTCCTCTTCGGCAAGTACGTCGAGAACGGAACGATCGACCTCGCTAAAAATCTGAAGGACATCGGCCTGACCGACGTGGACGGGCTCCTCCCGTCCGAGCTCGAGGCGACGGTCGATCACCTCATCACCGCCCGCTCCGGGATTTACCACCCCGCCTCGAACGCCGGCGACAGCACGGCCGGCGCCCCGGCCCGCGGCTCGCAGCCGCCGGGACGGTATTTCCTTTACAACAACTGGGACTTCAACGCCGCCGGCGCCGTGTTCGAGATGCTGACCGGCAAGGACATCTATCAGGCTCTGGAAGAGGACCTGGCCGGGCCGCTGGGCATGCAGGATTTCGACCGCGCCCGGCAGAAGAAATCCGGCAACCCGAAGCGCTCGCAGCACATGGCCTATCACATGTGGCTTTCGGCGCGGGACATGGCGCGCATCGGGCTGCTCATGCTGCGCCGGGGCGAATGGGCCGGCGCGCGAATCGTCTCCGAGGACTGGGCGAAGCGCATCACGGGATTGGTGACGCCCTTCCATGAAATGAATCCGCCTCACATGCGGTCTCTCGGTTCGGACAACCGCTGGGGTTACGGCCGCATGTGGTGGGTCTGGGACGCGCCGAATTCCCGCGGTCCCTACGAGGGCGCCTTCAGCGCCATGGGCGCCTACGGCCAGTACATCACCGTCCTCCCCTATTTCGACATGGTCATCGTCCACAAGACCGACCTGAACCAGCCCTCCCCCCACCGGGCCGAGGGCAAGAAGCCCCGGTCGGTCACCGGATGGGAATACAACGCCCTGCTGCGCATGCTCCTGGCGTCCACGATCCCCCGCTGATCTTCGGGACAATCGGGGGCCGGGCCTCGAAATCATTTTGGACTTCAGCAAACGGATTTTTTCCATTTTACGTGGAGAGGCCGGCGGGGAGAGGCCTGATTGGACTCTGAAGTGATCTTCCGGCGGGTCAGAGAAATCGGAATCGCCTCACAGCCCGGGTTTGCGGCCTGGGCGTCCAGATTATGATATTCAGAAAGGTAGTAAGCCAAAAACAATTCAGTATGATGCTCGACATATATAAAAAAAATTGATACTCGTGTCAGGGTGATCGGGACTCAAGAAAAGACTATAATGAAATGGGGATAAAAAAATGAAAACGATAGGCCTTCTGGGCGGAATGACCTGGCACTCGACGGTCTCTTATTACCGGGCGATCAACGAGGAGACAGCGGCGCGTTTGGGCGGCCTCCATTCAGCCAAGATCGTACTCTACAGCGTCGAATTCGCGGAAATGGAGACTTTTCAGGTTGAGGGCCGGTGGGACGAAGCCGGCGAGGTCCTGGCCGGGGCGGCACGGGCGGTCGAGGCCGCCGGCGCGGATTTTCTTTTGATCGGCACAAACACCATGCACAAGGTCGCTCCGCGAGTCGAAGCCGCGATCTCGATTCCGCTTATCCACATCGCCGACGCCGCGGCCGACAAGCTCAAGGCGCTCGGGTTCCGGAAAGCGGGCCTGCTTGGGACGCGATTCACCATGGAAGAAGACTTTTTCTCGGGCCGGCTCAGGGATAAGCACGCCATCGAAACGGTCATCCCCGGGCCCGACGACCGGGCGCTCGTCCACCGCGTGATCTACGAGGAGCTCGGCCGGGGCGTCATCCGGGACGAGTCGCGAGCCGCCTACCTGGACGTCATCGGCCGGCTTCGGGAGCGCGGCGCCGAGGCCGTCATCCTGGGCTGCACCGAGATCGCCCTCCTCGTCGGCCAGGAGCACACGCCGGTCCCCCTTCTCGACACGACGACCCTTCACGCCCGCAAGGCCGTGGATCTGGCCCTGGGCTGAAGGAAATCGAACGGCGGGTGTTCGCCAGCGGAGGAAGAGGACGGGCGCGAAGTCCATGCCGGACCATGGCCCACCCTCAGGGGATGACGCCCCGGCCCGTCTTTTGCCTGAGAAAATTCGCGATGGATTTTCTGAAGGCATCCGCGGAAGCATGAGGCGCGTGGGTGCCGGATACGATCTCCACGGCGGGATAGGCTTGCTTCAGGATGGCGACGTATCGGCTCGCATAGGGACAGAGAACGACCATGCAATACGTAAGATGAATCGCATCCACTCCGTAATGGAGGAGCGAACCGGCCCTGGAAAGGATGACTTCAGGCGCCAGACCTCCCAAGCAGCCCGGGCAGGAAATGACTCCCGCCAGTTCCGTGTCCTCGCCCTCATACCTGGAAAATGCGCCCTTTCTGTCATAATAATCTCTCAAGCAAGGAGAAAGCGGGCAGTCCAAGATTTTCGTCGTGTTGGCGCAGGCCAGAATTCCTATTCGCCTCATTCAGGGCCTCCTGACCTTCATTCCAAACCGCTCGTCTCTGAGCGCCGGGATAACATGACGCAAACCGGAAGGAACGAGGCCGCGTCCAGGAGACTCAATCAAAGACACGAACGGGGACTCCCTTCCTCCGGGCCTCCGCGGCCAACCTCTCAAGGCCGTCCATCGAAGCGGGGCGAAGGTCGCTCGCGGGATAACCCCGGTCGAGGGTATAAAGCTGGACCGCGTCGGGCTTGATGCGGGCCAGTCTTTCAACCCAGGCCGAAGCCTGGACATCGTCCAGATTTCCCTCCGAGCCGCAAGCGAAAAGGGCCTGGACCGTGAGGGGGGATTCCGCGGCCAGCGTTTTCAGGCTCTCCGTGATCGTTTCCAGGCTGAGGCCTTGGGCCGGGCGATTGTACCTCCGGAAGACCTCCTCCGTTCCGCAGTCGAGCTTCATGATGCGGACATCGAGCCCGGCGAGCGCGGCCCGGATATCTTTCTCCGTGACCCGGGCGGAATTCGAGAGGACCGCGGTCCGCATAGCGCTTCCAAACTCCTTTTTAACGGAGGCCAGGCGATCGACCATCTCCGGAAAATCCGGGTGCAAAGTCGGCTCACCGTTTCCCGAAAACGTCAGGTATGCGGGAAGCATCGGAAGGTCTTCCAGCGCGCGCCTCACGGCTTCCTCGACATCGGAGGGAGAAGGCAAAAAGGCGCTTTTCCGGCTCAATCGAAGCGTCTTTTCAACCGTCCAGCCGAACTGACAATAGACGCAGTCGAAGGGACACCTCTTGACGTTCCCAGGAAAAAGATTGACCCCCAAGGAAGCCCCAAGCCGTCTCGAACGGATCGGGCCATAGGTCAGTTCCTTTTGGAGCTCGAGGATCAACGGCCCTGCCTCCGCTTCGAGTTTTTCTGTCTTGGCGTCTTTATCACGCGTTCCTGGAGACGACACGTCACTAATGGAATGACCCCTTCACGATAAAAAACAATTTTCCTATGTCCTTCGGTTCGGCCCGCTCGGGACTTGAAAAGGCCAAGGGTTTCCTGACAAGTCCCCTCCTCACAAGGCGCTCCATGAACTCCCACATCCATTCATGGTAAACGACGACAAACGCCTTTTCTTTGCTGGAAAATCCAAATTCCCGTCGCAGCTTTTCAAGATCCAATTTCCGGCCCATAAACTCCACGATTTTTGCCGCCAGAGAACGGCAGGTTGAAAAGACCGCGTCGCTCTCCTCCATTTCAATTATCGGACAAATGAATTTTCCGCCGTCATCCACGATTCCGTACGGCATGAGACCGGACAGGAGTTTTTCATCGGCGACCTTTCCATGTGCCAGGAACTCGTCGCGGAGGGCATAGAGGTTATCCCAGTGGAACGCTTCCTGGATTTTCTTCATGGGACCGTCACTCCAGTTCAGGATCATGAACACATCGTCCCCCACGGCGATATTGGTGCCGCACCGGAAATCCCGCCTGGGATAGCCGGCCCAATAAATCCCGTCGAAAAGAGGCCTGTCGCGATCGAGCGCGAACGCATTCACGAAACCCTGCTCCATGAAGGAGAACCACACGATTCCGTCCACGACAGCCGAAAAAAGGACGCTGAACAGGCGCTCCTCGTATCCTTTTCTTGCCAGGGCTTCTTTGAGCTTTTCGATCTCGTCCCGGAGCTCGGGCTCGATTTCACCCGCCAAATCCCCCGCTTTCTTGATGAGCGCCCGTTTCTCGGAAACACCGAGTATGGGCATAACGGTAAGTAGTCTTTCCGGGTCGGCGCCTTTGACGAACTCCAAGAATCCCATGGCCTTCAACAACATCAGCTGGCTTTCCGTGAAGCCGACTCCCCCGCCCTGAAGCTCTTCTCTCGTTTTTCCGCCCAGGCAGGCGAGCAATATGTCCCAATTGTTGTCCGCGGAAACGACCTTGTCGGGCGAGATAATTTCTTGGCCGCCTGAAAATCGGAGCGCTTCATACCTCACGAAATCCGACGGGTAATTTTCGCACGTTTTGCTTTTTTCCCCGGCCACATACGGATGGAGGCACAAGGACCATAAGCCGATCCCCATCCACAGCCATTTTGGACCTTTCATGATTCCTCCCGTCCGGCGAGCATTTCCCTGACGGCGTCGCCGAAGCGTTTGATGCCTTCCCGGATCCGGCTTTCCTCAAGGTTGGAAATGGACAATCGAAAATGCCTTTTTGACCCCGTCCCCGCATAATAGTAATGACCCGGCGAGGCCATAACCTTGTGTTTCACTAAAAATGAGGCTGCCGTCTTTTCATCGGCATACGGTCTGGGGAGGGTCACCCAAAGAAAGTACCCGCCTTCCGCCCTCGTCCAGGTCGCGCCGGCCGGCATGCACGCGGCCATGGCCTCGAGCGCGGTCTTCATGCGTTTGCGAAAAACCCTGTGCATTTTTTTCAGGTGCAGGTCATAGTATCCTTCGCGGCAAAAGTCGTTCAGCGCGACTTGCGAAAGGCTGTTCACGGAGATCTGACTGAACCGGCTGATGGCGGCCAGGCGTCGAATGCCCTCCTTGTCCCCCGCAATCCAGCCGATGCGGATTCCGGGAAAGAGGGTCTTGGAAAACGTGCCGATATAAAGCACGATTTGTTTCTTGTCCATGGATTTAATGGGAAGCGGCACGAGACCGCGATATTTCATGTCTTCTTCGAAACCGTCTTCCACGATGGGAACCCGGAATCTCTCGCAGGCGGCGATGAATCGCTCGCGATGCGCCTGCGACGTCGTGACGCCCGTCGGGTTTTGGAAATTGGGAATCGTATAGACGAACAGGGGGCGCTGTTCGGCCAGATTCTTTTCCAAGACCGCAAGATCCATGCCGTCCTCCCGGACGGGTATTCCGATGACGCGGACTTGATAGTATTTCATGACGCGCAAAAAGGTCCCGTATGTCGGGGATTCGGAGATGACGATCCCTCTCGGCCTGGCGAGCAGTTTCAGGATCAAATCGAACGCGTGGCTTGCGCCGTTGGTGATGAGGATTTCTTCGGCCGATACGGCGATGCCGTGGATTTGCAGCCTCCGGGCCAGATAGTCGCGCAAGGGAGGATATCCGCCGTATTCGGCATAGCTCAAGATTTGAGGGCCGAGATTGACGAGAACGCGGTTCAGGCACCTTCGAAAATCCTCGGTCGGGTAGAGACGGTGGTCGATCTCCAGTTGCGCAAGGTTGATGATGCGGGCGTCGTTCGAGGTGTCCGGTTCGGGCCGATAGGAAGGGTAGGCCCGCCATAGAATGCGGCTCTGTTCGTTGGCCATCTCGGCCCAGGGCAGGGATCCCCCGGTCTTGGGAAAGCCGCTGGTCATGAGCGAAGGTCTTTTGCGCACCGTGGTGTAAGACCCCGGCCGGCTGTCCAGGTATCCCATGGCGATGAGCTCCTGGTAAGCCAGACAGGCCGTGGACCTGTTGACGCCGAGGTTCGCGGCCAGGGTTCGCGTCGGGGGCACGGCGCGTCCCGGCTTGAGGACACCGTGGTCGATAAGGCGGACGAACTCGTCGATGATTTGCCTGTGGAGCGAAAAAGGCCGGTCCCGATTGAGGGATAAAAATACGCTCTCGCTTTTCATGACGGCATCTCCGACGGTCGCTTTCCCGCGATGCGTTGTGTCATGGCCTTGGCGCGTTTATCCGCCTCTATCGATGATTTCACGTCTATTTATTATCCCCGATTATCGTGGATACACAACAGCCGATTTTAAAGATATTTTGCCCATCCAATTTTCATAGGCGCGCATCTTCCGCAGTCTCCCAGAGGGCGCGTATCGTGCCGATCCGCAAAGAGGCGCTCCTTCAAACGTCCCCCGTGCACTTTAAACCCGGAAGCGATCTCCACCTCTATCTCTCCATCATCCGGTACTGCACGGCCTCGGAAACATGGGGGGCGCGGATCGACTCTTCCCCCGCCAGGTCGGCCGCCGTGCGCGCCACCTTGAGCACCCGGTCGTAGGCCCGGGCGCTCAGTCCGAGCCTGGTCACGGCCGTCTCGAGCAGCCGCAGGCACTCGCCGTCCACGGAGCAGAATTTCTTCACCTCGCGGGCGCCCATCTGGGAGTTGGTGTAGAGGCGCCGGCCGCCCCGCGTCCGGCAGCCGGCGAAGCGTGCGGCCTGCCTCTTCCGCGCCGTCTCGATCCGCGTCCGGATCGCCTCCGACGCCTCGGCTTCAGCGCGCGAAACGATGTCCCGAAAGGCGACGGCCGGCACCTCGACCACGATGTCCACCCTGTCGAGCAGCGGCCCCGAGATCCGCGAGTAATACCGCGCCCGCTCGCTGTCGCTGCATTCCTGGGCCTCGCGGGCCAGACCGTGGAACACGTCCTCGCAGGGATTCATGGCCGCGACCATCATGAACCCGGAAGGAAAAACCGTGCTGCCGTTCACCCGCGAGATCGTCACCCTCCCTTCCTCCAGGGGCTGGCGAAGATCCTCGAGCACCTTGCGTCTGAACTCCGGCATCTCGTCGAGGAACAGCACGCCGCGGTGGGCCAGGGAAATCTCTCCCGGCCGCGGGATAAGGCCGCCGCCGATCAGGCCCGCGTCGGTGATCGTATGGTGGGGAGCGCGAAACGGCCGCGCCGTGACCGCCCCCTCCTCGGGAGCCAGGCCGGCGGCGCTGTAGACTTGGGTGACCTCCAAAATTTCGTCAAACGTCATCCCAGGGAGAATCGTCGGAACCCGGCGGGCCAACATGGTCTTCCCCGCTCCCGGCGGCCCAATGAGCAAGATGTTGTGCCCGCCGGCGGCCGCCACCTCCAAAGCCCTCTTGACATGAAACTGGCCGCGGACATCCTTGAAATCGACGTCGTGCTCGGGAACCCGAAGGAGCTCGTCGAATGAGAATTTCACGGGCTCCGGGGATTCCTCTCCCCGCAGAAAGCGGACGACATGAGTCAGGCTCTCGAGTCCGAAAACGTTGAGCTCCCGGACCAGGGCCGCCTCTCGGGCGTTGCAGGCCGGGACAACCAGGCCGCCGAACATCGCCCTGCGGGTCAGAATGGCGGCCGAGAGCGCGCCCCGGACGGGCTTGAGCCTCCCGTCAAGCGCCAACTCGCCAAGAAACAGAAAGTCCTGAAGCCTTTCTGCCGGGAAAAGCCCCATGTCGGCCAGAAGTCCCAGGGCGATGGGCAGGTCGAACGACGAGCCCTCCTTGCGGCGGTCGGCGGGCGCGAGGTTGATCGTGATCTTCCGCGGCGCCAGCTCGTAGCCGCAGTTTTTGAGCGCGGCGCGCACCCGCTCTTTGCTCTCCTTGACGGCCGTGTCCGGGAGGCCGACCGTGACGTAGTTCGGCAAGCCCAGGCCGACGTCGACCTCGACGTCCACGAGGTAGGCTTCGATCCCGCGCAGGGCGGCGCTCGAGATCTTGAACAGCATCCCAAGATAAGGACGAAGGGAGGGCGGACAATGTGTCAGACGGCCGGCCGGAAAATCAACGTTAGGACTTGAAATCGCTCATGAGCTTTTGAAGCTCTTTTTCTATGTCCTTATCGGACTTGAGCCTGATTTTTTTCATGTCGCGGTAGATTTCTTCCTTGGGCGAGGGAGGAGTCTTGGGTTTGTCCTCGACTTCGGCGGGACAGGCGGGCTCGGCGGCGGGATGCCCGGTGGTTTTGGTCCGGGCCGGTTCCTTGCCGGGTTCGGTTCTGGCCGCCTCGATGGCTTTGTCGAGCTTTTCCTCGGTTTCCTCGATTTCTTCCCTGTCCTGCTCTTGAGGCTCGGGCTGAATCTGATGCCGGACGATGGGAATGGTCAGGCTGGCGATCCCCCTCAGCGTCTCGAAGACGCCGAGGCCGTTGATGGCCACCGCCTCGAAATAGGGCCGCCCCAGCGGGTTGAGGAGGGCGTTGAAGGTCTCGATGGGAATCAGATCCTCGAGGTCCCTCTTGTTGTATTGAAAAACCATGGGCATGGCGTCGATATCCATGCCCAGCTCGCTCAGGTTCCGGCGGAGTCCTTCGAAGCTCTGGAGGTTGGCGTCGAGCAGGGGCGCCTGGGAATCCGCCACGAAAATCAGCCCGTCCGCGCCGGAAAGAACGCTTTTGCGCGAAGCCTCCATGAAAATCTGGCCGGGGCAGGTCATGAGCTGAAAATGGACGTTGAAATCGCCGATCAGACCGGCATTGACGAACAGGAGATCGAAGAAATAAGTCCTCGAGGAGTCCGTTTCCAGACAAACCAGATCGCCCCGCGACGAGGAGTCGAGCTTTTTGGCGATGTATCTGATATTGGTGGTTTTGCCGCTCAATCCGGGGCCGTAATAAACGACCTTGATGGCACACGTGTTTGCCAGATAATTTACAAAAGCCATCTGAAGCAGCCCTCCGATAGAGTTAACACAGAGTTTTTCTTTAGTCAACTGTCAAAAGCGGAATTCCTCCCCTCAGGATTACCGCAGGGCCCTGAAAAGGGCTTCGTATTTGCCCAGGACGATGTCCCAGGTGTAGTGGGCGCGTATGTATTCCAGGCCGTTCGAGGCCATGGACTTTTTCAGCCGGGTGTCCCGGAGGAGCAGGTCCAGGCAGGCTGAAAATTCCTCATAATTCGTGTAATACAGCCCGCAATTCCCAGTGAGGCAGTGGTCCCGAAGCGGCTCGGTGCGGCCCTGAACGAGGATGGGCGTCCGGACGGCCAGGGACTCCAGGGCGGCCATGCACAGGCTTTCGAGGCGCGAGGGATGGATCGTAACCTCGGCCGCGGCCATGGCGGCGTTTTTTTCGGCCGGGGAGACGAATCCCAGGCAGCGGAGGCGCGGATGCGACGGCAGGGGCATGAGCGGCTGGCCGATCAGGACCAGATGGAGCCTCGAACTCCGGGCGGAGTAGCGCACGAAAAAATCCAGGAGCTCGGCGCACCCCTTGCCCGGCTCGATGCGGCCGGCGTAGAGAACGAACGGCGCGTCCAGCCCGTGGCGCCGCCGGAAGCCCTCGGCGTCGGCGCGCTCGGGGATGTCCACCCCCACCCCCACCGTATCCCCGTACCTGTCCGCCGTGGAAAACCGGCTCTCCAGCATCCGCCTTTCCGAAGCCGTGTTGTACACGAACGCCGCGGGCAGGCCGAACACCGTGCGCATCACGCCCAGTCTCAGGGCGGGCTCGTCATGCGCCGTGGGCACCAAGACCCGGGGCCGGCTCCGGACGGCCTGAAGCCCCCAGTAGGCGTTGTAGTAAAGGTAGGTGAAGAAAAGGAACAGGTCGTGATCCCTTTCCTCCGCGGCCAGGGCCTGGATGAGCGCCGGGCTGAAAGGACCCTGCCGCTCGAGCCAGTCGAGCTCGTCCTTCCCGGTGTGGTCGGCGTTGAAAATCCAGTCGGAGTAAGCGTTGAACGACTTGATGTCGCGTGGCGCCCGGACATCGAAGCGCTTCAAGGCCACGGCGTTGAGAACGCTCTCGCCGGCCGGGTATTCGTTCTTCCAGGTGACGTAGTCCTTGGCCGTGGTGGTGTACACCGTGCAGTCATGACCGCGGTCCGCCAGCCGCTCAGCGACCATGCGGCAGTGGAGCTCCGAGCCGCCCATGACTTCGAGTCCGTATCTCTGGATGACGAAAGCGACCTTCATGCCAGCCACCCCATGAGGATCCGGCCGAGGTCCGCCGCGCGGAACTCTCGGAGCCTCCGGCGCTGGCTCTCGATGACCTTTCCGCGGAGGCCGGCGTTGCGGGCGACAACGTCCACGAGCTCCGCCACCCTGTCCACCCTCCTGTCCGAGAACATCACGCCGCCTCCTCCCAGGGTCGAGGGCACGGCCGTAACGCCGTAGGCGGAGACGGGCAGGTCGAAGACCATGCTCTCCAGGAGCGGCAGGCAGAATCCTTCATGCTCGCTCAAGCTGAGGAAAACGTCGGCCGCCCGGTAGAGGGCGTAGAGCTCCTCGTCGGAGACATGGCCGAAGAACTGGATTTCCTCGGGCCGGAGGTAGAATTCGTCGGCCAGCCGGACGAGGCTTTCGAAGTATTTGGGCACGGATCCGGTCTTGCCCACGACCATGAGGCGGACGAGGGGGGAGATGTATTTCTTGTAATAGAAAACGACTTTGATCAGATCTTCGATCTTTTTGTTCGGGGCGACCCGGCCGACGAACAGGATGTTCGTCCGGCCGTCGCGGTAGAGGTCGCGGACGAAGGCGTCCGGGGGCTTCTCGTACCTCGAAAAATCGACGAACAGCGGGAAAACCTCGGCCCGTGAAAAACCCATGTCCAGGAGTTCGCGGCGGTTGTAATCGGAGTCGGCCAGGGCGAGATCGGTCTCGCCGGCCAAGGAGCGAAGCTCGAGCCGTCCGAGGCTGACGAGTCGGGCGAGTTCCGGGCTGTAGGGCTCGAAATACTCCGGAGGGGTGATGTTGTGATACAGGATGACCCGCTTCG